>OCHK01000372.1_pt1 | contig 51145 bp, 53 predicted proteins | sample 1538551 | NCBI WGS metagenome assembly OCHK01 (sample SAMN04571707, study PRJEB22368) | human gut metagenome | biome: human gut; material: stool | host: Homo sapiens | place: Luxembourg | collected 2012-08-31
TCGCTGATTATCATTGTGCGCTATATGATGGCGCAAAAAAGTGATGAAGTCAGGAAACAAAAAGCCTCCCCGAATCCGGAGAGGCTGGTCGCACTGTTTCTCATGTCGAAGCGTTTGAAAAGCATAAGGATGCCGCACGTAACCGTTGGATTGAACGCTATTTAAGCGTGTCTTACCCGTTAAAACAAATCAAGATTACGTCCCGTTTTGGCCAGCGGAGTGACCCGTTCACAGGCCGGAAAAGCAGGCACAACGGGCTGGACTTGCAGGCAAGGAACGAGGAGGTTTATGCCATGATGCTGGGCGAGGTGATTAAAGTATCTTCCGACAGGCGTTCCGGCAATTACATTGTTATCCGCCACGGCGGTTATACCATCAGCTATTGCCATTTGTCAAAGGCTATGGTTAGGAAAGGCGAGCAAGTCAGGCCGGGTGAAGTGGTTGCTGTCAGCGGTAAAACCGGCCGGGCCACCGGCTATCATTTGCATATCACGGCAAAATATGGCAAGAAGCATATTGACCCGGCCATCTTGCTCCAATTCGTAAAGGAAACCCAAGAGGAAGCGTTGGCGCATTTAAGAGCAAGCTGACCGCATTTATTTACCGTTACTTTTCAAATGCTGCTCATAGTCATACTCGTCCAGCGACGGCTTGTACTGCTTACCGCCGAAAAACATCTTGGCTATCAGAAACGGCCAAAAGATGGGTATCAGCCACATGATGCTCTCATTGCTGACCGTTCCGCCGCTTCTTCTTTTCCTGCGTTGCTGCTTCTTGCAATAGTTGCCTATCGGAATAAGCAGGTATTTCCATGTGAGAATCAACAGACCGAGCCACGACAGCCCCACAAAGCACAGTCCCAATGCGACAAGCCACAATGCAGTAGTCTCAGCTGAGAAGAACTTTCTTAGTACTTTCCCGCTGATTTTCAGCAGAAAATATCCCATTATAATCAATATAATATATCCCATGATAAATTGCATTTTAATTCGTTAATATAAAACAACCCGTTGACGGAATTAATTTGAGTTGATAATATTTTTGAAAAGTTGTACATATCGCTTATTTTGTAAATTTAATATTTCCCCAATCATTAAGTTTAAATCAACGTATGCATAACTTGTACACAAAATTCGTCAGAATACTTGAGATATGCAAACAATTTTCTCGCAATCTCGTCAATGCCCACAAAAATATTGTCCGACGTGGTCCAGTTCCTAGATTTTCAGACCCGGAGGTCGTGGCGTTGTCGTTAGCGGCAGAATCAGAAAACATAGACAGTAAAAACTGGCTTTTTGAGTACAAACTGCAAAAATACAAGGAAAGAATTCCTAAATCTTATATCCCACAGACAATTCAATGACAGTAGGAAGCAAACGGCAGGTTGTGTGAAACCATACGCAAGCGGATTACCCTGAAATTGACGGCGGTGAGGATTTCTTCCTTGTTGACTCCAAACCGATAGGAGTCTGTCGTCCCGCAAGGGGAAAACGCTGCAAGATGGGTCGGTCGGTAGATTGTTCCAGAGTACCTGCCTTTGGCTATTGCACTTCGCAAAACACATATTACTTTAGTTATAAGCTTCATGCTGTCTGCAGTTTAAATGGAATAATTCACTGCTAGGACTTGTCAAAGGGAAGTGTACATGACCTCCATTACATGAAAGACGTGAAGCTGGAATATCATGATTGCAGCATTCATGGAGACAAAGGCTATATCAGGGCTGACGTACAGTTTGACCTCTTTGAAACTGGACATATCAGGTTGGAATGTCCCTACCAGCTAAACCAAAAGGCTTGGAAACCGACTTTCATTCCGCTTGCAAAAGCACGCAAGAGGATTGAAACGATATTTTCTCAATTGTCAGACCAGTACCTGGTTATCAAGAACTATGCTAAGATAATAAACGGTCTGTTCGCCAGAATCATTGGCAAAATTAGTGCGCTGCCCCTGTCGCAATACGTCAACTATATTAATAATAAGCCTATTGGTAGAATTAAATACGCACTAAATTAATTCCGCCAACGGGTATCGTAAATAAACAACGATTTGAAATATTTTTCATAAAAATATTTTTGGAGATTATTTTGATGTGTACAAAAATGGCAAAATTAATTCATCTTATTTCACTATTTTTATTTTCATATCAGTAAGTATTTTTTCACCTAAAAAGATACTTGATACAATAACCGTCTCCCTTAATATTGTATCATTTGGACATGGATTACCATTTTCATATCTAAAAAAAATTTCTTTTGCACTATCATTTCGATTTTTTATATACACAATACTAATTGGGGAATAAGTATTATCCGCAGTTTTTATAAAAAACTTTTTGCCATAAGAAAATTTTATTTTTCCATAAGTTTTATATAAATCATTTTTTACATGAATAATTTTTGAGGTTGTTGTATATCTCACTTCTGGATTTGGGCATTCTATAAACCCAATATACAATGTAAAACTAAATACAATACAACAAGATACAATTAATAAAAAAAGTATTTTCTTACTGGGAGAAAAAAATAATAATTTTAAGAATGCTGGACTATGATGCTTCATATTCTTGATTTATAATTAATTGTTCTTTCATCAAATTATGATAAATGCCTTTCTTTTGCATTAAAGTATTATGGTTCCCTATTTCTTTTATTTCACCATCACTAAGTACAATAATTTGGTCTGCATTTTTAATTGTACTAAACCTATGAGCAATAATAATTGCTGTTTTATTTTCTTTATATATACCTAATTGCGATATTACATCACTTTCATTTTGAGCATCTAAAGAATTTGTAAACTCATCAAGAAAAACATAATCGGCATCTTTATAAATGGCACGCGCTATTAAAAGCCTTTGTATTTGCCCTTTGCTTAATCCATGCCCATCAGAACCTATTACAGTTTGATATCTACTAGGTAAACTTTCGACAACTGAAGTAAAATTAGCACATCTTGATGCATATTCAAGTTTTACACTATCTGTTTCATTCTCAGTCAAATTGATATTGCCTTCTATTGTGTCATTAAAAATATAACTGTCCTGCATGATTACAGCACATTTATCCCTCCAGCTTTGAATATTAATATCGGACATTTTTTTATTTCCTATGTATATGTTACCAGAGGTTGGAGGATAAAAACCTAACAATAACTTTATTATAGTACTTTTTCCACTACCACTCATGCCCACTATTGCTGTCGTTTTACCCACAGGAATATCAAATGTGATATTTTTTAAGACAAGCGGACTGTATTGACTTCCATATCTAAAACAGACGTTCTCAAATCTAATATTGTAAGAAGAATTTTCTGGGAGCAGTTCTTTTTCTAAAATATCCTCGTTTTCCAACATATAGATTTCAGACATTCTATCAAAAGAAATTTTAGCATCTTGCCAAGAATGTATATAATCTATTATTTTATTTATAGGACCTTCAAGTTGTCCTATAATAAATTGAATTGATAACATCATTCCTAAAGACAATGAACCTTCAATAACCATCATTGCACTCATATAAGTTAAGATGACGTTTTTTAATTGGTTAATAAAAACTCCACCTATATTCTGATATTGTTCTATTAAAAGGCTGTTTGTATTGATTTTAAATAGCCGCAACTGAATATTTTCCCATTCCCAACGCTTTTTATTATGTGATTTATACAATTTTATATCTTTCATACCCTCAATAAACTCTATCAGATTACTGCTGTTTGCTGACAATTGTATAAATCTTGAGTAATCTATTTGTTTACGTTTTTCTATAAATAAATAGACCCACAAACAATACAATATTGAAAATAATATAAATATTAGGAATAACTTAATATTGTATAAAAGTAAAACCACAGAAAATAATATCAAAGTAGAACAACTGAATAATAAATCCGTTACAACAGATGTTAGAAAATTTTCAATTTTTGTTTGATCATTGATCCTCTGTAATAAATCACCAATTACTTTGTTCTCAAAAAAACGAATAGGTAAATCTATCAGTTTCATAAGAAAATCAGAAACCATTCTTATATTTACCCTATTGTTAATATGCAGTAATAGCCAACGTCGAATAAGATCAAAAAAACAACTACTCAAATAAATTAGAGCTTGTGCAATTAATATGATTTCTATAATATTTTTATACTCATATTTTATCCCAACATCAATAATATTTTGAGTTAAAAATGGCAATATAAACTGGCTTATATTGACACCAAGTATACATATAAAAATATAGATAATAGCTTTTTTGTACTCCTTAAAATAATAAAAAACACTTGTAATTTTTGCTTGTTTTACCTTCTTTTCAATATGTTGTAATCCAAACTTATCATTTGGATGCAAATAAAGGGCTATTCCTTGGTATATATTACTCGTATTTTGTCTCCGACTTAACCACGCTTTCTCAAAAGTTTGTTGGTCAAGTTTTATTTTGCCAATACTTGGATCTAAAATACAAAAAATATATTTATTGTGTTTCTTTCTTATGTTGTATAAAACAACATAGTGATTTTGATTCCAATGCAGAATGCATGGGTTACTAAAGGTCTTTATTAATGCAAAAATGGATAACTCGTAACAATTTGCTATTAATTGGAATTTTATGGCTGCAGATTTTAAATCCAGCATATTTGTACCAGTATTGGACAAATATGCTGATTCACGTATATTCTCCAGTCTTATATTAAGTCCATGATATGCCATAATAGCCTGTAAACAAACAACTCCACAGTCTTTACTGTCGCGTTGAAAAAAAACAGGCATTTTCCTAAAAGACCAATATTTGCCCATATTAAATGTAGATTTCTTTTGTTACTGAATCTGCTTTTGGACAACGTGGATCTGGATAATCCCAATTTTCACTTCCATAAGCTTTTATAACTTCTCTCCAACATACACCACCAAATTCCTGTCGGCATTTTTTAAACAGATTACACTTCTTGCAAGGGCTTTTCTCTTGTATTTTATCTACAGATAAATAATACAGTCCTTTTGCTCTTGGAGAATTCCATATATCTATTAGATTTTCTACTTTACAATCCCCAATAATAAATCGTGGATTCCAGTATAACTCTTCACAAATTGTAACTTTTCCATCAGGTAGTATAAATAAACTTGAATAGTTTGCGGCACAAAAGACATCTCTTTTATGAGTAAAAAATATCTGTTTGTCTTGCACTGATAATTCATTAGGATTCGGATTATTTTCTAAGTCTATGTCTCCACTTATAATCTCAATTTTCGAATTTTGCTGTTTAATAGTCTCAAAAAACTTCGTGAGTAACTTTAATCTTTCTCTTCTGCTTTTTATATTGGCATAATCATCTTCTGATTTATATAATGTTGACGCAGCAACATCTATTTTCCATGATTGTATATATGTAAGTCTGCTAATAAACTCGTAAATTGAAATCATATCATTAATGGAGTCATTAATGGAAGTTAGTATTGTATGTATTTGTACTTTAATTCTAAAACGATCTAAGTTCTTTAATGTGTCTTTTATAGCATGTACATAAGAATCCTTAACAGATAGTAAATTTATTATATGCTCTGGTAATAAAGTGTCTAAAGATACTTGAATATCTTTTACTCCTTGTTCGCTTAAATAACGTATATCATTTATTGATATTGGCACCTTTGTTGATATAAAAGGCGAATAATTATACTTTAATAAAAGCTGTAGCATTTCTTTCCAATATTCATATAAAAAAAATTCCCCACCAATAACATCGAAAGAAACAACTCCCAACTCTTTAGCTTCCTGGATAATTTCCTTTACTCGTGCAAAGGGTAGTAATGAAATATCCTTACGTCTATTTGCATAACAATAAATACAATTTGTATAGCATTTTGTTGTCACCATAAACGTAACCCTACTAGGAGTAAAATGCCGGTCTGTTTTAAGATTCAAAGAGTCATAATAAAATGATTTATAATCATATTTTTCTCTTAATACTGGAGTTCCATGAGATATCAGCGTTCTTTTGGGAAATACTAGAATGTCGCTTTCTGTTATATTTACGCCGATGGTGTATTCATTATCTATTATTGGTGAAATGAATTGTAAAATCAGTTCTTTTTCTATAGTTAATGTCAAAGAAGCTTGTTCGATAGCTTCCTCTAATGTAAATAATCCATTAAAAAAAGAAAGGATCATGGCATGAAGTGGATGTATTACAGACTCTACTACAGGAAGTTTAGTCCGTAAAACATCTTTTGTTATGATTAAAACCCTTCCATTATCAAGCTTCAGTACATATTCAGGGTTTAAAGATATATATTTTTGCATACATTTAAGATTTGAATGTTAAAAATAGGGGAAGACAAGCAATATTATATCTTCCCCTTTTACGTAATTATACGTATAACTTATTAAGTTCTACGCTTGCAACTTGAGTTGGCATGACATGTGCAATGGCCACCATCAATAGCTTTTAATTCACTGTCAAGTATCTCGCGCATTTCTTTTCCCAATACGTTTTTAGCATCGCGCAACACTTGCTTTTTGTTTTTGTTTAATAAAGTTTTCATTTTGTAGAAAATTATATTACTCCCTACTCTGTTATAGCTTTTCGGGTTCCGCTATGAATCTTGATAAAAGTTTGAATGACAAAAGCTTACGTAGTACATCAATAACAAACTTTTGAACTATTTCATACTGAATAGATGTATTTTGATGATATACAATATTTAATAAATCTGAGCCTTTTATAGGAATATTATATTTCTTAAAAGTTTTAAGTATAGCAAATCTCTCCTCTAAGCAACATTCAGAAATACATAAATCATCAAAAGGAATAGTCCGAGGCCTTAATGCGACCCAATATTTTTCCGCTGGCAATACATCTTCTTCTATCTCTAACGGAATATAATAAGAAGTTTCAATGATATGTACATCATTGGGACATATATATTCTTGTTCCAAAAAATCTTTATCAGATAGCTGTAACGCATTAAGATTATCGAAAAGATTTTGTCTATCTGCCTTTATAAAGGCATCCCGACTTAGTAGCCTTAATTCCATCTCATATTGAAACTTAGTCCTTTCAAAATTAAATATACTCTGTATTTTATAAGAAGGATTAGAAAAGGTTTTTGAAAAATTATACGACGTTATATCTAAACTTTCACCTAAGTAGTTGCTAAAATCATAATCATTGCTTAATACTTGAATTGTACGTGGAAAATGATATGCAATTTGATTTCTACATAAAAATTCTTTATCAATTTGTATTTCTATAAAGTTATGAATACTTAAATCGATAATATGTTTAAATAGCTTTTCAATGACTGAACCATGCAAAGACTCATTTTCTATCACATTTTTTTTCTCTGCACATATTTTACATTTATCTAAAATTAATTTACTATCAGGCAATATTTTGTCAGAAGTCAAATAATAAAGGGATATAATGTCAGAATATCTAATATCTTTATTTTCTGATAATAAATATTCATATATATATTGGCTACATGATAAAATTATTTTATCGAATAAATCCTTTTCATTTGATCGCCGAATTAAAGATAGTATATAAAGAAAACCTGATATGCCGTCCCCGAAGTTAATATTTGTCACTGTATGCTTAACAAAAAATCTTATCTTGGATAATATTTTTGTAACATTTTTAGAAACTGCATCTAAGACACTTAAATCATTCGTGAGATAATAGTAATACAACTCGGCAATCAAATGTCCTGATATACCATAATACATAGTGACATTATTGTCAAGATTGTTTTTTGTGAATATTAAGTTTTTAGCTAGTTCAATATACTTTTTTTCTTTACTTCTCTCAAAAAGGTTTAGTAAAGCGATACTGTATCCAATACATCCTGAATATAAAGTAAAATTATTTTCAAGATGCTTGTTTGTATTCAATTCCATTGCTTTAGTGAGAATGTTTTCATTATCCAAAGACAGAATTTTCTCAAATGTTAAGAAGGAATGCATGGCTTATATATAATTTTTGTTATAAAATGAAACAATTTTATTATAATATTCAGGGTATTCAAATAATAATCTTTCGGCTATATATCCACCTATGTAGGAAAATTTTTTATACGTTCCTAAAGTATGAGCATAATATTTATTTGATGGAATATGTTCAAAATCTGCTAGCCCAACATGGTTCAAATAGTTTCCTTCAAATAAAACATTTATATTACACTGTCTGCTTTTGGCCATACAATAAAATAAAAATTGTTCATAAACCATATTAAAGGCTCCTTTATTAAATGGATTTCGTCGAAATAAGTCTGCATTTTTATCAACCATATCAAAAGCATTTTTGACGTAATCATTGAAAAAAGATAAATTATTCCCTCCTAAAATTCCTGCATTAACCTGAATAATATCGTTTGTTGAATATATTTCATCTTCCATTTCGGCTGGAATATAATCTAACAAATTTCTTATTTGGTTAAAATAGTCAACATTGCATTTGTAGTTTTTTTCATAATTCTGACCTATTAACTCTGACTCTAAGATTTTACCTGAAAACTTCTTCCAAACAAAAACATCAGAATCTACATGGATAAAAGGCTCCTTTTGAATTTTATACGCATATAATTTACCTAATGCCCATAAGTTATGGTCATATTCATTCAAATTATCTAACTCTATAATTACATTGGAAAAAGGAAGTTCTAATATATCGCAAAGAAGATGCTTCCCATAACGATCTGTTACGAGTTCTACATTTTTATATATGTCTTTAAACTTTAAACAACTTAATGCCCAACTCATATAAAAAAATATTCGATTAACCCATCCGCCATTACTTCTAAAAATAGCATCTGAATTATCATTCACTAACATTGGTTTAGACCAAAAACTTTGAACTATTTTCATAACTACAATCGGTTTATTTCATCACTTCCTGCACCTGTTCCCTTATATTTAGTCTTGAAATTGTTAAAATTCCAACTCACTGAGAAAACTATTCTTCTTCCATATGAATTTGTCGCTCTGTTCGATACAATATAGTTGAGTATTTTAGTATCTTTTGTTTTACTCCAGTTAAATAAATCTTCACCTCTAAGTGTAAGATTTAGATTGTCAGAAAAGAAGGATTTTTGTATGGATAGCTCACTATAGCCAAAGCCTTTCATGTAATAAATGCCACGATTACCTTTCGTATTCCATTGTACATCAACACGTAATGTAAAATCATTATGTAAAGAAAATTCATTCTGAAGTGAGAATAGTCCGTAAGGCTTGTTATAATCCAAAGGTTCGTTCAAATAGTCTAATGTCAGAAACTGCTTGTAAACTCCGGCAGTAAGCGTCGGTCTCCAGCGTCCCCACGACGGTGAGGCGACTAGCATAGCTCCCATTTGTTGATATTTGGGTGCATTCGTGGTAAACCATACGGAAGAACCATCTGTTACATCCGATTGTTCAGCTGTTGTGTAGATATAATCTTTAATATATTGGTAATTTAGGCGGAGACTGATAACGGAATACTTCACGCTAAAATCAACATCATATATTTTTTGTGGTTTCAGATTCGGATTTCCCTTTTCCTGATGGAACTGATTATTGTACTTGACTTTATTGTTAAGTTGTTCAAAAGAGGGTCGTTGCAACCTGTTTGTAAAATTCAGAGAAAAGTCCAGTTTCTTGATTGGAAATGACAATGAGAGTGATGGTAGAATATCGGAATAATCCTTTTCTCCAATTACCTTGCCAAAGTCAGTAGTCTTGGATTGAACAAACTCGTAACGAATACCGGCTTCACCCTGTACTTTTCCTATATTCATCTGATACTGCGCAAAAGCGGCATATTTGTTTTCTCTATTGTCATATACATCATCATCTATCTTTCCCTCAGGATTTCGTGAATTGCCACTAATCTTTACCATACTATAATCAATCCCCCATTTCAGACTATGGTTTTCATTAAAGAGATAGTCAAATACACCCTTTGCCGCATACACATGACTGCTATTTTCGCTGTAAGTATTAGTCGTTTCGGTTCTATTCTCCAAATATGAGGTTTCTTCAACCTGTTCGTGACTGTCAAGTTTGTCATGCGCATAGTCTGCATCTACTTGTATTGAGAGTTTCTCAGTTGGTTTCAAATAATAATATATGCTTACATTGTCGAATCTTGAATCATCCTTCCCCAAAAGAGCATTACCGTTATCAGCAAAAAGTTCATTGTTCTCATACATCTTTATCCAATCATTCTCGAAGTTGGATCGAGTTTTCAAATTGCTGTTATATCCAGTATATTGTATTCCTATACTATGCTTCTCGCTAAAGTCATAATTTATTCCGGCAGAATAGGAATGGTCATAACTGCTGTCAGTATATTTGGATGATGAAACTTCATTATATTCTGCATTTTTTTCATAATTGGTTTGAGTAACATCATATTTAATGTCTTCTTTTGTACGATCGAAACGATATGAACCGAATATATTCAGCTTGTTCCATTGATAGCTGAGTGAAACACCCTCGTTGTGATAGAAATGATTGGACTGTACAGCCTCTGCATCCATTTGCGCCATAAATCCATTGCGGCGTTTCTTCCGAGTGGATATCTTCACTACGGCTCTGGTGTCCGCATCATATCCCGCACCAGGATTAGAAATTACTTCCACGTTTAAAATGTCTGTTGATTTCAACATCAGGAGTTCATTGTCATTCCGCATTTTCTTATTGTTTATGTAAATGACCGGACTTCCTTTCCCGAATACTTCATATTTGTCCCCGGTTGCTATTATTCCGGGTATATGTTTCATCACTTCTTTGGCATTTCCGATATTTTTCAATGAAGAGTTGGCTATGTCAGTAACGATATTTCCTCCTTTGCTATATACACGTATTCGATTGGCTGTGACAGTTACTTCCGAAAGGACTTTCGTATCTTCATTCAATGTGATAAAACCTATATTCATATCATCGTCCAATACGGAAAGCCGTTGGGTGTATTCCTTATACCCCAGATATGACAGCTTCAGGATATAGTTGCCTTTCTGCACTCCGTCAATGCGGAACATTCCTTTGTCATCCGAAACACTACCTTTTAAAAAGGTAGAATCTGAATCATTCAACAGAATAACATTAGCATATATTACCGGATTATTTGAAGTGTCTTTGATACCTCCTTCAATGCATTGGGCATATGTATTAATTGATGTTGAAGCCAAAATTGACAGAATTAGTAATTTAATTTTTCTCATACTATGTTTTTTACCTCTTAAAATTTTACATTATTTCGATACCCATAATTTCTATTTAATTTATAGTTTGCCGCAAATATACAATACATATTGTATATTACAAAATTTAAACGAAATTTTTATCCAAAAAAATCTATTTTGAACAGGTATATTGTATATTTGCAATACAATATATATTATATAAATATGGGAAAGAAAATTTATTCACTGAAAGACTTTGAATTATCTTATGAAAAAAACGCTATTGAAAGGGCAAATGACTTTCAAATGTACATTAACCAACTTAACGACTTTGGATGCAAAAGTTATTGGATTGCATCGCACACAGGTATTGGAGCAACTATGAATATTGAAGGGTGTAGTAAGCCTATCATAAGTTTCATTGCCAATGACTATTTAGGTATGTCGCAAAGAGAAGAAACCATACAGGCAGGAATTGAAGCTCTAAAAAAATATGGAACAGGAGCCTGTGCAGCACAAGTAATTGGAGGGTATTTGGATATTCATAAACAGCTGGAAGAAGAAATTGCAGATTTCGTAGGACAGGAAGATGCACTATTATTCTCATCCGGGTTTGGCGCAAATGCAGGAGTATTAAGAGCATTATTAGGGAAAAACGACATAGCACTTACAGATCCATTTATACATACAAGTACATTAGCCGGATTACATGAAACCAATATAAAACGAATAGGGCACAATGATTTAGAATATCTTGAAATGGTACTCAAAGATGTAAAAGACAAGTTTCAAACAAAATTAGTCATAATTGATGGAGTGTATTCACAAGACGGTGATATTTCAATGCTACCGGAAATCATTGCCTTATGTAAAACGCATGATGCTATGTTAATGGTAGATGATGCACACGGCATAGGTGTAATGGGAGAAAACGGAAAAGGAACGGTTGAGCATTTTAACTGCTTAGGACAAGCTGATATTATTACTGGTACATTCAGTAAATCTTTTGGGTGTGTAGGAGGATTTGTCGCCGCTTCAAAAAAACTCATACAGTATCTTCGTTTTTATGCAGACAGCAATGTGTTCTCTGCCGCTCCTACCCCTCAAGTAACCGCATCCGTATTGAAAGCACTGGAATTAATAAAAACAAAACCTAAAATCAGACAAAAGTTATGGAATAACACCAACTATCTCAGAAAAGAGTTGACAAAAAGAGGTTTCGATATAGGAAAATCAGTCAGTCCTATTTTTCCTATAATGGTAAGGGATAATAAAAAAGTTTATCAAATTGCGAAAATGTTACAAGAAAGAGGTATATTTACCATCGCAATTGTATATCCTGCTGTGCGGACTAAAGAAGCAAGACTGAGAGTGAGTATCCTTTCTACTCATGAAAAAGAACATCTTGATTCCTTTATTAATGCTTTGGAGGAAATAAATAAGATTATACCTATTAAATAAATATGGAACAAAGAAGGAAAAGAAGGAGTAGTAAAGATATAGAAAAAGCTATTCTTGATGCGGCGACTATTTTAATAAGAGAAGACGGATTCAGTAATCTCACAGTAACTGGAATAATGCAAAAGGCTGATATAGAGCCAATACAATTCTATAAACGATATAAAGACCTTGATGCATTTATTGATAAATATGTAAGGATTTTTGATTATTGGTTCAGTGATATTATTAAAGAATCCAGTCAAGATAGCAATATTAATATTCAATATGAAAATATATTATGCAATCTTCTCTATACTTTGTGGGATAACAAAATTATGCAAGAACTATTAAGATGGGAGATTGCTACAAAAAATGAAAGCAGTGTTCGAACTGCGAAGTTAAGAGAATTGTACACGCTTCCATTATGCAAGAAATTTGCAGATGCATTTGCCGAAACTGAAATAGATATTGTTGCTATATCAGCCTTGATTGTAGGAGGAATTTACTATATGATTCTTCATTGTGAATTGTCCGAATTTAGCGGAATTAATTTTAGCAATGAACAAGATAGGGAAAGAATTATAAAAGCAATCAAATATCTTTCAGATATATTATTTCAAGCTCCTTCTTATGGATATTCTACTATCAAAATTGCGTCAAAAATGAAAAAAGACAATGTACCTTTAGAAAAGATAACAGAATATACCAATCTTCCAATGCAAATAATAAAAGACCTATAACAAAAGAGGCCGTTTCAAAGAAACTTGAGATGGCCTCTTTGTTTACAGTTTATTCATTCCATGAAGTCATTTGATTTTTCTCGGGATTTTAAGCTTACTCTTGAGATTTCAAACTGTTTTTTCTCGTTGCCGTACATCTCCTAAGAAGCTACTTTTGCAAAATTATGTGCTATAGCTAACAGTCCGAACTCAATTTCAACCTTCTTAAGTCCACGAAGATGGACCTCTTGAAACGCTTGTTGTTCTTGAGGTTTCCAAATACAGCTTCCACATCCTGTGGTCGCTGACTACGGTATTTCAGACTTTCATCAGAGAGTAGTTTTGCACATTTACACGTTCTCTTTTCTTGATTATCCTCAGACGGTAATTTACTTGTACAATCTTTTCCAACCGTATTCTGTGAGACTGGCATCTTAACGGACAGCCCTTACACTTACGCGCCCCATATCTTGATATGGCCTGTACAAAACCGTTGTCTATTACCCACATTTATCGGAAAGTCTTTCCATTCTTTGTCTCATAGGAGACAATACATACCGTCGGTTTCTTCATTACAATAAAAGTTGACAGATAATTGTTATATAGAAAGTGAGTAAAAACTATTATATCAGACTGTCTGCAAATCCTTACTTGGCCCCGCGTCTGTTCACCACGTCCTTTATCATTTCCTTCACGTCTTGTCCGACTTTCACGAAGTTCCGGTAAAGAATGCGTTCCCTTTCTTCTCTTGACTGGAATGTGTAGAATTTGGGAAGTGGAACGTACCCGGCTTCCTCTTTCTTGATTTCTTCCATGTCGAAATCTGTCTTGCAGAAAAATTTCGAGGTCTTGAACTCCGCCGCTTCCTGTATGTTCATCGTGTCGCCCCGGCCTGTTTGGGTCTTCACGAAGTCGCGTGCCACCTGCCCACATATCCATCCCGTAGGCAAATCGGAAATCTTTGAGGCAGGCACGAGGTTGTCCATATTCTCATTCAGGTTGATGCTGGTCTTGTCTCGGTCGATGGTCAAACCCCGTTTCAGTTGCACCACCTTTCCGAAGATGTCATTGCTTAGCCATTCTAAGGTTTCTTTAGCGCGTGCCGAGCCGGACACCACATTGCCCACCGTGGTTATAATCTTCTGCATACCCACTTTCCCGTAATCAGCTTCCAATTGCGGCAGTTCCTGAAAGCCCAATGCCACGCTCACCTTGTTGCTTCGCGCTGTACCGATAAGACGGTCTATCTTGTGGAAGTACAGCGTGGGTAATTCATCTACAATGATGCTTACTGGGATGTTCTTTCCCTGCCCGGTATTCACGCGGGTGACAAGGCGGTTCAGTATCAGTGCGTTCAATGCCCCGATAATGCTTTCCATCTCCGGGTCATTGGCTATCAGCAGATAACTTGGGCTCTTCGGGTCGCTCACCTTCAGGTCGAAGTCATCCCCGTCCTTGTGAAATATCCAATAGCTTTCTTTGGTGGCCAATCGGGAGGTATAGACGCGCAGCGTGCCTATCATACCCTCCAACTGTTCCATCGCCTTGTTCTGAAAAGCGGTCTGAAACGGACCGAGCAGCGGTGCCACCTCGTTGTCTGTCTGCAACACCTCAAAGATGGTCTGGTAACTCTCGTTCAGGAAAGAAAGGATGTGCGGCATGTCCGAATACTTGCCCAGCCAGTAGGCAGGTTCCACAATGTTGCCGCCTTTACAGTCACGCACCACGCCGGTAGGTTTCCAGAATTTTGTTTCTTTGTCCTGTACCTTTTCCGCATACAGTTTGTTACCGTCCTTGTCGTATGGCTCCCGCTCGTAGTTCACGAAGAAATAAATGCAAGCGGCAAGGAAGTTCACCGCCGAGGTCTGGAAGAACTGGTCGCTTCCGCCGCCTCCTTCTTTCTTGCCTTTTTGCAGGGATTCCAACAGGGTTTCTGCCGTTTCACTGGCAGCGGCAAGATTCGGAATGTATTTCGCCTGTATCGGGTTCACCCTTCGGCTGTACTCCACATTCACAAAGTTGATCACGTTGAATTTACATCCTTTGGGCAGTTTTCCCAACTTCTGGTTCTTCTTGTAGTGGTAATACAGTTTGGTTGCCAAAGTGGGGAATTTGTAATCATAAACTACTAAGGCAAAGCCTTTTGCCGAGTGCTGGCGGATAAAAGGCTCAATGATGGAAAATGTCTTTCCACTTCCCGGAGTGCCGACCACCCACGTGCCCCTGAAAGGATTGACAATATTCACCCATCCCTTGCGGAACTTGCCTTTATAATAGTAGCGCATGGGGACATTTACCGAATACTTGTTTTCCACCAGTTCTGTGCATTGCTCGAAACTCTCGTTCTCCAGATTGAAACGGTCTTTCAGCAAGCCTTCTTTCAGGAATTTCGAGATGTTGTCAAGTGCCACATGTACAAGGACTGTCCCCAATACGGATGCCGCCATATAGAGGATGACATTCAAACGCAGGGAATAAACACGTATATCTGTCGGGTGGTTGTAAAGCCAGACGGCCAGCACGAGAAAGCAGATGCCGCACACTAATGGGTACAGCACCTGTCTGCGGGCGTTGAATTCCAGATGTTTCTTGTTGCGCGTACCCACACAAGTGATGCAAATCAGCAGGACGGTTGCTACCTTGCTGTACACCAAGTTCCCGTCGTGGTAAATAAGCCATGTTTTCATGCGGTCATGCAGGTTGCAGACGATGCCGTTCCACTGGTCAAGCACAGCCGGGTCAATGGCGTACATGAAAAATTCCAGCAGGACGGACACATACACCACCGTCCTGAATATCTTATAAGCCCCTTGCAGTTCCTTGCTCTCTTCCATTGTTTTATTTTTGACGGTTTATTTATTAATGGTGATAATCGGTCGCACCTTATGCGCCTGTATCTTCGGGGTTTCCTGTATAGCTCCGCTGCCCGTTGAATAGAGCCATGCTTTGGCGGTTTCCTGGCCTTCCACCTCGGTGCTTGTCCAGTACCAGCAGTTCTCCGTTTCACCGGGCAACGAGTCTCCGCCGCAAGCCGTAAGGTAAGGATTGACAAGCTCCTTGGCTGCATAAAGCAGGCGCATCTGCGCCACGGAGGGTACATACGCGCTTTGTCCGTACCGCCACAGGTCAAACACCTGCACGGCCATCGGCGACGAAACGTCCTGCGTGTCATACAGCGCAAAAGTGTTCTCGTTCCCGTCGTAGGCTGTCAGGTCTGCCGATGTGCCTTGCGCCACGCCTAAGCTGTCCGCAAAGGTTTCCGCCGTCAAGTCGTGCAGATACACTGCATAGCCCGTTCCGGAAAGATCCTCATTGTGGTTCACGTAAAACACCACGCCGATGGCCTCTTTGCCGGATGCGGCATATTCTTCGTAGCTCATGCTCTCCCCGCCGATGCAGAGGATATGTCCTGCTTTCATCGATGTGTCTAACGGTTCGTGATGCCCGTCGCAACCTGCCAGTACGCTTGCCGACAGGCACAGGCAAACTGCAGCCAATCCCTTGCAGGCTTTTTCCCAAACCTTTATTATGCGTTCTTTATATGGCTTCCTAAATCTGAATTTGAAAGATACTGTTCTCATATTTATCCATTGATTTTTATTTACCGATTGTTATTGAATAAGACGGATGCCTTCCCTCCGGAAAGGAGGCTGGAGAAGTCCAGACTTCATCCTACATCAGTTACGGACTCATGGTACATCAAGTCCGGGATGATGGCGGCTCATGTCCGGCACGATGTCAGAAGGCAGGTATCTTCACGCCGATAACCATGCCTGTGCGGAACAGGTCTTCCCCTTTTATCATCAGGTCGCTCTTTACCTGCCAGAACAGTTTCCAACCCTTACGGAGCGCATAGCTGTGTTCGTACCCCACATGGATGCCGCCCAGCACCCGGTTCCTGTCCGAACCGAGCGACCCGCCCAAGCGCAGGTTGCCATGATGGTTCCGGCTTCGGAACACGCAAGGCTTGTAGGCTACACCCACGCCCCATGTGTTGTAGTGGTTCCAAAATGATTCCGGGCAGACGTGTCCGCAGTCCGCGCATTCATCCCATTTCAAATAGACGTTTCCGAAGAACTCCCAAGCGTGGTGGTAATTGGTTTCGTATTCATAGCCCACCGTCAAGTCCATGCCGCTCTCATACAGCAGCCCCGTTCCGATTTGTATCCTGCCGTGCCGGTCATCGGCCAGTCCCGGCAAGGTGACCGCCAACATGAAAAGCAGTATGACTAAGCCCTTGCGTACTGCCCAATTTTTTATTTTTAATTCTACATCCTTCATTTTTCTTATTCCTCCCTTAGTAAAGCGTCATTGAAACTGTCCGCACAAAGTACGTCCTCATAGTCGATATTCAGCGCAATGGTGCGTCCCGAAATTTGTTTTTCGCTCACCTCGATGGTTAGCACCTTGTCGTTCGGAAAGGTCATTTTCTTTACAGCCAGCACATTGCGGTATCCGTGCAGGAATGATTCCCGTTGTTCCAGTTCCATCTCCGGTTTCAGTTCGATTACTTGCGAGTTGGTGGCTTTCGATACTTTCTTGTCCGCCAGCTTGATGCGGATTTCATCAATGTCGAACCGGATGTCCGTGCGGTTCTCGATAGAAAAGTCTATGAAGAAGTAGTCGCCTACGGCATAGAGGTTATTCAGCCGCATGGTCATCCTGTGCTGCTTGCGGCTTACATTGTGGTAGCGGGCAGGCGAAAGCCATACCTGCCGGGCAAAGCGGTACATGTCTTCGGTGGAGAGCGACACGGCAGGGTTATGGTATGCCGTCATTTCTATTGGCTGGACCTCCTTGTCCGTCACGGCCTCCTGCATCCGGGTCGTGTAAAGCAATGCATATTGCGTCCGGTAGCGTTCCGTCACAATGGTGACGATAGCCAGCACTTCACCGTCCTCGTGTCCTGCTTCCTTGGGCTTCAGGCGGATGGTGTTGTTTATCGGCTGGTCGCCCGCTATCTTGTCTGTGGAAATGTCCACGAAGCGGATAGGCTCGGTGGCGGTAATGACGGTCGTCACCTGTTCGTTTACCGTCAGTTGTTCCATTTCATTATAGGTCTGTTGCGCTTTTGCGTCCGGCCATGCAAGCAAGCCGGTTGCAAAAAGAAGGGTCGCGATTGTCTTTTTCATTCTTATCTTATTTAATTCATATTCGTTTCTTTATGCCGGGTCGCATTTTGCCGTTCCTCCGCAATGCGTCTGTTGGCAATGCTGTAATAGTCCGGGTCTATCTCAAATCCAATGTAATGCCGGTTCGTCCGGATGGCGGCAACTGCCGTGGTGCCTGAGCCTATGCAGTTGTCCAACACTACGTCGCCTTCATCCGTATAGGTCTTTATCAAGTATTCAATTAGGGCGACTGGTTTCTGTGTCGGGTGGAAAAAGTGTCCGGGTTTATGTTCTTTGGGCACATGGATGACAGATGTCGGATATTTGAAATCCATAATGCGTACCGGGGTGATTGCCATGTTTCCATAACAGCGGTTGGTGCAGATGCTCGTGGTCTTGCGCCCGTGGTTCCGCTGTTCCGGCTGGCAGGGAACCATTTGCGGATGATATACCGGCAATCTGTCGTAGAACACGATGATGTCTTCGTGTTGGCGTAAAGGCATCCGGTTGGCATTCAGATGTCCGCTTGTCCTGTCCTTGTGCCATATCAAGTTGTATTTCCACAGTCTGGGTTGCGACAATACCAGTTCTGCCGTAAACATCCCTTGGCCGAACAGGAGGATGGGAGTGTCCGGCTTGGCTATTCTGCGGTATTCTTTCCATAAAGGTGCAAGAGGTATCTTTCTGTCCCATTGTGCATCCCGGTTCTTCCTGTTCAATACCCCGTATGGCAAATCTGCAATAATGGCATCAACGCTGTGGTCTGCCATGCGCTTCATGCCTTCCAAGCAATCCTCGCAATATATGTTGTCTGTTTCAATCATAATCTTATTTTTTCAGTTTCTCTTTTCCCTGCCGTTCACTAAATAGACGAACGTGCCGTATTTCAGTTTCGCCTTGTTCTTGCGCACGGCTTTCGCAAGGGCATTGCTTGTACGCTGGTAAGCGTTCTGTATGGCTTGCATCCCCCATTGGGTGAAGGTGTTCCCGGTTGAACCGTTGTTGATGCTCATTGTGCTGCCCAGCGCGTTCGAAGCCACGTCCTGTGTGGTCTCGCGGAATGAACTGCTTGGCACATACAGCCCTTCCATCCCGTCCGTATCGTAAAGGGAGAGGTTCACCTTTATCAGTTCGTCCTCCACCAGCAGGCTCTTGATGCTGCCCTTTACCCGCTGGCTGCCGAAGCCGCTCATGGTGGCATACAGGTAAGCCCCTTTCTCCACTACCTTCCCGTCAATCTCAATGTCGTCCAGCAGCCGCAGGCGTACCCTTGAGCCATCCACCGCCTTGATGTCCTCGTCGATGATGGCCTTTATCAGCCGGGGTTCAGGTTCATTCTCAGCCAATGTATTGAAATGATCCGAGGAAGTTTTCACCTTTTTCACTACCTGTTCGCTCTCCGCGTTCTCGGCAAGCTCATTCACGGCGTTCCCGTTGATTTCCACTTTTCCGTTTACAGCTATAGTGCCGGTAGCAGGAACTTTTCCGTTTGCAGCCGAGCTGTCCGGTTGTGCCAGCCCTTTCTGCCCGCGTTCCCTTGCTTCGGCAAGAGCCTTGTCCAGTTCGGCCAACGCTTCCTTGCGCCGTTGTTCGCTCCGGGTTATGCGTTCCTCCTCGCTCAACGCTTGTATGCCGTTTGAATCCGCCAGCATCGCTTCTCCCTTTTCGGCACTTTTCCGCAGGCGTTCCTGCATCTCACGCAGCCGTTCCAGTTCTTCCGTCCGTTCGGCTGCTTTCGAATCCAGCAGGGCGAGGTCGTCTTCGGTGTATTTCGAGTCATATTCTTCCTTATTGGTTTCATTGTCGTTGCGTTCTATGTTTTCTACGGCAGAGTAATCTTGTATCCGGCCGTAAGATTTTACCATGCTCTCGTATTTTCCTCCGATGCCGTCATCGCGCATCTGTGCCTCCGGCAACTCCGGGTTCAGGAAGTCGGTGGTCTGCAGCTTGGAGGGTGCTTCCGCCACTTCCGTGTCAAAGATGTCCATTACCAAATACCCGGTCACCAACAGCAACGGATAGAGTATGGCAGGAAGCACATACTTCGGTTGTCTGAAATTAATTCGCTCTGTTATCATCATGCGTAGGCTGTTTTTGTTTCAATAGTATTTCCTGCCGTTCCGTGGTCGTCATGCGGGATTCGTTTCCTTGCATATTGCATACCGATACTACCCGGTACACGTTAAGTGCCAGACATCCCAGCACGATGCCGAATACAATGCCGAGAAACCACTTCGGGTGCTTGCAGGCGAACCGCTGCGCATACCCCGCAGCCTTGTCCAGCCGCAGGAACCGGGCCGCTTTCCGTCCGGCTTCCACTTCCTTCTTATACCGTTTTTCATACTTCGGGTCGTCCTTGTCGGGCATCTTCTCCCCGAAAATCAGTTTTTTCCATCCCATAATTCCAAATTGCTTAATAGATTGAATTCTTTATTCTTCATTTAATAGTTGTTCTTTGTCCGCTGTTCTATGTCCTTATTCAGCAAGGTGCGCCAGTTTGTTATTAACAGCCCGTGCGGATTGTTGTCCGTCCGGGGTACCCGTTTCAATTGGCCTGCCGTAATCAGTTCACGCATCAGGATAGAGGTGCGCCGTTCAATACGCTGTCTTCCGTAATAGGTAAATTCCATCTTTTCCTTGTCAAACTTGATGCTGTCGCAGAAAATACTGAACACGGCGCTTGTACCCATGATGTTGTTATAGAAGCCTTTTTCTTTCAGCGTGTTGTACTGTGCAAGTCCGGTTTCATCTACCAGATACATCGCTTTCTCCATCGTGTACTGGATATACTTGTCATCCGGAGCAAGGGTAAAGAAGTAATGGTGGAAGGCTTCTACATGTGCCCGTGCCTCGACATCCAGCGTTTCTTCCATGGAAGTGCGCTGTACCAGTATCGGTACGTTGCCGTCCAACACATAGATTTTCTGTTGCGCGTCGGCTACCATACCCCGTGCCGTCCAGATGCTCGACAGGCTGATGATGACGCACCCCACAATGACCGACACGCAAATGATGCCGACCAGCTTGATTTTATTTTCCAAATTCTTTATGACCATAGGCTATTCATTTTAGGCTGATTAATTACGGAGATATTCCTTGTGCAGCATTGGCATCAAAGCCGTTCTGAGTTCAGCCAGCAAAGGGACAAACTCTTTGTGGAATGCTTGTACATAATAACCTTCCATGGCCACATGAAACCAGACTTGCCAAATGCCCTCTTTGTCCTTTCGGATCAAGGCTGTATGCAAGAGGCAGATCAGATATTCCACTAAGGGCGCAATGTAACGGTCATCGTATTCAAACGCTTCGTCCAGTTCCTCAAAGAACGGGTCAAGGCTAGCGCTTCCCAACCTTCGGGTATATTCAAGGTGCATCTGTTGATGGGCAAACTCCATAAAACGGGCATCCTTACGCCATTTTTCAATTTTCTTTTCTATCTTCATATAAGTGTCTTTTATATAATTCCTTATCTCATTATCGAGTGCATGGCTCCTGTAGCCGACATCTTCACCTGCTGCGCTACTCCCTCACCGAAGTTTCTCGTGCTGAATGCCGTGTCTCCTTCCGGTATCATCCATGCCGCCAAATCCGGCACAAGATTCAGGCATTTCAGGGCCACAATGCTTGCCGCCATCAGGTAGCCCGCCGAGAAGAACGAGTTTTGCAGGTAGGCCGCCATTGTCTGCTCGCTGGCCGTTATTGCCGTCAGGTTCTCTACTTGTATGCACAGCACGATGTCAAATAGGAGCAGCACATAAAACCCGACGAAGTAGAGCATCGCTCCGTAGAAATGTACAGTCAGATACCTTGTCATCCATTTGGCCCAGGCACCTTCCCATTTGGGCAACAGTGAGAAAGCCCATTGTATCGGTCCGAATATTGTCAACATACCCAACAGAATTTGCTGGCAGTAGATGGTACTCCACCAGCCTATTCTGTACACAATCAATGCGATAACCATCACGATTTTGTCAATACAGACGGTCGCGCCGCTTACCAAGGAAGTGAACCATAATCGGCTGGCGTCCTTTTCCATTTCCGTCACTTCATCCACACCGGTCTGTTCCATCGTCGATTCCACCAATGCCGGGTCCATTGTGCCTGAACGGGCGATGTCGGCCTGCGCTTGCAGGCTGGTGTACATCGTGTCGCGCACATAGATAAGCTGCTGCACTTCCTCGAACTTGTCCGTTATCTGTAAAGCTTCAGCCTGATAGAGGTCATGCGTGTACGAGCCTATGGCATTGGGGATGTAGGACAGGAAGTCCAGCACGCACCAGCTGCTCCCGCTGTTGGTGATGCCCGTGTCGGCAGGCGGATACCACCACGACATGATGACCGCCACTGCCAGCGGCTTAAACAGCTTCATTACGTCCAATGGCTCTTTCTTCACCATCATCTTGTACGCCATGCCAGCCGCCATGATAATAGCAAATAGGGCGGCAAGAGCCATACACATTTGAAGAATCCACCAAAACGGTCCCTGTGATCCCGTAAACGTGGCATCGGTCAGGAACTCGTTGGTCTGGAATATCACGTCATCTATCTCTTCCTCAAGCAGATGGATGCCGAAGTCTGACAATCTGTTATCTTCCATATATGTTATATCGTTATATTTTAATTCTCCTGTGAGGACTGTTTCCGTTCCATTACCGGTAGGATGCCGTCCTTTTTCAGCCGTTCATAGATGAACATCCGTCCTTTCTGTGTCCATTGGGTACGCATTACCGATTTTCCATTTTCTAACGATAGGGTAGCACTATGCACATAGCCTTTGTCCTTGTAAGCGGCATAAAGAATCCATTGCTTGTTATCCTTGTATTGGATGCCTTTTTCGTGCAGGATGCCGTTCATCTTACGTCCCGACAGACCGTAGTCTTGTGCAATCTGTGTAATATCGAGTAACCCCTTGCATTGCAGTACCAATTCCACATAGCTTGTTCGTTTGCCCAATTCCTCAATCTGTTCCTGTTGTTGACCGATAAGCCGTTTCTGTTCCTCATACTTTGCTTCTACTTCCAAACGGTTCTTCCGTTCCTCCTTGATGACGTTAGCCAGTCCAATCAGGAAGTCCGGCTCTGTCACAACTCGCTGCAAGGCGGCATCGGTCAGGTATGCCCCATGTTTGCGGATGTTTGGCAGCACTTCCTCACATACCCAATCTTGAAACTTCTCCGCTTCGGGCAGTTTACTGCGCATCACCAAACGGTAGACATCCGCTTCCGTTATGTACCTCATGGGTTGCATTACAATTGTACCATATTGGTTTTCAGAGGGGTTTCCAAAACGGTAACCCCCTTACACAACTTGCTTACGGCTACTTTCGGCTGCGAATATCCCAATGCTTTTGCCACATCATTGGCTTTGAACAGCACTTTTCCATTCTCCGTTTCCATAGTGTTGATGCTCCCGAACTGAGGGTGATTGAACACCTGAATTGCGTTATCCTTGCTCATCTTGTTTATATGTATATTTGGTTATCAATTCTTCTTTTCCCTACCATCGGCTCAATCTCCCGATTCCCGCCATCTGGCCTCCCGCCAACGGTTCATCGCTGCCATGACTATTTGTGCCCTTCGGTTTTCGATGGTAACCGAAGCCTCCAACAGTTCTTCAATTTTCGTGGAATTGGCCAACCGCACTAAATAGCGCACCAGGGCTTCGTTCTTGCGCAAAATGTCCGCATGGATGCGCAGGTATTGTTTCTTCCGTTGCGAATTGGGCATATAGGCATCTTGTACCGCCTTGACCGCACAGAGATACATGTTGTAGTATTCCTTCCAGTGTTCCTGCTCGCCGGCACTTCTTCCGGATTCTGTTATTCGTCGGATGTTGCGTTCGAAATTCTCTAAGGCAGAATTGACCTTGCTGCCTTCTGCCAGCCAAGCCACGTCTGCCGCCCCGCCGCTTCGGTCTGCCACATTCAGGGCTTCAATCCGGGCACGCTGGGTCAGGGCGGAATCCAATGCTTCTGCATCGTCCACTTGGTTATAAAGGTTGATGCCTGCCGCTGTGCGGAATCCCAACTTGTTTTTTGCCGCAGCGCTCTTCTGGTAGGATTTGTGCAGCAGTTGGTAATACAAGTTTGGAGTCAGTGAGCCGGAACCTATTTCCGCCACGGTAATCTGGTTCATCTTGGCGGCATCGTGGCTGTAAGTCACGCTTTGGCCAAGTGCCTTGGACGTAAAGCTGAGCATTGCCGTCCCTATGCCTATTATTATATATACCCTTCGTTTCATTTTTCTCGTTCCTCGTTTCTCGTAATTATTTCATCCGTTCCCTTCCATCGGTTATGCGGGTTCAGTCCGGAATCCCGCCACCGCTGGAAGGCTTCGTTTGCTATCTGCGACTTGTCTTTACGGAGATACACGCTTTCTTTCCAATATCCTATGCGAAGCTGGATGTAGCGCCAGGTTTCGAAATAGGCTTTGTTCAGATGGCTCTCGATGTTGTCAAGACCTTGGTTAATGCTTTCCAGTACCAACAGTAAGTCCGAAGTGGAGCAGGCTGCCGCACCGGTTGCGTACAACACCAGGTCGCTCATCGAACGGTACAGCTGCCGGCCGTCCTCCGCGATTCTTTGTACGCACCGCAGGCTGATGCCGATAATCAGTGTGTCTTGTAATTCCATCCTGTTCCGTTCCACCACTTTCGTATAGTAGTTATTCAACAAGTCCTTGTAGTCGTTGATACGGTCACTCACGGTGTTATAGGTGGAATATACGTTCAGCGAAGCACGCAACGACTGGTACAGGATGTCGATGACATCAAACGCCCTTGTGTATTTGTCCAAATCCACGTTCAGTTCCTTGTAGTCCACCGTAGCTTCACTGCTGTATTCGTGCAGCAGTTGGTTGCTCAGTTCCAAAGTGGAACGCGCCAGCAACAGGCTCCGTTGCTGTTTGTGGTCGTTGATGTAGGCTTCTACAGAAACTATGTCGAAGTTCCATTGCGCTGATGCCTTCAGCGGAAACGCAGCCACCATTATCAGGATGGCAACATATCTGATATTCCTTATAGCCAAGCTCATTCCGTTCCCTCCCTGTTTTCATCCGTTTCCTCGTATTTCCCGTCGTAATCCACCGAATGCAGGCTGCCTGCTGCCCCGCGTAGCCATCTGCGGCGGCATTCTTCCACCAAGGTCAGCCTGTGGCCACGTTCGTCATTGACGTAGGGAGCAATATCTTTCAGCACATCAATGATGCTGAGTTTATAGTTCATCATCTTTTCAAGCGACACAAGGTCGGCGTATATGTTGGTCAACCGGGCTTCTACTTGCCGAGCGATTTCCAACCGATCGGATGCCCATAACAGGTGATAAGTGTCTGTGCTTGTGTCTTCCTCCACCAGTTCCGACTTCACATACTCTGTAGTAATATCACACGATGGGTACTGTCGGGCGATTTCAGAAAGCCTGTCATTGACAATCAGTGTTTTCTCCGCCTCGCTCATGCCTGGGTCAAGCTCGATGATGTCCACTACCTCCGTATCCGAATACTCCGCCGTCAGTTCCCAGCTTATCTGCATGATGGCGCGGTGTATTTTGATGCCGAGAAAATACTTGGGTTTGCGGGCGATGGAAAGTGTAGCCTTGAAGGTGATGATGCCGTTGATGTTCGGGGCTGTGGCTTCCCGCAGATAACTGTATCCGCTCCACCAGCCGTCTCCCTGCCATGTCAGGCTGTAGGCGTTCTTGCACTCCTGCATAAGGGCGGGGATGCGGTAATAGTCATCAGTGGGCACGTCGTTCTCTGCCGCCGCCTCTTCTTTGGCCTGCGCCAGTTCGTCCTGTTTCTTCCGGATGGCGGACAAGTCGGATTCCAGCCGGGTGATTTCATTCTTGTTACGGTTGTACTGTTGACGCAGGGAGGCTGCTTCTTCTACCGTGGCGGATGCGATTTGCTTCACCAAATCCGCATTCTCGGCTTCCAGGGCATCTATCTGTGACTGCAAGGCCGCCGCTTCCGCATTATATTCCGTTTCCAGTTCATCCAGCCCGGACAAATCAAGTTCGTTGCCACCCGATACTGTGGTCTGCATGGCGCATTCCTTGGAATGGCTGTTCAGGCTGCCGCCGCAGGTACGGCACTTGTATTGCGTGCTTCCGCTTCCCAATGTAACCCCGTCATGGCAGTTCACGCTGACAATCACGCTTTCGCAGCCTTGCAGCTTGGCTTCGTCAGTGGCTTGGTAGTAGTGCTTGGCATCGCTGCCGATGACATACACATAGCCTTCCTCGTTGTCGTTGAACTCCGACAGCCGGGCATTTAGCCCGGCCTTGAAGGTGTTCAGGTCCATCTTGTAAGAATCAAAAATATCTTCATACACCACTTCCTCATGGTTCCAGTTTCTTGTTGCTTTTATGCTGTAGGCGTATGCCTTTTGTGTCTGTTTGCCGCCTTTGGAGATATTGTAGCTGGAGCGGTAATAGCTAATGCTGTAAGTATAGCCGTCATTTGATTGGTTCATCTGTTGTACTTTTGCCCTCGACCATCCGGCATACCGTTCCGAATTGCTCAGTATCTGTTCGGTTTCTGTGCTGTTAGGATAGAATCCGGCATCCGAAGTGTTGAAGCGTGTCCATTCCCAGCCGTAGATGATGCTGTTGTCATCCGTGGGCGGTGTGTAGTCACACAGGGTTTCTGTGCCGGCATCGCGGCGGTAGATGTACCAGCGCTGGGTGTAGTATTGCCCGGCAGCTTCGTGTAGGTAGTCGCTTATCCAAGAGGTCAGATTATAGTTGTCGGTCTGGAACAGGTTGGCCACGCCTTCCGGTCCGCCGACCATTGAAAGCAAGGTATTCCCTATGGATTGTTCCATTTGTCCGTACAGGTCGTAAGCGTTTCCTGCCACCCGTGCGATGTCGCCTATCTTCCCGTTCAGCAGGTCATGGAAACTGCTCTCACCCAGAATGGCATCCGTAAAATTGTCCGCACCGACCTGTGCCAATCCGACACCCATGTTATACAGGTTGTCGATGTCCGCTTTTAGGTTTTCTTTGGTGAAGTTGTGCTGGATGTTGCCCAAGTCGTCAAAAAAGGTTTTCCACTCAATACCGCCGTTTCCCGACAGCTTGAACAAGGGGGCAACACGTGGGGCAATCTCCAGAAAAATCACGTCCCGGAACGACAGCGTTCCGTTAGTGACCACCGACTCGAACTGCATACAAAGCGCTTTCACCTCCGCGCATGTTTTCATCAGGTAACTGCCCCAATAGAGAGCGGTTTGCGGCGAGTGGAGCATCTGCCCGGCAACGGTCAGGATTTTCGGCATGATTTTCGCACTCACCAAGTGGTAAATGCGCCGGTAATAATAGTTTTCCGTGCCATCGCTCCAAATGCCAAGTTCGGTCAAAGCCTTGCGATCGAGGTATTTCGACAGGAAGATGCCCGCCGCAGCCACTTCTGCCGCATTGTATTTTTCCAGGATGTCTTTCACCTGTTCACTGTAATAGGCTTCCGTAGCCGTTTCCGTAGCGTAGGCCGCCGCCATTGCCGCCACGGTCTTCTTGTCGTAATTGACGCGCACGTATTGTGCTTCCACCACGTGGATGGAAGCGCAAACGCATAGTAACAGGGCAAGAAGCTTTCTCATAGCTTGTCAGGGTTTAATATTGGGGGTGTTCGGGTTATTGCCCGGATTCTCATTCTTCCCTGTTTTCGTGTCCCGGTCAAGGCACAGCGAATACTGCCCGGAACACCACTGCTGTTCGGGAGCCTTGTAAGTAATGTAGCCGCGCTGCTGCAACTCTTCGCTGGCAGCCAGCACGCCTTTCACAGAAAATCCCCTTACCTTGCACAACAGGCTGGCGGGATGCACGTAAAACACTTCGGGCTTCTTCTCGCTCTCCCAGATATAAATCAGGTAGAAGAACAATACGGTGGCCTCTTTCGAGAAATTGCTGATTTCGTTCGCTTTCCAGAAATCTTGGATGAATTTTTCTGATTCCATACGATTTGAATATTATGGGTTGATTGTTAAAATGTTACTTTGTTATTTTGGCCGAGATGCAGCACCTTGCCTGCCTTATTCACCTCCTGCGCGAAAGCCAGCGACTTGTCTATGCCGGACAGGTGCCAATCCCTGCAATAGGCTTCCACGGCTTCCCGATGGCTACACCCCAATTCCCGTTTGTAAAGTTTCAAGGCTTCCTTTTCCGCCCGTTCGGTGGTGTAGGTCATGTAGCATTCTCTTGGCTCCTCCACGCCGTACACTTCGCTGGCCGTCCCTCTTCGGATGAACACTTCGCGGAAGAAGCTGCGTCCATCCTTGTTTTCCAGCCGGTTGATGGTAAAAATCTTCTTGCATTCCACGTCCGTCAGGCCGAGTATTGCCTTGATACCGTCGAAACGCTCCCTGAACTTGCTCTGGTCAAGCAGCATCACCACATCGGAGTTGTTGATGATTGCTTCCTTTACTATCTCCGATCCGATAATGTCCTGTATCTCTTGCGTCACCACGCCCACGCTGGCCCAGAACTTTCTAGCAGTCTTGTACATAAATTTGATGTATTCAGCCATGAGCGGCGAGGCAATGGCCTTCCACGCTTCCTCAATTACCAGGACTTTACGGTTCTTTTTCAGGCGCATTTTCTGTAGGAACACATCCATGATTATCAGCGTCACGATAGGGAAAAGCAGCGGGTCATCTTTTATGGCATCGATTTCGAATACGATAAAAGTCTCGTCAAACAACGTCCCGTCCATTTCCTCGTTCAGTGTCTTGTCGTGGTTGCCACCCCGGTAAAAGTCTTTCATCATGTAGCGGTAAGTGGAGAGGTCGATACCTGTCAGGCTGTTTTCGTGGCAGATGTCGGGAATGCGTTGCACGGAGTATTCATAGAAGGTGTTGAACGAAAGACTTTCCACTTTCAACTCTTTGCGGCGGCTTTCTATCTCGTCAATCTCCTTTTCAATACGACTCATCCGCTCTTCCTCCGTTTCGTTGCTGCCACGGACATTGTTACGGTCATCCACCAGCAGGCTCTTGCGCAAATCTTCACGTTGGGGTGGAGTAAATCCGTTAAAGCCATTAAAATACACGTCATAATATTCGGTAATCACCTGTTCAATGAGCCTGTTTTCGGTCTTGCTCACCGTGCCGTGCGAACCTTTCCATATCAGTAGCACAAGATTTTTCAGAAAACCGGTCTTCTCCACGTTCAACTCCTGCCGGTTGATGCGGAACGGGTTCATGGTAATCGGTTTCTCTTCCGTATAGCTGATGTACTTGCCGCCCAAGTATTCGCACAGTCCTTCATAACTATTTCCCGTATCGACCATTACGACATCAGTATTCTGTTCGTGCAGCTGGCGCACCACGCTGTTCATGTGGAATACATATGAGAGAGTTTTTGTTGCTGAAAATCAGTAATATAAGAAAATAAGGGTACAAAAATCCGGCTATGGAGAAACGGGGTATAAAAGCTGTCTTTTGAGAGAGTGAGCGGAAAGGAAGAAGATGCGTGCGAAGATGAAGATTTAACAAAAACTTAACAATCAGTAGGCATTTTTGTCTTTTTACGCAGGTCTGTCGGAACGGGGGCAAAACAGCAGAGGACTTGTCGTGGAATTGATTACAACTATTGATTTTCAATATCTTCTATACTTTAAGAGCCAACAAGGGTACAAATAGTGTATGAAATAAGTCTTAAAACTCTGATTTTCGCTCTACATAGAAGTTCATTTAACAGTAAATTCACTACCTTTGTATTTGGATTGTGGATTGGAGCAACTCTATATAGGATAGGACATTCGAAATAAAAAGTTGCATCCATGGTGCAATGTTTTTACTGTTCTTGCATTTTTATAATAGCAACAATAAAAAAAAAGAAAAATGAAAACAAGATTATCAGTATTAATTATCAGCCTATTGGCGACCTTTTCCTTGCAAGCGCAAACCAACGACCGTTACATTGAAGTGACAGGTACATCGGAAATCGAAATCGTACCCGACAAAATCCATTATCTGATTGAAATCCGCGAATACTTCGAGGAGGAATTTGACGGAAAGTCTAAGCCCGAAGAATACCGTACCAAAGTACCTTTATCAGAGATAGAGCAAGGACTCCGTAAGAATCTTGCCGAAGCAGGTATTAAGCAGGATGCCATCCGTACACAGGAAATCGGTGACTATTGGCGGCAGCAAGGGCAGGACTTTTTGGTTTCCAAGAAATTCGACATTACCTTGACTGACTTCAATCAGATAAACGAAATAGTTGAACGTATCGACACAAAAGGCATACATACCATGCGCATAGGAGAACTGGAAAACAAAGACATGCTTACCTATCATCAAAAGGGGAAAATTGAAGCATTGAAAGCCGCCCAACGGAAAGCAACCTATTTGGTGGAGGCATTAGGTAAGAAATTAGGTGATGTGATACGTATTGTGGAAGAAGGGAACAGTAATATTTTTCCATTCGCGCAAAGCAATGTCCTGTCATCCGATGCAGCTTCTTTCGATAACTTCCGCACCATTAAGAAGAACTATTCTATGCTTGTACGTTTTGAAATCATAGATTAAATGATTTCGCCTTGTAAATAGAACGGTTTCTAACTCATTGAGTAAGATATATCATCTTTGCAATCCTTGTTGCTTCTGAATTTTCCAATCATACATACCCTCCGCCACATCGCCAACCTCTTTGAGAGTGTGGCGATGTTTTATTTCGTCAAATGTCTGTCGGCTCTCCGCATAGTCACAGAGCCATGCGCCGACCATATTCTGTTGTTCGGTCGTTTCCCCGTACTCCTGCATCACGCTCTTGATGTCGGCGGCTTCGGACGGGGCGAAGAATGACTTGTGCTGCTCCGTGCCGAAATGGATAATCGCATCTATGGCTCGCCTGAATACCTCGCTTGCCTTGTAGAGCATATCCGCAAACAGGCTTAGGATATGCCTGCTCGCTTTCAGCGTACTCTGCAGCAGGCAGATGGTCTTGTCTTTCTCCGCTGTGGCTTGGCTCACCGCTTGGCTGATGCGCTGCCGCTCGTCGTCCTTTTGCTCCTGAAGCTGCCGTACCGCCTTGTCCCTTTCAATGGCAAGTGAACGGCTCTGTACCAAAGCCCTGTCACGCTCCGCTTCGGCTTTTTGCTTCTCTGCGGTCAATGCCCTTGTCCGTTCCTCCGCCTTGTCCTTTACGGCTTCCGCAAAGGCTTTCTTCATGCGCTCATTCTCGGCTTTGAGTTTGGCGTTTTCCTTTCCGACCGCAGCGGATTTGCCAACCCCCACAAGACTGCCGACACTATCCAGTATGCTGTCCACTTTTGCCTTGCGCTCGTCTTTGAGCTGCTGCTCCCTTTCGGCAATCTCGCTGTCGAGGGAAAGGCGGTATTGCTCTTTCGCCTTGTTCTCGCCCTCTACGAATAAAAGTTCCGCTTCGGCTTCCTCCTTGGCGGCGATGGCGGCTTGTCTTGCGGCTTTCGCCTGTTCAGCTTCCTGTTTCTGCTTGGCGATGATGAAATCCGTGCGCTCCAGATGCTCCTTGCCCGTCACCTCCTTTGAGGTGCCCCTTTCCATTTCCAGACACTCAGCCAAAACGGTCTGCATCTCGCTCATGGCTTTCTCATCCAGTTTGCAGGACTTGCCCGTATCGTGATTCATCCAGTCCCATACGATATGTGCGTGGAGATTGGGCTTCCATGTGGCATTGTCGCCGGGTATTCCATAATGTCCCTCGTCACGGTGGATGAACACCTGTAAGGCTGTGATACCCCAACGCTGCTTACACACCTCGCAGAAGTGCCGTAGCTGCTCCATCGTAGTGTCGTCCTTGATGACAACCACGCCCTCCTTGAGCGGAGTGCTGCCACGGACGATGGTCACCTTACCAGTCTTCTTGTTCACCCTTTCCCGGTCTTTGGTCTGCATCGCCCGACCTGTCTTTTCCTTGACCATTGCGGCTATCTGATTGTAGCGGTCGGTGAGCGTGGCTTCGCCGAAATCTGGTGATACCCATGTCTCGTTTCCTGCCATGAGGTCGGTACGGATGTAGAACTTCTCCTTACGGATATTGGCGAGGTATTCCGCTGTCCGCCTGTTGTGCGCTTCGCTGCTGCCGATGTTGCACGGCTTGATGTTGATGGATGTCTTCTGTGCCATAGGCTTGTCTGTCATTTTGAGTTTCACTTCGGGTTATTAGGGCAGAGCCTTAATCGGTGGGTGCAGGGAGAGGGTCACTTCCTGCTCCGGGTTCTTAGGGGTGGAAGCCACTAAGCGGAGTTTCCAAAGAGGGGGTCACTCTTTGGTCAGGTTGCACAGGGCTGAAAGTCCTTGCCGGGTTCTTAGGGCAGCGTCCTAAGCCCCTCGGGAGAGCCCACAACTTCGGAGCGTAGCGGAGAAGTTATAGTGGGCTATATCTGGGCAAGCCCAGTCCGTCACACCCACCAATGGAGTACCGCTGAAATCCTGCGCTGTACGCCCGTCAGTTCCTCCTGCCTATGTCGGGGTCATCCACTCTGCCAATCGTGCCGTCCTGCGCCTCTTTCGGGTTTTCTACGGGATTGTTTTCATGCTGCCCGTTGTCATTGTCTGCGATATGGGGATTGTCGGTTTTGTCCTCCGCATCCGCTCTGTCTTCCGAACTGTCGGAAACCACAGGCGAACAAAGGGAAGAAGAAAGGGCGGTTGCTCCGTCTGCCGTGCTGTCCGCATCCTGCCTTGGGCATTGGCAACCGTCCGGCACGGTACACGGCTTATCCTCCAACGGTGTATCATTAGAGTATGGTGTCCGTACCCCGCTTGCCTGCCCTTTGGAAACTGCCGCAGGCTTGACATAATGGGGATTGGTCAGCAGGACACCATCCACATACCATCCTGTCAGGAAATGCAGGGTGTGTACGGAAGTGCGGTTGTTGGTTCGGGTGGTCAGCACACCGAGCCTGTTGAAGCTGCCGATGAGCTTTCCGATGGTCTTTCGGTTGCAGCCCATGTACTCCGCAAGTTCCACATCGGAAGCTGCCGCCTGTCCCACCTCCAACTCAATCTCAACTCCCTTGATACGGAAGGCGGTCTTTGTCCGCACGGCTGCGGTCATCAGCCTGTACAGGCACTTCTGCCTGTCGATGGCGGCTTTGCCGTTCAAAAGGAAATCCCACTGCCCGGCGGAAAGGATGGTGCAGTAATGTATGGTCTGTTCGTTCTTGCACATAGTCTATGATATTTATAGGTGTTACACCGGTCAGCTATCTGCCCATGCCATACCCGTGTTCCGGCATGTGGTATTCCCTGTCCGCTGCGATGTAGTTCAGCACATCCTGCAAACGGTCGAGCTGGTCATGGTCAAGCACACGGATGGCGTTGATGGTTATCTTCTGCGTGGCAATCCTGCGGTGGGCGATGTTGCTCTCGCTCATCGTGCCGTCACCGTCCGCATGGACGGAACGGAGGTAGGCATTGACCGCTTCCGTCTGTTCCTTTGAGGGGTACGGTGCTGCCCACCTGTCCTGAATGTAAGCGACCATTTTGCCGACCGCATCAGCTAAAAGTGGGTCATGCCGTGCGATGGCGGCTGTCAAATCTTCTGTCTTCATAAGGCTTCTTGTTTGTTGTCCGTCCGTAAAGAGCCCGGCTTGCGTTTCTTGCCGCTGCGCAACGCTTCGAGCCGTTTGTTGAAATCCTCCTCGTTGCCCGTGTCCGATGTTCCGCCCTGTTCAATCCACTGCATGACTTCATCCTCGAAGAAGTAGAGCCTGTTGCCACGCTTTCGGTACGGTATGCGCTTTTCGGAAGTCATGGCATAGATGGTGGAAGCCGATTTGCCGAGCAGGGCGGCGACTTCTTCAAGGGAAAGCAGGCTACGTTTGCCCGTGTCTTTTCCTGCCGCCTTGCACAGTACCTCGTCCACCTTTCCGGCAAGCTGTTCCACCCGTTCTATCAGGGTGGAAACAGCCTGCGGCAGTTGTTCAAATGTGATGTTACCCATATCCAATCTTTTGTTTTGGTTGTCCTGTTCCGGTTATTTTAGCGTTATCTGTTCGGAAGCCTTGCGCTTCAGGTCGTTCACCACATCCGCATAGACCTGCGTTGTCGCCACGGTGCTGTGCGTAAGCATTTTTGATATGGTGTAAAGGTCTGTCCCTGCGGCGAGTTGCAGGGTTGCGTAGGTATGCCGGAAGCAGTGAAAGGTTATGTGCTTCGTAATCCCGGCAGACCTAATCCAGTCCTTGAGGTACAAGGGGAGCAGGGCTTGTGTCATTCCCTTGAACACCTGCCCCGTGGAACGCTCGCCACAAAGTGCGAGGGCTTCATCGGACAGCGGCAAGACGGCTTCCGTCCTTGTCTTTTTGGTGACGATGTGCATACACCAACCGCCGTCCGCACCCCTGATGATGTTCTCCCACTGCAGGCGTATGATGTCGCTGATGCGCAGTCCCGTAAGGCAGGAGAAAAGAGCCGCCGACTTTACAACAGGCTTCTCGCATGGCGTGTTGGCAAGCATCTTCACTTCCTCCAGTGTCAGGAACTCACGGCGTGTATTGGCTTCCTTGGCGTGTTTCAGCCGTGTGGCGATATTGTCCTTGATGCGCCTTTCCTCGTATGCCTGCCGCAGTACGCATTTCAGCTTGTTCAGGTTGTTGTTGGCTGTGGACGCCATCATCTTGGTGCGGTTGTGCGTGGTGAGCGACAGCATGTAGGTAAGGAAGCCTTGGCAGTATTCCACCGTCAGGTCGTCAAAGGTGCAGCTACCGCTGCAATACTTCTCGAAATGTTTGTAGGCAACATTCCAGTTCCTAAAATTGTCATCGTCCGCCATTTTGGAGCGGAAATACTCCAAGAAGCTCTCCTTGCCCCTGTTACGGTCGAGGAAACCGAACTCTTCGTTGATGATGGCTTCCGTCCGCTTGCACTTGATTAGCTCCGCATTGCGCAGCATGGTCTTGTTGAACTCTGCTTCAAACTTCTCTGTCGGGTTGGCATAGATGTAAATGCCGAGGTACTCCCTCCGTGTCAGCCTGCCCGTTTTCGGGTGCCGGACAGGTGGGTAGAAGTCCAGATAAAGCGATAACTGTCCGTTCTTGATGGGTCGTTTCCTGACCGTCACTTTCGTACAAATGTTCGTCATATAGCTAATGTATTTTGAATGTTTGAAAATATCTTATTCTTCCCGTTTGGCTTTCGTGCTTGCGCTTTTCCGCTCGGCTTCCTTCCGTGCCGCATCCCAGTCGGCTTTCAGGTAGTACAGGCGGTTGCCGTGTATGCGCTTTGTCCGTACCCCGTGGGTGAGGGCGAACCTGCGCACCTGTGTTTTGCCCAGTCCGAACAGGCGCATGATGTCGAAGCACGAATACCAATGTTCCGAAAGGTTGTTGCCCAAGCGTTCCGCTTCCTCCGCCATAGCCTTGTCCACTTCCGCTTTCGGAAAGCACTTGGTGGCGTTGGCTTTGATGCAGGGTATCGAATAGCGCATACGGAGATTGTAGAAACGCCCGTAGGTGTAATTGAACTTTTGGCATATCTCCGCCATCGTGTAAAGGTCGCCTGCGACTCTCTCCCTGTCCGTGAACGTATCACGCACGGACTGCTTGTAGTTAGCCGCCGGAATGAGCCGCCGTTTCGCCGGGCTGCCCTTTGCTTTCGTCTTTCCCTCCTGTCGTGTGAGGGCTGTTTCCTCTGTCTTTTGCACATCTTTTTTCATCTTCCCTTTTGTCTTTTTCCCCTGCTTGGCGAATACTGAAACGCTCCGCTTGCAGTAGGTCGTTTCCTTAATCATCAGGAAGAAATCCTCCTTGGTGATTAGCGTAATGTGGTATGTTATCCTGCAAGCCCGGAGCGTGCCACTGTATATCAGGTTGTACACGGTACGGCTGCTCACTTGCAGCAGGCTTGCCACCTCCCCAATGGTGAGGAACGGCTTGTCCAGTATGTCCCGACCGAAGTCGGGCTGAACTGTTAATTTCTGTTCATTTTGACGGTCCATCATCGAAGAAATTTATTTGCACACTGTTGAAAGCTGTTGCACGCTGCTGAAAGGAAGTCGAACCGTGCGACCCCTCCGGCGAGGTACAACTGTGGTACAAATTTACTCCGATTAGGACTAAACGCCAATAGCTGATTTCTCCGTTTGTTAAAACATATTAGTTGTAAATCAAGTATTTATAACAATTGATTTTATAATCGCTTGCCGCCGTTTTGTCCTGTTTTTCTCCATGTGGAAGCTCTTTCCACTTCCCGAAGGGCCTAAACAGAAGAAATTCGAGTTGTCTGTCAGCTTGTTCTTCCCCTCCTTTCCGGTGATGTCGATGGCCACAGGCACGCCTTGCCGATCGGTATAATAGATTTTCAACGAAGTGTCTTCGCTGTGCTGGATGCGTTCCTTGTACATCAGGCAGGCGGCTGCGTCACCCAACGTCAAAAAGCGGTCGTAGTCCGGACTTATGCTGTAACAGTTTCCGGGAAAGGAAGCTACGAACAGTTCCAGCTGGTTGTATGCCCGCTTGCTGATGTGAATGCCCAGCCGCCCGAAACTGTTTTCCAGATAGTTTGTCGGCTTCTGCAAGTCAATGTCTTTGCCGCAGCAGACAATCAGGTTGTAATGGATATACACCAGTTGCTTGTTCTCCCTTGCCACGGTGTCCTGTACACGCTTGATGTCCTCTACTGCCATCAGGTTGGACGGATTGGGGATGCTGGCGTGCCTGTTTTTCTTCTTTTCCAAAGCGGCAAGCTCTTTCTTCTGGCCTGGGATGTAAATCATCTGGTTGTAAACCACGGTCTGTGCATCGGGGATGCTGTCAATCATCGCCACCAAGTCTACTGGCATTTCGGTATTGTTCACTTCAATATTGGTAAACGGTCGCACCAAGGAGGGCAGTCCGGCGCAGTCCACGTCCACGAGGGAGAATGCCTTGCATTTCCTGCCGCCCATTTCCACGCATTCCTCTCCGGCCTTTAGGTTGTCCATGGACACCGTCTTGCTGGAAAAGTCCATTGTGAAATAGCGATCAACATAAGCGCTTGCCTCTTTGCAGGTAAGGAACGCTGCTTGAATGCCCGCATCGCGAAGCTGGTCCTGTACCTTGCGTATCTTCACCAGAAAGTCTTTCCAGCGTTTGCCGTCGTAAGAGAACAGGCCGCTTTTCCGGTTCTCCTGCGTGACAGTCAGGTAAGTCCGGCTATCCGTATATGGGCGGCCCTTGAAATAGCGGAAATAGGCTGCACTCAAGAATTCATGCGGGTCGTCGCTTCCGTCCTCAAAGCCCTGCCGTGTGAAGATGTCCTGTTTGTGCAAGGCGTATCCTTCGCTAAGGGTCTGTGTCAGTGCGGTGAACAGCCGGGTATATTCATAGTAGCTATCAATGTCCGCCGAGTATTTCTGCACCGGGTTCTCGATGCGTAGGATGGCCGAGTATTCCCCCGTCTTGGTATAAAGGATGCCTATACCGTCCACATCCTCTATGGAGAAATAGATGTCGCTGAAGACCCGTTTGCGCTTGCCTCCCGTTCCGAAAGCACGGACTGAAACGGCCATGCCCGTGCAAAGTGCGATGAATGTCAATAGTACATAGAGTGTCATTGTCTTATTCTTCTCATTCAATCCTATAAATTTATATGTGAGTGGTTCAAAACAAATAGAACAGCCGCAGCTTCCCTTGGGCGTACCGTTTGGAAAGTTGCCCGGTCACAATCCCGTAGGTGAAATCTATTCGGTAAAAGGTTTGTTCCCCGCTTTCCGAGGAGGTCAGGTATTCGCCTTCAGGTCGATCCAGACATACTTGCCTGCGGAAATCCTTGTCGCATTCCAGCCGGTAATAGAGCCATGCCATTTCTGCGATCGAAGGCACATAGCTTCCGGGATGCCGCCTTGTTTCGCCGAGCATGGAACGCCTGTCATATAGCAGACCCGGTTGTTCCAAAGTTTCCCCTTGTGTATCCAGCAGCCGTTGTGTCAGGCTTGCACCGTCAGAATACCCCAAAGCGCAGTCTTCCGGATAGGGCATACCGGGTTTGTAAATAATCGCATCTTCCGTCTTTATCCCTTCTGTAGGATTGAGGATGCCTTCCTTGCGTTTCCCGTCAAGGGTGGCAAAAATCTTGCCGTTCCGGTGTTCCTTTCCGGAAAACACGTAATGTCCCTCGCTGTCGGTCAAAGAAACAGCCTTGCCATGTCTGCCGTCTGTTTCTACCACTACGGCTACGGTCAGCGTGTCTTTTCCCGCTTGTATGGTTCCGTCCGCTTGCAGGTAATGCCCGATGCGGACGGAATCAATCCGTGCTTTGGAAACAGGACAAACCAATGGCCTTTCCGTTTCTACCCAACTGCCATTGATGGCCAGTCCGTCCTTTTTCTTCCGCAGGGAAAGGTGGACAAGGCATCCCGGCGGCAAAGGCGGAAGCGTGGTTCTCACGGCATGGAGTACTCCGTTTATTCTTGCGCCTATGGTAACAGGACTTGCTGTTCCGGTTGGAATCAGGTAAAAGTTATGGTTCCTGCCATTGTTCAGCAGGCAATCCGTTTGTACCCGGATGCTTCTGTCCGCTTTTTCTTCCATCCATTTCCCCGTATAAGGCTGGTAGCTTCCGTGGGTATAGATGCGTTCGCCGGTGATGCTTATCCCGTCCAGCCTGTCCCGCAGGTCATCGCTTTCACAAGCAATGCGGAGCAGGGCCATCGAGCTTTGCAGCCTGATACGGACAGCAAGGCTGCTTTCGATGCTTTGTCCGGTTTCCACACCGTAAAGGTTTTCACCGAACGGAGCATCCAGCCGGAGGGTGTCATGGACATACAGCCCTTTATGAAAAGGATAGCAGACACGGACTATGGCCGCTGTATCTGCCATCATTACATCAGAATCGGAAGGTACGTACTTGTTCCCTTTTTTCATGAATTCTTTTCCGGCAAATGCCTTTTCATCTCCAGCTAAGGACGTACCTACATATACGCCAAGACATGGCCATGCCGGAACATTCCCCGCCATATTATCCGGTATGATTTCCACCGGCTTGAGGACTTTTTGCCACTCCATACGGGCTTTTTCGCCCGTTTCCATGGCAATGATTTTATCCTTGTATTGTTCCCCTTCTTTGCAGGAAGCAAGCAGGAAGGCTATTCCTATCAGAAGAATGTATCGCATGAGCGTATGGTATTTGCCGTTTTACAAATCTTTTTTCTTGATTACCTTAGTATCATAATCCTTTCAGGCGGGCATAGACGAACACGCCCTTGTCGTTTTTCTTGCTGTGCAGTCCTCTTCGTTGTTTCAGCAGAATCAGTGTCGCGCCGCCGCCAAGTGTAACTGCCAACACGACCAATCCCGTAAGAAAGCCGAAAAAACAGTATGCAGCAATAAAACCGACAATGGCTCCGCCCACAGCTCCTGCTGCCCAGTAGATATACCTGCCCTGAATCCCCATGAATTCAAGGGGCCGTTGCAGTCCCTTGAACATGGGGTATTCAACCGGGCGGATGTCAGTGTGCATCCCGGACATGGCTTAACTGGTTATGCCGAAGAACAGCGGGAGTGCCTGCGCCGCGGCCACTAAAAAGATGCAGGCGCCCACAATCATCATGATGGACTTCTTCACGTCCTGTTCCTCGTTGTTCATCTTGATGTACACACTGATGGCTCCCACGATGGCCACAACGCCGGCGATAGCGTAACACAGCTTCACCACGTAGGGCACGTACTTGGCGATTTCGGTCGTCACCGTTCCCAAGGCTGTCGTGCCAGCTGTGTAGTCGCCGGCAGCATTTTGGGCGAAAGCAGCAGTCGTTCCGACCAGCAGCATGAGGGAAAGCGTTTTCAGCCTCCCGGAAGGGCAAAGTCCCTTCATGCACTTCTTCAATTTTTCCTGAAACATTTTTTTTACCTTAAAAATTAAACATTATGTGAACTGAATCTCATTATCCCTAAATCCGGTAGCCGAAGAAGGCCGGGAATACGATGGATGCCCCGATAATGAACAGGCAGGCACCGGCCACCATCATGATTTCACGGGTAATTCCCTCTTCCCTCGTATTCATCTTGATGTAAATTTGCAGGCTGGCGTAAACGGCCACAATAGCGGCAATGGCATAAAGCAGGTAGAGTACATAGAGCATCATGGTCACCACGTAGTCGTGCATCAGTGCCAAGGCATCCGCGCCCCAACTGTAATCCACTCCGCCGCATTTGGCGGATGCCGGCAACGATGCCGCGCAACCGGCCAGCACACCTATCCATCCGCATAACTTATATCTCATTCCTCGTAATGGTCATTTGGGGTTTGAACAGGGTTTCGCGCTTGCTTTCCAACAGTTCATGGAGTGCGGGGGCATCTATCCCGTTTTCACTTTCTATTTCGGCTTCCGCCAGATTGGATTTCAGCTGTTTCGCTTTTTCTTCGGCATCATTACGCGGTAGTTCAGCTGTTCCTTGCTGGCTATCCTTCGTACCGGTTTCCAACGGATCGGACTGTTGTTCTGTAGCGGCATCTCCTACACGGAAACTGTCCTCCGTTTCCCGTACCTCTACCGATTCCTCGTTTTCCATATCCTCTAAGTCGAACACTTCTTCCGTGGAGTTTGAAAGGCTTTTCTTGCCCTGCAAGTCCCTGATGATGACCACTCCGTAATAAACGGCGTAGAGGACGGTCAGCACGAGGGCGAATATCATGAATGGACTCATTGCACGTATCTTTTTGTAGGTTTCACTTTTGTTTTGCGTGCAAAGGAAATAGTCTAAGGGCCTATCGGAAAACCCGGTGCGGAAATACTGACCGGTTTTAACGAGAATTTTCTCCATAAAGAAAAATCATACTGTCAATCATACTTTAAAAGAAAGATTCCTTTTTATATGCAGTCCCGCGGACTGTCATGTTCAGGCATGGCCGCATCTTCCCGTCCGTTGTTTTTCCGTGCGAAGTTAAGGCGGGAGGGAAGCTGCAAGGTCGCAGCCCGTGTACAGCCCGCTTCCTCCTTGCATTCGTTCCCTTCTTTCCGCCTTGCAGGTTGCCCGTAAAAAACAATTCCCGGCTGACGGGCGAGAAGCCCGACGGAAAGGGCAAAATTGAAATATCAAACCATTAAAAATTAGAAAGATGAAACAGATTATCTGGTCGTATGACAGTCGGATAGACGACGAAGAACGTGAATATTATCAGAATATCCAAAGGGAGTTTCTGGAAGATGACGGGTATGAAGTAAGTGACAAGGAATGGGGGGATGAAGTCAACCGGTGGCTTGATGACGAGCGGCACAATTTGAATAAAAAGGTGGACGGAGTGATAATCGCCTTTGGCGACTTAGGCTTATGGCGAGGACGCAGACAAGGGTATCAGATTTTGGGCAGTAATATCGCCGATATACTACACAGTTCCTGCGAGGATTGTGAATGGTACGGCGACAGCTACAACATCCGTGGGCGGATGGTACACCACGACGGCACGAACTACGTGCTTTACCGTGTGGCGAAAAGCCGGGAGGATGCCGAACGGATAGCCGACAAGATTTACAACCTTGAAATTGACGAGGCAGGTTTCCGCAAGCTCACACGCTCGCTCTATCCTTACGTTGCCGGCATTTACGGCTGGAAAGTTAGAGGGCGAAAATCGGTGTAAGCAAAAAAAGGACAGCCGTTCCCCTTAAATGGGTACGGTTGTCCCTTTCAAAATAATAGCATACCTGTTTTATATTTCTGGCTCCAGACTAGCAATATCCTATTTATATTAGAAAAAAGAAATCTAATCCTTTAAACAACAGACCGGCACAACAAATACGTCGTCTTTCCTTTTGAATGCATATCGGCTTGTTCCGGTCAATACCATAAGGAATGAGGGAGCTTTCATTTTACCGACATCTATCTTGTTTGCAAGAGTCAAAAGCGTCTTCGCACCTTCATCTATCAGCCGGTCACCGCCCAGTTTGATTTCCACTAGGCCGTAAGAGCCGTTCCGCAAATGTACGACCGCATCGCACTCCAAACCGTCCTTGTCACGATAGTGGTACACGCTTCCGTTCAAGGCATCAGCATAGATTCTTAAATCCCTTACACACATGGTTTCAAAGAACAAGCCGAAAGTGTTAAGGTCTGCCAACAAGTCGTCAGGTCCAAGCCCCAATGCGGCTACAGCTATGGAGGGGTCGATAAAATAACGGGTATCACTTGTCCGAATTGCGGTTTTGGAACGCAAATTCGGATTCCAGGCAGGCATATCTTCTATAACGAATATTTTTTTAAGAGCATTAATATAAGAAAAGACTGTCCTGTCATCCAATGTGGAATGGTCGTTCGCTTTCATGTCCGCACAAATAGAGCTTAACGGCGTTTGTGCTCCTTGGAAACGGGCATAGGAACGCATCAAGCGTTTGACCCGTTCCGGATTTCTGGAAACCTCATCCACACGGCAGATATCAGTATTTACAACGGCATCATAATAATCATAGGCTCTGCCTAATGCAACATTCCTGCTTTGAAGTGTAGCCCTCGGCCAACCGCCCCGGCAGACCAAATGAGCCAGTTCTGCTATGCCATGTCCGTCAGTTCCTGCTATGTTGTGACCGTCTTTGAACATATCGCCTAGACTTACCGAACCATCTGAGTCCCCGGATTCCCACAGGCTCATCGGGCGCATTCGTACCCTTGCAATACGGCCTGTACCGGTATGGCTGACAGCTCCACGTTCTTCCGCATTGGGTGGTACTGCCGATCCCGTCAATATGTACATACCGTCCATGTTCTTGTGATCCACAGAAAAACGGACTGCATCCCATAACTGAGGTGCTATTTGCCATTCGTCAATCAGGCGTGGAGTTTCTCCTGCAAGAAGTATTTCTGGATTGATATCTGCTGCCTGTATATTCTGCTTTTTATTGCGGGGGTCATCCATGTACAGCACACTCTTTGCCTGTTGCTCGGCTGTAGTAGTTTTACCGCACCATTTTGGTCCCTCTATCAATACTGCGCCCATTCCTTCCAGTTTTTCTGCTAGAAGCCGGTCGGCCACCCTTGGTTTATAGTTTACAATCTTTTCCATTTGTATAAGTCTTTATCCGATGCAAAGTTACAGTTGTTTTTTGAATAAATAGTCAATTTAGCGGCTTTTTATTAGTCAAATTAGCGGTTTATTTTTAGTCAAATTGGCTATAATTTATTGGTCATGTTGGCGATTGGCATAAAACTATGTATTCTGAAAGAAATCATAAAGTTTTACTATGGCATTTTCATCTTGCCCCTAAGCAGGTCATTAAGATCTTTATATAACGGATAAGTTTCCATTAGATTATAAACCTGTTTCCCTCTCATTTCTTGAATGATATTGACGATACGCCTTCCTTCATCGTTGTTGTCAGAAAAACAATAGATATCCCTGTAATTTTTGAGATGTGTTAAGGCATACGACAGGTTATTTACGGAATTCAATACAATATAATCTGATGTGCCACACGAGAAAGACAACCGTTTTTGTTTCTGTAGAGTCAGGAATGAAAGGTAATCAATGAATTCTTCAAACAGGCATATGGTTTTAGCGTGGACCGGGTGTGGCAACGATATGCCTCGTGGAGATATACATCCTTTATCATGACAGCTGCGTATCTCGTATCCTCCTGCTATATTGGAAAAGGCTATAGCTTGATAAGCCTTGCCATGACAAGTATAATGCGCTTCCCGACATTCTGTTATTGCAATATTCAAATCTATGCCGCGCTTGAGAAGATAGCTTATCAAACTATCACATGTTAACGCTTTTATGTGCAATCCTTTGAATATGGACCGGCTTTCAGAAGAAACGGGTATGTATGATCTTTGGAACATCGGAACTGCAGGAGTACCGCATTCTATCATTTTCAAAACACGTGTCATATTCCGTGTACGGTAAATGAGTATGCCTAAATCAATGATGTCACCGCTTTGCGCCGTCGTGAAATCAACCCAAAGATTCCTGTGTTTGTTTACTTTGAGCGATGCTGTTTCATCTTCACGGTAAGGCGCATGAAACCATGCCGAAAACAATGTCTCTTTTACCGGAACGCAACCGATGGATTTTAGAAAATCCACGATGGCAGTTTGTCTGATTTGTGCAATACTTGTCATTATCTACATTCCTGTTTGTTTCGACATAACCATTCTTCCAATTCCAACTTATTGAAATAGATGAGTTTACCTCCCGGTTTGTAATGAGGAATTTTCCCGCTTTGCACCAGTTTATACAATTGGCTGTCGGACAATCCCGTATATAGACATGCTTCTTTGAAATTCAGAGTTCCTTTTATGCTATATAGCATTTTTTCAACTCTTTCGAGTTGGCTCTGTATTTGGCTCAATTTCAAGAAACAGGACGGCCGGTTAGCCTCCTGCCGAGATTTCTGCATCAGTTCTTGCTGTGTCATCATTCAATTGCATTGTTTGCCTATTACATAATTGTTGTATCCGTCCTGACCGATGATGTCATGGGCTTTCATATATTGGATGTAGTTCTTGGAAGTCCGTTCCTTGACCTCAAGCATCTCCATCAGCAAGTCTGCCAGCTCATTGTAGGATATGGTATCCCTGAAACGGAAAATATCCTTCGCCACATTGATAAGGTCATTGCGCTTTCTCTTCTCCTTATCTTCCATTGGCTTTTCTCCGGCATACACATGCATGTCCTTTCCTTTATCCCATGTAAACAATAATAAAGGGACGTCAAGAGGGCTGCCGTCACGGACTTTAATAGCTTTCACTACTGAATTGGCAGGATTGTCATCTTTTTCGATAGAAATGATAGCTGCGGCCTTCCTTTGCAGTTCGGAACCGATGTGCCCCCTGAGTTTTATGCCATTGGGAACAAAATGGAGTACACAAATGATGCAGGTATTGTAAATTCCTGCCAGCCGATAAAGTTCATCCACGATGGCGATGCTTTCGGCTTCATCATTAGCCGAACGTATAAGGTCTGCTATTCCGTCTATTACAACCAAGTGTATGCCTCCATGTCGGTGGTAATACAAATCCATGCTGTCCCTTATTATCTGCAATCGCTCTTTCCTTGACAAGGAAGCCAGATAAAACGTGTGGTATGTTTCGGGCATATAACCGATTCCACTCCGTTTCAAGGTCTTTGTAAGGTTCTTATAGAGCTGAAATTCAGATTGCTCGGTATCATAATGAAGGATAGACTTATGCTTGTAGTTAGGTGTTATGTCCAGTCCCAATGTGTCTATTTTCTGTTGCTCGACCGTTTCTATTAGAGTTCCGGCTATGATTGCAGATACAAAGTTGCTTTTACCTGTTCCTTCCCCTCCCGTGACACATAACAGATTGTCGTATGTTCCCAGCGGCACATTATTCACAGAAACGACCGTCTTTGAATTCTGTGGGGGATTATTGTAATCCATTTCGCATGACCTTAGCAGCATGAGCGTGTGTGAATAAAATTTCTCCAATGTGGAAGTTATGAGATTTTGAAAATCCGCAGCCGTATTTCCCAATGAAAAATAATCAGAAATGTCTTTTTCCTTCTTACTTCCTGACAGTGGCAGTTCCATGCGTATCACGTTGTGTTCCGCCAGAACTGAATGTTGCCGCAATGACTCCCTTTTGCCAGTTTCATCTGTATCATACAGCAGGATTATATGCCTGAATTTCCTTTCTAGCATTTCTATTATGGAAATAGGAATAGTTGCTGTCTCACTGTTGAAACATATTGCATGAAACCCATTGGCATATAGCGACATAACATCTTTCTCTCCGCCTGTAATAAAGACAATATCTCCTTTATTCGGAAGCTGTTCAAGTCCGAAACAATATATTTCCGGCATCTCACCTCCATAGATGAAACGGAATTTTCTATTCAGAGGTCGGTACAGTTTCACATAACCGATTCCGTTATAAGCAAAGATTGGATCGGCCTCTGTAGACTGGAATTTGAAAGACGCGTTGTTTCTGCTTATGCTTTCATATAAATAAACTGATGTGACATGAAAATCGTCCAGCACGTTTTTCTGTATGCCATAGCGTTGCCAGTAACATAATTCAGAATTGGAAAAAGGCTTATTCTCAATTTTGTATGTTGCTGCATTTGTATCCATTAGGACATTCGTTATTGCTATATTCGTTTGTATTGAGGGAATCCTGCCAGTATTTTCTGATGATGAAATGGACAAATGAAGATCTGCCGCAATCAGTTTAATGATGCTGGCAAAATCTGATTTAAGATCCAGCCCTTTCAGCGTGGCGACAAACCAGAAACAATCACCTGAATAACTTTCATCTCCAAAGTCTTTCATCTTGAATGTCCGTGAGTGCCGGTCAAAATAAATGTTACAGGAAGCCTTCTTGTCATCATACAGCGGGTTCCTGAAATTTCTTCCGGGTTTAAAGGATATTCCCAAATAATATTTGAATACATCCAGTCCACGGTTTGTCTTGTCGAGAATCTCATCCTTATTTATCATCGCATTTGTCTTTTGTCATATATCCGTTGATTACAATATTTTCCTTGTATTCCATCAACCGCCTTACAGCTTCTTCTTTAGGCATGGCGGGAACTCTTATCTGAAAACATTTAATGGCCATAAACAAGGACTTGTATGAATACCGTATATCTCCGGAATGAGCGTAATGATACCTTACCAATCCTTTCTTTCTCCACCTGTATAAAGTGGATTCCGAAATGGCCAAAGTTTCCATTACATCTTTGCTGCCCATTTCAAGAGCATCGTCAATATCCTTATGTAATTCAATGGTCCGTTCGACGTAACTTTCTATCCGGTTTAACTGCTCTTTCAATTGTTGAAAGGCGACACTGTCAATTGTAATAACTTCCATTGCACGCGCTATTTTGTTGGTTTATAATTAAGAGAAGAAAGAAAATCATATATTTTTCCTAGTTCTTCCATGCTGCCCACTTTAATTTCAAAGTTTAGTGAATACATTTTTTGCAATGGATTTGCATCCGATGCAAAAAGCTGTTCAACTGAAATATCCAAAATGGTACAATAGTCTTCTATCTGTCCCATTTTTACATTACGGCAGTTACTCTCTATCCGTGATATGGTAGAGGTTGAAACGCCCATTCTTTCAGCCACATATTCTTGAGAATAGTTTTTTCTTTCTCTTTCTTTTTTCAGTTTAACACCCACCTTGTTCATATTATGCAAATTTAAGTTGCATCTGTAAGTGGTTGTGTTTCACTAGATGCAAACATTTGCAGCGTGCGCACTAAACCTTTCATCAGATGCACGTTATTATACATAATTAAATTAAGTATGGAAAAAGTGTCTATTTATAAGGTCTGATGTAGGTTTGATGATACTTTCTTAAATTATATGAGCTTTTTATTCTTAGATACAAATTTCATTTGCATATTTTATAGTGCAAAAAATACACTTCAATAATTACATTGATTGTGCTTGTGCAATCATACTTGAATAAAACAGTAGAATTACTGAATATCAATGGAGATTTATCACTTCTTGCCCATTAGTGCAACGGTGCAAGCACCTTTATATAAAAAGGGCTTGCACCGTTGCACTAAAAGTGTAGCAGGAAGTTTATAAAAATATTTATAATCAAATATTTGGTAGTTAGTTCAACTTTTACTAATTTTGAACCCGAAAAAGTTGATGACAAGGGTCGTCAATAAGCTTTCAGCAGAAAATCAAAAAGGTGCTACAAAATTGCTACAAATAATGTGGAGGGAAAACATAAGTTATTGATACTTAAGATGAAAAATCTTAGGTTCATAACCCTGTCTCTCCGCAATAAACATTGAGATTCAATGTTTTATAGAGTTAACACCCGATTTTACACCCAAGAATGTAAAGTCGGGTGTGTTATTTATATAAATAATAGCTATGCATAAAAACCAACTACCTTCATATGGCGAATCATTAGCATCTAAATTCCCTGAAATAGCAAAGGAATGGTGTTATGAAAAAAATGGTAATTTAATACCAGAAACAACTTTTGCGGGTTCCCATAAGGAAGTATTTTGGAAATGTGCTGAATGTGGTCAAATTTATATCCGCTTGCCCGTTATTCAGGACACCCGCCGCATAGATAGCGTAGCCTAATTCTACGGCTGCTATTTTGGTTGCAGTCCACCGGAAAGGGTGTTCCGGTAAGAAAGACCGACTTTTTGCGATGATTACTTGCTTATCAACCCCATGTAGCTTTTTATTCAGATAAATGCAAAGCATATCATTCGCTAATATTTGTGCTGCTTTGTGGTCGTAACAAGTGGAAAACTCCGGATCACGGTCATAAGGTATACAATTCGGACACAGTTTAAAATCAATATGCCCCCGTACAAAATAGTGATTGTCTAAGTGGGTCGCTTTAGAACGGTAATATTGGTAAAAATCCAAATTACTTTCAAAATAGGAAGTCAATTCATCCAATCTGTCGTTATAATACTTTTTTAAGACTTCAATACTTCCATGCGGTTTTCGCATTTCGGTATTGTAAATCTCTGTAAAGTATAATAATCTACTCAATACTTCCGGTTTGATGTGTTTGAAGAAATAAATTTCTTCTTCTTTGCTGCTGAAAGGATGATTGACAATATATGTCCTCAAATCTTCAAGTGACCGTTGCAGGAACTCGACTACATCGAGAACTACCTCTATTGAGATATTCCAATTATCAACATCTATTTTTTCATAGATAGCGCAGTCTATGTTTCTTATAAATTCTTCAAAATCAATTTCATTGCTCATGTTATAACGGTTGTCTTAATGCCGAAAAATGTATCTTTATTATGACTTTTGTAAAAGGCAGAATGCCGGAAATGTTAGGAACAAACATTTCCAGCACCAAGCCTTTTTACGATAAAGTTAGATTAAGACTTTTGCCCTATTGTTATTCTGTAGCCGGAAACCAGCTTCGTGTGTTATTGGCAATCCTTACTAACATCAACATCACTGGAACTTCGACCAGCACACCCACCACCGTAGCCAATGCAGCCCCGGATTGTAAACCAAAAAGAGAAATAGCCACAGCAACCGCCAATTCAAAGAAATTACTTGCCCCAATCATTCCGGCAGGTGCGGCAACATCATGGGGTAATTTCCACCATTTCGCCCAACCGTAAGCAACGAAGAATATCAGAACCGTTTGCAACACAAGCGGAACTGCAATCAATAAGATATGCAGGGGATTGTTCAGTATCGTTTCTCCTTGAAAGGAAAACAGGATAATAAGCGTTAATAGCAATCCAGCTACCGTATAATTATCAAATTTCTTAATAAATACGTTATTGAAATAGTCCACTCCTTTGCGACGAATAACCATTATACGGGTAATAACCCCGGCAGCAAGTGGTATCACAACAAATAATACTACGGATAACAGCAGAGTGTCCCACGGGATAGATACGCCACCAACTCCCAGCAGGAAAGCTACAATAGGCGCAAATGCTACTAATATGATTAAATCGTTTACCGCAACCTGTACCAGCGTGTAAGCGGCATCGCCTTTCGTTAAGTAACTCCATACAAATACCATCGCCGTACAAGGTGCAGCCCCCAATAATACCGCCCCGGCTAAATATTCTTCGGCTAACCCGGCAGGTATAAAGGTTTTGAAAACCACATAGAAGAAGATATAAGCTATTCCGAACATGGTAAACGGCTTTATCAGCCAGTTTGTAACGCAAGTCACCATTATCCCTTTCGGACGCTTGCCAACATTCTTAACGCTTTGAAAATCCACTTTTAGCATCATTGGATAAATCATTAACCAAATTAGAATGGCCACGGGTATAGACACATTGGCATACTCGAATTTGCTTAATGTTTGCGGAATTAGTGGAAGCCATTGTCCTACTGCAATTCCTATAATGATACATAAAGTAACCCAGATTGTTAGGTATTTCTCAAACAATCCAATGCCTTGATTTTTTTCCATATGTTATAGTTTTACTTTGAGAGTTTCAGTATGCGTATCGCGCCTCTAATGACGATGAGAAAGACAATGATGCCTATGATCAAATCAGGGGCGTTGCTGTTCAATAGTCCAACCAACAGCCCTGCAACGATGACTCCTATATTGACAATGACATCGTTGGCTGAGAAAATAACACTGGCTTGTATGTGGGCCTCCTTGCTCTTTGTGCGCTGCAACAACCATAGAGAGGCTGTATTGGCGATTAGTGCAATGAACGAGATGACAATCATAACTAAAAAGTCTGGGGGCGTTTCGAGGCCCATAAAGCGTTTGATAACTTCGATGAGCCCCAATACAGCCAGTGAAATTTGAAGGTAGCCACTGAGTTTTGCTACTTTTTGCTGACGGGCTATAGTTGTTCCAACAGCCATCAGACTCATGCCGTAAACCAAAGCATCTGCCAACATATCCAAACTGTCTGCGACCAAGCCCATCGACTGGGAGATGATGCCTGTTGTGGCTTCTATGATGAAACATAGAAAGTTGATGACGAGCACCCAACACAACGCCCGTCTCTGAACTTTGGAGGTGGTTTCAGACTTTGCTTCATCGCAGAGAGAAGATGCTGTTAGCTTGGCACCGAGGTTTAATGTTTCAAGCTGTTCCTGAATCGACTTCACTTCCCCGTGATGGATGACAACTAAGGTTCTTTCCGCCAAGTCGAAATAGAGACGCTCCACTAAGGGGCTATTGCCTAATTTCAGACGGATTAAATTTTCCTCGCATGGGCAATCCATCTTTGGAACATTGAACTTAGAGATATATTGGTGCATTATTCTTGTTTTCCTTGGATATGGTCGATGTAGAACTGATAGAAGCGGGCTTTTATTTCATCCCGTACCCGATGAAATTCACTGTTTATAAACTCCGGCG
>OCHK01000380.1_pt1 | contig 50292 bp, 55 predicted proteins | sample 1538551 | NCBI WGS metagenome assembly OCHK01 (sample SAMN04571707, study PRJEB22368) | human gut metagenome | biome: human gut; material: stool | host: Homo sapiens | place: Luxembourg | collected 2012-08-31
ACTGCATGTTTCCCAAAAAGCCGTGTATCAATGTACAACGTACATTTGACACACAGCTTGCTTTGTTTTGAATTCGTCGAATTCACGTTAATTACAATGATGAATATCTTGGAGAACGGAAAACGTATGATGACTATAATGGAACTTATGTTCAAGATGTAATGGGATGGAGTGACCAAGAAATAAATGATGCATTGGACGGAGAGCCTGATGCCTATTGGAATATTGACTGAGCAAATATAAATGGCTTAAATGCAAATTTACCCTTTATTACGAATAAAGATTTCGTAGTAATGATGTAACTTTGCAATCGAATAATTAAAACAAAGCGGTCTTTGACATTTCTGTCGACTGAAACTACATTTTGAACTTCGTCTTGCGTGGCGCAAGCCCTGCTCTTTCGGGAGCAGATTCGCGGGATGTCTTCTTGCTCATCTAGGCTTGAAGATAACAATGTCCAATCGTTAACGTGATACACTTATGGTGTTATTATGTTTGATGTTAGGATTTTGATAGTTTATTTGTATAGTTATATATTACATAAAGAAAAGAACGTTTCAGTACAGATAAGTCAAGACCGCTTTTTATTTGTATGAACCGAAATGGATAAAACAGAAATAGCAACACTGGCACACTGCATGGCGGACAAGGATGACATTCTTGCTCTGCTCAATCGTCTTAAACAAGATGAAATGGCGGAAATGGGACAGATTGATAAGTTTTATCCATTTACGATGAAACATATAGCCTTTTATTGTAACCCCAATCACACGTTTCATCGTTACAAGCAGTTCAAGATAAAGAAGAAATCAGGCGGTTACAGGCAGATAACTGCACCGAGGAATCAAAGTTTCATGCTACTGTTGCGGTATGTAAACGAAATCTTAAAGGCCATTTACACTCCGTCGGATTACGCAATGGGGTTCACCGAAAAGAGATCCGTTGTAACCAATGCCAATGTGCATAAAGGCCAAAACTATATCTTGAACATTGACCTGAAAGACTTCTTTCCAAGCATAGAGCAGCCGCGTATATGGAAACGCCTGCAGCTGAAGCCTTTCAACTTTCCCGTGCCTGTGGCTAATGTGTTGGCCGGTATGTGCTCGATGAAAGAAACACGCACGCTTGAAGACGGAACCAAGAAAGATTTTTACGTACTGCCGCAAGGCGCGCCTACGTCGCCAATCATTACAAACATGATTTGCGACACGCTCGACCGCAGGCTTGCCGGCCTTGCCAAACGTTTCGGATTGCGCTACACACGTTATGCAGACGACATAACGTTCTCGTCAATGCACAATGTGTATCAAAAAGACGGTGATTTCCGTAAAGAACTGGTACGGATAATACAAAGCCAAGGCTTCGCAATAAACGAGAAGAAGACGCGTTTACAGAAAACAGGCGGCAGACAGGAAGTGACAGGCATAATTGTAAGCGACAGACTGAACGTAACCCAAAAGTACGTGCGTGATATACGCAACATCCTTTACATCTGGGACAGATATGGTTATGGCGTGGCGTATTCCAAGTTCTTCCCGAAGTACAAGGAGGCAAAAGGGCATGTGAAGAAAGGTACTCCAGACCTCGTAAATGTTCTTGCGGGAAAGCTGATGTACCTGAAAATGGTTAAGGGTGAGGACGACAGCGTTTACAGGCGTCTGTATGATAAGTTTGCGAGACTTGTCCGTGAGACGCGAGACCCGCTGAAGACCACAGCTCATTCAATCACTTATGTGGAAACCACACCATTGCTGGATTTTGAGAAGAAAAACGCCACAGAAGTGGTTATAACGGAGTCTGAAGCAGCTGCGGAGCAGACTATGGCAGACAGCGACGGACAGGCCAAGCCGCACCGTTATGCTTACTTTATGCTAGGCGGTAAAAAAGTGTTCGCCTCGGTCAACAAGAGTGTAAAGCCGGGGATGGAAAAGCAAAAAGAGCAGTTTTCAATATCAATATGCCGCGACATAGATGACAAACAGTTCTGGCTTATCCATCTCAGCAAAAAAGTTACCGTTCCGCCGTTAGAGCCGGTTGATGTGGATGAACTGAATAACGAATTGGACGCATTGTTAAAATCATAAATATGGATGCAAGCAAGGAAGATGTCATAGAAAAGATATACCGCTTGACTCTGCAGGACGCAGAGTTTAATACGGCACTGCGGAAGAGACTTGAAATAGAATCTTCCGCCAATGTTGTTTTGGATAATGATGAACGTTTAGATGAAATCTATGAACTGTGCATAAAAAAGATAATGTACAATCAGGCTAAAGATTTTTATAAAGGATTTTGTTTTGTAGACATTAAAGAACAACTCATTTTTGATTTTGTCCGAATGGAATCTTTTAGGCGTGCTGACAATTTTGAAGACTATTCGTTAGCTTTATATCAGCAAATAGAAATCATTGTCAATAAAATATGCGAAATGCCTGGATTTATTAACTCGATTAATAAATTATGGAACAACACTATATACGTTAATAAAAATGGGGAACACCGTACAATTGGGAATGAAGTTTTTGGATCTGATATAGGTGAAAATCAAAAATATTTATCCGATGGTTTAAAAAGAGCGATTAATAATAAATTAAATGCTAAAGATAAACTACATATAGTGATATATTTTTTAGGATTCTGGAATGAGAAAAATGATACAATACATAAGAATAATTATTGGAAGAAAATAGGATGCTTCAGTTTTTATAAAATAATTGAAACAATCTATTTATGCAGAAATACAAACCATAGAGGTTTGGAACAAAATAAAATCGGAATAATAACTGATAATAAATTCTCATCCTCATATTTCTTGTTTAATTGGGCTTTGAAAGAATTTATTTCAATAGTTAATCAAAACATAGAAAAATTATATTTGCTGACAGATAATAGTTTGTAATGTTATAAATGATTTTTTTACGATGCGCATGGACAAATTTATATCTATCAAAGAACTCACAAGTTGCCTCCATAAAGAACAAATGAATGATGACGCCCATTTAGAGTTCGTTACTACTGGATTTAAGCAACTTGACGAGTTCATATATGGTGGGTTAATGTCGAGCAAACTGATTATTATCGGTGGCCGTCCGGCTATGGGCAAGACGACTTTTGCTCTTAATATGGCGGTCAAAGAGGCAATTGACGGTATTCCTGTGGCTTATATTTCAACCTGCCTGGATGAGCGTCAACTGCTGTCAAGGGCATTGTCCATTGTCAGCAGCGCTTCAAATGATTTATCATTACAAAATAACATTGATGATTTAAATGTCGCAAAGTTTACATCATCACCTTTTTTCTTATATTTCAATCAAGACTTGACAATAGATACACTTATTGTTGAACTCAAACATTTTGTCCGACAGAATAATATAAAAGTGGTCTATTTGGATTATCTCCAGTTTATGGCTTACAATGAGGGCTTTTCCGACAGCGACAATATTGGTAAAGTTTGCTTCCTGCTGAAGAAATTGTCTGTCGAATTGCAGATAACAGTCGTGGTAATATCAGAGCTTAACCGTAATTTGGAACACCGTGAGGGAATGGACGGAAAAATACCTCAACTGTCAGACTTACGTGGTTCTTGCGTCATAGAAGAACTTGCTGACGTCGTACTGATGGTTCACAGACCTGAATACTTCGGAGTGTTTTGCGATGAATATGGAAATGATTTGCATAATCTGTTTGAAATTATAATAAGCAAGAATTCCTTTGGCAATACTGGGAAAATTAAGTTATGTCTGAACAAGAACAGTGGTTATTTGAATAGTTGGAATGATTATCAAAAGATTTCATTTTCATAAAATGTGAGGATGTTTCTACACATCTTCCACATCAGCGGTCCATCATTATTCATTATAATTTTTAATTGCCTTTCTCGCTTTCTTCACTTTTCATCTTTTCAAGCTGCCTGTGGAATACCGCCAACGTGGAATCCAATCCGACAGTTTCCACCAGCTTCTCGTATGCCCCAACGGGCACGGCAAGCTCCGAGTAAAGCTCTCTGATCATGACCGTGGTTACTTTGTGCTTGTCAGCGACCGTCCTCAGTCGTCTGTTTCCCTCACGGTATTCGTGCCATTGCACCCAACTGGCGGCAGACAGCACGAAGAATACGAGAGTGCAGATAATGGCTGCCCGTAAATAAGGGTTCTTGTACCAGCCTCGGGGATTTTGTGCCAAAGTGCTTTTATCCGCTTGGATATTGCATTGTATTTTTGGAGGAATAAGAATCCTCTTGTCAGCGGTCGGCTCTTTTGTCCATTACCTGAAATTCGTCGGCTCTCTTCTATATGCCCGGCCAGCATATTATGGATGTCTAGCAGGATGCCGTACCTTGTAGGTATCCACATTTGAGTTTGTCTTGCTCGTTGGCATCCATATTCGCCAGCAGGCTTGCGCCCACTTCGTCAATCAGAGATTTCCGGTAGGCGGCGATGGCTTCCTTGCTCCTGAAAATGTCATTGATGTTGTCCGCCGTGCTGCCGCCAAAAAAACAGATGCACGGCTCCAGCTTCACTTCCAGCCTTTTCAATGCCTCGTCCATGTCCGAGGTATCCTTTGATTTCACAGTGGTCTTGATTTCCTCGATGTCCTCCGCCAATTCCCCGATTAGGTCTGTCAGGTTTTGCATTTCGTCTTTCATCTTCTAATCTTTCTTGGTTTGTACTTGTCCTTTTCCTTGTCGCTGTCGTTCCAGCCGTTATCGTTTCCTCCACCGCCTCCACCGGATAACACTTTGGCTTGGTGCGGCTGAACATATAACTCAATGAGCATATCGATAGTTACACGGACTATGCTTCCCTCCGTTTCATTGAAATATTCGTCGCTTTCCGGGTTTGCCGATGTCTCGCCATGTTCAATAATTGTCGCAGCATTCCACGATACAGATGTACTGTCATGACAGATAACGCTTGCGGTCGCAAGGTTTGGCTCGCCAACGTTAACGGTCGCATGCCAACGCAAGCCGTCGCAGATATTTCCACCCAACAGCCTGTCTATTTTGTAAAAGCCCATACTGCGGTCTTTCCGTGAGCTGCTGAACAATATTTCATCTTTCGTGAATGACACTCCGATTATATTGCCGTTACGCCTGTTGAACTTGAAGCTCACCCCCGATGCCTTGCTTGGCCAGCCTGTCGCACAATTCCGACCAACTGTTACAACGGGGCAAGGCCGCTTTGACGGCATCATAGATTTGGTATTTCACATTGTCCTTGCCGCGCAGACGGTCACGTTTCACATTCACCTTGCCTTTGGAGAAATGCAGGTCGTATTCCCTCGTGAGAGCCTTGCACACCACCACGTTGCGTATGGCATCGATCCGATCGCTGATGGTGTTTCCGTCATTGTCAACCCTGTTGGCCACGATGTGCAAGTGCTGGTGTTCCCTGTTGGTGTGACGGCATACAATGTATTGAGTGTCCACAATTCCCATGCGCTTCATGTACTCACGGGCGATTTCTGCCATCAGTCCATCCGTCAGCTTGGGCGTGTCCTCGTGGGCGAAGTCCAGCGAAGTGTGGTATGTCGGATTTTTCAGCCTGCGCCTCGGCTTGTCATCAGCCTGTCCTTACATACTTCTTGCAATGGCTGCGTTGCCATCAAGATGCACATCCTTGTTGTCGATAAGTCGCGCTTTTTTCGGGTTGTTCACGTAGTTCACCAGCTTGGCGAAGCTCGCCCGTTTCTTCAAGTCGCCCATCATATCCTCTCGATGATTTTGTTGGACTCGTCCAGCAAGTCGGTGATTTTTCCTTTGGTTCTCGGAAAGCCTTGTTGATGTGCCGTCTTTGCCAGTTGGTTCAGGTTGTTGCATCCTCCCTCCAGCATCCTGATTTGCCGTCTATCCTCCTGCGTCCGTGCCGCCACAATTTTGCCGTGCAACGGTAGTTCGCGCAGGAAGTGCGACAGTTTCTTGCCGACATCGGTTATCCTTTTCATGATCGTTTTCCACTCGGCCAGCGTAAGCCGCGTGGATATGATCTTTGTCCGAGCCTTGTCCTTTTACGGTTTTGGGGCGGCCTCCCTTATTCAATCCTGTTTGCTGTTCCATAATTTTTGTCTTTTGCGATTTTGTGACTATAAAAAATGAGATTGAAACAATAGAAATCGAAGTGCAAAATGCCTGTTTTTCGCTTCGCGAACTGCGATTTATCGCTCCGTTGCAACAGCAATCGGCAAATAGCTTTTGTGGGCAAAACGGATTTTGTGGCCACAAAAGTACAACTTGCTTGACAAATCTTGCATTCTGAAAACATATACTAACAGGCCTGTTTAAGGCAGAATCTTCAATCCGAAGCCAAAGGAGAAGTTGCCAATGTTCTAACTTTCCATGATGTTAGGAACTCTTGGTTTGGGAATAATACAATTATAATGCTCAAAATGCTTTGAGTATTGGGTTTTCTCTAACAAACACCCTGCAATCCGAAGTTCAATGTTTGTGAGTAGTTTGATACATAGGTAATGCGACAACTCAATGTGTTGGTTCATGGTTCTATGATTTATTGGTTATAAAAGTCGTGTTCACGAGAAACCCATGTTTGACGGATTATGCAACTCAACTTCTCATGGAAAAGGTCAAAAGTTCAATAATGTCAAAGTGTCATTGTATCATTTTACATTTGGGAAATTACAAAATGGTCGAGATGGACGAGAAAGGAATTTCCAGAAAGACCTGATGGTTTTGAATCGTAACAATACAGATACCAGAGGGGAAGCAGTCTCTGCCATTGAAGATGCGGATTTAATCCAACCTTTCATCAAATTGAGGATTAAAAGCATTCGTTTAATGGCATTTAATCAAATGCGGTTTAAGCGCATTTATAAGCATTCAACCTCTCAATTCATAGGTAACTTTATAGGGAACTTCGTGTTTTGTGCTAAATAGAAAAACTCCGAAATACTTGACTATTAAGTACTTCGGAGTTTCTTGGGTGGTGCCACCAGGGATTGATGTGTCCTTGTAAGCACTTGTATCTCAACGCTTTGCCTTTGGCTTCTATAAAAAAGCCACGAGACTGGCACGTTTAATCTACAATAGAATTCACCTTATTTCAGAAACACGTTACGTGCACATGTGAATTTCAACGATGCAAAGATAAGCATAAATCGGCTTACACGCAAGTCTCGTAGCGTTTTTAAGAGTGTTATTATAGGTATTTTAACACTTCAAACTACTCCTTGCCGAATACATCATAGAAATTCTCTTGCATTATCCGTTCTACATCGGATTCTTTATACAAAATTCGTCCTCCTATGTGGTAATATGGCAGTATTCCATTCTTCCTATATTCGACCAGTGAACGTTTGTTTATTTTGAGAAAATCTGCCAATTCCTTATCGGTTATCAGTTTTTCCCCGTTCAATGTAGGCCTGTAGTTTTCCTTGACTTTATCAAGGATAGCACTCATTTTAGAAAAGGCTGCTATAGCTCTTTTTACACGATGAGTGTTAGTATGGGTATCATGATTCATCGTTTCTTTCTTTTAATAGTTTCTCAATATCTTCTGGCTTATAGTAGTTCTTCTTGCATATTTGCGTCGAAGGCAACTTTCCACTTGCCCTTAAACTCTGCACAGTACGCTTGGATAGATTTAGTAAGGCACACACTTCGTGGGTATCCAACCATCTTCCTAAACGCTTTTCTGATTCACTGTTTAATGTTTGTTCAAACTTATGAACGAACAGCTCGATACTTGACAAAAGATCCTCAAATACCTTCTCTTCTATTACAACTACTTTCATAAGGCACCTTTCATCTTAAGAAAATCATTAATCTCGGAAGCCTTGTAGTATGTACGTCCGTCAATCATATAGTAGCGGATAAGTTTCTTCTGGCGGTAGCGTGCAAGGGTACGGTGAGTCACGCCAAGCAGTTTGCTCAGGTCGTAGTTATCCAGCAGCGTGTCGCCATCGAGACACTCCTTCATTTTGTTCTGTCGCTCCAGCATCTTCTCAATCTTATCGAAGCGTTCCATCAGTTGGATGAACATCTTGTGGGCGGTTTCACTATTTATCTGTAACATCGTATAATCTGTTTAAGTGTGAATAATCGGGTTATTTACACCGTGTTGCGCAACAGGTTATACTTATTAAATGGCATCCTGCGTGCCAATGACATGGAATGACACGAAAAGACACCGATACATCATTGTGTATCAGTGAAATAAAAATTTTCAGCGTGAAATTTGAGGATTTTCAGAGTATTGCAAAATGCAACACTTTTTCGCAACCTGCTATTGCAAAATGCAAGAGTTGCGATAGATGATGCGAGTTATTCCGTTGGAGAAGGATGTAGTCTTATACATATTCCAACGGCTTGGGGTAAGGTCATCAAATACGAGAGTTCCCTTACCTGCAATGACAGGCAAGATATAGACAACCATCTCGTCAATGAGGTTGTAGCGTGAGAGTCCACGCAGAAGTTCTATGCTATCCTTGTCGGATATTTCAGCGATGTATGTATCGGATTGGTTGTTGTCGGAGAGTTTCTCGGCAAGTAGGTCGAGCAACGGATAGTGAGGCATAAGGCGATAGATGCTACGCTCGTGCCAATATGGAAAGCCCTTGGCATCATTCATTACCCACTGCATTAAGTTCTCGTCAGCTTTCGGAAGAAAGCCGTCCATTGTCATCGCTGCTATGATCTGAATCTTTGCCATATCGTTACCTCCGTTCGTAAAAAAAGCGTGGTCATCACGCATCCGAACAGAGGCTCTGGCATGGGCCCAAGGAGAGTACGTAACGCCACGCTATGCCATAGGCATAGCATAAGCATACGCAATACTCTCCTTAACTTCAACTGCCAGATTTCTGTTCGGGATTCTTGCGAACTTATGTCTATATAAACGGACAGGAACAACGAATGTTCCGCCGCGATATTTCAATTTTACGGCTCAAAGATACAACTTTTTGCCGATATGCGGTTCATATTGCCACCACAATCATCATTTTATACCATACTTTTTCATCTTGCGGTATAGTGTAGATGAGTCTACATTAAGCATTTGAGCCGCTTTGGTCTTAACACCACCACATGACTGTAAGGCTCTTATGATGCTCTGCTTTTCCACCTCCTCATCCTTCAATGGTTGCAGCGGAGCCTCCGGAATATCTACTGGCTTTGCCTGTGCAATATTCAAATCTGCAAAGTCAATGAGCGTATCTTTAGCCATCAATACCGCACGCCTAATCTTGTTCTGCAACTCCCTTATATTGCCTGACCAGGAGTGTGAGAGCAATAACCGTTCCGCTTCAGCGGTAAAGCCTGTTCTCTCACGGTGCAGTTCTTTTGAGAATTTCTCGCGGAAGAAGTTGGCAAGCGGCAAAATATCTTCGGGACACTCGGCAAGTGAGGGTTGTCGTATCTCAAATTCACCCAGACGATGGTACAAGTCCTCACGGAAACGCCCCTCGGCAATAGCCTTCCCAATATCTTCATTAGTCGCTGCCACGATACGGACATCCGCCACACGCTCCACACTTGAGCCGACTGGCATAAATGTTCCCTCTTGTAACACTCGCAGCAATGAGGACTGCATATCGTATGGCAATGTTCCTATCTCATCAAGAAAGAGCGTACCGCCATTGGCGGCTTCAAAACAACCACCCTTGTCGGCATCAGCACCTGTGAACGCACCTTTTGCGTGCCCGAAAAATGTAGAAGCAGCCAGCTCATGAGGTATGGCACCGCAGTTCACCGCAACAAAAGGCTTATCCTTGCGGTTGCTATGGAAGTGAATGCTTCGTGCTATGGACTCTTTGCCTGTTCCGTTTGCTCCGAGAATCAATACTGAAATATCCGATGGAGCAACCAACTCCGCCATATTCATAGCTTCCATAGCCTTGGGGCTTGTACGCTTGAAGAGTTCCTTCTCCTTACTGCGAACAGTTGATACGGGTTTCAATAGTTCCTTGACCATTTCCACCAACTGCTCGTGGAATACCGGCTTGGCAAGATAGTCCTTTGCACCCATCTTGATTGCCTTGACTGCATCCGTTACCGATGCATACTCGGTCATTATCACAAATGGGATATCCATCTTCTCCTTATTGATCCATTCAAGAAGTGATATACCGTCACCTTGTGGCAAACGCACATCTGAGAGTATCAGATCGAACGATTCCTTACGTAATAACTTACGGGCATAAGGTTCGTCTATTGCAGTCGCCACAGCATATCCTTCACGCTCCAGCCAGTCCCTTACTATCTGCGAAAGGGTTATATTATCCTCTACTATCAATATTCTTTTCTTCATCGGCTATTCTTTCTATCTCATTTCCGGCATCCTCAATCAGGTGCTCTATGTGGGTTATTACATGATTCGTGTGGTTTAACACGGTTTGAGTATCACACTCCGTATCCTTCAGGACATTGCGGTAAGCAAGCAGAATCTCATCCATCGAGACCATCTCCCACATCGGGAACATACGATGTGCTATGCTTCGCATCGACTCCCTGTTCTCGGCTGTCATTGCAATCTTCAGATCGACAATATCCTTCTCGCAGGACTCTATCATCGTTCTCAATATTTTCTTCTTGTCCGATATATTGGCAAGTATCATTGAGAAGTCCGTATCACTGCCTGGTTCGCGGCCCTTGACTACTGAAGCAATGACCTTCAACAGTTCATTCATGGAGAACGGCTTGAAGATGCAACCGTCAAATCCAGCCTCAAGAAGTGCTTCACGCTCACTTTCGCTTCGTGCTGTCATTGCCACTATCGGAATATCCTTAGAGTTACCGATGCGTGATTTGCGGAGCAATTCAAGCAACTTGAATCCATCGGTATTCGGCATCTGAATATCGCTCAAAAGCAGGTCGTAGTTCTTCTTACGCAGTTCCTCGGTCAGTTTATCTACCTTGCTGCATATTGTACACGATACTCCATTACGCTCCAACATCTCCTTTACAAGTTCAAGTTGCAGCATATCATCATCGATGGCGATGACATTCTTCGGTAGGTGCAGAGATGCGTCAAACGAAACGCTTTCCTCTTCTATAGGCTCATTGGTAACAGGTAGAGGTAAAGTAACTGTAAATGTCGTGCCTTTATTCAATTCACTCTCTACATTGATTGTTCCGCCAAGCATTGTTACTATTCCGTGGGCGATTGGCAGACCAAGACCATAACCATCCGAGTTCTCTGCATTTGCGGCACGCTCGAATGGCAAATAGATACGCTTCATCATCTCTTCGGTCATACCCACACCCGTATCGCTGACTTTCATTGTGAATGTGCCGTCCCTATAGGTTACATTGAATCCGATATGTCCTGCGGAAGTGAACTTGACGGCATTGGCAATAAGGTTGTTGATGATTTGCTCTATTCTATCGACATCGCCTTTGACTACTGTATCGACACCTATGAACTCATGCTCAAAGAGAAGCCCTTTATCATTGATAGGCTGTGTGGCACCGTCCACCACACGATTCAGTAAATCGGAAATTCGGAATGGCACAGGGTGCATAGTCTCTTTCGCTTGATTAAGACGATAGACATCGAGCAGGTTGTTTACAAGGTGCAGTATATGCTTGCTGCGACCTAATACCTTTTTCAGTTGCAGATTGCGTTTCTTCTTCTCCCGTGTGTCCATGGCCAAATCTGTATAACCGATAATGTTGTTGAGCGGACCTCGTATATCATGTGAGATGGTAAGGATAATCTTATTACGCATTTCAAGTAACTCAGCGTTCTTGCGGTTACTCTCCTCTAACTTGCGTCGGCCACGCTCTTTCTTGCCATAGTCACGCATAATGACAAAATACGAGGCTATGAGAGCTATGAAAATAAAAGCCGTAATGCCTCCTAAATAAACCTTTGTTCTCTCGCGAGTCTTAATAATCTGTTGTTCCCTTGCTTGAAGATCCTCCGTTACACGCCCGTCCATTGCAGCAATAAGGTCCTTCAATTGCTGGTTGATTACATAATTGCGATGAGCAAGGCTGTCTGCCGTTTCAGAGAGTTGACGGCTCTGCTCGGACTGCTTCTTGATAACATCCCGATTAAGGGTATAAAGTTTTGTGGTTGTCGTGGATTGCGGTTTATCCTTCTTCTTGAAGAGACCCAGGAAACCACTCTTCTTCTCAGCTTCCTGCGTACTCTCATATGCTATGACGGGAACACGCTCGGCAAGTTCTTCGCCGAGTTCTACCTGCTTTTCAAACAGCTTGGAGATATTGAAGAGTTGGATTTCTTTCTCTGCCATCAACACCCGTAGGCTATCTATCCGTTCACCGGAATAGTAATCCTTGAACTCACAAAGGATGCTATCCACCTTGAGGCGTTTGGCACGATAGAGAGTTGTGTCGGCTCTTTCCCATTCGAGAATGGTTTCACCGAACATCGTAAGGTCGAGCATATGTACATATGCCTCATGCACACTTTGCCGGAGACGGTGAATCTCTTTCACTTCACGCTCCAATCTGTTCATTTGTCGCCATTCGTGCAGGTACGTATATACGATACCACCAATTAGGGCGACAATAATAGTATAGCCAATGGCTATCTTCCTTTCTATTTTCATTGCGTCCTATATTTAAGTCGGGTTAGTCCGAACTGTTTATCATATATGCCTAATGTGCAAAATTACTAATAAAGCAAAAAATTAATGTTGCTTTATCATTTTTTAATAGCATTTCAAGGCATTTTTAATATAAAACGCTATAAATGATGAAGATATTGTAATAAATATGGAGCGATAGCATAAAAAAAGCCATCATACTCGTTAAGAATATGACAGCTGTCTATTACGGTTATACCATTATGGGATTGACCTTCATTGTCGTAAGGTTGAGATAGAGTCCGTGATGCTCTATCATACCGTGTCGGAACATCTTCCAGAGGATATTGCAGCCAAGCTGTGCCAATGTGGAGTTGATGAACAAGTCCTGCTTCTCCAATGCCTCTGCAAGTGAACAGCTCGGACCGGAGTCCTCTTCCTTGATTCGGGCATACTTTACCAACTTTGTGATGACCTTCAACGATGGTACGGTCTGGTAGATTTGAGAAGTAGGTTGCTTTATCTTCTTTGGGATACTGCCCAATACAACCTGTCCCGATGTTTGCGTATTGCCGAAGTCAAGCCAATACAGTGGTGTCTGATAGTTTGTATAATTGTACTGTGGCAATGCTTTGAGTACATTCCAGAGGTCTATTCTCGACTTTATATTGTCCGTACAGGTTATGGTTATATTGGCAAGATGTTCCTGTCGTACATCTTTCATATTGGAGGGATAGAGTGCCGGCATAGCCTTCCAGTCATTCCCGAAGAAGTTGTTGATGCGTGTTATCAGGCAATTCGCCTTATTCAGTCCCAAGTCGGAATATCCGAAGAGTTGTCGTCCTATGTTGGCTTCAGTTACAATATCGGGATCGTATAGCGTTACGAATAGTCCCGGATGTCCGAGGGCACGAAGTGTTACATCCAATCGTGCAAGGTTTGTCAATACTTGCGAGCCTGTACCTCCACCACCTATAAGGTTTACCGTTACGGGGTGTTGTGGATTGAGCAGATAGCTGTCGGTATAATGTACTCTTTTCATCGTAGTATATCTTTAAGTTTCAAATTCTTTAGAGGCTTTAACTCTTCGAGGTTGAAGGGAGCATCCTTTGCTGCCTTTGTTACGAGTACAAGGTTGCTCTTTGTGGGATTTCCGTTACCTCCGAGGTGTGAGAACTCTGTAAGCCAGAATTTCTTCTCCCAATACTCAAGTAATTTGTCGTAGGTAATCTCTGTCGGCTTATCAATCTTTGCCGAGCCGAGACAGACGCTTGACCCCGTGACATTGAAGAACGGAGCAGCATAGAGTTCCGTTTCGGGCTTCAGCTCCTTGTCTATGTATGCATAGATATTCATACGCTCATCACGCACCTCATAGATGACACCGGGCAGGTTGTACTCGGCATTCTCAATATGTAGCGACTCCTTGAAGAACATCATACGCTTTTGTGGCGGGTTGTACCAGATATATTTCTCGTAGCCCTTGCGTGTATCACTCCATAGCATATTTGTTGGGATGCGACCATGCGGTGTGCTGCTGTGCCTTTCGGAATACCCCTTTATCAGTTCGTTGATGAAGTCCACCGTTACGGGACGGCCTTCGCTCATAACACCCTCATTATCTATGTTCCGTACTTCAAGGAAGTATGTATCTCCTCCATCTGTGGAGTATGCTATCAATGCCGCACGGGGGCGCAGCATCGTATTTATCTGCTTGGTAAGTTTGTTGGTATCCATAGTGATTATCGTATGTAGTGAATAAAATCATCTGCCCACTTGAAAAACCTTTCGGGGTAGGTATCTTCAAGTGTAAAAACCTTGTCGGTCGTTGGAGAGACGGCAAAGGTTGATGCAGGAATAATATCGTATGACTCCTGACGGGAGGAATTATAGAAGTCGATAAGGTGTTCCGTCATTATATCATCGCTGTCATAGACAACCCTTATCTGCTGTTCGAGTGTCATCGGCAGATAATCTGGCTCCTCATCGTAGAACGGGTCATAGCCATAGTACATGATGGCTTTATCCGTCTTTATGAACTCAAGTCCTCTTCTCAGCAGTTCGATAAGACCTTGTTCAAAGCCATTCTTACACTCATATTCTTCTATAGCTTTCGGCAGGTTCTTGTAGTAGGACTTTCGCCACACCCTGTCGAGGAGTTTATATGCTCTACCATCCTTGTATGATTTCACGAGCTTTTCCCTCGCTCGCCTCTCTTTGGCATCTTCATCCTCATAGCAGCCTTCAGTCAGCATATCAATAGCCCAGTCCATATCTGACTCATCGTTGATGGTGGTTATACCGTTCTCTTTCATGAAATTATGATAGAATGTGATGACAATGCGTCTGAGTGTGGGATTCAGTTCCTCAACAAACTTTACAGGAAAGTAATACAGTGTGTATTCACCCCAAGTATGTGTGTTCCACACATTGAAGTATAGACAGCCATTGTCATCCTCAAGGTTGAGATACATGCCGCTTTTATTTACGAGGTCGTTCATCTCATTGTAGAGATTGACAATACCTTCACCAATAGTTCTGCCTGGCGTATGCTCCGCCTTTACATTCATAAGTTCGGCATAGCGGAAATAAGAATCACGCAGGTATTCGTAATTCTCCTGCGTGATTAGGTTATAACTGTTTCCGCTATAGCTCTCCCTCATAATAGTCTGTGGTGCTATGGGAAGAATTGGTGTCTTTAGAAAAGAATTACGGCACCCGTTGGCGCCGTAACTCTCTCTACTCTTGTCACACCGTATCGTACCTCCCGCTTGGTCGATGCGATTATCATCCTCGCTAGCTGTTCCGACTGATGTTCGTCCAATGGTCTGCATGACTTCTTCTTTTTAGTGTCCTTACTCATAGTTCTCATCCTTTTGTTCCGATGGTTGTCTTGAACTCATATACAGCCTTGTCATCCTTGATGGTCGGGCCGTGTACGGTTGCTGTGGTCAGTTCTGGATAGATGTTCGAGTAGAAGCTCATAACACTCTCCGGAGAGTCGTTCGGATTGGGATCAGGAAGTGTAATCATCTCTGTACCTTTCTTGAAGGTGAATGATCGCTGCATTTCGTTTCTTAAAAGTGCCATAGTCTTAAACTGTTTGGGCGTATGCCTGTGAATAATGATTTTCTAACATTGACTGAGGGAAGTCGGGATATTCCTCATAATCCTCGGGGCGATATGCAGGGCCTTCGTGCATATATGCCTGCTGTAACTCTTCAGGCATAGGAGGCTCCTCATGATGTGGGAACATCGGAATCTCACCCTGTGGATAGTGAGGATGCTGCTGTCCTGCATTTTGAGGTGGATAACCGCCTTGTGGTGCGGAGAACATAGGCTGCCCGCCATACTGAGGCTGTGGAGGTTGCTGAACAGGTCGTTGTATCGGCTGTTGCACGGGACGCATTACCGTCTGTTGTGGCTGTGGCGGCATCTGTCGTGGTGCTGCCTGCGGCTGGATAGTCTGCTGTGCAGGTTGCGGTGCCACATTCTGCGGTTGTGCCACTTGTGGAGCTGGTGCAGGAGTCTCTTCCATCATCTCGAAGAGCGAGCCTTGGTTCATCGCTTTCTTCTGTGCGGCAATCTTCTCATCTACCTCCTTCTGCTTGTCGGCAGTGGCATACATACGAGCCTGCTGAAGTGCGGTGATGGCATCCTTATGATTCTTGGCAGTGATCAGCTCCTCAGCCTTCTTCATATGCTTCTCGTACTTCTCACGCTTCTCCTTCTCCTCCTTGGTCTCCTTGGCCTTGGCATCCTTTGCCGCCTTGCTGTTGGCAGCTGCCTTATCTGCCTGTTTCTCGAACTCCATCAAATTGGAGATAAGTCCCGTAGCCTTGCGTATAGGCTGCATGATGTGTTGCAGGAACTCTGCATCCATCTCTTCGGGAGTGCCCGTTAGTGTCAGCGGAACGATGTGGTTCTGGGCCTCATCTTTGAGTCCGTTGGCCTTCGGCAGTGTTGATACAGTAAGTTGTCCGTTCGCTTTGCGGATGACCAGCGTCAGATCTACGCTCTCGGTCATCATCTGTGAAATTGATGTGAAAAACATAACTTTATGATTTAATGTTAATACTGAATTATTTTCTTGTGATGTTCACTGGTTGAAGAACTCTGCAAGCAGTCTGTTACGGTCAGGATGTTTGCTTATCTCCAGAATGGGATTGAGCAACTCCGATATATGTACCGGACCTCGTGAGCCTCTTGGCGGCAACTTGATTTCAGGTTCTGCGACCTTTACTCTTCTTCTACGTACCACAGGCATCTGCATCGGTGCCATCGGTACACTTGCGATGATTGCTTGATTCATAGCTTTATCTTTTATTATATGGTTAATACTCGGACTTTGGCAGTCCGTTGAACTACGAGGGCGTTACGGCTAATGCTTCCGGTAAGGCAAGGTTTTCGGGGGAAATACCGCAGCACGGCGAGGATGATTTTCTCCGAAACCACCTGTGGCCTGACCTTGCTGTCCGACAAGAAGCATTGGCCAACTTTGCCCTGTAGTTCATCGGCTTGCCAATGGCTGGTATTTTCTCTATCCCTTTCTTCATTCTTATCCTCATACTTGAATCGTCTACCTACAAAAAGAGCCGTCCGAGAAGGACAGCTCCAATGTTCCATATCGCAATATATCTGCTTATATGTTGTATGTCGATGACAAGACCTTTTCATTGCTTTAAGAGTTAGAAGACCAAGAAACTAAGGATAGCAAACAGTATCAGTGCTGCCATTACGATACAGGCAATCTTGTATATGAATCGGAAGAAGCCCGGGAAGCATACGATGGCTACCGCAGCCCATACGGGTGATACACCTCGTGTATAGAGATAGCTGAAACCTAATGCTGCTACTACGGCTAATAGTATCATACCTATCCACTTCATTCTCTTTCTTACGGTCGGGTCATTTGTTTTCATATCCTATATTATTTAGTGGGAACAGTCGTTCCCGATTTCGTGGGCCTGGATGTGAAACGCCTCCACCCGCAAGGTTTTCGGTAAAAATACCGCAGCCGTGCGAGGATGATTTTTGCCGAAACCGCCTGCGGCACGACCTTGCGGGGTGGAATGAGGGCGGTTCACTACCTTTGCCTACGAATCGGGATGACTGACATCATCTTTTCTTACCTCTCTTCTTATCGGGAAATGCCAGCGTTACATTGAACTCATCGTCAAAGGCTACGGCGGCATCGAAGGAGTTGCCTTTCTTGCCTTTGAAACCCTTGATCAGCTTGGTCGCTCCTGATGAGAGCAACTGTTCCAGATGTTGCTCGTTAAGCTCCTTGTTCAGTACCTTGCGGAATACAAGCAGACCGCAATCCGGATTGTCGCACTTGGCGACCTTCGGGCGTATCATCACTTTGCCTGTACCGCATTTGGGGCAAGGGAGGGTACGCTGTTTGGGTGCAGGGAACTTCAGACCGAGTACCTCGCGTGTAACCTGCGAGGTGAAACTCTCGATGGAGTGCATAAAGGAGCGTGTCTCCAAAGTATGCTGCTCGATTTGAAGGAGCGTCTTCTCCCAACTGCCTGTCAGCTCCACATTGGCAACCTGCATATCCTTTACCGCCTCGTAGATGTAGAGTCCCTTCTCGGTAGGTACAAGTGCCTTGCCTGAACGCTCGATATAGTCGCGCTTGAAGAGTGTCGTGATGATGGCGGCTCGTGTGGCAGGTGTTCCGATACCCAGTTCTTTCATCGCCTCTTTTGCCTTCTCATCGGTGATGTTCCTGCCGCAGGTCTCCATAGCGGCAAGGAGTGCCGCTTAGGTATAGAGCGGCTTGGGCATTGTCTTTCGCTGTGCCGTGCCATAGCCCGTAACGGGTATCTGCTCACCCTCGGCGAAGCGTGCCGTACCCTTGTTGGCTTCGGTCTCGTCCTTCTCGGCATCCTCCTTACGGGCAAAGACTGCACGCCAGCCCGGATTGACGATGGTAGTAGAGCGTGAACGGAACTTCATATCCTCGGCGGTAGCCTCCATAGCCAAAGACTCCTTCTCACAGCGTGGTGAGAACGCTTCAAGCATACGCCCTGCAATCATTGTGTAGACAATCTGCTCGTGGGCGCTCAACTCCTCAGGCTCTATGCCTGTGATGATGAGTGCGTGGTGATCCGTTACCTTGTCATCATCGACACTACGCATATTCAGATGCTCGAAGTCGAAACGCTTGCCATACTCCTTGAACTCGGGCATAGTGGCAATCTTCCAAAGGGAATCATAGACCTGCTCCATCAAATCGTGCGAGATATATCTGCTACCCGTTCTCGGATATGAGATATACTTCTTCTCATAGAGAGCCTGTGCCACAGAAAGGGTCTTCTCCGCACTCATATCATGATGTGTGTTGCAGTCCTTCTGCAAAGTGGTAAGGTCGTAAAGTAACGGTGCCTGCTGGTAGGTACGCTTGCGCTCCACCTTCGTGATGAGTGCCGTTGAGTCGGGCGAGAATCGTGCGTGTGCCGCCTCTGCCTGCTCCTTGCTCTTGAAGTCCTCGATATGTGCGAACTGACGGAACTCGCCCAAGCGTTCAAGTGTGATATGCAGTTGCCAATAAGGTGTAGAAACGAAGTCGCGGTTCTCCTTGTAACGGCTGCATATCATCGCCAGCGTAGGTGTCTGCACTCGTCCGAGGGAGTTGTTCGGCATACCTGAAGCCAAAGCCAATGCACGGCTGGCATTCATACCCACGAGCCAATCAGCCTTTGCACGGCAGTCGGCAGCGTGGTAGAGTGCATCGTAAGCCTCGCCATCCTTGAGATTGCTCATACCTGCACGGATAGCCTCGTCCGTGAGCGAGGAGATCCAAAGACGCTTGAAGGGCTTGGTATATCCGAGGTAGTGGTAGATGTATCGGAAGATAAGCTCACCCTCACGACCTGCATCCGTTGCCACGATGATGCTGTCACACTTGCTGAATACCTCGTCAATGACCTTGAGCTGCTTGGCGGCACCGATGTCCGTTACCATACCTCTGTCGGTCTTGATCTGTCTTACCACAAGCTGGAACGGTTCGGGGAGCATAGGCAAATCCTCATGCGAAGCCTTACCGTATCCGTATGCCGATGGCATGGCGAGGGAAACGAGGTGTCCCAATGCCCAGGTTACAAGATAACCGTTGCCTGCCATATAACCGTCCTTCTTCTCTGTTGCACCGATGACGCGGGCGATGTCCTGACCTACGCTCGGCTTTTCTGCTATAATTGCTATCATAATTATTTGGGAATTATAGAAGCCGTCTCCCGTCCCGATTACGGTGCGGGAAACGGCTGTCAGGTTAGTAATGGAATCGTGTTACTGCGTGGGGTTGATACCGATGATTTCGAGCAGCGGAGAGTCGTTCTTGCGTACAAGCTGCAAAGTGGCATCCATCACCACATCTACACCGAGGAGTACGAGGCTCAGCGATACGACACCTGTCTTTTCGCCTCGGAGCAGTGTCTCAAGCTCTCCGGCCTGTTCGAGTTCATCCTTAAGGATACCGATACCTGATAGTTCGTCCCAGTTTACATCTTCCACCTTGAAAGGTGCTTTATTCTTATCGTTCATCTTAATATTCATTTTAGAGTTATACATTGATTTGACTTGTCCGACTTATGGATTAGATGCTCTGTCCCTTTGACTGACGCTTCTCCTGTTTCTCGGCTACCACATTACGCTGTGAGGCGTTGCGGTTACGGTCGGGATTCTCGTTGTAGAAGTCCAGCTTGTTCTGGTTGGAGTTCAGCTTGACATACTGCGAGATGCTCTTGCCATCGAAGCCCTTCATTCCCTCCACGAGTACCGACTTGCCGCTCTGAAGGTCGGCACGCTGCTGACCGGAGAGCTTGGCACCGAAGATCTCCTTCGGAATCTCGAACTTGGCACGCTCCTCAAAGCCGTCGGGAGTACGTGAGTACATCAGTCGTCCTGTCTCAAGGTCTGCCTTGATGAACGAAGAGAACTCCTCGCCACGGTTGTTCACCATATCATTGAGGAAGATTGCTCGACCTTCACGCAGGTCTTTCTGCTCCTCAGCGGTAAGTTTCACGCCACCGATTTCCTTCGGAATGTAGATTTCTCTTGCACCTTCGGGTGAGTCGGGATTGTAGCGTGTGTAGTTAGGTCTGCCTGTCGCCTCATCGAGTTTCACATACGATGAGAAGAGTTCGCCATCCTTACGCTGCATATCCTCCACGAAGATTGCCTTGCCTGCATTGAGGTCTTCAATCTGCTGTTTGGTAAGCTCCACTCCACCGAGGGCGGTGCGGTTGAAGATGCGGTCATTCTCGAAGATGAAGTCGATACCTCTGCGCTCGGCACTCACCTGAATGTGGGCGTTGAACTCATTGCCCGACTTGGCTGTCATACCTTCGATATATACCTTCTTGCCCTCACGCAGGTCGTTCTTCTCCTGGTCGGTGAGCTCCACACCCTTAATCTCGTTAGGGATATAGACATTCTCGGCACGCATGGCCACCACCTCGTTGGTCATCTTGTCAAGGCTGATGAACGATGGGATATACTCTCCGTTACGGCCTTTGAGTTCCACCACTCGGCCCATATTGCCTGTTTCGAGGAGGTTCTTCTTGTCCTCTTCCGAGAAGATGTGTCCGAAGTAAGGACGCTCCAACTCGGGTTGCTTGCGGATACCGTGGATGGCGAGTACCACCTCACCTGTATTGGACTGCTGTAACGACAGTCGTGCATCGGTACGCAGTACGGCAGAGCCGAAGTTCAGGTTGATAGGTACAAGCTGGTTGGTCTTGTAGCCTTTAAGCATCGAATCAAGAAGTCCTCGCTCCTGAAGATACTCACGCGAGAGTCCGAAGTTCTTCAACTGGTCCCAGTTGATCATAGACTCGTTGTAACGATACTGATTGTTCTGCTGGTCGTTAGCTTCAACGACGGGCTGCTGGGTTTGATTTTTCTTTGCCATTTCTTCTGAATTTTGATTGTTAATACTCTGTTCTGTTTGATTTTTTGGTGTTATCTCATACTTTTTGAGAAACTCTTCCACTGCTTTTGTTTTCTTACCTTCGGCAAGGTCTTCGATGGCCTGCTTGACTTCGGGCTTGTCTAACTCCTCCTCCTTCATCGTGAAAAGACCGAAGTGTGTAGGGTCTTTCAACTGACTCCAGAAGTTCTTGAGGAAGTTCTCGAAGAAGGTCGCATAGCGGTCAATCTTGAGAAAGGAGTTCTGATGCTCTTTGTCTGCCGGCACGGTGGAATACTTGCCGTTCTTGTTGATTTCGGATACCGCCTGAATGAGCAGTTCCATCTTGTCTAAAACCAGCACGATGTCGCTCATCTGCGGGTTCTCGGTGACTTGTGTTTTTGAGGGGTCATCCCTTACATTTTTCTTTGCCATAACTGTGGGTTTTTAGCGTTAATAACTAATGTTGTCACCGCAAATATATATAGCAAATTTTGATAAAACATTGACATTTAAGCCGTTAGACCATACAAGTCTTAAGGTGTCATCACTTGTCATAGCAGGCACGAAAGCAAGGGCTCGAAAAGGGGCAAAACAAGGGTGAAAAGAGGGAAAACGCTCCACACAGAAACGGGGTTGAAATGAGCGAAAAACGAAGGCAAAAAAATATACGAGAAAAAAGCGGTGGTATGACCGAAAAGAAATAACTTTTGTAATATGCAGAGTTGAGAGCTGAGCTGCTTTTGTCCCCACTTAAAAAATCGGGGCTTAAAAAGATGGCGGTGGTTGATAGACCTTATAATAGAATATAGATATGGCAGTCAGGTTGAGAATAGAGATGCGGCATATCTTACCGCAATGGATTTTGACCTGTTGTACTATGCGTCGTAGGTCGCTTCGCTTGCTAAGTCCCAACCTCTGTCTCAACTCGGACGGCGATACCGGAGCGTTTTTTCGGGTGAAAAATTATCGCAGAGAATTTTTTGCCCGAAAACCCTCGGCTCGAACGTGGAGGTATTGTCCCTCCGAGTTAACTTCTTGAAGGGACTTGGCGAGTGAAGCGGGATTTTCACGCTACATATACTTTTTGTGGGCTGTTTCGTCTTTCAATAGTAAAAAAGACTATAACTTTGTAGCCAAATAAAATATAGGAATATGAAAAGGGAAAGAATCGACTATTACATAGAATACATATTTGATTATTTCAGAAAAAATGGTTGTGTTAAAGACGGTCATGGATTAATGCTGAGGACCATAAGATTTACCTCTGAAAAAAGTTTTACAAGACCTCAGATGAACAATTTATGGTTTGTGATTGACTTACTCATTCAAAACAACTATTTAAAGTTAAAGGAGAACGATTTTATTTGCCTAACAGAAAAAGGTTCGGACTATATAAATGGGATAGATGGCTTAACGCCATTAGTTAATTTTGAACAATTGATTGATCCAGAAAAGTCTCTAAATAAGGATATAGTATACAACTCTCTATGGGCCTTAATTGGAGCTGATGATGACGATACACTGTATTACACTCAAGGTTCAATATATTATAATACTATTCGTCATTACCTTGAAGATTTGGCATTACCTACTACATATAGTGAATATATAGAGCTTTTGAGGAATACTACAGGAAAAACCACCAGAGGTATTTGGTATAGGGATTTATTCAAAGCATTAAAGGATGCTGATGTTCCGCTATTTTTGAGGGATTTATCTGCAAATGTGAATAAGATAATAGAAGTTTTGTACGCACAAAAAGAAGAGACCGAAGACTTTGATATTTTTACTGATATTATTGAAGAACCTAAACCGATTAAAAAGAGACAGGTTATGATAGAACCAGCTCAACAGATAGAAGCCCCATTAGTATTAATTTCATATGCATGGGAAGAAGAGGATGCAGAATATATGAATTGGGTAGAACGCTTTGCTGGGGACTTACGACATAATGGTATAAATGCACAAATAGACAAATATCAACCACACGGTACTGATTTAGTAAAATTTATGCGAGATAGTATAAGAACTGCTCAAAAGGTGTTATGTGTTTTGACTCCGAAGTATAAAGAAAAGGCTGAATCTGGTCGTGGAGGAGCAGCTTATGAAGGAGGTATTATTTCTCATGAAATATATAATGATCAAGATACCGTAAAATTCATACCAATACTGAGAAAAGGGAACTTCGGAATTTCCACACCTGATTTTATAGATGGCAGGAAAGGATTCGATTGCACAACTTCAGAAAAATATCAAAAAGAACTTACAAATATTGTTAAGACAATAAAAGGCGAACCTATTATTGAGATTCCGCCCATCAAGTAACATGAATAAAGCCAACTTAAATCTGCACTTGACAGACCTAAGTTGGCTTTATCAATTTAAGGAATTGGTGTTGTCTATGTGTGTATAGTCCACCCATGAATAGGATTCATCAATACAGCAAACGATTGGTCGGGCTGTCCGTGATAGAGCAAGCCTCCGACAATTCCCGTTCTGCCATCTGGATATACCTGTCGGAATCCGAATGAGTGCGGAGCCGAGTCATAGTAGAGTTCAATCTCACACGGGCAGTTTGGATTTTCCTCCCACTGCTTCAAACGGTCAATACACTTTTGCAGGGTGTCGTTCTTGATTTCCTTTGCGTAAGCAACAGCCTTTTCATAACGCTCTTGACATAAAATCTTCATACTCGATATATTTTAGGGTTTATAATAAATCTTCATATACTCCAAAGCTGTAGCAGTCGGCAATGTAAAAGTCCTCACAGCCGATTTCTGCAAGTGACTTCATATCTTCCAGCGTATCGCAATAGAAGAAAATGTCATCATCTTTTTCGGTTTCTGCATCCATTCCGATGGCAATACGCACTTCAACGGTATCGTAGTTATCCTTATAGCGGATAAGACAATCGGCATAGTGAGGCTCGAAGCCTCGCTCTGTAAAGAACTTCAGACATTGGCGACTGATTTCTTTTCTGACTGCATCGGGTTTCTTCCAATCTGTGTCATCAATAATCTCCAATCCCATACCTTCCACGACCAAACAAGTGCCACCATTGATGTTTGTCATGAGTGTACGCTTGCCTAAATGTTTCTCTCTAATATCGGCCCAATTGGGGATATCCCATCTTTCGTTAGTCCATTCTCCACGATAATCCTTTGGTTTGCGGAGATACTCTGATAATGTCATTCTAATCATAGCCTATCTTTTTTAAGTAATACATATTACAGGCGAAGCACTGTATTCTATTTCTTTACCGCCCTGACTGTTCCGTTCAGGATTGTGCAAGGTTGGCGGGAAAAATACCGCAAGCCCCGTGGGGCGAGGATGATTTTTCCACGACACCCACAGGGCTTGACCTTGCTCAATCCGAAAGGCACGGAACAACCTTTGCGGTAAGAAATAGGATACAGATTCTAATCGTTATCCTCTTCGTCCTTCTCATCAGGCAACAGTCGTTTACGCAATTCAGGATCAGCCTTTATACGCTCCATTTCATCTTGAACAATCTGCTCAACTTCGTCCTTGATACGGGAATAGTTACGCTCTATCTGTTCCTGCATAATGTCGTTGCCGTTCTCGTCCTTGAACTCATTGACGATAGGAATCTTCTTGTATGCCTTTGTCTCGGCACTTACCTTTGCACTATCCACGATGATGCGTGAGTGGAAAATCTTCTGGTCTATCTCCTCGCCGAAGTTATCCGCTACACTACCCACGAATGTACCTTGCGAGAGGTTGGAAATCTTCGAGGCAGGTATAAGGAAGTCCAACTGCGTATTGATAGATGTAGATGTGTCCTGACGGTTAATAGATACCGACTGACGCTGCTGAAGTATCTTGCCGAAACGCTCAGAGAGGTTCTTTGCTGTTTCACCTACCACCTGTCCGCTGAAGATATTACCCACCGTATTTTGGATAACCTTTGCCTCCTTGTCGCCATAGTCACGAGCCAACTGCGAGTAGTCCTGAAAACCAAGACAAACCGCAACCTTGTTGCTTCGTGCTGTGGCAATGAGGTTGTCGATACCACGGAAATAGATAGTCGGCAACTCATCAATGATGATGGAACTCTTCAACTGACCCTTCTTGTTCACCAACTTAACAATACGGCTGTTGTATAGTCCGAGTGCCGCAGAGTAGATATTCTGACGGTCGGGATTGTTGCCTACGCAGAGTATCTTCGGCTCATTGGGATTGTTCAGGTCGAGGGTAAAATCATCGCCCGTCATCACCCAATAGAGCTGCGGAGAAATCATTCTCGAAAGCGGAATCTTTGCACTTGCTATCTGGCCTTGGAGCTGATCTTGAGCTCCACCTTTCCATGCGTCCATAAATGGAGATAGGTAGTTTTCCAACGAAGGATAAGATGTTAGAATCGTAAAGATATCCGCATACGGTTTGTTTAGGAACTCAATCGTATGAGGGAAGGTACAATACTTTCCGTCCTTGTAGATTCTAAGATACCAGATAATCGCAGCCAAAAGAATAATCGGAGATTCCACGAAGAAGTCGCCCTGCTTCTGAATCCATGTCTTGTTCAAGTTGAGCATTATCGTGTACGCACTCTCATAGGCATCGCTGATATCCACCATAAACTTCGGGTTAATGGGATTACAGCGGTGTGAGCGTCGCGGGTCGTCAAAGTTGATGACATAGAAACTTGGCTTTACCTTGTACTTGTCTATGTTCTTCAACAGTTCGTTATAGGCAATTACCGACAGGTCATCAAACTTGTAGTCGTAGATGTATGTAGCAAATCCTTTGGCTATGGTCTGCTTGATGTAGTTGTTCACTACGGCATACGACTTACCGCTACCTGGTGTTCCCAATACAATGGTTGCTCGGAACGGATTCACGACATTTATCCAACCGTCCCATTCCTTGCCTTGATAGACAAACTTGGTAGGCAGGTTTACCGAATACTCGTTCTCCATCAGTCGTGTCTCCTGCATGAAACTCTCGTTGGCCACATTGAAGACATCTTCCATAAGGTTATGCTTGAACATACGGCTAATCCATACACCAGACATAAGAAGGAGGATATATCCGACAGTCATAGTAACCGTATAGATTGCCATATTCACGATTGGCGAGAACGGCAGATTGAGCAACCACCAGTTCATAAAGAAGAGAACAAGACCTCCGAGGAAGGTCGCATAAATCTTCTGCCAGGTCATCTTTTGATTCTTCACGCCCTTTGTACCGAGGCACGAGAGAGCCAAGAATATGATGGCGAACACCTTTGTCACAAGCAGGTTGCTGAACAGCCCTGCCGTATTCTGAAAGTTGAGCAGAATCTTGTCTACCACTCCGATGTTGATACCCATATCCACGATGGCCTGATAGCAGAACCAGTAGATATGTACTACAATAAATATTATGGATATGGCACGCATAAACTCCATGACCTTTGCCAATCCCCTCAAATCATCTTCCTGTTGCATAATAAATTCGTTTTAATGGTTAGTGAAATTGGTTTACGATATGCCGCGTGAACGGCGTTTTTTCTTCTTCTTTTTCTTCTGGTACTGCTTGGCGAGCATCTCCTCCTGCGGATCATTTGCAGGAGCGTCAAACGAGAAGATTCCGAAGGCTTGCTCTATGCCCGATTCAAGGTCTGCCGATGAGAGGCTGTGGCTTTCCGAAAATCCTTGTGGCATATCAGTCCATGGAATGTCGCCCTGCGAGTTGAATAGCTTCTCGAAGTTGTTTGCCGAGAACTCCTTACCCAGACGGGAACCGTTATATACCTCACGATTGTGGTGGTCGATGAATGTGACACCGTAAATGCGACCTGCATCGTTCTCGCGAAACACCACATCAATGCCCTTGCTGCCAAGCAGACGCACGAACTCCTCGCGGTTGCCACGACAGCCGTGCATTGCCAGAGCCACATCGTTGCGAATTTTGGGTTGCCACCTCTTCGCTCGGAACTCCTGAGCATTGTAGGCGATACGCTTCTCTACACCCTCGTATCCGAAACGCTTGCCGATAAGCGAGGACTTGATGGGCGTACAGATAGGCTTACCGTTGTCATCGGTCATCGTGTAGATGATACCCGAATAGGGTTTGCCATCGAACTCGCCCTTGACCTGCTTTGCCTCGATGTTGAAGCACGAGAGCATAGCACTGTACTCGCCGAAGGACTGGAAGCGGTACGAGGTAAAGACACTTTTGAGAATGTTCGATACCTGCTGCTTTACATCGCCACGGGTATAGTCTGCTTTTTTTAGATAAGGCTCCAACAACTCCATGCGTTTGTCGGCAATCTGTTTTAGCCCGAACATCTGCTCCAACTCTCGGCAAGCCTTCATCGAGCGGTTCCATTCGTAGGCATCGTCTATCTTCTCACCATTCTCATTCACGCAGGTAGATACTATATGTATGTGTCTGCGGTCAATGTCCTCGTGGAGATAGACAATGTAGGGTTGGTTGCCATAGCCCATCTTCTGCATATAGGCTCTTGCCAAATCCGCAAACTGACTATCGGTAAGATTGTCGTCCAATGTCGGATTGAGCGATATATGCAGGATAGGCTTCTCGGTGTTGCGGTTGGCTGCGAGATAGCTCTCAAAAGCAAACATTGTCTGCTGGACAATCCTGTCAGGGTCGTAGAGAGAGTCGGTAATCATACGGTTGCCGGCTATGATGCGACCTGTCGCCTCGTTTACCTTCTGTTGGTTGTAGATGACTGCTCCGTAGAGTGAAGCACCTCTGTTGATCTTAGCCACCATATCAACCTCCGCTTTTACGGTTCAAGTGTCTCTCCTCAAACTCGCGTGTGAGGGCGATAATCTGTTTGCTCAATACAACCAACTCCAGTGTGGCTTTCTCCAATTTGGCGACAAGGGCAAATGCCCGCTTATCCCCGAAGTTGGCTTTTACGGCTCGCACCGTTTGATTGTAGTTGTTGCCGATGGCTTGGAACTGATGGTAAAAATTCGTGAGGCGTATGTAATAATCCATTGCTGCCTTGTCGAGTTTTACCACCTTCATTTCACGGTCAAGAATCATTGCCTTTATAAATCTTGCCTTGTATTTAAGACCAGACTTTGCAAACCGCAATTCAAATTGTCCGTTCTCTTCAGCATTCAGTTTGATGCCGTAACGATAAACAGCGGGATCCTTTTTAGGTCGCCTTCCTGTTACATCTCTTCTTGTTTGTCTCTTGTCATTTGCCATAACTTTACATTTAATTGGTTACTAACTTCCGCTATGGATTCACGACTTTGGAGTGAATCCCTCCCCGAGCCGTCAGGCGAGTGGCAAGTTGTTTTGGGGTTGCCCGAATCGTTTCGGGCTGCCCAAAACACAACTTGCTATGTTCGCTTGAACATGAATTTTCCTTCGTAAAATTGGCTATCGCCGTTCCCCTCAGAGAGAAGCATCCGAAAACTCCGTTCGTCGTGCGTCCATAGACCTTTCGGGTGCAAAGTTAGATAGGTGTATTCTATTGGTAAATAGAGAGTTATATGTTATGTAATGACATCTGATGACATGTGTAGTCAGAGGCTTGACGACATTGTGATTATTCCAATTTTTCGCTATTTCTTTGCGTCAGAAATGGTGCAACAAACCAATAATTGATTGCTTGATTAAGTGATTAAGGATTGGTGAAATTGTGAGAGTAAGCAAGCAAATAATTATTGCATTATTGGGGCGTTGCAACAAACAAAGGTTGACTTATTGGTTGGTGAGCACAATGTCACCATATCACCAAGTAACCAACAAACCAGGTAATAGACAAATAATGTAATAAGTAATCAACCATTAAAAAATTTACAGTTATGAAGAAAAAGCCAGTATTTGTTGCAGTAAGCAACCAGAAAGGTGGAGTTGGTAAAAGTACAATGTTGGTAGCCCTTGCCAGCCTCCTGAACTATACGATGGATAAGAGTGTAGCCATCGTGGATTGTGATGCTACCCAGCGTAGCCTTTATAATCTCCGTGAACGAGACAAGGAGATGGTGGAGAAAAACAAGAGGTATATGACGCTTCTTGAAGAGCAAAGACTTCGAGGTTGTAAGATTTATCCTATCAAAAGGGTAAGGCCCGAAGAGGCCCGCGCCACAGCGGGAGAGTTTGCTGAAACTGGAGAGTATGACATCATTTTTATTGACCTCCCAGGTTCTATGGATGTTCCCGGAGTTTTACAGACCATTTTCAATGTGGATTATGTATTGACTCCCATTGCTGCCGACAACTTTGTAATGGATAGCAGTTTCAGCTTCGCAAGCAGTGTGGTGAGATTCTTGGCAGAAAAGAAAGGCATTCCGCTTAAGGACATTTATATGTTCTGGACGAAGGTAAAGCGAAGGAGCAATGTGGAGGTACTCAAGAACTATTCGGAGTTGATGGAGAAGACAGGATTAAAAGTACTGAAATCAAGTATCCCAGAACTTTGTCGATACGAGAAGGAGTTGTCGATGTCATCTCGTACCTATTTCCGATGTTCGCTGTTGCCTCCTCCTGCGGGGCAACTCAAAGGAAGCGGATTACAGGAACTTGCCAATGAACTTCTTGAAATACTTAAACTGAAATAACTATGGCAAAGAAGAGCGTAAAAGTCGATGAGGATCTTATAAGGGGGTATATGGCAGGGCGGGAACCTGATAATGTTTCTAAGAATGAAACTTCTGTACAGAAGATTCTAAATGAAGCCATAACCACCGAGGAAGAACCTGTTGAAGAGGTGGTGCAAGAAAAGCCCAAGCCTCGCAAAAAAAAGGAAGAGAGCAACTATAGACAGAAGTATTTGATGAATACACCTATGTCGGGGCGTGTTCAAGTGTATCTGAACCGTCAGCTATACGAGCAAATCAAGAACTTTTTGCCCGTGATTGCTCCAGAGACCAGCATTGCAAGCTATCTCAGTAACATTATAGCAGAGCATATAGAACTTAACATTGAGGAGATAACTCAACTTTATAAAGAACGATTTTCACCACCTAAAATTTAACAACTATGACAACAACCATTTTTTATTTATCAGTTAAGGCAGTATCAGCAACCTATATATTATACAAAGTATGGAATATGATTTTCAGTCAGCGAATGTATGACTTCTGGAATATGTTACACAATTGGGCTCGTATTGCCCGTATCAGATTGTGGAAGTATCGAAAGAAACGGATGGAAGAGAAAGCAAGGAAGGACAGACGAAAAGCCAGAAAGCAAAGACCTATGTTGCAGAAGGTACAGTCTGAAGAGCAAGCATTTCAACCTTCATCTTATTCTGATTTGGAAGCTCAAGCAATAGTAGAGGAACTTGCCAAGAGATTTGAAGACACTTCACAAGATGAAACATTGATGTCACCCGTAGAAGAAAAGCCCAAGCCTAAAATCAAACCTATGGTTTTTGATGATCCGAATGAGGTTATGGGTAAGTCCAATATTATCTATTATGAAGACCCTGAAGTCGCTCGCAAGACTCCGACACGCTCAATAGAGTTGAAGCAGGTTGAGTTACCTGTTGATGAGGATGTCAATCCGGAAGATGTAGAGGATAATTTTGTACCGCAGAAAAGATTGTCGCAAGAGGATATGAAGGAATTGATGTCTTCCGAGTCTATTCCTGATCCGGAATTTTCGGGAGCCTGTACTTTTGAAGAGTTGGGTAATGTAGCAGATGTCTTATTGAATAGGACTACAGATAAGGAAAAGATTATGGATGCCGCAGAGACCTTATATAAACTTCAAGATTCCGATATCTATCATTTTTACACTGCATCTATCAGTACGGAAAAGCAAGTGGATAGATTGCTAAAGGATAATCTTGATGGTGCAGGTCGTAGGCTGAATGGTATGCAATCAGAGCGTATTGCGGTTGATTGGAATAAATTTATGTAATAAACATTCTTTTTTCATTGTTTATATATTTGGTTAACTAGGCTGGCACTCCGATGTGAATCGGGGTGTCAGTGTTTATGTGTGTATTCAGCTACTCCAATTAACAAGTAAGGCAAGTATCGTAAAGCCTTGCGCTTTATGATTCTTGCCTTGCTATTAGTGAATTAAATAAGATTTATTTGTTAAGTAACCACTCTGTAGCAGGAACAACATTTATGGTGTAACCATCCTCCTCAATTGTTTCTTGTTCTTCAAATGTTACAAGCGTAAGATTATTGCACTTTAGTTTCTTGGCTGCATTCTTCAAACCTCTAATCTCTCTATTTCGTGTCTTTTCAGTAGAGATATCGTATGATACCTGTATCAACTCTTGTACATTGCCATCTTTTGCTATAACAAAATCAACTTGCGAAGATGTTTCCTTATAGTAGAAAACATCACAAAAGAGTGGCTTATAGCGACGCATCAGCTCAATGCATACAATATTCTCCAACTTCCAGCCGAGATTTTCCAATGAGAAATTATCCTCGCGTTCTGTGACAAATGCAGTATCCACTACATAAACCTTTTCGTTTCTTACACGATCTTTACTTTTATATGAGAAACGATTTACTCCTACCAATAGAAAAGCCTCTTTAAGGTAGGAATAATAGTTCTCAGCCGTATGATTTGATACTCCGAATAATTTTCCTACCGTTTTTGCGACAAATTCCTGACAATAATTATCGGCAAGATAAGCTGCGATTCTTCGTAATGCTTCCACATTGCGAACTTTGAAACGTTTTGCTATATCATTCTTGATGATGGCATCCAATAATCCGTTAATGTAACCTCTACGATTACTTTCATTGAACAATTCTGGGAATCCACCTTGTAGAAGATATTCATGTAGGGTACTTTTGCGAATACCCTTTGCTTTTGTTGATAGCGAAGTGGTATCTATCTTTTTCATTGCACAATACTCGGAGTATGAGAAAGGATAGAGTTCCACCTTATTATTTCTTCCTGTCAGATGTGTACTTAATTCCTTACTGAGTAATTTAGAATTAGAACCTGTAATAAATAGATGCATTTTCTGGCGAAGCAATCGATTGACAAACAATGGCCAGCCTTCTATATTCTGTATCTCATCAAGGAACAGATATTTGAACTCTCCATAAGTCATATATAATGCCTCAAGCAAATGGTCTAAATCACTTGCCTTCATATCCTCCATTCGGTCATCATCAAAGTTTACATAGGCAAAGTCAATCCCCTTTTGCTTAAGGAACATTTCGCATAATGTTGATTTTCCACATCGTCTGACACCTATCACAACCTGAGCTCGATTGCTCTTTAAGTCAAGTTGTGATTCTTCAGGACGTGGGCACAACTCCGAGTAATCATTCGCTAGCAACTCCTCACGCTGGTCTGCTACTATTGATAGTAATGTCTGAGTATTCATGATTCATATTATTTTACTGCAAAAATAATTCTATTTCCATAAAACAGCAAATTTTCTGTAATCTATTTCCATAAATAATGCGATTTGTTTATTTCTATTTCCATAAATAGTGCAAATTATCATTTTCTATTTCCATAAATTCACTCTTCGGTACAAAATCTATTTCAAATTTGGCACATCATTTATAACTCCTCACGACCTCTTTTCACCCCAAATTCCACCCTCCAAAACACCCTTGCTATGACATCTGATGACACGTTATGACGTGTATAGACCGATTTGAAAATCAATGGATTAAGTGCTATATATTCGCAGTCGAAATCACTTTTTGTTTAACTAAAAAACATTTCGACGTATGAAGAAAAAAGTATTATTCGCAGCAGCATTTATGCTCGCAACAGTAGGTGCTTACGCACAGGGTAACGGTATCGCAGGTATCACCGAGGCTACCAACATGGTAACATCGTATTTCGACCCCGGTACCAAGTTGATTTACGCAGTGGGAGCCGTAGTCGGTCTCATCGGTGGCGTGAAGGTCTATTCGAAGTTCTCTTCGGGCGACCCTGACACCTCGAAGACCGCAGCCTCTTGGTTCGGTGCCTGTATCTTCCTGATTGTAGCCGCCACCATCTTACGTTCATTCTTCCTCTAATATGGCGATCTATCAAATTAACAAAGGGATTGGTCGTAGCCCCGAGTTCAAGGGGCTACGCAGCCAATACCTCTTCATCTTCGCCGGCGGTCTGCTCGCCATACTCATAGCCTTTATGGTGCTGTATATGGCAGGCGTAAACCAATGGATATGTATCGTACTGGGAGTCATCTCCGCTTCGGTACTTGTCTGGGCGACCTTCCACCTCAATGCCAAGTATGGCGAGTGGGGCTTGATGAAGATGCAGGCTGCAAAGAACCATCCCCGCTACATCATCAACCGCAAGCGATTCTTGCGATTGATTATTCCTAACCTCAAAAACAGAAAGTCATGAGAAATGTAATGAAAGCAGCTACCCTCGAAAGCAAGTTCCCGATTCTGTCGGTTGAGCACGACTGTATCATCAGCAAGGATGCCGACATCACGGTCTGCTATCGCGTGGAGCTTCCCGAACTCTTCACCGTCACACAGGCGGAGTATGAGGCGATACACTCGGCATGGGTCAAGGCGGTCAAGGTCTTGCCGAACTACAGTATCGTGCATAAGCAGGACTTCTTCATTGAGGAGAGCTACACACCGGAGTTGCAAAAGGAAGACCTCAGTTTTCTGTCTCGCTCCTTTGAGCGACACTTCAACGAGCGTCCTTACCTGAAGCACACTTGTTATCTGTTCCTCACCAAGACCACCAAGGAGCATAGCCGCACAACCAGCAGTTTCAATGCCCTTACCCGTGGCTTCATCATCCCGAAGGAGATACAGGACAAGGAGGCGGTAAACGGCTTCTTGGAGTGCTGCGAGCAGTTCGAGCGTATCATCAACGACAGCGGATTCATCACGCTCACCCGTCTTACGGGCGATGAGATTACAGGCACGGAGTCAAGTGCGGGCATCATCGAGAAATACTTCTCGCTCTCGCAGGAGGATACCACCTGCTTGCAGGACATCACCCTCGGAGCTGGCGAGATGAAGATTGGCGACAACTACCTCTGCCTGCATACGCTCTCCGATCCCGAAGACCTGCCGACAAGCGTGGCTACCGACAGCCGTTACGAGCGTCTCTCAATAGACCGTAGCGATTGCCGCCTCTCGTTTTCCGCACCTATCGGAGTGTTGCTCACCTGCAACCACATCGTGAACCAGTACCTCTTCATCGATGACTCTGCGGAGATGCTGCGTAAGTTCGAGCAGACAGCACGCAATATGCACTCGCTATCGCGTTACAGTCGCTCCAACCAGATTAACCGCGAGTGGATTGAGGAGTACCTGAACGAGGCACATAGTCAGGGGCTGACGGCTATCCGTGCCCACTGCAATGTCTTCGCGTGGAGCGATGACAGAGAGAAACTTAAGCGTGTGAAGAATGATGTAGGCAGTCAGCTCGCCTTGATGGAGGCCAAGCCCCGACACAATACGGTGGATACACCGACACTATTCTGGGCTGCTATCCCCGGCAATGCAGGCGATTTCCCTGCCGAGGAGTCCTTCTACACCTTTATCGAGCAGGCACTATGCCTCTTCATCGAGGAGACCACAGGACAGGATTCACTCTCTCCGTTCGGTATGCGTATGGTGGACCGCTTGACGGGCAAGCCTATCCATCTGGATATTTCGGATTTGCCTATGAAGCGTGGTATCATCACCAACCGCAACAAGTTCATCCTCGGTCCTTCGGGCAGTGGAAAGTCCTTCTTCACCAACCATATGGTAAGGCAGTATTACGAGCAAGGTACGCATGTGTTGCTTGTCGATACGGGTAATTCTTATCAGGGGTTGTGTAACCTTATCAATGCACGCACGCATGGCGAGGACGGCATTTACTTCACCTACGAGGAGAGTGATCCGATAGCCTTCAATCCTTTCTATGTCGAGGACGGAGTGTTCGACATTGAGAAGAAGGAGTCCATCAAGACACTTATCCTTACGCTGTGGAAAAGGGACGATGAACCACCGACGAGAGCCGAGGAGGTGGCACTCTCCAATGCCGTGAACCTTTTCTTGGAGCGTATCCGTACCGACAAGAGCATCAAGCCCTCGTTCAATACCTTCTACGAGTTTATTCGTGACGAGTATCAGGAGATACTCAAGGAGAAGCGTACACGCGAGAAGGACTTCGATGTGTGGGGATTCCTCAATGTCTTGGAGCCGTACTACAAGGGTGGCGAGTATGATTTCCTCCTTAACTCCGACAAGCAGCTGGACTTGCTCAACAAGCGGTTTATCGTCTTCGAGTTGGATAACATCAAGGACAACAAGGTACTTTTTCCGATAGTGACCATCATCATTATGGAGACCTTCATCAACAAGATGCGTAGGCTGAAGGGCATCCGCAAGATGATACTCTTGGAGGAGGCTTGGAAAGCCATCAGTAAGGAGGGCATGGCCGAGTATCTGAAGTACCTCTTCAAGACCGTGCGTAAGTTCTTCGGTGAGGCTGTTGTGGTGACGCAGGAGGTCGAGGACATCATATCTTCCTCTATCGTCAAGGGTACCATTATCAACAACAGCGACTGCAAGATTCTCCTCGACCAGCGTAAGTATGTGAACAAGTTCGATGAGATACAGGCTTTGCTCGGTCTCACCGACAAGGAGCGTGCGCAGATTCTCTCCATCAACCTCTCCAATGCTCCCAGCAGGAAGTACAAGGAGGTGTGGATCGGTCTTGGCGGAGCACAGTCGGCAGTCTATGCCACAGAGGTATCTCCCGAAGAGTACTACTGCTACACCACTGAGGAGACCGAGAAGCTGGAGTTACAGCGGCTCACCGAGAAGTTGGACGGCAATATCGAACTCGCCATCAAGCAGCTTGCCGAGAGCAAGCGAAGTAAGTAACCCTTTTTATTCACCCTTTAATTCGTAACAGTATGAGATTGAAAATTTTTATGCTCTGTCTGGTGGCTCTCTTTGTCAGCCAGACATCGAGGGCGCAGTGGGTGGTGACAGACCCCGGCAACCTCGCACAAGGCATCATCAATGCCACGAAGAACATCGTGCATACATCCTCTACGGCAAGTACGATGATTCAGAACTTCCAGGAGACAGTAAAGATCTATAAGCAGGGCAAGGAGTACTACGATGCTCTGAAGAAGGTGAAGAACCTTGTCCGCGATGCACGCAAGGTACAGCAGACCATCCTGCTTGTAGGCGACATCACCGACATCTATGTGAACAGCTTTGAGCGTATGCTCAACGACCCCTACTTCACGGTGGAGGAACTCAGTGCCATTGCTCTGGGATATACAAAACTGCTCGAAGAGAGTGCCCACCTCTTGAATGACCTTAAATCGGTGGTCAATGAGAACGGGCTCTCGATGAGCGACAAGGACCGTATGGATATCATCGACAAGTGTTATAGCGAGATGCTCCAGTACCGTGGGCTTGTGCAGTACTACACCAACAAGAATATCGGAGTGTCCTACCTCAGAGCGAAGAAGCAGAACGATGTTGACCGTGTGATGTCCCTCTACGGCTCGCCGAGTGAACGCTATTGGTAAACCTGAAACCCTACGACTATGGTACTATTAGCAGTAAACTTTGACAATCTGCATCAGATACTCCAGAGTCTGTATGTGGATATGATGCCCCTCTGCTCGCAGATGACGGGTGTCGCCAAAGGACTTGCCGGATTGGGTGCTCTTTTCTATGTCGCCTATCGTGTGTGGCAGTCGTTGGCAAGAGCCGAGCCTATAGATGTCTTTCCGCTCCTGCGTCCCTTTGCTCTCGGACTGTGTATCATGTTCTTTCCGACATTGGTGTTGGGTACACTCAACAGCGTAATGTCGCCCATCGTGACGGGAACGCACAGAATCCTTGAAACGCAGACCTTCGATATGAACGAGTATCGCAGGCAGAAGGACAAGCTGGAGTTTGAGGCGATGAAACGCAATCCCGAAACAGCCTACCTCGTGGATAAGGAGTCTTTTGACAACAAACTCGATGAGCTGGGAGCGTTGGATGCGATTGAGGCTTGCGGAATGTATGTGGATCGTGCGATGTACAATATGAAAAAGGCTGTTCAGAACTTCTTCCGTGAACTGTTGGAGCTGATGTTCAATGCCGCAGCACTTGTCATAGACACGCTGAGAACATTCTTCCTCATCGTCCTTTCGATACTCGGACCCATATCCTTTGCGATAGCCTGTTGGGACGGCTTCCACGCCTCACTCACGCAGTGGTTTGTCCGATACATAAGCATCTATCTGTGGCTCCCCGTGAGCGACCTTTTCAGCAGCGTGCTTGCACGCATACAGGTACTGATGCTACAGAAGGACATAGAGCAGTTGTCCGATCCCAACTTCATCCCTGACGGGTCGAATGCGGTCTATATCACCTTCCTCATTATCGGCATCATCGGATATTTCACCATTCCGACAGTGGCCAACTGGATAATCCAGGCAGGCGGCGGTGCAGGTAACTACGGCAGGAACGTGGCACAGACAGCGAGCCGCACGGGATCGATAGCAGCAGGTGCGACAGGTGCCGCCATCGGTAACATCGCAGGAAGATTACTTAAACGATAACCTATTAAACAGTATTCAAATGGAATTCAAATCACTTAAAAATATCGAGACCGGCTTCAGACAGATACGCTTCTTCGGCATTGCCTACCTCTTTGTCTGTGCTTCGCTTGTGGGCTTCTCGCTTTGGAAGGCATACAGCTTTGCCGAGGCACAACGACAGAAGATATATGTCCTTGACGAGGGCAAGTCGCTGATGCTGGCTCTATCTCAGGACTTGGAGCAGAACCGTCCTGTGGAGGCAAGGGAGCATGTGAAGCGTTTCCACGAACTCTTCTTCACGCTTGCACCCGATAAGAGTGCTATCGAGGGTAATATCCAGAGGGCAATGTTCCTCAGCGACCGCTCGGCATACGAGCACTACAGCGACCTTGCGGAGCAGGGATATTACAACCGTATCATCTCGGGCAATGTATCGCAGCGTATCGAGGTGGATAGCATAAGCTGCAACTTCAACCACTATCCCTATGAGGTGGTGACATACGCAAGGCTATCCATCATCCGCGAGAAGAGTATCACCGAGCGTAGCCTTGTGACCAAAGGGCGACTTCTCAACTCCACCCGCAGCGATAACAATCCTCACGGATTCATCTTCGAGGCGTTCCGTGTGGTGGAGAACAAGGACCTGAGAGTCTATGACAGATAAATATGATTATTCACCATTAACATTTACAGCGATGAAAAAGTACATTCAAAAAATCAAGGATTCAATCAACAAGTCTTGGAACAACAAGACATCAAAGACCAAACGCCTTATCATCTACGGCCTCTTGCTGGCATATATGGGATTTGCCCTCTATGTAATCTTTATGCCTGCTCCCGATTACAGGTATGAGGAGTATGTCAGAAGTGAGCCGCCTGCCACCAATTTGATTATCGAGGAGGAGGTAGCTCCTGCCGACAGCCTCTCGGATGAGAAGATACGGGAGATGGAAGAGTTCTTTAACCAATTTAATTCAGAGAGCTATGAGTAACGATGCTAACGCTCTGAAAAGAAAGGAGCAAATCAAGAAATGGCTTATATATGCCGGAATGGGACTTTTATTCCTCGTTTCCATGTATTTCATCTTCAAGCCATCGAAGGAGCAGGTACAGGCAGAACAGCAGAAGGTGGGCTTCAACGCTGAACTTCCCGATCCGCGAGGTGCAGGCATCGAGGCCGACAAGATTGCCGCCTACGAGTTGGAGGATATGCGTGTCAAGCAAGAGCAGAAGATGCGTACCCTTGAGGACTTCACCGCAATGACCACCGATGACGAGGAGGAAGAGGTGGTCGAGATTCCCGAGGAACCGAGATACACAGGTGGCGATGGCTCGTCATACCGAAGTGGCAGTCGCAGTAACTCGTTCTCTACATCCACATCTGCCTACAATGACATCAACGCTACACTCGGCAGTTTCTATGAGCAGCCACGTGAGGATCCCGAAAAGGAGGCTCTGAAAGCGGAGCTTGAGGAGCTGAAGCAGTCGATGGCACAACAGCAGAACAGCCAGCCGACATATGCCGACCAGGTGGCACTCTTGGAGAAGTCATACGAGCTTGCAGCGAAGTATATGCCCGGAGGTACTGCTACAACCTCCGAGAGCGTAGCCGAGGAGGTGGAGACCACCACACGAAGCGGCAAGGCGAAGGCACAGCCCGTAGGTCATGTAACGACACCCGTAGTGTCGGCACTCGCTCAGCCTGTGAGTGACTCGGTGATAATAGCACGATTGTCACAATCCGTAGGCGGTGGCTTTCACACTGCCGTAGGCGAAGCATCGAAGCAGACAGCACGGAACACCATCAGGGCGTGCGTGCATGGCGACCAGACTATAACGAGCGGTCAGAGCGTGCGGCTCAGGCTCTTGGAGGCAATGCGTGTCGGAAAGTATGTACTGCCACGAAACACCCTCATCACGGGTGAAGGCAGCATCAAAGGCGAAAGGCTCGACATCGAGATTTTTCAGGTGGAGCATAACGGAACGATCATACCCGTAGAACTTACCGTCCACGACAATGACGGACAGGCGGGAATATTCATACCCGGCTCCATGGAGGCAAGTGCGGCAAAGGAGATGGCGGCAAATCTGGGGCAGAACCTCGGAACTAGCATATCCATCACCAACCAGTCTGCCGGAGACCAACTGCTGTCCGAAGTAGGTCGCGGTGCCATACAGGGCGTGTCGCAGTATATCTCCAAGAAGATGCGTGAAGAGAAGGTACACCTCAAATCAGGATATACCCTGATGCTTTATCAAAACAATCAATAACCTATTAAAACATTAAAGACATGAAAAAGATTTTTGTAATGCTTGCCCTCACGATGGGCGTTGTAAGTGCCAATGCACAGTCGGTTGATTCAACCGCAGTAACTAACACAGTAGCCGGTGATGTTACCCTCACTACGGACATCTATCCGCAGCAGGAGGATGGCGACATCTATCACGGTCTGACAAAGAAACTGACCTTTGACCGTATGATTCCTCCTTACGGCTTGGAGGTGACATACGACAAGACCACCCACATCATCTTCCCTGCGGCGGTACGCTATGTGGATCTTGGCTCGCCTAACCTTATCGCAGGCAAGGCAGACGGCTCGGAGAATGTGATTCGTGTGAAGGCTACAGTAAAGAACTTCCGCGATGAGACCAATATGTCGGTGATTACCGAGAGTGGCAGTTTCTACACCTTCAATGTGAAGTACTCCGATGAGCCTCTGCTCCTGAATATCGAGATGAAGGACTTTATTCACGATGGCAGTGAGGTAAACCGTCCTAACAATGCTCTTGACATCTATTTGCAGGAGCTTGGCAGTGAGTCACCGAAGTTGGTACACCTTATCAGCAAGGCTATTCACAAGGACAACAAACGCCATATCAAGCACATCGGCAGCAAGGCGTTCGGCATCCAGTATCTGTTGCGTGGACTCTACACCCACAATGGCTTGCTCTACTTCCATACACAGGTGAAGAACACATCGAATGTACCATACGAGGTGGACTTTGTGACCTTCAAGATTGTGGATAAGCAGGTGATGAAGCGTACAGCCATTCAGGAGCAGGTTATCTTCCCACTGCGTGCCTATGACTATGCCACAACCGTTGCGGGCAACAAGGATGAGCGTACCGTATTCGTGTTCGACAAGTTCACCATTCCTGCTGACAAGGTGCTTGTGGTGGAGATGCACGAGAAGAGCGGTGGCAGACACCAGACCTTTACCGTGGAGAGTGAGGACATCGTAAGAGCAAAGGTAATCAACGAACTTAAAGTGAAGTAACTATGAAGAAGTATCTGTTTCTATGTATCGCAGTCGTATCGCTTGCCCTCTCACCGGGGCAGGCATACGCCCAGCGTTATCTCCCGAAGATGATGGGTGTAGAACTCAGAGGTGGCTTTGTAAACGGTTCTAAATCTCCGCTTAACTACTACACGGGAATAGCGATGTCAGGATATACCAAAAAGGCCAACCGCTGGGTGGTGGGTGCAGAATATCTGCTCAAGAACTACAACTATCGGGGTACATCCATTCCGCGTGCACAGTTCACTGCTGAGGGTGGTTACTACCTGAAATTCTTGTCCGATCCTACAAAGACCTTCTTCCTCTCCATCGGTGGCTCTGCATTGGCAGGCTACGAAACGGTGAATTGGGGCGATAGATTACTACATGACGGATCTACGCTGCTTGCCAAGGATGCCTTCATCTATGGCGGTGCCATTACCCTTGAATTGGAGAGTTATATAACAGACCGTATTGTTCTGCTTGCCAATGTGCGTGAGCGTGTCCTCTGGGGAGGCTCACTCGGCAAGTTCAGCACTCAGTTCGGTTTAGGTGTCAAATTTATAATCAATTAAATGTGTTATGAAAAAGTTATTTTCCTATATGATGGTTTGCGGTACCATGATGACCGCAGTATTGGGCTTCACATCTTGCGAGGATGACCTCGATGTTCAGCAAGCCTATCCTTTTACGGTTGAGACAATGCCCGTTCCCAAGCGATTGGTGCAGGGCGAAACAGCGGAGATACGCTGCGAGATTGTGCGTGAGGGTTATTTCTCGGATACCCGCTACACAATCCGTTACTTCCAGCCCGATGGTGAGGGAACATTGAGAATGGATGATGGTATGGTGTTATTACCGAATGACCGCTATCCGCTTGACAGAGATGTGTTCCGTCTGTACTACACCTCGGAGTGTGAGGACCAGCAGACGATTGATGTCTATTTCGAGGATAACCACGATCAGGTGTATCAACTCACATTTACTTTCAACAACGAGGCAAAGGAGGAAGAGGATACCACAGAGGGTAACACGATTACTCCCATAGGAACTATCGTCTCTCCAATCAACATCAATCCTTAACCAACGGTGGCAGGCACTCGCTTGTCGGGTGTCTGCCACCATAACCAATCACTAAAAGAGAATCTATGAGAATAAAGTTGATGATTATATGTCTGACCTTGCTTTGTGGATATGCCAAGGCACAGACACGAGGCGGCGATTCTTCGCCACCACTACCCAAGGAGGTTTCAGCGGAACTGTTCGACAAGGCGGTAGCACTCATCAAGGAGTTTGAGGGGTGGCACGACCACACCAAGCACCCGTACATCGGTTACGGTCATAAACTGCTTCCACACGAAAACCTGACAGCGGACATTACCGAAGAACAGGCCGATTCGTTGCTTAGAGCCGACCTATTGGAGCGATACAAGTATTTCCGACAGTATGGGAAAGATGCTCTGCTACTAACAGTGTTGGCTTACAATGTGGGTTATGTAAGCGATTTTATTATGTAAAACCATTGTATGTAAGTGCCTATATATCAATATTGTAATTTATAATAGCTGTTATTTTCTTTACATAATTGTTACATAGGATAAAATCATTAGATCCTATCTTTATTTATAAGGTTAAATAAATGAAAGGAGGTGTTTGATATGCGGATAATGTGCAATTGCATTTACAAACCAGTATCTGTGTCCGATTATTATCGGTTTCGCTATGGGAAGTGGGAATACGTTTCACCGTATTGTCGTCGTCGTCCGAGACGATAAATGCACATCTTCGGCAGCGAGATGTAAAAGAGCTGCCATTTATACTCATTTCCTCATAATAAAGGCTCTCATATCTTCAATTGACTGGCGAATTTCAGTTTCTGTATAAGGCTCATTATGACAATTCTCTGGATGATGAATCTGATGGCGAATTTTTTCTGTTAAAGTTTTTTGCTCTGTCTTAGTTGTACCATTTGGTAACTCCCTAATATAGTCGACTGTTGTTTTGCCATTTTTATATTCTTCAATCCATTTTATTCCATCTGTTTTGTTCGAATAAAGATAACTATATAGCTCATCATGATACTCTTCTGTCACTTCTCCAAAAGACGTGAAATTTATTTCATTTAAAGACGGATATGGCAACTGAGATGGTTCAATAGCCTGAACTATTCTTTCCTCTCTGTCTTCTTCTTTTTCTTTTACCAATCGAATGTTATCAAACTTTAGTTGTTTTACAACATAAGAACTATGGGTTGTCAATACAACTTGTACATTCTCATTGTTGGCTAAATCTATTAAAGCTTTCATCAGAATCTTTTGGTGTGCAACATGCTGAGAAGTTTCAGGTTCTTCAATAGCGTATATTAGACCATCTGATTCTGTATTACTTTGCATTCTTTCGGCTTCAGCTCTAAAAAAGTTCAAAAGTATTAAACGTTTTACACCGCTACCACGCTTATTGATAGGAATGTCATTATCTCCTGCAATAGATACATTTTTGAATAAATCAGACCATTTTAAATCAGTGAAAGACGGTATATTAGGGCTAAGACTATTTGCTAGCTCTGGATTCATTTCTCGTATTTTATCTAACGTATGATTTGAGACTTCTTGTAGTTTAGTTGTAACATGTTCTGCTATTTGCTGACACATTTGGGCTACATTTTCCTCTTTTAGTATCGATTTTACAGCCTCTTTTAAAGGATCCTGTATTTCTTTATCATGGTCATTATTACTACGATCAGCTTGAAAGAGTGAATATACAGGAAGAAACTTCTTCAAACTTTCCCAAATCGTCTTTCCGTCTTCTTTCGTTACATCAATTTCCTTTTCTTCTAAATTGAGATTATCTGCAAAATAGTTCCATATTGCTGTGCGTATTACAGCCTTTCTAGTCTGATCTTCACATTCTATGTTCTCTCGATTTAATATTGTTTTAAGATCAGTAATTTTCTTGCTTAACAAATCGCAACAAACTGCATTGGTCGGATGTTTAGCTCGAATATAAACTTTTTCCCTTCCAGCTTTTGGATACCTTTTCACTATTTTTAGAGTATTAGATTCTGTTAAAAGATATTCAGCTGCAAGTGTAGTTCTATTGCTATCATCTATAACTAAACTATCTGGTAATTTGAAAAATTCTACAGCAATTATTATTTCATCGTCACCTTCACTAGAAGCACGTTTATTTATATCTTCCTTATCTAGGGAAATACATCCCTTTCCTTCATTAAAGAAAATGTCTAAGGCTTCCAGAATTGTAGATTTTCCAATATCGTTACGACCAACAAAAGTTGTTAGATTGGAGAAAAGAACTGTAGTCTCACTTCTATAGCCACGAAAGTTTTTAAGTGTTACTGATTTTATTAACATATCGATATTTTATATAAACTTGTCACATAGTGTCGCTCGCTTAATAATTTGTAGCCTACTAATATAAAAATATGAGTGGGGAAATATTTTGCTGCAAACTTAACCGAAAGCAAAATTACTGATTTTTATTTTTCAAAACGCTCTTTTCCGAATAAATTGTAGCCTTATTCCACGAAAATAACAACTGTGCCTGAACCAGAAGATTTCAATAGCAGTTTGGATTTGCATAGAATAATTCCAATATATCGTAAAAAAGAAAGATTATATAAATCTACATAAGATGGTTATGCAAACAAACGCGCATAGAAGATGTTGCTAGATAACTGATTATTACGTAATTGTAAATAAGAATGTTTGCATTGTATTCAAATGAGTGAAGAGTGGTTCTTCTATTTACTACTCTTCACTCTACTTGTTATTTTATTTATATTTTACTTGCAGAGCTTTTAAGAATTCCATTAAATCTCCATCTTTTTGCCATGCAGTTTTACTTTCCTGAATAATACCAGGAGCCAGTTTTTCCAATGCCTGTTCTTTTAATTTTTCACTTGCCCTAGCATATATTTCCGTTGTTGTTGTAGAAGCATGTCCAAGAAAGTCACGAATATAGACGAGATTTATACCCGCTTCCAACATATGCATGGCTTTGGAGTGCCGGAAAGTGTGACAGGATATATTACTTGGTATCAATTCCAAATATTGTTTCCTCGCATTTTTAGCATGTCTTTTCACAATATCTAATACGGCCATTCTCGTCAACCTTTCTCCTTTTGGATTAGGAAATAACGGATGGCATCTATATTGTGAAGCAAAAAGATTGTTCTCTTCCATATACAACCTTAAATTTTTCACTTGATTAGTAGAAAGAGGAACTACTCTAATTTTATTGCCTTTCCCATGTAATTTTACAGTAGTAGTTTCTCCTAATCTTATATTTTCTGGGGTTAGGTTTATAATCTCTTGAACTCTTGCACCGCTATCATACAATAGCCCCATAAGAATAAAGTCTCTACGCCCTTTACGAGTTGATAAATCCGGTTGTTCAAGTAATGCCTGTACTCCTTCCGTAGTCAGATAAGACATTTCCTTAAAAGGTGTTCTTTTCTGTTTGATACTCAATATAGCTTGCCAATAAGCCATGCCCTTAACTTCCCGATATTGAAGATATTTGAAAAAAGACCGTAGAGCACTTAAACGATTATTTCTTGTTGATATTGAGCATTTTCTCGTTTCTTCCAGCCAATGCAAAAATCCTAAAACTCTTTCTTTTGTAATTTCTTTGAGGAATAGTTTTTCCGGTGCTATTAATTCAATCTTATACATGTATTGTATAAAAAGCATGAATGTTGCACTATACTGTTTTACCGTTTGATAGGAACAGCCACATTCCATTGTGAGGTAACGGTTTAAATAATCTGTGAGATATTTTCCAAAATCTGTCATACACTAAAATTTTAATACATAATTAATCTGTCATTTCATCCATGTTTGGAAAAATATGATTGTGAGTCATATCTACTTGTCTTACAATTTCAGGAAACATGGTCTCCACTATTCTGACATATTTATTTGTAGCGGCAATGGATTGATGTCCCATATACGTCATTAGTATCAGCATCACATTATGTATATCTTTCCCTGATTCACATAATTGCACAAATGAATTTACACAGAATGTATGTCGAAGGTCATGCAGACGAGGTCCTTTTCGATTTTCATTTCGTACGATGGCGGCACGTTCTAAAATATGATTGAAAATGTTTGAAATAGTTTTTGATGAAATTGAAGTATCATTACATTTTACAAAAAAATAGTTCTCTGGATTAATACTAAGCCCAAATTTCTGTTTTTTAGTTACATAATCACGGCATATTAGTGCTAAGGAAGGAGAAAGAGGGACATATCTGTCTTTCCCATTCTTACATTCTCTAAGTAATAAGCATTCATTTTTGAAATCAATATCACAGTGTTTCAATTTTATAGCCTCACCTATACGGATTCCTGTACCGTACAGCAGACGGATTAGGCATGGTATGGAAAATCGAGCTGAATTGATTACGTGGTGATAAGCATTTATTCTGTCGCACTCCTTGAAGATTCTTTCCATTTCGTCAGGTGTGTAAATGTAGGGGACAAAATTTGATTGATGTTTGGGTAATATTGGAATATATGAATCATATCCAATTGTTTGCAGGAAAGAAGAGAATCCTCGAAGAATGATAATCCTATAATAGCGGTTATCTTCAGATTCTCCAGGGAATTTACAGCACCAAGCATCTGCCAAATCTTTGGAAATCCCAAGGACCTTCTCGTTTCTATCATTGGCAAACTTGTCAAAGCGCTTTAACAAACATTCCATTACAGTCGTTTTGCAACCTATATTATTCTTGTATTCTATATATTGGGTAATTAACCCAGAGAATACACTATATAATTTACCAGTTCTCTTTCTCATATATTTCTAAGTAAAATATTTCAGGAATTTGAGGTACTTCAAGTGCGCATTGTCTTAGATGCTTCAAATCAACTTTTACATAACTCATGGTGGTTAATAAATTGGAATGTCCGAGAATTTCAGAAATAACGCTTGGGGATTCACCATTCTCAAACAAATTAATAGCAAGACTATGACGTAAAGAATGAGGACCATGTTTACGTGTTGATATATCTATCCTGGCAGCCAACATCCACTCTGAGACAATCCTGCTCAATGCCTGGGGGGAAATCCTTTGATATGGAGCCATATGTTCCAAAAAAACATGCGGACTGTCAATATCAGGTCTTCCGAACTTGATATAATCAATAATAGCACTTCCTATTTCCTCTGATAATGGAAATGAAACAGGCTTCCCCGTCTTTGCCTGCACAAGGGACAAACGATTGAACTCCCATTCAAAATTGGCATATGTAATTCCTACTATATCCGAAGCGCGGAGTCCATAACGTGCTGCAAGTAGAAGCATTGCATAGTCGCGTTTTCCTTTAGGACAAGATCTGTCTATTGCGTCCAGCATTTTTTTTATTTCCTCCCTGCTATAATATGATGGTAATTGAGGATTTTTGGGACGATGAAGGCATAAAATCCTATCCCAGCGGGAAAAATTGCAATCTGCTAATAAATTACGCTCACAAGAGTATCTGACAAAGGCTCTTACAGAAGAGACGACGTGATGCCAAGGACGTTTCTTTCGCTTCAATTCACGTAAAAATAACAAGCAATCGGGAATACCAAACTCTTTAACCAGTTTGTTGTTTTCTTTTAGAAAATCATACAAGTCTCTCAAATACAAGTGATGTTTGCTCACTGTTAGAGGGCTTTTAATTCTCCTTTCATGACAAATAAATTCATTGAATTGTATGCCTAAATCTCCTTTGAATTCAAACATGGGACTTCGCGGAGTTGGTTTTCCAATGATAATTCCTGTATGCAGAACTTCATTCATTATTTTTATATGTCTAACCATGTTCTTCTCAAAATCAGACAGTTGGGCGTATGCCATACCTTTGTGACGAGTTTTCAAAAAATCTTCTCCTACACGAGCAGAATAGATTTCAATTTTATTTTCCAGCATATAACATTCCAGTTTATTATAACTACTCTTAAATGCACAAATAGTTAAAGGTGCATAATGCCTTTCACGCAGTTGCTGGACAACTTGTTTCCTTAAATCATAAAAATTACTTTCTTCCATAAAACATTATTTATTGTTTGATATTAATTGAAACTCCATCTATTTGATTTGATGGAGCTTCAATATATCTCTTATTAGGAAATAATGCTATGATTTTACCTAATAAGTTAGGAATATTATGTAAAAAGTAATCCTGTGAAAAATGAATATACTATTTGTTAATCAATGATTTATATTTTCTTTATTTACATAATATATTCGCTTACATAACCGACATTATGTAAGCTTTTACATAATGTGGGACATTCACGCTTGCTTGGCTATGGCAAACGCCCCAAGAGTAACCTTATCAAGAAAATAGAGTCCGGCGACAGGAATATTTACGAAGAGTATATCTCGTATCGTTGCTACAAAGGCAAGCCAATTCCCAGCATCGAACGCCGTAGAAAAAGAGAGTTTCAATTGCTATATATCCCGTAGCCGTTATTTAAAGAGCCTTCCCTTAAGCAATTGAGAGAAGGCTTTTATTGTAAAACAAAGATTAATTGAATATACTATGGTATCTATAAAATTAAAGTTCAGACCTTCAACGATTGAGGGGAAAGTAGGTAGTCTATACTACCAAGTGATTTATATGCGAAAAGTACGGCAAGTTTCAACTAACTTCCGAATTACCCGGAGTGAATGGGATTCTGAATTGGAAGATCTTATCATTAAGGATGATGACTCGTCTCGTGCAAATTATTTGCAATATGTACAAAATCACATAGAATATGATAAGAAGTGTTTCAAGCGTATTGTAAAGAAATTGACCATCTCAGATTCTCCATTTACCGTTGATACGATTGTAGATGAGTTTCATAAGCAATCATTTGAAATAACCTTGTTTTCGTATATGGAAAAAATGATTGCTAAACTCTGGAGACAAGGACAACATCGCACAAGTGAAACATATCAAGCCACCCTTAATAGTTTTAGGAAGTTTAGAGAAGGTGTAGATGTATGTTTTGATGATATTGATTCGGAGATGCTTATTTCGTATGAGTATCATTTAAGAGCGAAGGAGTTGGCTCCCAATACAATCTCTTTCTATATGAAACGCTTGCGTGCGGTATATAATAATGCAGTGGAAGATGGATATGTTGAGAATAAGAATCCGTTTAAGAAGGTGTTTACTTCATCAGAGAAGACTGTAAAGAGGGCTATTCAGTTGAAGTTTGTTCGTAAATTGAAAGATTTGGATTTGAGCTATTCTCCATCCAAGAGTTTTGCCCGTGATATGTTCCTGTTCAGTTTCTACACACGAGGAATGGCATTTGTGGATATGGCATACTTACAGAAAAAAAATCTGAAAGATAATGTGCTTACATACCGAAGAAAGAAAACAGGGCAATTACTCTCAATCCGTTGGGAAGATTGTATGGAGAGCATTGTTAATCAATACTCTTCATTGAGTTCTCCGTTTCTTCTTTCGATTATAAAGGAACCAACCAGCAATACTCGAAAGCAGTATCACAATGCTCTGACGCTTATAAATCATAACCTAAAAGCGATTGGTAAAGAGTTAGGTTTGACTTTGCCTTTAACAATGTATGTTGCACGCCATTCGTGGGCTAGTATTGCTAGGGATGAGGGGATTCCAATATCTGTAATCAGCGAAGGAATGGGACACGATTCTGAGAGTACTACACAGATATATCTGGCCTCTTTGGAAACGCAAGTAATAGACAATGCCAATAAGAAAATACTGAAATTATTATGAAAGCTATGATTGCTGCTTTTTAGAGGAGTTCGGGAGCGAGCTCCTTTTTTAGTGCAGATAAACTTTTGATTTGTTAGGCTAAATTCTATATCTCCTTCTAGGAGATTTATTTTTAATAAAATCTGCTGTAACGCAAGAAATTAATTTCTAATTATTTATAGATTTATAAAACATTCTAGCGAAAATGTGCTATTGAGATATTTTTTATAGGTTTAAAATGCCTTAAAATGGAATAAAACAATTAACTTTGCATATTGGATTATTATCTCCTAGAAGGAGATTTGATATTAAATGCAGTAAAATAAACCAAAAATATGAATGTATTCACCTGTAAGAAGTTACTAATGACAAAAAAGAAATTGCCCGTTCGTTTTACGG
>OCHK01000382.1_pt1 | contig 50280 bp, 41 predicted proteins | sample 1538551 | NCBI WGS metagenome assembly OCHK01 (sample SAMN04571707, study PRJEB22368) | human gut metagenome | biome: human gut; material: stool | host: Homo sapiens | place: Luxembourg | collected 2012-08-31
CATCAATTACAATTCCCTGACGGTTGTTAATTGGGCATAGATTCAAATCCGAAAACTCAGTCATTATTTTCTCGGTAACTTTCTTAAATGGTGCTGTAAGATAATGCGGAAGAACATAGAAATCAATCAAATCAAGCCCTGCATCATCTTCTTGTGAGTAGTCCTCCGGCTTTTCATCCATTTGCTCGATATATTGGATGCTTGGAGCGCATATAATTGCGCCTGCCGACTCGCCGATCATCAATTTTCCATTTGCCAATTCCTTTTTCAGCAGTCCATCAGTTCCCGTTTTACGGAGCTGGTCCATAAGAAAGAAAGAATTTCCGCCGGTAAAATATATCACATCTGCTTCTTCAAAAACAGACTGTATCGTTGAATAAGCCTCCGTTGAAATATCAATTTCAGTTACGATTGCTCCCAACTTTTTGAATAATTTTCGAGCCGAGCCGACATAACCGGTGTAGCCTTCACGCAGCGAAGCTGTTGGAATAAATGCGACTTTCTTATTTTCAATTTCTTCCTTTATCAGACTTCCCACACTTGAAAAGTGCGAACATAAAAATAGTTTCATCAATATTCTCCTTTATAAATTCCGATTTGTCATCCTCACTTAAAAACATTATACCACACCTTTTTGAATTTTTCTACCGCTTACAATCGGGAGCGACCTTACAGACAGCACCACCTCGGAATGACTTCAATCCTCGTTACATCGCCGGTACAGTTGATGGTGCAAACACCCGACTTGAAAACCGGATATTCCGCGCCTTTGACGGTGTCATTTTTGAGGACGGTGCCTTTGAAGCAGTTCATCAGCTCACTGTCGATCTCGATGTACTCATCCAGATTGGAAATCATCATACCTCGACCTTGGGGCTGTATCATTATTACCACCGTACCGCTGCCATAGAGCTTAATATACGGTCGACTCTCAAAAGCAGTGGGATTTGTAATCGTCAGTTCAGAAGCGTCAGCCGACACCGTCTGCTGTCCCGCAAAGCTGTACTTGAAGGGTTTGCAGTTGAAGGTCACGGTGAAGCAGCCGATTTTATTCAGCTGCTCCTCAATGTCCAGATTGCCGGAGATGACACCGTAGCGGAAATACTCCGCATCGTAAGAGTCGGTGATTTCGTGGTATCTGTCCGGCTCGGAATAAAGCCAGCCCTTAATGTCCCGCAGGACAGCGGCAAGTGCGGCTATATTCTTCCGAGCGAGGAACACTGTGTAGGTCACCTTGATGTTGGCAAAGCGGCGGTTCGGATTGATGATGTCACCGCTCCTGCCGGGAATGGAAATGAACTCCGCATCGTATTCCGGTGCGGAGAACACGTCCTTCTTCTCGATATGCAGACCGAACTCAGCGGAACTGCGGCCGTTGTAGGTAAAATAGGTCATGCGAATACCACTCCTTTCCGCTGGGCGAACTGGTTCGCCATTTCCATGACTTCGGAGGTGAGCTGACGGATGTCCTCACTGCTGTAATTGTTGAAATTCGTGATGTTCAGGGCGATGGTGAAAGCGGACGCCGCCTTGCTGACCACGCCGTCCACGGCGGAGCGAATCGAGCCGTTCACGTCAAAGTCGGTGGGCAGAGCCGTCTGCATATCGTGGGCAAGGTCACCCATGACGCCGTTGATGTCCTCGGCCATACCTTCGGCGGCTTTGACCGCTTCATCGCCGTTGTCGTCAATGGAGCCTGCAAGACCCTTGACCAGCATTTCACCGACCCATGCCATCTCCTTCGAGGGCGAGTGGATACCGAAGAAATCGCAGATACCGTCCCAGATGGATGAGATCCACCCGGACACCTTATCCCACAGCCACGAGGCAAGCTGCTGAATACCGCTCCACAGTCCCTTGACGATATTGCCGCCGATTTCTACGATCTTATACATCAGAGAGCCGAAGGCTTTCACGATACCCGCAATGATCTGCGGCACCGCCTTGACGATCTCCACGATAATAGTAGGTAGGTTTTCAATCAGGGCAACGAACAACTGCACACCTGCCATGATGATCTTGTCGATGTTCCCGATGAGGGCATTGACAATGCCGGAGATGATTTGCGGAATCGCCTGCACGATGGTCGTGATGATCTGCGGCAAAGCCTGTATCAGCGAAATCAGCAGGTCGATGCCTGCCTGAATAATGAGCGGTATCGCATTTAGCACCGCGTTGATAATGCCATCAATGATTTTCGGGATGGCTTCCACGATTGCCATAATGATATCCGGCAATGCGGCAACAAGCGAGGTCAGAAGCTGAATGCCTGTTTCGATAATCTGCGGGATGGAGTCCAGCAGAAAGGTAATGATGCCGTTGATGATCTCCGGCAGAGCGGCGATCAGCACGGGCAGTGCGTCCAATAGTCCCTGGGCAAGCCCTGTTATAAGCTGTAAGGCTGCATCCAAGAGCATCGGCAGGCTGTCCACCAGACCTTGTACGATGGTAACGATAGCCTGCACCGCTGCCGGAATGAGCGTGGGCAGTGCATCCGCAATGCCTGTCACCAGTGTAGACACCAGCTGAACCGCCGCCTCGATAAGCAGGGGCAGATTCTCGATCAGCGTGTTCACGATGGTCATGAGAGCAGATACCGCCGCCGGGATAAGCTGCGGGAGCAAAGAAAGCAGCGTTTCCAGCACCTGCGAGAACAGTTCGGTGACCGCCTCCAGCAGTGTGGGCAGCAGTTCACCTACAGCCGTCAGCAGAGCATCCAGCGCCGCGGGCAGAGCCGCCACGATGTTCTCAATAACCGGGGTGATGTTCGCCACCACGGTCTTGAAGGCATCCACCATGTTGTTGCACAGCAGTTCCATATCAGCGTCCGCATCACCAAAGCCTACGATGAGGTTCGACACGGCGGATTTCAGTGCATTGACAGAGCCGGAAATGGTGGCTTCCGCTTCCTTGGCGGTCGTTCCTGCAATGTCCATGCTCTCCTGCATGACATGGATGGCTTCCACCACATCTGCGTAGGAGGAGATGTCATACTTGACGCCGGATATCTTCTCCGCATCGGCAAGCAGTCGTTCCATTTCCTGTTTTGTGCCGCCGTAGCCCAGTTTGAGGTTGTCGAGCATCGTGTAGTTCTGCTTGGCAAAACCCTGATAGGCATTCTGAATGGAGGAAATATCCGTGCCCATCTTATTGGCGTTGTCGGACATATCCGTGATTGCCATATCCGCATACTTGGCGGCTTTCTCGGTATCGCCGCCGAGGGACTGGATGAGGCTTGCGGAAAAGCCCGTGACCGTCTCCATGTACTCGTTGGCAGAAAGTCCTGCCGTTTTGTATGCGTTGGCGGCGTACCGCTGGATCTCCTGCGAGGAGTCCTTGAACACGGTAAACTCCGATCTGCCTTATGTCATACAAAAAATAATCGTGGCTCATGAATTGGGACACGCTGTTTTACACCGTGACCGAGGCATTTATGCATTTCACGAGATAACGATGTATGACGAAAGCTCCGTAATGGAGAAAGAAGCCAACCTTTTTGCTGCAGAGTTTTACCTGGATGATGACGAAGTATTGGATACCCTTAACGCAGACACGACATTTTTTACGGCGGCGGCAAGCCTGCGTGTTCCTATGGAACTGCTCGATTTTAAGTTCCGTGTTATGAAATGGAAGGGCTATAAGCTCATGGAGCCGCCGATTCGTGCAAACAGCAATTTTCTTCGTGATATGGACGTGCCAGAAAATGCAGACTATTGCTGACCAGCTGATAAAAGTCCATATCCCGGCTGGCAGTAACAGACCATCAGCGAATGGCTTGCTGAATGGTGCACGGTATAAAAAGGAATTTTGATTTGAAGTTGTATGGTTTGATGGCCGTGATTAGTATTCTTATAAGAAATTTTGTGCTGCCGAATCCTTTTGACTGTTTTGGCGATAGCGCATTTATCATAAATCTGATTGCTGAGCCGATCATTCACGCTGTTGCATTCGGCTTGGTGGGGTTGGTATACAACAGAGGCGAAGCGCCGGCACTGGGAAGTATTCTGTATTTGCTTGCCTACGCAATGATTACCGGGGTTCTATTTCTGCTCGGTATCTTTTCTTTTGCCTGGTGGTGGATTCTGATCATAGTCGTTGCCGTCATTGGTGTAGTGTGCCTTTTCAGGTTTCTCACCGAAAAAATGACAGATAGATTTGTATAAAGCAAAGGCGCCAATCCTTATGGACTGACGCCTTTATATCGTCTCTATCAGTACGGCGGAGATTCACGTTATCTATACGATGCTTCGTCTTAAGTACGATGATAATGCTTCTGTAGAATGTTTGTAGGAATGCGACAATTTGATTTTGTTATGAAATTCTGTGAATTCGCTCTGTAAATTAGCCATACTTACCTTCTCATCACAACTTCATACAATTATCCTTATCAAAGATTCCGCGATTCTTTCTGCCTCAGCTTCGGTATTATTCTTTCCCAGCGATATTCGTACTGTCCCTTTGGAATGTTCCTCATCCAGCATGATAGCCTGTAAAACATGAGAAATTTCCGTATTTACGCTATCGCAGGCGGAGCCTGTTGAAATACTGATGCCCATAAGATCCATGCGATGAAGGATTGCTTCGCCGTCTTTGCCGGGGAAGGAGAGACTAATCAGACCGGGCAACCTGTTTTCCCCTCCATTGCGCCGGTAAGCAATTCCTGACTCGTCCAGCATAGAAATCAATGATTGCTCCAACTTTGAAATGTATTGCAGGTTTTGCTCCAGAGCATCGCAATTCGCCTTCAATGCTGCCGCCATTCCAATAATAGAGGCTATATTTTCCGTCCCTGCGCGATGAGCTTTCTCCTGCGCACCTCCGTCTGCATAGGGAGGCAATTCTACACCCTTGCGGATATAGAGAAAGCCAACGCCCTTGGGACCGTTGAATTTATGTGCGGAGGCGGACAGAAAATCCACGCCCAACTCGTGAACATCGATTTTTACATGTCCAATCGCTTGCACCGCATCCGTGTGAAAAAGAGCACCGTGCGTATGTGCGACCTTGCAAAGTTCTCGGATTGGCTGAATAGTACCTATCTCGTTATTAGCAAACATTACAGACACGATCCGTGTGCTGTCGGTTATGTATTTTTCTAATATCTCCGGCGTAATATAGCCATCCGCAGTCGGCCACATATATGCTACCGGATATCCGAGCCGCTCTATCGCTGTGCAGGAGTGAAGAATGGCATGATGCTCAAACGCAGAAGTAATCATAGTCCGCTTGTCTGGATCTAAAAACGCCGAACTTTTGATGACCCAGTTGTCACTCTCAGTACCGCCGGAGGTGAAGTATATCTCCTCCGGCAGTGCACCGATACATTCTGCAATTGTGGTTCTTGCCTCTGCAAGGGCTTTCTTGGGCTTTCGCGCGAAGGCGTATGGCTGTGAAGCGTTGCCGTATTCCTCAAGAAACCAGGGAGTCATCGCCTCAAACGCAACAGTATCCAGTTTTGTTGTTGCCGCATTATCGGCATAGATATGACACTTCATCAGCAAATACCTCACTTGAACAGAGTGCAACCCTCGTTTTTAAATTCCTCAATCTTGGCAAGTAGCTCGTCCTCAGTAACTTCAAGATACTCGGCCAAACAGGGCAAACAGTAAAAGGAAGTCGCTTTCTTATCAATAATCTTCTTCGTAAGCCCTACTTCGTCCTTGGAAAGCGGTGTTTTCCCGCAAACATAACATTTCTTTGCTTCCATATCATTCAGTGTCTATACCGTAAATCTTAAATTGCGGTAAATCCTTTCCGGCATACTCAACGTCCAGCAAACCAAGCTGATACTTAATCGTATCTCTCATTCTGCGGGCGCGGTCGAAACAGTATCTCTTGAATTCTCTCGGTGTAATATCATCTGCATGTCGAACATTCGGGAACAACAGTTTCAGATAAGCCGTTGCAATACGTTTTACAGCTTCGGTATCACGTGTATCGGCACCTTCTGGAACAATGATGTACTCATCCACAATGCTTCTATATGTCATATCGCTGCGAAGCTCATGCATGATAGAGCAGAAGTACTCTGAATTTAACGCCCAGCCGTTCACCTTTAAATCGTCTTTCATTCGAGGAATATTCCAACCCTTGATAAATCCATGGAATCTCTCGATAAGCGCTGACTCATGAAACACTACCGGAAGCTCTGTGAACATATTCTCATAGCCGTCAGCATCCATAATTTCCTTGCGGATGTTACCGCACAGAACCATGCCGGCATCTGCTGTTCCTTTATAATCGCCAACCGTGAAATTGCCCTGTTCAAGGTAGCCTTTGAGAGCTGCACGCATCTCATCTGTATCTGTGAAAGAGATCGTCTGTACTTCATCCAGGGTGACAAAATCACTGCCCGCAATTAAGCCCTCCCGGTGTTTTGTCTGGTCATAGAACATCTTGGCGCGACTCATAACTCCTCCGCTGGATAGCCATCCATAGCGGCTGACATTTCCGAACAGATAAGACTTGCCCGTTCCCTTTGGTGCAAGCTCTATCAGATTTAGGCGTTTTTCCACGAATGGGAGCAGCCTGGTAATCATTGTGAGCTTTTCCTCTTCTGTAGCATATCCGGCAGCATTATAGTCAACGGCTCCAAGAATCACATCAATCCATTCATCGGTGGTAAACTCATTGCGAGCATCTTTATAGTCCTCAAGGTCAATATCATACGGGCAGAAGTTTTTGAATGAAACAAGCTTAATTTTTCCGTCCTTCGAGTTTTTAGCCTTGGAGGTTTTCCTCTCATACTCAAAAGTAAAGTCGAAGTCATCCGGAGAGCGGTATCCAAGCTCTACCATACCCCAGATGTCTCTTCCTTTCACAAGATCTTCCTTGCATGAATCCCAAACATCGCTTTCGATGATCGTTTCCTTAAAACCGAGTCCGAAATCCGGGAGGGAAAAGGATACTTCGCCGGTTCTAATATCAATATTGACAGATACTTTAGCAAGGAATTTGACATTCTTGCCTTCAATAACAATATCGTTTTTAATAGCATTCCAGTCGTCTTTGCGCGGAATGAACTTTTTCACAAATCTGGCGAGATCACCCTTATCAAATTCGCCCTCATCGTCTTCAAACTTTTTAAGCAGCCAATCGCGCATGAAAGCAGGGAGACTCAAGGTGGAAAAGAAGTTTGTTTTCTTCAAATCTTTGTAGACGACCATCTCGTCAAAATTATCTCTTAGCTTTTCAGAAAGCTCCATAGTGTCCCTCCTTAAAATTCTTCGCCGAAGTCAAAGTCGTCTTTGACCGTTGCAGTCTTGCCTTTCACCTTGAATGAAATACTGCCTATTAAATCTGATCCGTCAAAAACATCGGCTGAGTATGGCTTCTGCTTTGCACGTTTTATTTCTTTTAAGGCAAAAGTATAATGGATGCCATCATCAGAGATGCCTTTGTACTGCTTATCTTCAACGACGAGAGATATATTCTCCTGCGAATCAACATCCGAGATATACAGGTTTAAGATAACACCCTCACGTCTATCTGCAGTAATATCATCCGCGTGAATAACCTTAATCTGAACACCGGCTTGCTTCTTCAGTGTCAGCGTAATCACCGGCACAACAATTTCTTCAAGACTGGCTCCGCCATGTACTTCCACGTTGGCAGGACGGCTTCCCCGAAATCTTCCGTAATCCGATAATATGATAAAACCGTTTTCTTCCACCTTATACGGAACATCGCAATCGTCGAATGACTTGCAGCAACGCCCGGAGTGCTCGCCCTTGGTGTCGGTTTCATAAGGCACTTCCTGTTTTCTGATGACGGCCAATCTGGACGCGCCATGATCGCTTGCAATAACAAAGGACTTATAGTGATGCATTCCCAGTTCCATTGCGGCTGTATTCATAGCTTTCTCAATTACATCCAGTTCAGCCGGAATATGAATCGGGTCTTCATCGTTGGTGAAAAAGTAGCCACCTTTTTCCTTGTGCTTGATGTTATCGAGCGTTTCCTCTTTAAACTTTCTGTCGTTTGGCCACCGTTCATAAAATTGCTTATTGATAGCTGTGATGGTCGGTAAATCCGAACGGACAAAGTCCGTATGAATCGACAGTCCTTTTTTCTTTGCAAGAGCTGTGATGTAAGACATGTATTCCACGCCCAGCGCATCAATCCAATACAGATAAGCATTATCCTTGTCTGCAATAGCTTTAATCGCATTATCTCTGGTCGGCAGCTTCGCATAAGAGATGCCGGAAGCATACTTCTCTACAAGCGTAATGAAATCATCCGAAATCCGGTTTGAAACCTTCTGCTGCTTATAAGCATCAAAATATTCGGTAAGTTCGGTTGCGAGAACCGGACTATCAAAGATATACTTTTTCAGATAATCATCAAGTGCGGGATACACATAAGATATTGCCTCGCATAAGCCATGTTGCGCAACCCATTTGACTACCGTTTTTTTCTCCAGAAGAGTATTGTCGGTCAGTCTATAAATGCTCTCGTCGGGGTCCACTTCATTAGCTTTCACAAAGACAGCAACATCCTCCTCAGGAAAATCTTTAAGAAGTCGTTTTCTTTCATCGTATAACCGTCGAAAGCCTCGATCTTTGTGAGAAAACTCGGTAATCATTACCATCAGGTTTGTTTTGAAGTTTTCAAAGTTTTCGGTCGCCTCAACAACGAACCTTAAGTAAGCATTTTGCAGCTGCTCAATATTCAGCTTAAAGTACAGAAATACAAGCCAGTTGCGATATTCAAGCCCTGAAACAGCAAGGCATAGGTCGTCGAGAATTCTTTCATCAATTTCATTTTTGCTAAACACAGTTTGAATATCTTTGCCGCTTTTATTAAGCTCTTTCAGCAACCGTTGCCACTGCTCATCAGTGCCAAGGCTGGCATCGAGGATGGTGCTATTTACCAACCTCTTTACAACAGAAAATGCTCCTGTGAGTATAGTCGTAGGGAATGAAGACAGCTCAAGCATCAAAGAAGTGCTCGCATCCACATTTCCGTAGACACCATCTTCCAAGGCATGTAGCAAAGCTTTAATTCCGGGCTTTGCTACAAGTCCAACATCAGCAGGCATGTTTGTAATGGAGATGTTTGTAAGAGTGTCCTCCGAAATGTATGCACGCTGCTGATCCATCATCTTATTATCATCGCGGATAATTTTCGCTGCCTGCGCCGATACTCCTCTCAGCAAAAGAATGGCTCTTGCGTTCCCAAGAGTAGTATTCTTCAATCGGCGGAGCTCTCTATCCGCAAAAACAGACCCTCTTAACGCCAGATATTCGCCAAGTCCGACGACGACGAATTTATTATCCCGATAATCCACATCGGAGGTGCGAAAAAAATCCACCAATTCATCAACGCTCGGAAACTTGTCGTCCTTAAAGCAAAAATCGCTCATTCTCACTACGGAGACATCTGCCTGCTTCAGTTCATCCAGCACAGAACAGTAGTTCTCATCACCAACGACATAGAAAAACGGAAGCCCTTTTGCTACTGATATGTAATTTTGCACTTCTGGGCAAAGCATCGCTTATTCCTCCTTGTTAATGATGATCTTTACGCCAAGACCCATGTCCTTTCTGACAATATCAGTGAGCCACTTTTTCAGTTCGGCATCGTCCATACCTTCGATAATATCCACAACCTTGTCACTGCCACCTGCGTTGTACTCTGCGTTTGCCAGTCCGGACACCTTACTTCTAATGGTGGGATTGTCGTTCCACTCGTATGCGCTGATGCCAGTGCTTTCCAGAACATCTCTGACAGAATCAATATCGGGCAGAAGGCTTGCGTAATCGCCAATGATACGCTTTGCAAACCACTTGTCTCGATAATCTGAAGAAGCGATATCCTCAAAGAATTCCGCTCTTTGCAGGAAAGCCAGGGCATCTTTAATGTCCGCCTCACTCTGTGTGCTGCTGTTGAGTGTACTGAAAGCCTTTTTCGCGTCTGCATAATGTTCAGCCTTTATGCAGCACAGAATAGGTGTGCGATGTTTTTCCGACCATGCACGGGGGTTCTTGCTACCTCCGGTTTTATCGCTCCACAGCTTATAGAGCTGAGATTTTACCTGATTTTTCCGGTAATCGTCTGCCGCTTTCTTTACCGTGGCATTGCTGGCCGTTGCAGAAGCGGTGAACATCTCCGAGCTGATAGAGTTTTTAATTTCCTCGCATTCCACATCGGAGAAGCCCTCCAGATAAGGTGCGTACACGTTCATGAAAACAGCCAGAGGATTATCAAGCACCTCGCGAATGTCTGCATTGTGGTTGTTCATTTCATTGAGGAAAGACTTCATGTTGTCCGGAAGCATGTCCTCATAATTTGCTATGCGGAGCAAGTTGTAGAAGAACTTATCCAGAGCAGGCTTCTTCGCTTTTACGGATTCGCATGAGAAACCGATAAACTTTAGAGTCTCACGCCACTCCTTGAATGCAGTATCCTTGGAGTGAGCCGTAACATTCAGCAGAATATTGGTATATTTTACCACTTCATACTCCGTGATAAGCTTTCTGATTTCGTCCTCTCCGGTCGAACCAATCCAAAGAGCGGAATATTGCACGCTGAACAGCTTTTTGATGTCTGCGAGAACAGAATCCTCCGTGCCGATTTCCTTGGCAACACTCAATAGTTTACCGCCCTCGAAATGCTCAAGGAAAATATGCATACCCTTTTTGCAGTTATCCAAGGTAAGCAGCGACTTCAAATTCTGCGCAGAAGACGGTCTCTGGATTGCAATCTTGCCAATTTCATTGGCTACATCATGCGCATCATCGCCCTTGCTCTGTACCAGCTTAATGTAAAGCTTAACAAGATCAAATACCCCTGTGGTATCCATGTCCTCAAGACACCAGACAGGATAAGATAGATCCCTCATTCTTGAAAGAACAAGGGTGCCTGCCTGCTGAGGTGAAGAGCAGGTGTTTGGAGTAATACTCCACGCACTTTCCGTAAGCTCATAGAAAGCCTTTTCTTCTTCAGTCAGGCTTACGATATAGGTGGATTTCGGCTTTTTTCCAATATAGTTGCCAATCATCTCAGCAAGTTTATCAGGCGTCATGGAATCCCGATGGCCTTCCGCATCCATAGAGCGGTACGGTTCTGAACTATATTCCTTCAACAGGAAACCGGTAATAAACGCAGACAGGTTACACACTGAGAAACCGAAGGCGGTTTCCAGATGATCGTAGATTTCTCCGATGGAAATCTTACCGCTGCTCTTGAAAGAATCTGCAATCATCTTATCGACAGACTTTTTTATGATGACAATATGCTCACCTGCGAGCGCTTCATCTTTCCAGTATTCCTTCTTGTTCCAGAACTTGCCGAGCACAGATTTTTCACAGCCCTTAATCAGACCACTCACGTCAGTAAGCGCCATTCCATACTTAGCGACCAGTTTGGGGTTAGTAAGCTTCAGCTGGGTTTCGGTCAGGCCCTTGGTAAAGTCCTGAACATGCTTGAACCGATTGAGTACGATTGTCTGTAGAATGGTTTGTACAGCAGCTGCTCCTGTGGCTTTTTCTCCATCCTGATTTGCATAGGTAAAGACGATGAACTGCCCATCGTGAATACGGTCTCTCCAATCACGCTCCAGTACATCCTTGGCTTTTTTAGCGTTTTCCTTGGATTGTTGATTGTTGTTGCCGCTGTAATACATAGACATAGCGGAATAATCCACATACTGCTCAAAAGCCTCGAGGCCGAGCGGAGTGGACAATGCATCAATAACCGCTATATTCTTGTAAGCCGAATCGGCTATCGTGTTCTTTATCAGAGTACGGAAACTCTGAGCTTCTTCGTCAGTCTTTGCCAAAGCGAGAACAGAATAGAAATGCCAGTCGGCATCTTTGTTCTTCAAGGCATCCATGACCTTCTTGAAATCAGCCATGGTTACAACAGGCAACTTGCCGTCATCCGGAACGGGACAATAACGCAGTCTCAAAGCCGGAAGTAGACTGAGCGCAGTGGCAACAGCCGGACCTTCTGAAACCAGTTTTGCGGATGTTCCTTGCTTTTCTCTGATGTCCTTCTTGAAAGCCTCAATCTTTGCGCTATCACCTGCGAGAACAGCGGCAGAATAAGCCTTCTTGCCGTCGGCAATCGGATTCTCAATCAGAATGCCTTTCTTTACAAGCGCTTTTGCAATGCTCTTGCAGGAGGATTCCAGTTCTCCGGTATCACCCTCAAAGGCATAGCTGAGATTCTGATCTGTCGGCTTCAAAATCGCTAGCGCACCGCCTAAACGCTGGTCGATGGACTGCATAATCAGAACTGTCTTCAATACAGTTTTTTCTTTGTCGTTCAACTGAGTCTGCTGCGGGAAGGTATCCAGAATCAGCTTGATATCAGAGGACAGATAATCTTTCCCCTTCTCGTAGAAGAAGTCCCACAGCATATCCACGGTGAGGAATGGTCTGTCGGAAAGCGGGCTGGTATTCTGAATAAACCACTGAAACGCCTTAACTTCCATGTTCTTCGGTGTCTTGATAAAGTCAAACATACTGCGTTGGTTGGACTGGAATGCAGAAGCGATATTTTTGAGTACAAGTGCTGCCATCGGGTGGATAGGCAGAATATCCCGCATAACTTTTTCACTGTTTATGTTGACTGCCTTGCTCACAGCAGTACGGGCACCGTTGACAGAGGAATTAAGATCCCCTGTCATCTGCTCCCAATTCGCTTTGGCAGCAGATTTCACATTGAAAGCGTGACCAATAAGGTCAAAAGCGATATTGTCAGGCAGTGTGATTTCTACTTTGTCAAAACGCTGCTGAACAACAGACCATGGGTTATTTTTATCACTGCTGTCATACCCCTTGGCGAGGGAGGACAGAGGATGCGTAACAATCACGAAATAGAACGGCTTTTCCTGACAGATAGAGACGATCTTCTGGAATTCGCCCAAGGAGGTGCTGTTCTGCCGGAAATAGTCGCTGAACTCGTCCCATATCAGAACGAGCTTGATGTTGTTTTTATCAATGATGTCCACAATCCAATTCCGCAAGGAGTCTGCGGAAAGGTCAAGTGCCGTGATGCCTTCCTCTGCGGCCAAACCGAATATGTTGTCCATAAGGGAAGATACATCGCTGCTCTTTTTCAGGGTATTGACAATCTCATCCGCAGAAGACTGAGAGAAAGTTGACATCCATTTCGGCTTCTGAAGCAGCTGATCCATAAAGTTATTATGAATCGGGTCTTCCAGCCAGGTGATAACGCTCTCCTTTAAGGAGTTTTCGCCCTTGTAGGAAACCTCGTTTGCGTCCAGGGATTTTTTGATGCTTTCCTGCACGGCAAAGAAGAGCTGCTGCGGAGTGGTAATACTGCCGGAGGCATAACGGTACGCTGTCACAATTCCCTGAGCTTTGTAGCCGATAATCTTCTCCAGAAGCGCCTGGTTCTTTTTCAGCGGTTCAAAGCTATCCCAATAAGCTCTGACCTCTGCTTCCGGTACTTCCAGAATCTTTTTCAGCGTATAAGCACACTTGGATTTTCCGGTTCCGTAAGCACCGTGAATCCAAATGGATCGGCTGGTATTGCCTCCCAGCATTTTTTCAGTCAGGCTCAAAAGGTCGATGAAGGTTTTGTGAGGATATGTATTATCCCACGGCTCGCCACCGTTGATTGCGGATTCATCAATGCAAGGGAAATACTTCTCATTGACATCAAAGTATTCGCAGTATTTCAGATTCTGTACCGCCATCGTTTTATCCCTCCCTGAACAAATTGAGCACATCCTCGCCGGACTTATCCCTCAGCATGATGGTCTGTAAATCATTGGTGAATGTAGCATTGATGAATTCTGGATATGCGGAAGAAAGACCCAGCAGAATGGATTTCAGTTCTTCTTCCTCGTACAGGCCGAAAATACGCACCGGGCTGATACCATCCCGCTCCACATCTTCATCGTAAAGGTAGGAAACATTGAACTCCTTATCGAGATTACATTTTTCGGCGAATTTATATAACGCATAGAGAACAACACGGTTGTCACTGATAGAGCATTTGGTACGCACCATGTCATCATCATCGGTCACATAGCCAAAGTTGAGAACTGTACCGAAAGGTGTTTCAACAATACGCTTATATGCCTTTGCTATAGACTTGGCATCTTTAGGTTTTACATCGAGGGAAATCAGCATTTCTTCAATTTGCTTCCGCTCATAGAAGTAACCAATATTCATGTTGTTGATATACCATGCTATCTGAGGGTTCTCCATTGCAAGATTAACTAACACAAGCCCTAAAGCAGTATCAGTTTCCCATCCAATATTGCTTATCAATTCAGCGAATTCCGTAAAATGGTTCTTTTCATTTAGACCAGCATCTCTAAGAAATCTTCTGAACATGTCATACATCATAGGTCCCAACGTATGGTCGGTGAAAAATTCCTCTTTTAGTTCAAAGAACGAGACCAACCAATCACGCTTCGGTGCATGGTCAGCAAATGAATTCAAGCTCTTCATGCTTTTTCCTCCTCCTTGTGGGTGACGCAGAGAATGAAATAATAGACACCCACTTTCAATCATATGACATTGTCCGCAATGCAAGCAGTTAGTTATACTCAGTTTCCCGTTAGTGAACTTAATACATCCATTTCTGCAATTTGTTTCGCATACTCTACAAGCCGAACAATATGCTGCTTTGCGAAAAACTTGTTTGAACAGTCGCGAAAACTTTGGCTTTTCAACGGAGTATCTCGCTGGTAACGATACTATATAGCCGTTTTCTGTATCCGTTATCTTGAAGGGGATTTCAGCACCTTCATATCGCACCGTATAACCTTCGACCGTCTCTGTAAGCATTCCAAGTGTTTTTATCCACTCTTTCCAATCTTCATTTGGTGTAGTAACGGTTATTGTGATAAAGCCTTTCGCTGTGCTCTCTACACATCGGAATTTGTTTTCTCTCAGGTCTCTACCATTATTCCGTGCACACCAACCGCCATTAGTGATGTAAGAATTAACCTTCTTCGGGTCAGACGAGAGATACGATTCTTTGATATAACCTACATACTCGTCAATCTTATCAGCATAGGCGTTTCTTCTGAAATAATCGCTTGCCCCTCCTCCCATTGGGCAGAACAGGCATCCCGCACGAGAATTTCCTTTTTTATAGGTCTCATTTATTCTCAAATGATTCAGAAAGATATACAGCCATATTTCCGCTGATGTCCATTCCAGAATGGGATTAAAGCTGTATTGACCTTTCTGCTTTTTGCCAAAGTTTTCATACTCATACTGGCTTCTTGCAACACTTTCATGAGCACGAACACCGACAAAATCCATGCCAATATAGTTATCCTTGCCGGTGATCTCACGCATCTTCAGCGTTTGCGGCGTACTCTTGTGTACGCTGCAACACCAGCGAAGTACTCTGGCAGGTGGTCCGAAAAGCTCCCATGAATCCTTCGGGTCAAAATGTGAGCGCGAAACATAGAATGGTGTGCCGTCTTCCTCACATTGCTTCTTTGTTACTTTGACCGCCTCATAGGTGTCCGGGAATTCCATGCCGGTATCTCCGAAGATGACCACAAAGCTGCCCTTGGGAAGAGCTTTCTTTACGAGATCCAGCAGTACCGCGCTGTCTTTGCCGCCTGAGAACGCAACATGAAAGATGTCCAGCTTATCCTTGAACTTTTCATACTCCTTCACGATTTTCTTGACAGTTGAATCTTCGATAACTGTCATCAAATCCTCGTTGGCGGCGCACATTGCAGCAAGATCAATCGGAATCAGCTTTTCACCCTCTTGAGCGCAGAAAGGAACAATTCCTTTTTCATCTCGTACCGGCCGTAGCTCTGGCGCAGTATAAAGGTCGCCGCCCTTGGTCTTTGCAATCTGAATGCCTCTGTACCAGTAGACATTTGACTCTGCCCACATATAGGGGACATCATTCTGTTTGTCGTAATCCCAATATTTATCGAAGCCAAGGATATCCATTTCAGCTGCATAGACGGGTCTGGGTTCCTTGGAAAAATTTGTAGGAGTGGAATTCAGCATGATTCCACCTGTCACCGAATCAAAAGTATAGGAATACATACTACTATATCTTCCTCCTTAATTCCGCAGCCCGGTGCGCGATTTCGCCCAGCCTGCCATATTTGCTTTTGGCCATATAACCTGTTTTGAACAGATATTGCCCTATGACTTCTGTTGTTAACTCCACATCTGTTCTCGCGAGAGCGATGGCAAGCATTTCGCTGTATTGCTTGTTGAAGTCCTTTTCTGCGATGATTCCGGCGTTCTTGTCGTTGAAATGAATCACATGAAGGCTGTACTTTCTGCTATACTTGTAGCAGAAGCTTTCAAGCAGATAATGATTCCAGCTTTGTCCGCAAATCGGGAACATAGCAAAAGTGGTCACGTCCCGAATAGCTCGAAAATTATCCGAAATAAATCCAGACAGAATGGAGTCAATCTCATCTATTTTGAAATTGACAAATCGGTTGGCAACAAATCGGTTTTTGTCCACGCGAACCATATCATCATAGAGAGCCTGAAAAGCGTATTGCCGGTTTGTGCCTCCGGTTAGTTCTACTACCTTGTCGGCAACCTCATCGAAGGTGCATTCGTCTTTGCCTTTGATGTACTGTTTCAGCAGAGCGACCGCATCCAAGTCGGTTTTTTCTTTGGTAAGAATTTTTCCGTTCAGATGGTATCTCCCAGAAAGCACTTTCTTATAGATTGCGTTGTATATTGCAAGTTGTGTCAGCTCATAGTTTTCTTCTTCAATACTGCCCAGAGGAACATCACTGAGAGACGCAAAACCGTTTTCTTCGCAAGCTGATTCCACAAATTCAAGAATGTCTTCTTCCTCGTCCGGCGTGATGACGAACCGCTTTATAAAAAGATATTTGCCCTCAGAAACCAGCACGAACAGATCGTTGCCGGAGATCACTCGCCAGATATTACTGAGAGGGATATACGGCAATCGGTCGCTAAGATCATTGACATCGTTTGAGGAACAATCTCCCCACACACGCTTCAATTCATCAGTGACGGCTTCTTTCTCAGAACGACGATTTCCTTTTACCATGAATTTCTTGGAATAAGAGCATCCGGCGATATTCTTTTGCAGATATTCCTTGAGCATATCAGCGGATATAATTACATGTGATTCCATCCACTCCTGTTCTTTTTCAAACAGGCTTTCGTAGTAAATGACACACGCACCGGAGGCAAAAGCCTCATCGATAATCTTCTGTAGTTCCTTCGGCATATCATCGCTCTTGCAATAGACCTTATCGTCAATCACAGTGCCACAGGCAAGGATAGCGGCTTTTAGAGCTTTGTCGTCCTCTGTAAGCTCGATATCCATTGCATCTGCAAACTGGCGGAAGCGCATAAGTTCACGAATAGAATCGTATTTAAAACCATACTTATAATGTTGCTTCAAAACAGCAACAAGCTTACTGTCTGCTTCGGCAGAGTCAGCAGTCTCTTTATTATCAGAGCCTAAAGAAGCAACAGCCTTTTGAGGAATGTCTACGCCAATGGATTCCAAAAGTTTGTTGATGGCAGCAGTGAACCGATTATGTTGTTGCTCGTTATATCTAATGAAATCGGAATCTTTGTACAACTCCGATGCAGTAGCCAAAGTTATCTCATTATCCTCACTGAACAGTGAGCAAGAGGTATAGTTGCGTTCTGCCGCATAACGCTCTGCGCTGCGAATATTCGATACATAAGCAACGCAAGATCTCTCCGCGAGTTTTGCGACATCCTGCAAATAGGAATAAAAAGTTGTTTCCGAAGTGGAAGTCAAAGGCATGTCTGCAGCAGGCTTGTCAATCGCTGCTGTATAGAGCCTTTTCTCATAGGTGATTTTGAGAGAATCATAGCTTTCCTCACACATCGTAAGAAGCGTTTTGAGTCTCTTTATGAAGTCCGTTGCGCTGAAGTTTGTTTCAACGCACAGACTGTCTGAAACCAGCTTTGGGGACAGCATTCTATCTGCATCCTGCGGCTTTGCAAATTCTATCCTTTTGCTTCCCGGAAATGAGTGCATGGAATTGAAAATATCCGGATGCTTTTCAAACAGAGCAGCAATTACACAGACATACACATCCTTCCATACCGAAGGGCGTAACAGCTCTTTTCCAAAGAGTGAAACGCTGGTGGGTTTTGTGTATGCCATAGATTCTTCTGCATCAAAATTGACAACGAAAGAACCAATTTTCACATTGGATCTTGCCGTTTCCGGCGAGACTGTAGGTGCCTTTGAATCTGAAGCAGGTTCCCTAATGTCAGGCTTCAGAGAACAGTATTTGATGTATTCTTTGAAATCCTCGTTTATATTTTTTATGAATTTACGGTGGCGAATCTGAAAAAACTTATTCTTACATGAGGCTCGATAAACAGCTTCTAATTTGGCTGTATCTGTCACATCAAATATGGAACCGGATATCATCCTTGCTGCAACTGCAAACCGTTCCATTTTCAATATGTTTTCTTCTAACCACTTGCACCTCTGGGCGGAAAAGGCAGATTTTGCCCATATAAGAAAAGCTTCTCGATTGTTTTGCTTGACCGCAATCATGCCTTTCGCCTCCCAAAGAAATTTCTGATATCCATCGTTGTCTGTCCGATATAAAGTAACAGCATCGGTGAACAGTTTTGTAGCGGGAACATAAACCTTTTGGCCTTTGAATGCGGAATCCATGCTCTGTATCTGATACGAAATCCCGTTTTCATTCCGATAGACATCATCGATTTCAACGCCACGATTTACGGCCATTCGTCTAAGGTCTGCAGAGATTCTCTTAATAATCTGTGACTTAGATTGAATCCCTTGCAATGTTTCCAAATAGCCTTCAAGAAGTATGACTGTTTCGTATATGTCCCATCGCGGTTGTTTACTACTCAGCGCCATAGAAACCCAGCTCTCAATCCGCCTTTACTGTCGGCTCGCAGTAAAGCCCATACTTTGGCCGATTAGCATCCTTTGGAATTAGATAATTTGTTCCTACTTTGATAACACCGGGTATGACATTCTTCTTGCAGTAGTTCTGAACCTGCCTGATAGAAACATTCCATTTTTCGGCAGCTTGTTTCGTATTCATGTAACCTTCCACCGAGGTACCTCCTTATAAAAGCGCATACTGGGCATACTGCTCCTACGATTCTATATTATTATACACGCAAGGCGGCGAAATGTCAATGCGTATGAACGAAATCAAGAGTTCGTTCATGCGAAAATATCGAATTTCTACGAACAAGGCAGTGAAATGGACTTGATGGTGTAAGACTTGCTTGGCAAGTAATGCCTTTGTGTACATAAACGCCTGAAAATGGAAGCCTCGCTCTCGCGGAGGCCATCATTTTGCTTGTTGAGGCAAAGCCGCAAACCCCTTGTTGACCGCAGAATTCATATGCGGCTACGCTCCATTCTGGCGCTATTTTCCTTCGTGCCGATACTCTCTGGCACGCTCATTTTCTTCTCTGTCCGGCTGCATGATGCGCTCGATGTTTGCCTTATAAACCAACAAGTCCCGTTGCTCGTTTTTGAGCTTAAAGTAATCGGAGTATATTCAGCAAAAGCTTTAATTTTGTGTGGCGTGGCACATAATGCCCACCGCAATTCTACTAAAATTAATAACAGGCAAACCGTATAAAAAATTCACGCCGAAACTTTTGTATTAAACAATGAAACTATTGCTTCTGATGCTGAAACTTTTCAGCCGGCAAAAGTTTCAGCATGAGTTCGAGCTAAAAGAAAAAGCAGTAAAAGAACCACGCTGTGGCGGTAGTTTTACTGCACAATGAAACTTTATTGAAAGGGCATATAAGCAGAAAAGCCCTTCGCTTAAGCGGTTTTAGGCAAAAAGAGAAGCACGGTAGTTTCGTATCAAAACTACCGTGCTTATTTGGTCGGAGTGACTGGACTCGAACCAGCGGCCTCTTGGTCCCGAACCAAGCGCACTACCAAGCTGTGCAACACCCCGATATTCTTTTTTGCGACCCGCCGCGTTTGACCGTCCTCCGAATCTCACTCGGAGATTATAGCATATTTTTTCGCGTTTGTCAACATGAAAAAGGTATTTTGATCAAAGATATTTTTTGCTCTCCCGCGCTATTGACTATTTTTTATTTTGTGTTAAAATAAAACCGACACCGGCAGTCCGTTTTTTCTGTTTGCCCGGTCTGCCACCAAAAAAGCATTATCAGCAGCCGCGGCTGCCGATCTTGCCGTTATACGGAGGAATCACCGATGAAACACACCGCGCGAATAATATCCGCACTGCTCGCTCTTATCACTCTCCTCGTACCGCTCGTTGCATGCTCAAGATCCGACGACGACGGAAACACCACAACTCCCGCCGACTCTTCCGCCGCCGAACCGGCAGAGACGACAAGCGTATTCGTTGACGACGATCTTCCCGACACGCTCAAGATCAACGACACCGTCAGATTTCTCTATTGGGAGGATGTTGAACGTCCCGAATTCTTTATCGAAGAATCCGTCGACGACGGCAACATCGTAAACACACGCATAACCGAAAGAAACTCGGCTGTTGAAAGCCGACTCGGCGTAAAGCTTGACTGGGCCGGCACCAAGGGCAACTACTCCAACCAGAAAAATTTCATCGAAAAAGCCCGCGCGGGCGTGACATCCGGCGACAGCTTCGATATTTTTGCCGGATACAGCATGACAGGCGCCACGCTCGCCATGGAAGGCCTGACTCAGAACCTTCTCGATCTTAAATACATCAATTTTGAAAAACCGTGGTGGCCCGCATCGCTCACCGAAAGCGCGACCGTAAACGGAAAGCTTTATTTCACGTCGGGCGACATATCCACGAATATGCTCTACATGATGTATGCGACCTTCTTCAACAAAAATATGTTTGTCGAAGAGCACCCCGACATGAGTATTTCCGACCTCTATACATTCGTAAAAGACGGCAGTTGGACCATCGACAAAATGATAGAGCTGTGCCGCAACGTATATAAGGACGAAAATGCCAACGGCATCGCCGATTATGAGGACAGATACGGCTTTGAGACGATAGACCTGCATTTCGACTGCTTCTACATCGGTTCCGACCTCAACTTTCTTGTGAAGAACGCCGACGGCTCCCTTGCGGTGTCGGACGACATCGGCTCCGAAAAGACCATTGCTCTGCTCGAGAAGCTCTGCGGTTTTTTCTATGACAGCGGCTTTGCTTACACAAAGGGCACGACATCCAAAGAAAGCTCCGCCGTCGCCTTCAGCCAGGGACGCATGATGTTCACGGTCGACAGAGTCTATCTCGCCTCGGGCAACACCATGAAGGATGTCTCTGACTTCAAATACGGAATGCTTCCCGTACCGAAATATAACGAGGAGCAGTCCGACTACCGCACCTGCATGGCTTTCCCCTACACGCTCTATTCGATATCCGTGAAAGCCAAGGATGCAGATGCGGCTGCCGCAACGCTCGAATGCCTCGCTTCGGAAGGCTATCGCCGCGTAACACCCGCTCTGTTTGAACAGTCGATGAAGACACGTTACTCCGACGACGTGGACGACAGCCTGATGTATGACACGATAAGACGCGCGGTCGTTATAGATCTTGGCAGGACCTTCGCCACCCCGCTCAAGAATATGTCCTGCGATCCGTTCAGAAGAACAGTACGCGAAAACACCGCGGCGGGCTGGAAACGCCAGGTGACGCAGATGGTACCGCTGCTGAACAGCATTGTAAAAGAGATCAACACCTCAATGGCAGGGCGCTGACAAATCATTTTGGGGCTGTTGCGCCGACGCGCGGCAGCCCCGTATTCCAAACAAGGATGGTGATACACGTGCCGGACAGAAAGGATCTTGTGACAGGCTTTATCTTTTCGGCGCTTTCGGCGGCGGCGATCGCATTCATTTTTTCGAATTCGCTTCAGCCCGCAGCGGTCTCGGGTGCGCTGAGCGGCGGTCTGCTTGAAAAAGTAAACGCCTTTCTCTCCGGTGCGGGACTTCCCGCGATATCCGAAAAACTGCTGCGCAAGACCGCGCATCTGTGCGAATTCGGGCTGCTCGGAATACTCACATCATCGGCTGCGTGCTGCTTTTCGGGCGCTGCGCTTCCCCGCACCCGCCGCCGTGCCGCCGTCACGGGCTTTACCGTTTCGTTTGCCGTCTGCGCCCTCACCGCGATCTCGGACGAGATCATTCAGTATTTTGTCCCCGGGCGCGCCTGCCTTGTCACCGATATGCTCATAGATGCCTCCGGCGCGGCGCTCGGAACACTTCTGTGCGCTGTCGTTGCGCGGCTCGTGCGCAAACGCCGCAAACGCACGCAAAATTGACGAGACCACGCGTTTTCACCGTTTTTACGTTATTTCGAACGATTTTTTTACATTATTCCGCGAAAAAATCAAAAAAGAACTTGACAAATATATGCTTTACGGTGTATAATGGTTTGCCGCTTGAAAAAGGCTTTTTTAAGTGTGCCGTTTCGGATGCAAAGATCCGGCGCGGCTCCGCCCATATCAGCGAGTCTAAACGAAAGAGAGGTGCTTTTCGTGTTTGCAGTAATTGAAACCGGCGGAAAGCAGTACAAGGTCTCGGAGGGCGATATCGTATTTATCGAGAAGCTCTCAAACGAAGAAGGCAGCGAAGTCGTATTCGAAAATGTCAAGGCATTATCCGCCGAGGACGGACTCAAAGTCGGTACTCCCGTGGTCGCGGGTGCCCGCGTCACCGCCAACGTACTGAAAAACGGTAAGGGTCCCAAGATCTACGTCTTCAAGTACAAATCCAAGAAAAACGAGAAGAAGAAGATCGGACACAGACAGCCCTACACCAAGGTCCAGATAACCAAGATCGAAGGCTGATCATGACTAAAGTCGTATTTTACAGAAGCTGCGGAGCCTTTTACGGCTTTGAGGAACAAGGTCACACCGGTTACGGCGAGGCGGGCGACGACGTGCTCTGCGCCGCACTCTCGGCTATGACGATGCTTATCGTCAACGCCGTTGAGATCGCATATGCCTCCGACATTCAGTATGATGTCAACGAAGGTGCGACAAGGATAGTGGTCACTGCGAAGGCTGCCCTTCCCGAATTCGAGGAGGACGAGCGCAAGAGATACGCGGTGTCCGGGCTTTTCATGGCTTATTTCTATCAGCTCAACGACCTTATCGAGGAATACTCGGATTATCTTGAGGTCAATGTAATCGACCGCGACTATCGGTAAGAGCGATCCACGTCAACAAATCTATGAGGAGGAAGGAATAATGCTCAGACTCGGCTTACAGTTTTTTGCTCATAAAAAAGGTGTCGGCTCGACAAAGAACGGACGCGACAGTGAATCCAAGCGCCTCGGCGTGAAGAAATCTGACGGCGAAGCTGTTCTTGCAGGCAATATCATCATCAGACAGAGAGGAACTGCGGTCCACCCCGGCAACAATGTCGGCATGGGAACCGATAATACCCTTTTCGCTCTGATCGACGGACACGTCAAATTTGAGCACAAGACCAAGGACAAAAAGCAGGTCAGCGTTTACGCCGACTGACAGCTTTTTCGCTTTCGGTAAACAAACGGGGATGTCGCCCAAGCGCGGCATCCCCGTATTTTTTTCGAACGGCACATTTTGCCCGCACCTCCGCCGATATTCGGCTTCACGGATCGCGTTTATCCAACCGTAAAAATCACCAATAACGCGACATTTCCTTTTTATAATTTCTTCAAATATTTTTGTCATTTTAATAAATCACCTATTGCAACATGAGTCAATGAGTGATATAATATTATATATAACATAGCATAGTAAAAGCGCCGCGCGTTCCTACGGGCACAGACGGCACAACGGTATCAAAAGACACGAAAGGAACTCAACCATGCAAAGTCGTCTCATCCGCAGCCTCATCACCCTCCTTCTGGCAGTGCTGCTGACCTCGGCACTGTTCACCCCCGCAGCCTTTGCCGACGCAGACCTGTCACAAACTCCGGCAGAACGGGAGTCAGCCGGACAAACTCCTGCGGATGGTCCGCTGAGCAACGGTAAAAAAGTGTCGGAGATCACCATCAAGACCTCCGGCAAAAATACATATCTTGAGGGCGAAAAGTTCGATCCCTCGGGCTACACTCTGCACGTCAAATATGACGACAACACCGAAGAGGATGTAGGCAGCGACAAGTTCACATATGCCCCGGCAGAGAGACTCACAGTCAGCGGCTCGTCCAACGACATAACGGTCGACCTTACCTACGCCGGTATGTCAAAAAAGACCGTCGTGACGGTCGTCCGCGCCACAAAGCTTGAGCTTGTCTCAAAGCCGACCAAGCTGGTCTACAAGGAAGGCGAAAAATTCGATCCCACAGGACTGAAGCTCAAGATCGGCTATTCGAACGGCAAGGAACGAATTGCCGAGGCAGATGAATATGCCGCTTCCCTTCCCGAAAATATCACCTCATCCGTCACAAGCATCAATATCACATGCTACGGTCAGTCGGTTAAGCTTGACGGCATCAAGGTGGCAAAGATCGAATCGCTCGAGATCACAAAATTCCCGGATAAGATAGAATATTACGAAGGCGACAAGTTCGATCCTTCGGGAATGATCGTGTCTGCAAAATATGAGGGCAGTTCTGATTCCGTACTGCTCGAAGACGGCGACTATACGATAGAAGGTCCCCTCGACAGCCTTGCCCCCGATTCCGATGACCGCCTGACTCTGCTGCTTACAGTAAAGGTCGGCAGCGTCTCGCAAAAATTCCCCGTCAAGGTCCACGGCTTTGAATCTTTCAAGATCACTTCCATGCCCACAAAGGCTGATTATTACTACGGCGACACCTTCGTCAAGAACGGACTCAAGGTCGAAGCGAAATTCGTCGGCGCGGATAAGCTCGTCGATATAACCGACAGAGTAACGATCATCGCCCCCGACGTGATGAAGGCAGGCTCCGAGGTCAGGATCAAATATCTCGATTATGAAGCATCGCTTCTCACCGTTCACGAGATCACGAAGATCCTGATAAAGACCCCGCCCAAGAGCGTCACCTTCAAGGAAGGCACCAAGCTCACAGAAGGCAACGCACTTTCCGAAATGCTCGTGGTAGCCGAATATGACGACGGTCATCAGGTTCCCCTTGCCGAGAACGATTACACCATTGAGCCTTCTCATCCGCTCACCGTGAGCGACAACAAGCTCACCGTTACATACACCGGTCTCAGTGCCTCGATAGACATCAAGGTCGAGCCCGCAAACGCCATAAAGGAGATCAAGATCACCAAGGCGCCCGAGCTGACCTCCTACATTTCAAATCAGCCCGTTGACGTCACCGGCATGGAAGTCACCGTATACTATGTTGACGGTACCTCCGAGGTCGTTCCCCTTGACAGACTTAAAATAACTCCCGCGCCCGGCACCCCCGTCAAAGTGACCGACACGAGGATCAAGGTCGTCTATGAGCTCAGCGAAAGTCTGGTATACAGCGACTCGCAGACAATAGAAGTTTCCCCCAAGAGAGTCGTAAGTCTTTCGATACTTACGCCGCCCAAAAAGCTCGTCTACGTTGAGGGTGAAAAGTTCAGCACCGAGGGTATGGAAGTTCTCGCCGTGTACAACGACGGCACAAGCGCCAAGATAACCTCATACACCTGCTTCCCCTCAGGCGCGTTCACACTTTCATCGGATGTTCCCGAGGAGCTTGTAAACGTCACCATAACATACGTCAACTGCATTGCGACGCAGACGATACGCGTCAAGGAACGCGAGATAAAGAGTGTTGAGGTGGCGCAGAACCCCACAAGGCTTGAATATGCCCCCGGCGAAAAGTTTGATATGGCAGGGCTTATTCTCAAGATAACATATGCCGACGGCACAACGGCTCTTGTTGAAAATCTGAACGGCATCACCTGCACGCCCTCCGGCGCTCTTACTACCGATACAAAGGAAGTAACGCTTACCTTCCGCCGCAAGACCTTGACCGTACCGATAACGGTGCGCGAGGGCTACAAGCCTCCGGTCACCGGTGAGGTGACGACAGCTCCCATCGATCCCGACAGCAGCACCAACGCGCCCGTAACCGGCGATCCCGCAACTGAAACGACCGGCGGAACCGAGCCCTCACCGAGCGGCAAGAAGTTTGACGCCATAATGGTCGTCTGGATAATCATCATAATCGTGATTGTCGCGCTTCTCGTCGTTCTCATAATCTACTACAAACGCAACTTTACCTGATAAGTACAATAAAACATATCCCCCTACCGCGCTGCGCGCGGTAGGGGGATATGTTTTATTATGCCCGGACTTTCTCGCTTCTCTGCCGTTTTTTACGCACCGTATGTATCTACAAGATACCGCCCGGTCGCGTAAATGTATTTCACCGCAAGCTCCCGCAGCTCATCCGGCAGGCGGCGGCATATGCTGAGCTCAAAGTTGAAGTCTCCGCCGTAGCCTATCTTTTTCAGTGCGGATACCGCATCTGCCCAGTCGATAGTACCGAAGTACGGGATAGTGTGCAGGTCGGTCTGCCCGATATTATCGTCAACATGCGTTGCTTTGAGACGTGTGCAGAGCTTTTCAAGCTGAGCGCTCTGCGGCTTCAGCCCCATGCGGTTGGCATGACCGAAATCCCAGCAGGCACCGACGTACTGCGAATCAAACGAATCAATGAGCATACGCAGCTCGCTCGCGCAGGTACCGAAGCGGCGGTACATTGAGTTCTGCACCATATCAGCCATATTTTCAAAGGCAATGCCGACGCCGAGCGCAGATGCCTGTTCAACATATTTGTCATATATCTCGTGATTGTATGCAATGCTGCGTTCAATGTCGGTGGGATCGTCAAAATCCGTCACGGGATGAGCAACAGCCCATTTGACGCCGAGCATTGCGCTGATCTCAATGCAGCGCTTTGACGTTTCGACAAAGAACTCATTCTGCTCGCAGCCCTCGTCGGTCTTACGGAGATTCGGTTTGTTTTTTGCATACGGAATATGAGACTGCGTAAAGCGTACGCCGAGCTTTGCCGCCTCGTTGCCTATGCGGTCAACAAGAAACTTCCAGTTGTCGCCGTTAAGCTCCGTCTCGCGGCGCTGCATTGGGCACATACAAAAGTCCATTACGTCAAAACCGGCTGCGTGCGTTTTTCTTACTGATTCGACATACGCATTCTCACCGTTTTTCGGGTACTCGTAAAACAGGTTGGTCATTGTTGATACATTCATTTTATTTCTCCTCATATATCTTTTTCGCACGCCGTCTTGCGGCTGTCAATGTGTTCTGCATAAGCATTGCGACCGTCATGGGTCCCACACCTCCCGGTACCGGTGTAATATATCCCGCCACCGGCTCGACGGATGCAAAATCAACATCTCCGCAGAGCCTGCCGTCCGTCGCGCGATTCATACCGACATCGATCACGGCGGCGCCGGGCTTTACCATATCACCGTTCACAAGCCCTGCCCTGCCCACGGCACTGACAAGTATGTCGGCGCGGCGCGTGAACGACGCAAGGTCGCGCGTTTTGCTGTGGCACACGGTCACGGTGCCGTCAGCTGCAAGCAGCAGAGCCGCCATCGGTCTGCCCACAATGTCCGAACGTCCGATGACAACGCACTCGCTGCCCGCAACGGGAATGTCATATCGGCGCAAAAGCTCCATTATTCCCGCTGGCGTGCAGGGTAGGATCTCACTGTCCGAAAACCGCAGGTGTCCGGCGTCAAGATTTCCGAACGCGTCAACATCCTTTTCCGGCGCCACAGCAGCTATTGCAGCTGCTGTATCGTATCCCTTCGGGATCGGAAGCTGAAGAAGGATGCCGTCCACCTCGGGCGCCGTGTTTCGCTTTTCGATCTCGCCGATAAGCTCCTCCTGAGTAATACCGTCCGGTAAAATGCAGTCCTCGGAGTCAAAACCGACCTCCGCGCAGGCGCGCATCTTATTTCTCACGTATATCGCCGACGCAGCATCGTCCCCGACACGTATCACCGCAAGGCGCGGGCGTCGCCCGTGCTTGCACAGAAATTCCGCGCTGCCCGCCGCCACACGCGCTCTTACCTCGGCGGCAACTTTTTTACCGTCAATAATTATAGCCATCTGATCTCCTCTTTACGGCAAAGCGGCAAGGCGACGGGATAAACGTCCGTCGTCCCGCCCCTTGCCGCATATCATTTACCTGTTCTCGCCGCTGTCCACGTCTTCGGGAGCCCCGGCATCTTTGCTCTGCTCTTCGCCGTTTTCCCCGGCGATATTTTTTTCGTCGCTGCTTTTCTCCGCATTATTTACCGCGTCGGCTTCCGCTTCAACGGATGCTTCGTCGCTGCCGGCAGCCGCAGTCGCATCTTCGGGTGCATTTACCGCAAGCGCCGCAATGGGACGCGTGCCTTTTTTGACCGCTTTTATATGGAAAATAAGCGTCAGCGCAAGCCCCACAACAAAGCAGAGCGCACCCACGAGTTGCGAGATGCGTATCCTGCCGAGCCACAGGCTGTCGGTGCGCAGTCCTTCAACAAGCATACGCCCGAAGCCGTACCATGTGATGTACCAGAGAAAAACCTCGCCGTCAAATCTTTTCTTCTTGTAGATCGCATTTATGATAAGAAACCCGATGAGGTTCCAGAAGGATTCATAAAAGAACGTGGGATGTGCCGTCACGCCGGAATACCAATAATCCTGAGCGACCTCCATACGGAAGCGGTAGAGGAAGGTCCCCTCCTGCGGCACACCGCCGAACGCCTCACCGTTGAAGAAGTTGCCCCATCTGCCGAGGATCTGCCCTATCATGACGCCGGGAGATACCATGTCAAAAACGCGCTGCCATTTTATCTTCTTGCACTTGCAGACAACGTAGATCGACAGGGCGCCGCCGATTATCGCGCCGTAAATGGCGATGCCGCCGCGCCATATTGCGATATAGTCAATAAAGCTTCTGTAATTGTCCCCTGCTCCGTTCCCGATTATGTCGAACAGAACATAATAAATACGCGCACCGATAACGGCAAAGATAACGGCATATATCGCAATATCGAGAAGATCGTCGATAGCGACTCTTTCCTGCTTCGAGCGGTACCATGCGTACATAAAAGCAAGAATTATGCCGAAGGTTATGATAAGACCGTACCAGCGCACCTCGACCCCGCCGAAGATCGGCACCGTAAACGCTATCTTGTTGATAGTGAAAGGCTCGATCCCGAGTCCGGGAAACGCAATTGTTACCATGTTGATTACCCCTTTATCTGTAATTGAAAAATAATTACCCGTCAAAAGTCAACAGTCAAACGTCAACCGTCGGTAAGACTGCCGGGCCCCGATAGCGGTATGCTGTCGCCGAGATATGTCGGGAGCGGCTTGAGCTGAGATGTGAAAAAATCCTTGAAGCGTGCGAGCGATTCGCGCAGATCGCGATATCTCTGCCCGCTGTAGGAACGCACATCGGCACCCACGCCGTAGGCATCAAGCCCCAACTGACGTGCGATATACAGCGCACGGTGGAGGTGATATTTCTGAGAAACGATAAGCACGCGCTTCGCGCCGAATATCTCCTTCGCGCGGTAAAGGCTCTCGTATGTCGAAAAGCCCGCATGATCGCAAAACACCGCGTCAGGATCGATGCCCGCATCGGTCGCCAGCCGTTTCATGACATTCACCTCGTCGTAGTCTTTTCTGCCGTGGTCACCCGACATGAGAAGCCGCCCCGAAACGCCGTCGCCGTAAAGTGCAATGCCCGTCTTTACACGGTCATAGAGCATAGCCGACGGAGAGCCGTCATCCCTCACCCCCGCACCGAGCACGAGAATGCAGTCGAACCCGCCCGCCTCGCGTGCAGTGGAAGCGTCGATCACACGGTCGGAGGTCGATGCCACGACAGCGGCACTGACCGAAAAAACTGCTATGGCAGCCATTGCGGAAATGACAAGACATAAAACGATCAGCCGCCCGAATACGCGGGACAGCCGACGGCGGCTTACGCGCACGGTCTTTGCCGCATTGCCGCGTTTTTCTCTCATCACAGTCTTCCTTTCCTTTTACTACATCTTTTAATATAATTATAAAGCCGCGTGACCGCACTGTCAATAGACAGAGTGTTAAGAAAAATAACAGTTTGCGGCTTTTTGCATAAAACACGCCGAATCGCCGCGCGTCGGCACGATCCTACTGAATACAAAAGCGCCGGCTGCCGCGTCACGACACGGCAGCCGGCAGCAGAGTGCGCCGGGCTCTGCGCTGTTACTTTCTTTCCAGCCCCAGCTTTTTTACGAGTGTATCAACGGCAGAGTCAAGATAATCCGTCTTGTCGTCAAGAAGTTCAAGCGCGCCGCGGTCGCAAAGCGCGGCAAGACGACGGTCGAGCGGCATACGCGCCAGAAGATCGTAGCCGAACTCATCGGCTATCTCGTCGATATGGCTTTCGCCGAATATATCAATGCGCTTGCCGCAGTCGGGGCAGACGGCATAGCTCATATTTTCGACAAGCCCGAGAACGGGGATATCCATCATCTTTGCCATGTTTGCCGCCTTTGAAACGATCATGGAGACAAGCTCCTGCGGGCTTGAGACGATTATAATGCCGTCAAGCGGGATCGTCTGGAAAACCGTGAGCGGAACATCACCGGTTCCGGGCGGGCAGTCAACGAGCAGAAGGTCAATGTCCTTCCAGATGACATCTGTCCAGAACTGCTTTACGGTGCCGGCGATGACCGGTCCGCGCCATACGACGGGGCGTCTCTCATCGTCGAGCAGCAGGTTGACCGACATTATGTCGATACCCGTCTTGGAGCGCGGCGGGATAAGGCCGTGCTCGTCGCCCGTAACATCGGCATGAACGCCGAAAGCCTTGGGGACCGAGGGGCCGGTAACATCGGCATCAAGTATACCGACATGGTAGCCGCGGCGCTGCATAAGCACGGCAGTCATGCAGGTAACGAGCGACTTACCGACGCCGCCCTTGCCGCTGACAACACCGACTACTTTTTTTATCGAGCTGAGAGCATTAGGCTTCTCATGAAAATCCTGCGGCGCACTCTTGCCCTTCGAAGGGCAGTTTGCGGAGCAGCTTGAACAGTCATGCGTGCATTCTGACATTTTGTTTATCAAACCTTTCCCGGCAGACCGTGCGGTCTGCGTTTTTTCTTATGCTAATATTATAGCGTTTTATTTAACGAAAATCAAGCCCCGACAGCAATCTTCGTTCAAGATCGGGGATAATATCCTTTGAACGCGACAAAAATCGGTCGTATCTGCGCTCGACGACACCGCTGTCAGACAGTTCTATCACCCGCGAACGTCCCGAAAGCGGCTCTGCGATAAAAAACACCCAGATATCGACGCCTTCGTTCCTGCGGCGTTCGGCGAGATGCCGCACCGCCTTGTCAATAAGATCTTCGGGAATATTCTCCGCCTGGATATGGGTCGATGCACATCTCTTCCCCGCTATCGCGTAGTATTTCAATCCGTCCGCAGCCAATTCCTCGGGAGGGCGTGAAAGATCGGCAAAGCAAAGCCCGCGGCGGCGCAGCTCATCCTCGTCAAGGCTGTGCTTCTTTATCATCTCATCAAGCCACGGGCGGTCGGCGGGATCGAATTTTGCCGAAAGGAGCGACTGCGTATCCATGTACACCGAGCGGACCACCAATATTTCCTCGTCGTCCGTGACCTCAATGCCGTCGGCAAGCGCAAGCCGGTAAGCCGCGAGCGCGCAGGAGCTTGCGGTCCTGTTGAAGCAGAATTCCTCCGAAACCGGAAGCGCCACCGACGTCGGATGATGGTCAATGACCGCGGCGATACTGCCCGGGATGCAGGAAGTATGGCAATCAACAAGCACTACAGCACCGTCGCCCACATCAAGCTGCGCAGCTCGCGTCCAGCAGGTCACATCAACACCGTGAAGTCTCATGACATCCCCGGGTATGCTATCGGACACCGCTACGGTATCGGGCAGCACGGGCAGTGCATGACAGCCCACGCGTGATAACCACCGACCGACAAGATACGCCGATGCGAGCGAGTCGAAATCGTAAGGCGCGTGTCCCGTGACGTACAGCGTCACATTATTATATTTTTCAGCCGTAAGCGCGAATATACCCATTTTTCACCCATCCGTTTTTTATCGGGATCATTATATACCCCAAAATTCACCGTGTCAATAATGCCGGGCGTCCTCCGCACGATATTTTGCGCCCATATTTTTCATTTTTTACGCGAAAGGTCTTGAAAAAAAACTGAAATAGGTTATACTATTATACGGAAAAGAAGTTCAGTTTCTCATACGAAAGGAATAGGATCAATGGAAAACTTAAAAAAGCTCGAAAAGCTTGAGAATTTTGAGGGCGTTGCAGGTCCCGTGCTGACAGTCGTTATGGACGGTGTCGGCATCGCACCCGCAGGCCCCACGAACGCGGTCAGCCGCGCATTCACCTCCACGCTTGACAAGCTCATGACAACGCGCCCGATGGTAACGCTCAAGGCGCACGGCACCGCTGTCGGTCTGCCTACCGATGATGACATGGGCAACAGTGAGGTCGGCCACAACGCGCTCGGTTCCGGTCAGGTGTTTGCGCAGGGCGCAAAGCTCGTATCTCAGTCGATAGAAAGCGGCAAAATGTTTGAGTCCGCCACATGGCGCGAGCTTATCGCCAATGTGAAAAACAACAACAGCACCCTGCACTTCCTCGGTCTGTTCTCGGACGGCAACGTTCACTCTCATATCGACCACCTCAAAGCAATGATCCTTGAGGCAAAAAAGGAAGGCGTGAAACGCGTCCGCCTGCACATCCTGCTTGACGGCAGAGACGTCGGTGAGACCTCGGCGCTTGACTATATCAACCCCTTTGAGGAATTCATGGCAGGGCTCCGCGCTCCCGATTTCGACATCATGATCGCAAGCGGCGGCGGCAGAATGCAGATAACCATGGACCGCTACGAGGCTAACTGGGCGATGGTCGAGCGCGGCTGGCACACTCATGTGCTCGGCGAGGGCAGACAGTTTGCGTCCGCTGCCGAGGCTGTCAAGACCTACCGCGACGAATATCATGTGATCGATCAGGATCTTCCCGCTTTTGTCATCGCCGAAAACGGCAAGCCCGTCGGAACGATTGAGGACGGCGACAGTGTGATCTTCTACAACTTCCGCGGCGACCGCTCCATCGAGATCTCCCGCGCATTCGACGCGCCCGAGGGAGCGTTCGACAAGTTTGACCGCGTGAGAGTGCCGAAGGTGGTCTACGCCGGCATGCTTGAGTACGACGGCGACCTTCACATTCCGAAAAAGTACCTCGTAAACCCGCCCGAGATAACCAACACCCTCGGCGAGTACCTTGCAGGCACAGGCGTCACTCAGCTTGCAATATCCGAAACTCAGAAATACGGTCATGTGACCTACTTCTGGAACGGCAACCGCTCCGGCAAGTTCTCCGAGGAGCTTGAGACCTACATCGAGGTCCCCTCCGACGTCGTCCCCTTCGAGCAGCGCCCGTGGATGAAGTGCGCCGAGATCACCGACAAGCTCATCGAATGCCTTGAATCCGGAAAGTACAAATATCTGCGCGTCAACTTCCCGAACGGAGACATGGTCGGTCACACCGGCTCTCTTGAGGCAACGATCTGCTCAATGGAAGCGCTTGACCTTCAGCTCGGCAGACTGCTCGCAGTCGTTGAGCGCCTGCACGGTGTAGCCATCATCACCGCCGACCACGGCAATGCCGACGAGATGGCAGAGCTCGACAAAAAGACACACGAGCCCAAAAAGAACGCCGACGGCAGCTACAAGCCCAAGACCTCGCACACGCTCAACCGCGTTCCCTGCATCCTTTATAATGCAAGCGGCAAGGAGCTCGGTCTCAAGGAAGACCGCGGGACGTTCGGACTTTCCAACGTCGCCGCCACAATGGTCAACCTCATGGGCTATAAGGCTCCCTCAATGTGGGATGAATCCATGCTTGAAATAAGATAAAGCATAAAAGATACAAAGAGGCGGCAGCCGCGTTTGCGGCTGCCGCCTCGTAATTTTTATTCCTGCTTGTTCTGACGCAGAAGATTTTTGCTTATGCGAACGATCTGCGACCAGAATATCGTTGCAAGCTGAAGCGGGATGCCCACGAGGAATATGAGCCAAAAATTCCACCTTGCGACCGTTATGACCGTTATATATATGGCGGCAAGTATCGTCCAGACAAGAAGCGAAATAAACACGAAATTGCGCCGGTACTTACCCCATATCGCATTGAAAACGAGCAGAACTATCATCGACACCGGCACCGCCCAGATATATGCGAGCCACTTGTGCGATATCCCGAGCCCGCCGAGAACGACGAATACCGCCGTTGCGATAAACCAGACGCACACGACAGCCAGCAGCGTTATCAGCAGGTGATTGTGCCGCCGCGCGTGCTGCACCGCCTTGTCCGGCGCGGGCGCATTGTTGCCGTGATCGGTTATGAGCCAATCGACGGTAACGCCGAAACGGTCGGCGATCCTTTTCAGGACCGTTATATCGGGCACGGATTCGGCACGCTCCCACTTTGAGACCGCCTTATCCGTATAATTCAGGCTCTCGGCAAGCTGAGCTTGAGTTATCCCGGCAGATGTGCGCAGCTTTGAGAGATTATCGGCAATATTTTGTTTTATTTCTTTCATTCTATGGCATTTTCCTTGATATAATAGCGTTTTCGGGGCACTCTACTGTCGGTAGAGTGCTTTTCTCCCCCGGGTAGAATGGGTGGAAACAGCCCGTTCAGCCGTATCGCCCGCGCGTGTGTTGTCAAAAATCAACTCTACATATATAATGATAACACATTCGAAGGCAAAATACAAGGCATTCGGCGCGTCGGTTTGTAAATTTTTCAGCCGACCGCGATACGGTCCTTTTACATATAAAGCTGAGGGAGGAATTCAGATATGAACAACAACCGCATAATGATTTTCGGAGACTCCGTGCTCAAGGGCGTCATGTACCTTGAGGACGGCATCCGCGGAAAATATAAGCTTTACGGAGGCGCGCTCGAATCGCGCATGGCGGAACGCGGCATAGAGCTGACACGCTGCTGCCACATGGGCGCGACAATCGATGTCGGTCTTGACCGCATGAAAAAAATGCTCGCAAAGGGCACATCGTTTGAAAACACGACGGTTCTGCTTGAGTTCGGCGGCAACGACTGCGCATACAACTGGCGCGAAGTGTCGGAGCATCCGGAAGAAGCGCACAAACCCAAGATAGAAACAGGACGCTTCTGTGAGCTGTACCGCGAAGCTATCGCGCTCGCAAGATCTGCGGGTGGCGATGTGATGCTCTCATCGCTCGTTCCGATCGACGCGACAAAATATATGAACTTCATCAGCCGCGGGCTGTCGTATGACAACATCCTTTCGTGGCTCGGCGATGTGAATATGCTTTATCGCTGGCACGAGGGCTACAACCGCGCGGTCGAACAGCTTGCCGATGACTGTTCCCTTCCGCTTTTCGACCTGCGCGAGGAATTTCTTTACACGCACGCGTTTAAATCTCTCATATGCGACGACGGCATCCATCCGACCGCAGAGGGGCACCGCATGATCGAGGATATCCTTGTGAATTCCCTTTCACGCGTCGGAGCTGCGTGAAATTAAAAATAAAGCCCCAAGAGCCGCGGCAGGTCGCCGCGGCTCTTTCTTTTTTATTATCGGTCACCCGAGCTGTCTGCACCATCCACGGCACTGCCCGCGGGAAACAGCCTGTCGAGCGACTGCGGCTTCACGCGCAGAAGCAGGACCGTCATGTAGACCGCCGCCGCAACGCCAAGCACGGCAGTCACCGCAACCGTTGCCGCATCCCACACGATCCCGTCTCCGAGCGTGGGGATAAGATATCCGCCGAAGTCAAAAAGCGCGTGAAGGATCACAGGTATCCATATCGATCCCGTCACTATCAGCACGATCGAGCACATACCGCCGATAAGGAATGAATACCCTACCTGAAGAAGCGTCGGACCGATCCCCGCGCCCGCCAATAAATTAAAAAGATGCACGGCGCCGAATGCCGCCGACGATGCAACGGTCACCCAAAATATCTTCTTTACCGAATCCCGCCGCGTTGAGAGCAGGAGCATATAAAACACGCCGCGGAACGCGAATTCTTCAAAAACACCGATGAGAAGGCACGAGAGCGCAAAAAGAGACACCTCCCACGCGGGTGCCGTGACGTATGCCGCCCCGCGCGCAAGCCCGATGATCGGGAAATTGTTTATCACGACCGCGAATGCGGGAATGACCGCCGCAAACACCCGCAGGCTCACGGGCAGCCCCCATATCCTCCAACCGAGCCTTGCGGTCAGCGCTATGAAAAGTCCTCCGCCGAGCGCACGCGTTATCACGCCGAGCAAAAGACTGTTGACGGTCTCATCCGCGGCAAGCTGCGGCGGAAAGAACTCGAGCCATACAAGAGCCGCCACAACAACGCAGAACACCGCACCGAGCGGATCAGGGCGGCGCTTTTTTTCACTCTGCCCCATTCTCTTTTTCCGCCTTTCCGGAATGCCTGTCCGCAGCCGCTGCCGCCGCCAGCGCCGCGGCGCCGACGATCACCATCACAACAGCGGTAAGCTGCGACGGCGTGAGAAATCCGACCGGGCTCTCACCGCGGTCGTCGGTACGGAAATACTCGATAAAAAAGCGCCACACGCCGTACACGGTGAGATACACCGGCAGGCATTTGTCCTGCTTTTTTACGAGCCGCAGGCACAGGTACGCAAACAGAGCGGCAAGAAATATCGCCTCATAGAGCTGAACGGGAACTACGCGCGCATCAAGATATGCGTTGTAGACAGACAGCGGAGAGTCTGTCACCCTGCCGTAGCAGCATCCCGCAAACAGGCAGCCGATGCGCCCGAGACAATGCGCAATGCACACCGATGCCGCGCATATCGACAGCACCTCTCTCGCGCGCCGTTTGTGTTCGCCGTTGCGGAACGCAAAATGACCTATCCCGAAATAAAATGCAAAAAACACAGCGGCTCCGCCGATAAATCCGCCGTAAAACGTTGCGCCCGTATTTTTTGTTATCTCGAATCTGCCGCTTTCGGCAGCATTGTAAAATGCCTGAAAAAGCACGGCGGAGCCGTATCCCGCAACTATCGACAGCACACCGTCGGCAAGCACAAAGTTATTGAGCTTTGCGGAAAAGCATCGCCGATCGGAAAAAATTCTGAACGTGAGCATTGCCGCGACTATACCGGCGCAGAGCATTATACCGTAAAGGTCGATCCCCGGCAAAATATCGTATGGGTACATCGGTTCCTCCGTATTGTTTACGGGGTTGCCGCACCAAACGGCAGCCCCGGTGATGTCTTTTTCCGAATTATCGGATATCAGCCGATATTATTCGGATGTTATTTTCTTTTTCCGCAGACAATGGCAGAGCCGACGATCGCCGAAATAACGGCAAGCGCCGCACCGGCGCCGATATAGCTGCCGCAGCCGCTCTTTGAGCCGGATGCAGCCGTCGAATCGGCAGAGCCCGAAGCCGTGGCTGCGGTCGTTCCCGACGCAGCGGTCGTTCCGACGGGAGCCGCAGTAGTCTTTTCCGGTGCCGCCGTGGTCTTCTCCGGGGCTGCGGTCGTCTTCTCGGGGGCTTTTGTAGTCACCTCGGCAGTGGTCGCCGCAGGCTCGCGTGAAACTGGAGCATCGGGGCGTGAACCGTCCTTGTCAAGCATAACGAACTCCCCCGTCTTGCCGTGAGTGTCGTCAAGGTTGGTGGAATAGATTATGGCATCACGGTTCTGATTATCGTTAACGTCGTCGTTGCACTGTATCCCGAAGCCGATATGCGCACCGGGAGTGCAGACAAGATGAACGATGCTGTCGGGGACCTTGATGGAGAACTCAACATTGTAGCCCTTGTCGGACTTGACAACGGCGCACTTCGAAAGCCCCGAGAGTTCATCCTCGACGGAAAGCCCGCCGTTTTGCGGAAGAAGCTCATACAAGGCGGAAACGGTGGCGCCGACAGGATTTGAAATGCGGAATCTGGCAAGCCCGGGATCGCCGATGTCGGAATAAACATTAGATCCCTTGTCGGCAAACCTTGCCCAGTCGGTCAGTATAAAATTGAGCTCAAGGCAATCGGTCTTGTAATCCTTGAAGGCATATGTAACGGGCGAGTAATCGGTCACTTCGACAAAGCCGTAAAGTGTCGATTCGTCCCACATGAGCCAGCATTCAAAGCCGGTCTCCTTACCCGCGGGATATGCATAGTCCTTGTTTTCGTAGGTGCAATTGTGAACATAGCTGCGCACGCTCGGATCGGCAAAATACGAGTCGTCCTTAACGCCGTCAACATTTGCCTTGCCGTAGTAAATGTCAAAGATCGCACCCTTGTCGGGCGGATTGTTCGCAGCAGAGGCACCGACCGCAAAGGCAGCAACGAGCGACAGCGTCAGCATCGCGCAGATAAAAAGTGAAACGGTTTTCTTCATAGTAGCTGTATCCTTTCTGATTTGTTGACTATATTATATGAGACGGTTCTTATTATGTCAATAAGCAAGCGAGCATTTTGTAAAGTCGGTTTGGCAACATCGAATGGCACCCACAGCTTACAAAAGGCATTTATCGGGAAAGAGTAAATTTCACTATACACTCCACATGTCCCGTGCGGGGAAAGAGATCGACCGGGTGGGCATCGCCGACGGTATATCCGAGGCGTGTCAGCTCCGCCGCGTCTCGCGCGAGCGTGGCGGGATTGCATGATATATAAATTATCCTTTTTATCCCAGCGCGATCAAGAGAGGCAAGAAGCTCCGTGCCGCATCCCTTGCGAGGCGGGTCAAGCACGACGACGTCCGGATGAAAGCCGCCGGAAAAGAGCAGCTCGTCGGCTCCCGCTGCCGAATCCGCGCATATGAACCGCGCGTTTCCAATCCCGTTGCGCGCTGCGTTGCGGCGCGCGCATTCCACCGCCTCGGGCACTATCTCGACGCCGCATATCTCGTCGCAATGCCGCGACATGGAAAGTCCTATCGTTCCGATGCCGCAGTACAGGTCGAGAAGGCGCACGTCCCCTCCCTCGAGCAGTCCCGCAGCGGTACGGCAGAGCAGCTCCGCGGCGTCATGATTCACCTGATAGAACGCCGCGGGAGATATCTCCATCTCCATGCCGCAAAAAACATCTGTGAGCGTCGGCTTGCCGCGCACCGTGCGGTACTCGCTGCCCGTTATCACATTTGTATTCCCGCGGTTTATATTGACGAGAACGCCGCCGATAGACGGAAATTCCTCACACAGATCGGCAGCTATCTTCTCTGAGCCCGGCAGCTCGGTCCCGTTTATGACCACCGTCACCTGGACCTCTCCGCTTCCTTCCCCGCGCCGCAGGTATAGATGACGCAGCAGCCCGCGCCCGCTTTCCTCATCGTACACGGTAAGCACGTCGCGGTCCGCACGGCGGCAGACCCACAGCGCGATATCACGGAATATCTCCGGGTGCAGCGAGCAGTCCTCATATCCCGCCACGCGGTGCGTTCCCGACGCATAAAATCCCGCGCGGACACCGTTTTTCGTCATTACAAAACGGTACTGCGCCTTGTTGCGGCAGCCGCGCGTTTTCGGGGTGCCGTCCGGATCGCGGACATACAGCACCGGCAGCACATTTACGCTGTCAAGCCCCGCTTTGCGGAACTCAGCCTCGACCGAGGCTCTTTTCAGCTCCAGCTCGCTCTCGTATTTCAGAAACCTGTAAGCGCACCCTCCGCAGCTTGCCGGAGCCGTGCAGAAAGGCTCCGTCTCACGTTCGGCAGAGGGCACGAGCACCTCCTCAAGGCGCGAGACACAATAGCTTTTTGTGACCTTGATGATCTTTGCGCGCACACGGTCTCCCGTCACGGCGCCGGGAACGAACACGACCATTCCCGCGTCCGGCTTTCCGGCAGGCACTCTTGCCACACCGTAGCCGAGGTTCGACACAGCGCCGATCTCAAGCTCAACTATATCGTTTTTAAGCATCAGACGTAATATTCTTCGCCCGTGTCAAGGCAGAGACAACCGAGTCTGCCGCCGCGTGCCGCGCCGCAATCAAGCTCGATAATGCCCTGACCGTACACGATCCTCGAGGTACCGTCAAACGAAGCTCCTGCCGGTCTTCCGCCGCATATCATCACCATACCGGGATACGAAAGAGAGGTGTCCTCGCCGTCGGTATAAAACGCCGCTGCGGGATAATCGTCAAGGTCGCGTCCTTCGCGATATCCGTTTACGCCGGAATGTACAAGCAGGTAGTCGCGCTCACCGACGTGTACCGTGTCATAAGGAGCCATGTCTGAAAGATAGTCGAGAACCCCTTCCTTCATGTCCTCGTCGAGCGCACGAAAGCCGTCAAGCGCCACGCGGCCGCCGTCAGACGCCCACGTGTTCATTTCGGTGATGAATTCGGGCGTCGGGTTCTCGCTGTTTTTGACCATGCGGTCAAAGCCCGAAAGCATTCTGCAGGTCACGGCATCGCGGTCACCGCATACCGGCCAGATATTTTCGCGGCATGCGAGGTCGCCGAGCAGCTCCATCGGTTCATCGCCGGTGTCGGACAGATCGCCGAGCAAAAATAACACATCGTTCTTACCGAACGATATCTTCTCAAGCATTCTGAGAAATTCGGAATAGCAGCCATTAAGGCAGGACATAACGTAAGTCATATAAAAGACAGCCTTTCAGATATAATTATCCGACCGCTCATAGCACTTCTGCAGGGCAGCCGGGGTCGGATATGATGATCTCCGCCGCAGGCAGGATCGCACCGACGAGCCGTCCGAGTACCTCGGGAGCATGACGTTCGGTGTAATAATGACCGGCGCCTATGCAGCAGATGCCGACGGACAGCGCATAGTCAAGCGTGTGATATTTGAACTCGCCGCCGATGATCGCATCGACACCGAGCTCCGCCGCACGCGGCACAAAGTCGGAGCACGAGCCGGTCACGACAGCAGCGCGGCGTATTTTCTTTTCGGGACAGGTGAGCACGACGCGCGGAGCACCGAGCACCTCTTTAACAACGAGCGCCAGCGACCTGCCGTCGGAAGTCTCACGCAGCGTTCCGATACGCCCGAGTCCTTCGGCTTCGGGTGTACCGAACGGAACGAGCCCCGGCATATCGAACACACCGAGCATGCCGGCAAGCGTATCGTTCATCCCGCCGCGTGCGGCATCAAGCCGCGCGTGCAGCGACATTGCGGCGATCCCATGCGAAACGAGCAGCTCGCGCGCGATATACTGCGGACTTCCCGCCTCCGGCTCGCCGCCGTAAAGCATCGGATGGTGCGTAAGAAGAAGATCCGCCCCGGCGTTCACCGCAGCGGCAGCCGTGCGCGTGTCAGCGTCAAGCGCAAGAACGATGCGGCGCACCTCGCGTCCCGGCTCGGGTATGAACGCCGCGCCGTCAAAATCCTCGCATCCGTCAAGCGGAGGCACGGCGCACTCAAGCGCCGCGCAAAGATCGTCAAGTCTCATAATATGAATAAGCTCCTCCCGCAAGCAAGCGCCGCGCCGCCTCTTCATCCGCGTCGGCAGCCGCCGTGTCTCCGCCGCGGCGTTTTCCGTCGGCGCTCACGCGCAGCTCGCGCGCAAGGCGCGCGGTATATTCCCCGAGCAGTTCTCCGCCGCGCGAAAGATTTATCGCTCCGACGGCAAGCGCCGCCTCGGCAGCGGAACGGCGAACGCCGTCCCAATGCGCGCAGATGATCTGATATATCCTGCCGCCGTCGCCGAGCACGAGGCGCTCGTCCTCAATAAGAAAGCCGCTGTCAAGCAGAAAGCGGCGAAGCGCCGCCTGACGTGTCATCGGTTGAAGTATCAGGCGGATATTTTCATTTTTGATATAATCCGAGTTGCCGAGTATGCGCGCTATAAGCTCGCCGCCCATGCCGAGAATAAAAATGTCCTCGGGGCAGAAAGCCTCAACGCCGTCAAGACCGTCGGCAAGCCGCAGGGTTATCTTGTCAGAAAGCCCCGCAGCGGCGACATTTGCCGCGGCACGTTCTAGCGGACCGCGGTTTATGTCTGTCGCAACGGCGCCCGCCGACACGCCCGCCTCCGCAAGATATACGGGGAGGTAGGCGTGATCGGTCCCGACGTCGGCAATAAATTTTCCCTGCCGCGCGTATCCGGCAGCGGCAAGCAGCCGTGCGCCGGGTGATTTCGGCGTCATACCGCGTCAGTTCTTTCCGGCAGCTTTTGCGGCAAGAAATTCGTTGATCTTTGCCACAAGCTCGTCGGCATCGGTACCGTGAACGGCGCAGGCTTCCTCAATGGTCTCACCGCGTGATGCGGGGCAGCCGAGGCAGTGCATGCCGATGGCAAAGAAAAACTCTGCGGTATCTACATTGTAGTCAAGAACATCTCCGATAACGGATTGCTTCGTTACAGTCATCTTAAATAATTCCTTTCAATAGATATAACTGAATTTGCAGTCTTATTATACCCAATAACAGGCGGAAAGTCAATAGGGCACGAAAAGTTTGCTTCATCAAAGGAGATCGTTGCCCTTCGGCGCGGCAGTCCCGCCTTATTTGCCCTTTTTCGCAGCCGCGACTGCCGCATTTCTTCACCCGCATTATACGCAATAATTTCCGCATGTCGGCACGTAAAGTAAATAAGAGGCTCAAATGCTAAAATGCATGCGGACAAATCACAGAAATTTTTCATTTATCTATTGCAAAGACACGGCATTTTATGGTATACTATAATGAATGAAAACGTCTAATCAAATATCGGAGTATTGATCGATCATGATAGTTGCACTTGAAGAAGCAAAATACAAACTCGTTTCTATGCGGCCCGTGCTCAAGGAGCTCGGCTCGGCGCTTCGCGTCGACGAGCTGCGCAAAAAGGCAGAGGAGCTTGAAAAGGAGACCCTTGAACCCGATTTTTGGGGAAATCAGGAGCGCTCATCAAAGGTCCTCCAGACAATAAAGCAGTCCAAAGACACTGTAGCCGAGTATGAAGCGCTCTGCGCCAAGCTCGAGGATGCGATAACCCTTGCCGAAATGGCTATCGAAGAAAACGACGAGGGGTCTGTCCCCGAGGTACAGGCCGAGCTCGAAGAAATAATGAAGCAGGAGGAGCACGAACGCACCTCTATCCTGCTCTCCGGTGAATATGACCACAACAACGCAATAGTTTCCTTCCATCCGGGCGCCGGAGGCACCGAGGCTCAGGATTGGGCGCTCATGCTCTACCGCATGATAACCCGCTGGGCGGAGCAGAACGGCTACAAGGTCAAGCTCACCGACTGGCTCGACGGCGAAGAAGCCGGCATCAAGAGCGCCACCATATTCGTGGAGGGCCCCAACGCATATGGATACCTCAAAAGCGAAAACGGCGTTCACAGACTTGTGCGTGTTTCGCCATTTGACGCCGCGGGCAGACGTCAGACCTCATTCGCGTCGATCGAGGTAATGCCCGAATTCGACAAGCTCGACGAGGTCGTCATACGCGACGAGGATTACGATTTCATCCCCTTCCACTCCAGCGGTGCGGGCGGACAGAACGTAAACAAGGTCAGCTCGGCGGTGCGCATCGTACACAAGCCGACCGGCATCGTCGTTACCTGCCAGACAGAGCGCTCGCAGCTCCAGAACAAAGAGACGGCAATGAAAATGCTCAAGGCAAAGCTGATGGAGATCAAGATAAACGAGCGCCTCGACACCATCGCCGAAATACAGGGCAACAAGACGAATATCGAATGGGGCTCACAGATACGTTCCTACGTGTTCATGCCCTACACGCTTGTAAAGGACAACCGTACCGGATATGAGACCGGAAACATCACCGCCGTAATGGACGGTGCGCTCGACGGCTTCATGAATGCGTACCTCAAATATATCTCCAAGCAGGAAAGCGGTAACTGAAATTAAAAAATCATTCACGAAAGGATAGTTCAGGAATGAGACGATCTGCCAACACGACAACCTCCAATCGCTTCAAAAAACGTGTGCGCCGCACATTCAGACTTGCGGTAGCGGCGGCAGCGGTAATATCGATCTTCAAGCTCTGCGCATACGCAGAGGAGCAGCGCCGCGACCTTATCCGCCGCGAACAGCGCCACTCCGCGATGATAACTCTGTTCTTCGCCGTTTCGGCTCTGGCGGGACTCTTTGCGGCACTGGCTGCGGCTGTCGCCGAGATGAGAAAAAAGAACGGCGGATATGCCGTAGACCTTTTCGACCGCGACGAATACGATATCGTATCTCCCGACGAGGAAAGCGATTTTGAAGGCATAATGCGCGGAGAGCTCGACGGAAAAAACGACGACGCCGAAACAAATCAGGCTCCGGTCGACGAGCACATCCCCATCGACGACGAGGCTACCGTAGAAAACTTCTGACAAAGCACGCATAAACACCGGGATCGCTCTGACGCGTCCGGTTTACAAAAATACAAGCAAATGCCCGGCGGACATCCGCCGGGCATTTGTTTATCTTCATGCCGCCATGCGCCCGCATTTTCCTCACGATCCGACGTTTTCACACAAAATGTCACTCCGCATTTTTCACCTTTTTTGCGTCATTCGCAGCTCATTCGTGCAATTGCAACCTGTGGTTGACAAACATTCCATTAAAAATTGCTTGATTTGCCAATGCGGGTGTGGTATCATATATACGGTAGAATGAATAAACTGCCAACAAAGCGCAATAATAAGTGATATTACGGAGGAAACCGTGAAAAGCGGAGCCGGCGCAGCTTCGAATACAACTTTTCACGTTGCTGCCCTGCTTTTTCGCAGGCGGCCGGGAAAGGCATCTTGAACTATCATGACCATAGGTGAAAAGATCGCGCATCTGCGCATCATCAACAGGATCTCGCAGGAACAGCTTGCGGAAAAGCTCGGTGTTTCCCGCCAGTCGGTATCCAAGTGGGAAATGGATCAGTCCCTTCCGCACATTGACAAGGTGCTGCTCATCTGCGATATGTTTTCGCTCTCAGCCGATGAGCTGCTTCATAATGACGTTGTTATCCACCGCGACACGGCGGGCGTCGTTGCCTCGGCAGGCAAGGATACGGGCGGCGCACGCAAAAACAAATATTTCGGTACGGACGGCTTCCGCGGTGAAGCCAATTCCGATCTTACATCCGAGCAGGCATACAAGGTCGGCCGTTTTCTCGGATGGTACTTCTCATCTCCCCTTTCGGGCTGCCGCAAGCCCGGCTACCGTCCGCGCATAGTCATAGGCAAGGACACGCGCCGCTCGAGCTATATGCTTGAATATTCCATAGTCGCGGGGCTTACCGCCTCCGGCGCCGATGCATATATGCTTCACGTCACAACAACGCCCAGTGTTTCATATGTCACAAAGCAGGATGAGTTTGACTGCGGTGTTATGATATCCGCCTCGCACAATCCCTATTACGACAACGGCATAAAACTCGTCAACCGCTACGGCGAAAAGATCGACGATGCCACAGCTTCCCTCATCGAAGCATACATCGACGGAGACATGGCTCGCCTCGGGATAGATGTCAAGGATCTTCCGCTTGCAAAGCGCGAGCGCATAGGCTGCATCGTCGACTACGTGGCGGGCAGAAACAGATATGTGGGCTACCTCATCTCCGTCGCTTCGCACTCCTACCGCTCGCTGCGCGTGGGACTTGACTGCGCAAACGGCTCCTCGTGGATGATAGCCAAATCCGTATTTGACGCGCTCGGCGCACAGACCTATGTGATAGGCGCCTCCCCCGACGGCACGAACATCAACGACGGGTACGGCTCGACGCACATCGAAGCGCTTCAGGCACTCGTAAGGGAAAATCATCTTGACGTCGGTTTTGCCTTTGACGGCGATGCAGATCGCTGCATCGCCGTTGATGAAAAGGGCAATGTTGTAAACGGCGACCATATACTTTATATCCTTGCAAAGCGCCTCAAGGCACGCGGGAATCTTGATTTCAACACCGTTGTCGCAACGGTGATGTCAAACAGCGGTCTGCTCACCGCACTTGACGAGGCAGGCATCAGATGCGCCGTCACCGCCGTCGGCGACCGCTTTGTGTACGAGTGCATGCAGCAGAACGGCTACCGTCTCGGCGGCGAGCAGTCCGGGCATATCATCCTTCAGAAATACGCAACCACCGGCGACGGCATACTGACCGCCATAATGGTGACCGAGGAAATGCTCGACACAAAGTCCTCGCTCTCAAAGCTTGCCAAGCCCGTCAAGCTTTATCCCCAGCTATGCCGCAATATAAGAGTCACCTCAAAGCGTGCGGTGACGGCGGATGAAGAGGTAAAGAAAAAGCTTGCCGAGATCAACACCGCCATCGGCGGGCGCGGGCGCATCCTTCTGCGCGAATCGGGCACAGAGCCTGTGATACGCATAATGGTGGAATGTGAGGATCCCGCAGACTGTGAAGCATATGCCGGCAAACTCGCAGCCGTCATAAAAAAACGCGGGTATTGCTGCGAATGATCCCAAAAGACAAATAAGGTATTTTTATGGATAAAAGAACAGATCCGATCGGTATCGGCGACCTTTTTGCCGACATACCCGAGCTTTTTCTGCCCCTGTTTGACGGTGCGGAGTACCCGTGGGAGATACTGCCGCGGATAAAGGATCTCACGGCACGTCTTGCCGCCGGCGGGATCGATGGCTATACCCTGCTCCGTCCCGGCGTACTTGTCGGCAGAGATGTAATGATAGCGGCAACGGCGACCATCGAAGGCACGGCTGTGATAGGTCACGGCACCGTCCTGCGCCCAGGCGCGTATCTGCGCGGCGGAGTGCTGATAGGCAGCGGCTGCGTTATAGGCAATTCGACGGAGCTCAAGAACTGCCTAATCATGGACGGCGCACAGGTGCCGCACTACAACTACGTGGGCGATTCGGTGCTCGGGCGCAAGGCTCACATGGGCGCAGGCGCGGTGTGCTCAAACCTGAAGTCCGACGGTAAAAATGTCGTCGTCCGCGGCACCCGCAATTACGAGACCGGGCTGCGCAAGGTCGGTGCATTTCTCGGCGACGGCGCCGATATAGGATGCGGATGCGTCCTCAGTCCCGGAACGGTCGTCGGCTGCGGCACTTCGGTCTATCCCCTCACGCACCTGCGCGGTGTCATACCGCCGGGCTGCATCGTAAAGAGACCGGACAACATCGTCAAAAGAAAATAAAACACATAAACGACATCGGCGGCATGAGGAGCGCCCGACACTCCTCATGCCCGGTAAAAACGCACTTCATTCGGGGTGCATTATATTTTTTGCTTTTTAGAAACCACTTTTTATAGATATTAAATAATTTAATCAAGGAGAAATCTAAAAATGTGTGGAATCATAGGATTTACAGGCAGGAAGCAGGCAACGGAGATACTTCTTCGCGGCCTTGAAGCACTGGAGTACCGCGGCTACGATTCAGCCGGAATTTCGGTCATGACAAAGGACGGTCCCGTCACCGTCAAGCGCCCCGGACGCGTTGTCGAGCTTTGCTCGGTCGTCGCCGAGATAGAAGGCACCTGCGGTATCGGTCACACCCGCTGGGCTACCCATGGCAAGCCGAGTGAAGCGAACGCGCACCCGCACATCTCAAACACGCTCGTGCTCGTTCACAACGGCATCATCGAAAACTATCTCGATCTGCGCCGCGAGCTGACCGCCGCAGGCTACACCTTTGCAAGTGACACCGATACCGAATGCGCCGCTCACCTTATCGACATGATCTACCGTGAGGTGCATGACCCGATAGCCGCCGTCCGCACCGCCGTGACAAAGCTCACCGGCTCATACGCCTTCGGGATCATCTTCTCGGACCGTCCCGATGAGATCTACGCTACGCGGCGCGACAGCCCTCTGATCGCCGCGCACACCGAAGACGGCTCGTACATCGCCTCGGACATTCCCGCACTGCTGCCTCACACCCGTCGTCTCACCCGTCTCGGCGAGGGAGAGCTTGCACGTCTGACGCCCGACGGCATCGAATTCTTCGCTGCCGACGGCACAAGGATCGAAAAGCAGCCCGACACTATCGACTGGACCGTTGACGCAGCCAACAAAGAGGGCTACGCTCACTTCATGCTCAAGGAGATACACGAGCAGCCGGACGTCATACGCCGCGCTGCTGCGCGCCGTGTCGGCGCGGGCGAGCTGCCCGACCTCTCTACCGACGGTGTTGAAGACGATCTGCTCCGCACGGTAGACAGTGTGTCGATAATCGGATGCGGCTCGGCAATGCACGCGGGTCTTGTCGGCAGAATGCTCATCGAAAGCCTTGCCGGTATCCCCGTAACGGTCGATCTCGCATCGGAATACAGATATGCCCCGCCCGTAACGGTCGGTCACACGCTCGCTGTCCCCGTATCGCAGTCGGGTGAGACCTCCGATACGCTTCAGGCACTCCGCCTTGCGCGCAAAAACGGGCTTTCCTCACTCGGCGTCATCAACGTCGTCGGCTCGGCAATAGCGCGCGAGTCCGATGCGGTCATGTACACCGGTGCGGGACCCGAAATAGCCGTTGCGACCACAAAGGGCTATGCCTCACAGGTCACGGTGCTTGCGATGCTCGCCGTAAAGCTCGGATACCTGCGCGGCAGGATCGGTGCGGAACGCGCAAGTGAGCTTTGCCACAGCCTTGCCGACGTCCTTCCCGCGAATATTGCGGAAATAATCTCCCGCCGCCCCGAGATCGCGGAGCTGGCAAAGAAAATATACAGCCACGATGACCTCTTTTATATCGGCAGAGGTCCCGACTGCGCCGCAGCACCCGAATGCTCGCTCAAGCTCAAGGAAATATCCTATATACACAGCGAAGCATACGCCGCAGGCGAGCTGAAGCACGGAACGCTCTCTCTCGTCACCGAGGGAACGCCCGTGATAGCGCTTGCCACCGACCCGAAATACTATGACAAAATGACGGGCAACATCCGAGAGGTCAAGAGCCGCGGCGGATATGTCATACTGGTCGCAGCCCCCGACTTTCCTTCTCCCGACGAATACGCAGACGACGTGTTCGTGCTCCCCGCGGTCGATCCCACGCTCTCACCGCTCGAAAGCGCCGTTTTCTCGCAGCTCCTTGCATATGAAGCAGCTCTCCTTCGCGGCTGCGATGTGGATCACCCCCGCAACCTCGCCAAATCGGTCACAGTCGAATAAAATCACCGTATCTTCTCTTTCCCGGTCTGCCGCGCTTTTGCGCGGCAGACCTTTTGCGTCGGCGCTCTTGACAAAACGCCGGCGTTATGCTAATATATTATTATTAGATTTATCTAAATATAGATACGCTGCATCCGCGCGCCGGCAGAACAGGCGGCGGACAATTTTTTCCGCGCCAAGGCTCGCGGAGGTTTATCGGAGGCTCAATGAAAGTGTATTCAAAACGGATCATCCGCGCGGTCGCGGTGCTGCTGATACTTGCAGCCGTTCCGCTCGGCGGCGGATGCGGGCTATTTTCCGACAGCACGGTATATGCAAAAACATCCGAGGGCAATGTCTCGTCCGACGGATTCATCTATGACCTGTACGAAAACGGCGAGGCGGAAATAACCGGTATCAAAATGGCTGAGTGCCGCCTTATCATTCCCGACACGGTGGACGCACACCCGGTAACGTCGGTGGGACGCGGCGCGTTCCGCGATAACACAACGATCAATTACCTCACTCTCGGCGCCAATGTGCGCCGCATAGGTAACGAGGCGTTCGACGGCTGCGCAACGCTGATACGAGTTGACGGCGGCGCATCTGTGACGGAGATCGGCGCGTCTGCGTTTGCCTACTGCCAGGCGCTCTGCAACGTGTCGCTCATGCCGGAGCTCAGAACGATATCCGACACCGCGTTTTTCGGCTGCGCGTCTCTTACCGAAATGCCCTTCGCCGACAAGCTGCAAAGCATAGGCGGACAGGCATTCTTCGGCTGCGTGCTTCTAAATGAGGTAAAGCTGCCCGCCTCTTTCACGTTCCTCGGCGGCGCGGCATTTGCCGAATGCACCTCTATCGCCCATGCAGCTCTCGGCGGTCTCCGCGAGATCCCCGACAGCGCCTTCAACGGCTGCACGTCTCTCATCTCGGTCGAGCTGAACAAAAAGACCTCGTCGATAGGAGCCTCGGCGTTCCGCGACTGCTCAAGACTTAAGACATTGCAGATTCCCGATGCCATAAGCGACATCGGCTGCCGCGCTTTCGAGGGCACGGCATGGCTTGCGGCGCACACCGAGGATTTCGTTATCGTCGGCAAGGGCGTGCTCATACGCTACAACGGAACAGACCCCAACGTGACCGTTCCGGGCAATGTAAAAGAGGTCGCCGATGCCTTCAGCGGCAATACGGTCGTGCGCAGCGTAACGGTCGGAAAGCATGTAAAGAAGATAGGCGAATATGCCTTTTCGGGCTGCCCGGGGCTCGGCAGAGTCACGATAAGCGGAGCGACGGAAATAGGCACCGGCGCATTTACCGGCTGC
>OCHK01000418.1_pt1 | contig 47430 bp, 43 predicted proteins | sample 1538551 | NCBI WGS metagenome assembly OCHK01 (sample SAMN04571707, study PRJEB22368) | human gut metagenome | biome: human gut; material: stool | host: Homo sapiens | place: Luxembourg | collected 2012-08-31
TTGCAGTCTTGTTACTGAAGAAAATTTCACGAAAACAAAAAGTTTAAATCACTTCGATAATTTAATTTGATGGATTCCATATTTCTTCAATAAATTGCTAATGGGTTGCAGCTTGCCGCCGTTAGTCGGAACAGGTGCATGTTATAAGCTAAATTTCGTATTCAATCTTGTAATCTTCATATACATTGAATACCGTTTCACAATCAGATAAAATACTTTCAAGTAAAGGTTTGACTTCACTATTCCAATCCAACTTACCCAAACCAGCACCTATTTTCGGGAGCGACACAGTTTTGATACCTCTGCTTTCGCACACTTTTTTCAAGCGTTTCAAACCTTTATTCAGATAGGTAAGTTCCGCATGATACATATTGGGTTGTGTAGCGATGTAAATTATACCCGGAGAGAAACCTTTGATTTCTCCTATGAACACATCGCCAGCTTGAAACTTAGTGTTTCGTGTGTACTTCTTAAAGAGCTTTTGGATTTCAGGGAATTGACTTGACAGCTTAAAGGCAAGCCCAGTCCCTAATCCTTCTTGTGAGCCAATAGCTACACCTTGTGCTATGTACTCATCTTTACTCTGTAATATATCTCCCGAAATGTATTTTATCATATTGTTTCCGTTTTTCTGTTGCTTATAATGGCTAAACGGGGAACGCTGTAAGGCGTTATCACGCTTCGTTATCTATATTTTAACTGAATCAGAATGGAATTTTAGAAGCATAAGTCGCATAATATTTTCCTTATCTTCCCAATATTCCTCGTCTATTTTATTCAACTTGGTGATTTCGTTCTCTGTCAAATGCTCGGGAATATCCCATAGCTCTTGTAATTGGCTGTCATTTTCCAATCTTTGGATGATGCTGTATGCCTGTATAAGAAGTTGTTCTGTATATGTTGCGTTAATTGCTCCCAGTCTTTTGATTGCAAGCAAATAAGCATCATAGCCCCAATTACAGAAGAATTGAAGAAATCCACCATTATACATTTCAAGTTCCAGCCAATATAATGCGGCGACCATACTGTCTGTTTCCCCCATATCTTGATAATTGGGACGAACTTCTGCAAACTTACGTCCAATAGGGAAAAAGGGTTGCTCCCAATATTGTTCTAAATTTTCCATTCTTATTGCTTTTATTATAGATGACTGTCATCGTTCCGCTTTAAGCGGTAGTGCTGTTTGTTATCAATCTCTTTAATCACAATCCACATATAAGATATATTTCTTACAATTTAGACAACGAAATAAATAGCCTTGACATGAACCACCATTGATGATGTATTCTTTATGTTCTGAATAGCCTTCTGATTCAGGAGTAAACTCAACCGAATTTTCTAATCCCATTTCTACAATTTCTTTCCAACCTACATAAGAGATAAATTCGCAGAAATCCTCACAATGGTCAGGCCAATATCCTTGTTGCCATCCATTGTAGGAAGGTGTTCGACAGCATAATTCCTTTTTGTATTTTTCTGAAATAGTAGAGGAAAGAATTGCATAATCCACAAATTCTCCATTAAATCTTTTTGATGCTTCACCCGAAGCAATACATTTCGGACAAAGAACATTTATATCTTCAACGCTATAAAAAGGACCGGAATATATTACAGATGTTCCTTTTCCACAGCAATCACATACTTCCGGTGTATCAACCTTTTCAAATAGTCCAGCTTCCAACGGTTGAGAACAATATTTGAAACTCGGCATTTTGATAGAACCGTCTTTTGCCTTTCGAGGACGTTTTGAGGCGTATCTATCACCTTCACATTCTAAGCGATCTTTAAGATAGTACAATTTTTTTGCATCCTTCATGTCTTGGGGGTTGGCAACCTCTGATAAATAATTATAGGCTTTTGTATAATAGCCTAAATAGCTTAAGACATCGCTCAATATGCGATAATTCTCTTCTGTCTTTTCAACAGATTCCAAATCATCTGCCAGTCGGAACAATTCTGCAATCTTTGACCGTTCCGACATTTTCATAGCCTCAATATATCGTTGTCTAAATTCCGATATTTCCATTTTTTTCTTTCGATTGATAATGGGTTGTGAATAGCTGACCGTTAGGGTAGTTCATTCACTTGTTATCGTTTGATTTATTTTTCTTCGCAAAGTATATTTCATTATATAAATTGCCGCCGATTACAATATCAGGTCTTAGTTTTCGCAATTCTTTCAAAGCAGGAACCTTGAACGGTGAGCCGCACCAAAAGACTCTTTCAAGAGATTTACTTTGTAGGATTGGTGAATAGTCATTGTCTTTAACTTTGACTTGACTAAGACCTAAATATATAAGTTTGGGAAGTTCTTCAATTCCTCTAATTGTTTCTATTCCATTTACTCTTGTATAGCTAAGAGCTACTAAATTAGCCAATTTCAGGATGTTAAAATGTTCCTCTACTTGAGATAAGGAATAAAGGGTTATGTTTTCAAGCATCTGCAAATCTCCAATATTTGATATGTCTTGAAGAAATCGGCAATAATATAATGAAATTCGGCGTAAATTGCTTAAACAGGCAATTCCGAACAATGAAGTGAGACTGCAAAAAGCAATCTCAAGGCATTCAATCTTTTCAGGATTGATAATCTTTGCGAAATCAACATCTTCTTTTTCATATCGAAGTGTCTTCAATTTCTTGTCATTTATCAGTTGCTCAAATACTTCCATTTTACATATTCTTAGATAAACGATAACGTTATGCTAACAGCCGATTTGGCTGTTATTTTCTTTAAGTATTTCATATCCCATCGTCCTCCAAGATGTCGTCAACGGGCTTTTTACATGGCTCATGTAAGCGTCGGCTATGTGGACATACATCTCGGTAGTCTTGATGTTGTTATGCCCCATAAGTTCCTTCACTATCTTCAGGTCGGTGCCCTGCTCGATAAGGTGCGTGGCAAAGGAGTGGCGCAGCAGGTGGGGATAAATCCGCTTGGTTATGCCGGCTTCACGCGCCGCCGCCTTCAACCGCTTCGACACGATGCTCTCGGTGAACTGCTCGCCTGGCTTGCTCTCAAAGAGCCACACCTGCGGCTTGTACAGCCCACGGTATTCCGCCAGTTTCTTTACCATCGGTCTGGAAAGCAGCGTGAAGCTGTCTTTGCGTCCTTTTCCTTGCCGGATACGGATCAGCGAGCGCGACACGTTGATGTCGTCGGGACGCAACGCCAGAAGCTCGCTTATTCGAAGCACCGCCGAATAGAGGACGGAAAACATGCAGAAAAAGCGCAAATCAACCGCCACGACATCCAGGCACGCCTTGACCTCTTCCTTGCTCAGCACGTCGGGCTGCACCTTCTCGCGCTTTTCCCGGCTCACCATTGTAATAATGGCGTTCGCGCCCCAACACTTTCTCGTAATAGAACTTGATGCGTTGATGCGCTGGTTCTGCTGGCAGAGTGAGAATATGTCCTACTAATATAATGCGGATTTTGCTCTGAGATGAAGTCAACTCCTATCTAAGAACATCTACAGCAATTAATCTTTTTGCCATTGTCCTTGTTTGTTTGTGCGTGAAGCAGATTCTCCCTTTTCCAAGTCAGGAACAGTTGTTAGCGTTGGATCAAGTTCTAACAATTCGCCGATAGAAATGATACGTGCATCAGACTCATCAACTTCTTCTCCACCTAAACATTGCCAATCCCCATCGTCATCCAAGTAGACGTAAAGAATTGGACTGTTTTTGTTCTACGACAGATATGGTTGACAATACCGGTTTATTTTTGGTCTCAAAATTAATATTCATATATTATAGAATTAAATTTTATATATAAAATCAGATTACAAAGATAATAAAATTATATTTCCTCACTCGTATTCCACTTATAACGCCATACCCTTAAGCTCCACGAAAACTACTATCCGAATGATACATACGCATAAACTCCAATGGTAAAGCTCCTGAGAAAGAAAAATCAATGCCATCGTATAGAACTGAGCCTGTAACAAGGTTGACAGACTCAAATCCATAGAAAGCAAGCTCTCTTTTTTGATTCAATGAAAATTGCGGCATAGACTACGTGGATTTTTATTTAATCTTCTAAATCATAAATCTTACCAACAGATTGACCGATAATATCAATATAACTCTTCGCATCTACTACTTGCAAGTTTTTGATACTCTTGCTACCACCAAGTGCTAATGCCGGAACATAACCATAGCATTGACCATATTCTAATTTAGGTAGTTTATCCTTCACTTGTAGATAGGGCTTGGCTTTATAATCTCTTACCAAATTTATTTCATCGTTAATAAGAATATCAAGATATACAGAAGGATCGCTCCCTGTTATTTCTTTTTTTAAAAACCTGATATTCATAAACGCCCCTCTATTTCCTTCATCTGGAGCTATGGTCCAATTATCATTCCCTTCCCATAATAATAAATCCCCCAAGGCGGTAATACCCCAAACTATGGTTGGTTCTAATAATTTGTCGATATAATCAAACACAAAATCATATTCTTCCGGATTTACAATTTGCAAATATCCGTTTTCGTAAACTCCAAAGCCCATATTTCGCCATATCCAAACCAGTTCTTTTGGGAATTTTCCACGAAACATTTGCTCATACTTAGAAATCATTTCTTCTGATACATCGGAATGCCTTACATAAGTATCCTTGTTTCTTGCAATAAATCTTTTCAAATCTTCCATATTATTAATATCGTGTTTGAATGAGCTATATGAATTACTTACACATGTCAATTTGTTGATTGGCAAAACGACATTGTAACTCTACCATACTGAGTATCAAGCAATAATTGCCATGACCACGAGCAACAAAGATACATATTTACTTTTGATGTCAAATGAAATTGGCCGTCATTCCGAAAAATATTGGAAAAATATACATACAATTCTGATAAAACAATGAATCATAATCGTGATTTAGCCACCGAATAAGCGCACAACCCGAAATTGGGGTACTCCATCCAACGGCATCACTGATGATATAGGTTTATAAAAAAACGTTGTAAAACAGATGTTTTACAACGTTTTGCATTGCTTTGAAGGCATTTTATCTTCATTGCCGAAGACCTCTTGAAGCCTTTGTGCGGTGCGTACGAGATTCGAACTCGTGACCTCCTGCGTGACAGGCAGGCATTCTAACCTACTGAACTAACGCACCATTTCAATTTTTCCGCTCTCTTCAAGCGGTGCGTACGAGATTCGAACTCGTGACCTCCTGCGTGACAGGCAGGCATTCTAACCTACTGAACTAACGCACCTCTTGTCTTCATTTCTGATTGCGGGTGCAAAGGTAGGCATTTTTTTTGAATCTCCAAAACTTTTCACGAGAAATTTACAAAAAAACTTGCAAAACCTTTGCATCGACAAACTTTTTGCCGTCGAAGAGCCAATCTTTGAGTCTTCCGCAGCCCGTATAGCCCATGCATTCAAACAGTCTGACCGAGACTACATTTGTCTCAGCAACCACCGCATATAATTGATGCAGATGCAACACATCAGAGGCATAGGCCGCCACCTCCCTCAGGGCCATGGCCGCATAGCCACAGCGCCTGTATTTTGACTCTATTACAATGCCGACCTCTGCCCTAAGATGCCTCGGATCAAAGTTCACCAGGTCAACCACCCCGACCGGAACGCCAAGTCCATCATCAATTATAAGCCTTACCTGCTTGTCGATGTATATGTCGTTTGCCGCATTTGCTATATAATCGTGAAGCGCATACCGTGAATACGGCACATTGGTCGCCCCCACGTTCCAAAGCGTGGTGTCGTTTTCAATCTTATACAGCCAATCAAGGTCTTCGGGCTCCATGGCCCTCAACCTTATCTGCTGCTTTGCGCCAAGAGTTGTCATTTAATTATCTCGTCGGGTGTAATAATAATCTTTGTCTTGTTGGAGAACGTCCCGAGTTTCACGTCGGGCCTCGACACTTGCGCCATTATCCCCAGCATAGACTTATAAGAAAAGGCGTCTGTGTCGAACACGACATAGAGAGGCGTCTTTTCCAGATACCGGTTCACCATGTCGATGGCCAACACATAGTTGTTCTCATCGCCGCTGCAGAAGTCGGCCGAGAGCCCCTTCCGCCTCGCTACGAGCCTGCAGCGGTCGGTCATCTGCTTCCCGCCGACGAACAGATACCTCGGGTCGTCGCCCCGCTTGTATATCAGCCCAAGCGACTTGCGCAGCCTGTACGAGAGCATCTTGACCAGAGCTACCAGCGCCTTGACATATACGGCCCCCTTGATGGGAACCGTTATGCAGAAGCTGAGATGGCCGTAATGCTTCCTGAAGAATATGAGCATTGCCTGATAAAACACATGCACGTAGCGGAAAGATGTCTTATGTGTGCTCTCCCCCTTGTAATGCAGTATCGGGTAAGGCAAATACCAGTTTTCATAGCCCCCCTGCAGCAGTCTGTACGACAGGTCGATGTCTTCGCCATACATAAAGAAATCCTCGTCGAGCAGTCCAACCTTGTCGAGCGCCTCGCGCCTCAACAGGCAGAACGCCCCGCTGATTACCTCTATGCAAACGGGCTCTTCCCAGCTCAGGTAGCCCATGTAATACCTGCCGAACGTCCGGCTTTGCGGGAAGCGGGCACAGAGCCCGAACATCTTGTAGAACGATGTCATTGGCGTTGGCAGTCCCCGCCTCGACTCCAGCGCCCTTGTACCGTCGGGATTGTACATCCTGACCCCGGCACCGCCGGCAGCGGGATGCAGGTCCATGAATGCGAGCACATTGCGTATGGTGTCTTCACCAACAAACGTGTCGGGGTTGAGCAGCAGCACGTATTCGCCTGCCGACTGGCGTATGGCTATGTTGTTTGCCCTCGCGAAGCCCAGGTTATGGTTGCAGTCAATGACGGCCACATTCTTGAAACGCCGTGTGATGTATCCCACCGAATCGTCTTTCGAGTGGTTGTCTACCACAAAAATCTCGCTTTCGATGCCGTCGAGCGCCCGCCCAAGACTGTCTAAGCACTGCTCTACGTAGTACTTTACGTTATAGTTTACTATGATTACACTCAGCTTCATTTGTCTTTTTCGGCCATTGACACCTCGTAGTAGCATTTCCCCAATGCCGGGAACACAAACGGCATACACAGAAACAGGATGATGGCCATGTACCCAAATGTTGTTGACATGAAGAGATAGTAAAGCAGCGTGTTGGCCACCATGGGCAGCGCAAGCAACAAAATGCGCACTGTTCCCCACCTGGCCAAGGCCCGGTCGGCGCCAACGGCAAGTGCCCGCCTTACCGGGGCAAACCTGAACATGCGCAAAGACAGAGGTATGGCCACAAGCGTGAGCAGCTCCATGGCGGTCATGGCAGCAAACTCGGCACCGCTTGCCGAAGCGCAGGCGCCCACTGCGAGCGCATCGCTCTCATAGGCGGCAACAAGTGCAAGCGACACTACTATGCCTGTCCAAAACTCCGCCATCAATATGTTTCGTGTCTTTTTCATCATTATTTTACTTTCCGTCAAACAATGTCCTATTCTGTATCGACCGGCCCAACGTCACTTCATCGGTGTATTCCAGTTCGTCGCCTACGGATATGCCGCGGGCAATGACGCTCAACCTTACGTCGTATGGCGCCAACTTCCTGTATATATAAAAGTTGGTGGTGTCGCCCTCCATGGTTGAGCCAAGGGCCAGTATGACCTCTTTCACGCCTCCGCGGGCCACCCGCTCCACCAGCGAGTCTATCTCGATGTCGCCCGGCCCTATGCCGTCCATTGGCGAGATGACCCCTCCCAGCACGTGGTAAAGGCCATGAAACTGCATGGTAGCCTCGACGGCCATGACGTCCTGCACGTTCTCCACCACGCATATCGTTGCCCCGTCACGGCTGTGGTCGGAACATATAGGGCAAACGTCGCCGTCGCTTATATTGTGGCAAACGGAGCAATACTTAACCTCACGCCTCAACTTGCCCACGGCACCGACAAAGCGCTCCACCTCGTCGGCATCTCGCCTGAGCAGGTGAAGCACAAGCCTCAGGGCCGTCTTGCGGCCTATGCCGGGCAACTTGGCAAACTCGTCGACGGCTTTTTCCAACAATTGTGAAGGATATTGCTGTATCATATTTGCGCCTCCTTCATTTGTTTTCTATCTCGCTGAGTTCCAGCCACCTCATGCTCTTCTCGTCAAGCTCTTCGTTAAGCAGCGGCAACCGCTTGCTCTTCTCTGTGAGCTCGGCCACGGAGAGGGTGCCGCTGCACAGCGCCTCCTCAATTGACTTCTTCTCTTCTTCCAGGGCGGCTATGTCTTTCTCGAGCTCAGCAAACTCCATTCTCTCCTTGTATGTCATACGTCGTCTGACCTCATGCCGCGGCTGTTGCGGCGCGGCCTTACGCACCTTGGCTTCCGTCTCCACCTCTGCCTTCGACTGGAGCGAGCTCCATGCCCTGTATTGGGTATAATTGCCGGGGAAATCTTTTATCACCCCATCGCCCTTGAACACCAGCAAATGGTCGACCACCTTGTCCATGAAATAGCGGTCGTGGCTCACCACGATGACGCAACCGGGGAAGTCGGCAAGATATTCTTCCAATATCTGCAACGTCACTATGTCGAGGTCGTTGGTTGGCTCGTCGAGCACGAGGAAGTTTGGATTGCGCATCAGCACTGTGCACAGATACAGTTTGCGGCGCTCGCCACCGCTCAGCTTGCTCACATAGTTGTGCTGTTGTTCGGGCGTGAACAGGAAATGCTGCAGGAACTGCGACGCCGTGAGGTGGCGTCCGCCGCCCAAGTCAATGTAATCGGCAATGTCCCTTACAACGTCTATCACCTTCTGGCCCTCGTCAAACTTAAGTCCTTCCTGCGAGAAATAGCCGAAGCGCACCGTGTCGCCTATCACAATCCGCCCGGAATCCGGCTGCTCGAGCCCGAGCAGCATCTTGACAAACGTCGACTTGCCGGTGCCGTTGTTGCCCACGATGCCCATCTTCTCGTAACGCGCGAAGTTGTAATAGAAGTCCTTCATTATGACATGCTCGCCCGACCATGCCTTCGATATGTACTGGCACTCGAATATCTTGCTGCCTATATATACATTTGAAGACTTCAGCCTCATCTGCCTCTCCTCCATGCGCTGCTTGGCCACCCGCTCCAACTCGTAGAATGCGTCTTCGCGGTATTTGGCCTTGTGTCCGCGGGCCTGCGGCATTCGCCTCATCCAGTCGAGCTCACGGCGATACAGGTTGTTGGCCCTGGCTATCTCGGCCCGGCGTGCGTCAAGCCGCTCCTGGCGCTTTTCGAGGTAATAGCTGTAGTTGCCGCGGTATGTATAAATGCGCTTGTCGTCGAGCTCCAATATCACCGAGCACACCCTGTCGAGGAAAAAGCGGTCGTGCGTCACCATCAGCAGCGTCTTGTTGCCGCTCGACAGGTAGCCCTCGAGCCACTCTATCATGTCCAAGTCAAGGTGGTTGGTGGGCTCGTCGAGTATCAGCAGGTCGGGCTCGGTGATGAGCACATTGGCCAGTGCCACCCTTTTCTGCTGCCCTCCGCTGAGCTGCCCCATCGGTTGCGACAGGTCGCGAATCTTAAGCCGCGTCAGTATCTGCTTCGCCTTAAGCACCAGGGCGTCGTCGCCGTGATGGTTGAAGCAGGCGTCGAGCACCGACTCAGCCGGGTCGAACACCGGCGACTGCTCGAGGAAGCCCACTTTCAGGTCGCGGCGGAATATTATCTCGCCGGCGTCGCGCCCCTCCTTGCCCGAGAGCACCGAGAGCAGCGTCGACTTGCCCGTCCCGTTTTTGGCAATCAGCCCCACCCGCTGGCCTTCAGCTATGCTGAAGCTGATGTCCTCAAACAGCACGAGCGCCCCGAACGTCTTGGTCAGGTTCTGTACGTCAAGAAACGGTTTGTCCTTTGCCATGTCCTTATGCGTCCTTGAGAGACTTGTTTACCGAGTCGATATATCCGAGCAACTCTTCTTTGCCCACCCTCGTTTCCGACGATGTTATGAATATAGGCGGCAGCTCTTCCCATGTCTCCGTCAGCTTGGCCTTGTATGCCTCGACATTGCCGGCAACCTTGCCGGCCGACAGCTTGTCGGCCTTCGTAAACACGATGGCAAACGGTATGCCGCTGGCGCCCAGCCAGTTGATGAATTCAAGGTCTATCTGCTGCGGCTCATGCCTCACGTCGACAAGCACAAACACGCATGCCAACTGCTTGCGCTGCAGAATGTAGCCGCTTATCATCTGCTCCAGGCGGACCTTCTCTGTCTTCGATCGCTTGGCATAGCCATAGCCGGGCAGGTCTACCAAATACCACTCACGGTTTATTATGAAATGGTTTATCAGCAGCGTCTTGCCGGGCATGGCCGACGTCTTAGCCAGTTTTTTCTTGCCGCACAACATATTTATTAGGCTCGATTTCCCAACGTTCGAACGGCCAATGAATGCATACTCTATCCTGTTGTCCTTTGGGCACATCGACTCACGCGGCGCGCTCAAAGTAAATTCGGCTGTATTTATTTCCATCGCTATTTATCTGTTTTGACTGCAAAATTAAGGCAAAACGAATGAATTACAAAGAAATGGCATGGCTTTTTAACAGCCGATAATAGTTTTTGCGATGTGTATGGCAGCCTACGACTGAATGAAGCGGCCCTGTCGGCGGCACCGTCAACGATGCAGGGCCGGGCTGCCCACACTGCCCGATGCGCACGGGGCGGCTGCGCTCCGGACAGTGCAAGATAGGGTTTGGGGCGGGGCGAAACGGATGGCCCGCGGTAAAACATGATTACACTTATGGCCATGCCTGACGCCGGCGGCACCATAGGATGACAAGACGGCACATTCCGGCCTGCCATACGGCACGTTTCGCACAGCGACAAAGGCCGTTTGGCCATAGCATTCGGCCCGTTTGGCAAACGCCTCACAGCCAGCTTGTTGCGCCGGATGCCGCGAGCAGCATTTTTTATTACAACAAATGGCCGCCAACCGAGGCCATGACGCTACAGGCAAGCCATGGAGCCAGACCGGCAGCGGGCATGGCGCCATGGCGATGACATGCAACCGAAGGATGGCCATGGGCCGCACAAACAAAGGCCACCGGCACCGAAAAATCATCATTTCAGTGTATTATTACCACCCAAAAGACCAATTTCAGGGCCGTCTCCGTGCCAAATATCACTAATAATTGCGATTGCCTACTGCTCGAATTATGCCTAACTTTGCACCCGAAATCAAAAATCATATCACTCAACTCATATACACCGACATGAATAAATCGCCATATCAATTGCGGTATAGCCTTCTACTCATATCCGTATTTGCGTTTGCTCTTACAAGCGCCCAACAAGCATTAAAGCTGACAAGCATAGTTACCGACAAGGCTGACGGCGCGCCGCTGAGCCATGCCCGCGTGGAGGTGCGCTCCGCCGAAGGCAATGCCTTGGCCGGAGGGGCCCTGACCGGGGCCGACGGCAAGGCCACCATACAACTGGGCAAGGCGGGCAGATACACCGTGAGCGTGAGCCTGCTGGGCTACAGGAAGCACAGTGGCACGGTCGACTTGAAGTCGTCTGAAACGATGGCCATCAAGATGGAGGTAGACGAAAAGTCTCTCGGCGAAGTGGTGGTCGACGGCCTGAGCCCCACAGAAAAGGTGGCACGGCTGGCATACAATGTTTCACTTATAGAGACAGACAAGTTTAAGAACACCACCATGGACCTGGCAAGCGTGATGGACCGCATAAGCGGCGTGAGGATAAGGCAGGGCGGCGGAGTGGGCTCAGATGCCGACGTGTCGCTCAACGGATTCTCGGGCCGCCACGTAAAGGTGTTCATCGACGGGGTTCCGATGGAAGGCATGAGCTCGGCCTTCGGGCTCAACAACATACCTGCCGGGCTGGCCAAGCGCATCGAGGTGTACAAGGGCGTTGTGCCCATAGAGCTCGGAGGCGACGCCCTGGGCGGGGCCATCAACATCGTGACAGACAAAAGCCGGCGCACCAGGGTCAACGCGTCTTACTCGTTTGGCTCGTTCAACACTCACAAGACCAACGTCTACGCCGAGTATACGGCCCAAAACGGTTTCCACGTTTCGCTGAATGCCTACCAAAACTATTCGGACAACGACTACAAGGTGAACATCGACCACTACACGGACTTCACAAACAACAGCGTGGTCTACGGCGACTTCGAGGTGCGACGCTTCCACGCCAGGTACCACAACGAGGCCGCCGTGCTCAAGGTGGGCGTGGTAGACAAGCCTTTTGCCGACAGGCTGCTGCTCGGATTCACCGGCGGCTATGAGTACAAAGAGACCCAGAACGCATCGAACATGAACTGGGTGTACGGCGCCCGATACACCACTGCAAGCACCCTGATGCCGACGCTGACATACGAGAAACGGTTTGACGTGCTCGAAGGGCTGCATGTGTCGCTCAACGGCAACTACAACTTCGGCAAGTCGTATGCTTCCGACACGGCCAGCTGCAACTACAACTGGCTGGGAGAACGCGGCCCCGACAAGAGCGCCCCGGGCGAACTGTCGTACACAAAATACCACTACCGCGACCACAACGGCGCGGCCAACCTGGCCGTAGCGCTGTTTCCGGCCCCCGGCCACTCTGTGTCTGTAAGCTCAACACTGACCACCTTCTCGCGGTCGGGCAAGGATGAGACCGTCAGCAAGCCAGAATACGACCACCCGCAAAAAAGCGTCAAGGCCACATCGGGCCTTAGCTACAAGTACGACTACAGGGGAATATGGAACACGTCGGCCTTCGTGAAAAACTATGTCAACCACCTTGAGGCATGGCTCGACCCCGACGGCGGGAGCAACTACCGCGACATGAGCTCCACTGAGTCGTATTGGGGAGGCGGACTGGCCACTACTTATTTCATAGGCAAGCGCCTGCAGCTGCGCCTTTCTTATGAATATGCCTACAGGCTGCCAACGAGCCGCGAGCTGTTCGGCTCGGGCGACGACATAGAGAGGGGCAACGCCACGCTCAAGCCCGAGACGAGCAACAACGTCAACCTGGGGGTCACGGTGCGCCCCATGGACACGCCGGCACACCGGCTTACCATTGACGCCGCATTGCAATACCGCGACATCAACGACTACATACGCCGCACCACAAACAACGACAACGGGCGCGCCAGCTCAAGCAACGAAGGGGGCGTGCGCAGCATAGGCGGCGACATGAGCCTGAGATACACCTACAACGGCATGTTGTTTGTCGGGGCCAATTTCAGCTACTTCGACATGCGCAGCATGATGAAGTACAAAACGGGCACACAAAGCCTGAGCCTCAACTACAAAGAGCGCATACCGGCCATGCCATACATGTATGGAAACGCTGAAGCTGGCGTGAGCCTCAACGACGTGGTGGTCAAGGGCACTCTGCTCGACATACACTACATGATGAGCTATGTGCATGAGTTCAACTACGAGTGGAACACATACAACAACAGCGAACTGGAAGTGCCGATGCAGATTTCGCACGACATCAACATAAGCTACAGCTTCGGAAGGCAACGCGAATTTACGGTGTCGGCCGAATGCCGCAACATTTTCGACGAAAGACTCTACGACAACTTCAAGATGCAGAAGCCCGGACGGTCGTTCGCCTTCAAAGTGGCCTACAACTTCAACAAGTGAAACAATGACACTGACATTGAAAAAACAATAAACACTAAAGACAAATGAAAAAAGACTTAAGACTCATTGGCCTCGGCATGCTGGCGTGTGCCATAACGGCCTGCACCAGCGACGACGACGCAAACCCAGGCTCAACAACGCCGCCTAACGGCAACAGCACCGAACAGTATATAGTGATGAGCGGCTCGGGAGAGAGCAACGGGGCCTACCTGCAACAGGTTGACAGCATTGCGTCGGGGCTGCTCGACGCTACAAGCAACACCAACAACCGCATCTTCTTCAGCGGCAACAACCCCGACTTCGTGAACTATGGTAACAAATATCTGATTGGGATGAACTACCCTTCGCAGGGAGGCTCGTCGTCAGACTATATCACCAAGGCATGGAAACTGTCTGACGGAACCATGGTGCAGCACGGCAGCGGACTGGCGCTCGATGGCGATGTCAAGGCAAGGGGCATATTCAAAAACTACCTCATAGGGCTCTCCGACCAGACCGGCGACGGACACTATGAGCGCGTGAAGTTCATTGAATTGGAAAACTTCAACCGCGCGGTTGTCGACGGGATAATAGATTGCGACAACCTCGATGCCGAACCGGCCAGCCTGATGGAAGGCGAGACATGGGGAGTGGGCGACCTGGCAGGATACGGAGACTATGTGCTGATGGCTTACTGCACAAAACACATAGAGCCCGACGACCAGTCGACACGCGCAAAAGCCACCTACAGCACCGACCTGGCCAACAACCTGTATATCGGCGTATATGAGTTTGACCCAGAAGACAGCCAGAAAGAGTATCTGAAATACCAACACACGATTGTGCGCAAGAGCGCCGACCACCCGGGACAAGAGGCCGGACAGATAAAAGGCAACAACCGATCGCGCACTGAGACGGGCATCGAAGTGGTGGGCGACGACATATACCTGTTCTGCCAGAGCACAATCAAGAACTCTGACGAAACCGCCCCGCAGATGCCTTCGGCCGTGCTGAGGATAAGCGGAAGCAACATCGACAACGGGATGCCGGTGGGTATTGACAGCGACTACTACGTTAACCTGACCGAAAAGACAGGCCACTACCTATGGAGATGCTACTATATAGGCGACAACAAGTTTTGCCTTCAGCTATTCTCTGAGCCCGGCAACAGCGGCGTGGCCGAGGGGTCGCACAAGAAGTTCGGCATTTTCGACGTCGAGACAATGGAATACAACGAGGTGAGCGGTCTGCCCTCGCCCTCTGAGATACAGGACATCGCACTGCCGGTGGCCATCGACGAAAGCCGCAACACCATCACCTTCGAAATGCAACTGGCCGACGGCTCACGCGCAGCGCTCTACACGATAGACAAAGACGGCAATGCCGTGCGGGGCATGGAGGTCAACACGGAGTCTATCCTGGGTGTGAGCCTGCTTAAAGAAGACCAATAAACAAGGCCTGCACAATGAAAAAGACATTCAGAAAAATACACCTTTGGCTCTCTGTCCCCTTCGGGCTGATTATCTCTATAATCTGCCTGACGGGGGCAGCCTTGGTTTTTGAGCGTGAAATCAATGATGCGATAAACAGCCATCTCTACGAGATTGAGCCTCCTGAAAACGCAAGGGCGCTCGACATTACAACCATAGCGCACCGCGTAAGCGAACAGGTAGACGACTCGCTGAGCATTGCCAGCATCATCATTCCGGCTGAAAAAGACCGCTCTTACCAAGTAACGTTCAGCAACTTACGCAAGCGCTCGCTCTGTGTAAACCAATACACCGGCGAAGTATTGGGGTGGCCGGAAAGCCATCCGTTCTTCCAGACCGTGCGACAGCTGCACCGTTGGCTCATGGACGTGCCGCCTAAGAAAGGCGACAAGACGGCCGGCAAGACCATTGTCGGGGTTTCAACTCTGGTCATGGCCATCATCCTACTGTCGGGGTTGGTCGTATGGTGGCCCAAAAACAGGAAAGCATTGAAGCACCGGCTGCGGGTTTCCTGCACCAAAGGGTGGCGACGGCTATGGTATGACTGCCATGTGGCGCTGGGCTTCTACTCTACCCTGGTCTTGCTCGTCATGGCTTTGACAGGCCTCACATGGTCGTTCGGATGGTACAGGACGGCCGTCTACGGCATGTTTGGAGCCGACACGCAAAAGCAAAGCCACGCACGGGCCGACAACAACAGAAAGAATGGAAAAACGAAGGCCGGCAAACCCCAAACCGACTACACCGCATGGGACAAGGCGGCACGCAACATTGCGGCCCTATACTCGGGCGACTACTCGTCGATAACGATTGCCAATGGCACCGCACAGGTGAGCAAGAACGGCGAAGGATACCTCAGGCATGTGGACAAACTGACGTTCAACACCAAGGACGGACTCGTGGAAAGCATAACGACATGGGGCGAAACTCCACGCGAGGCCAAGTTAAAAGGATGGTTTTATGCCTTCCACACCGGAGCTTGGGGGGGCCCGACAACAAAGGTTATCTATTTCATCATGGCCCTGATTGGCGCTATATTGCCCCTGACAGGCTACTATCTGTGGATAAAACGGATGATGGCCAGACGAAAGAAAAACAGCTGAAAGCCCGCAACGGCGCCATACCTAAAAAACAAAGACATTGGCAAAGCCTGCTTACCGAGCGTAAGCGAAGACTTGCCAATGTCTTTTTCATATCTTTACCGCCCCCTGCGGCAACCCTCAAAACGGCGGGTTCTGGCTATCCTCAGCCGTAACGGAGCCACCATCGGGCTGCGACGGCCGGGCTGCAGCGCCCCCATCGCTTGCCGCGGGGCGAGGCCTGACGCTCAGCAACTCTATGTTCTCGGCCCAAACCTCGGTCACATTGTGCTTTACACCGTGCTTGTCGTTATACGTGGTATACCGTATGCGCCCCTCAACATAGAGCTTGTCGCCCTTGTGTACATACTTCTCTACAATCTCGGCAAGCCGCCTCCACAAAACAACATTATGCCAGTCTGTGCGCTCTGGCACCTGTGTTCCATTCTGGAGCACGTAGCCGCGCTCGGTCGTAGCCATCGTAAGCCTGGCCACGGCCACCCCTTGGTCAACGTACCTTACTTCAGGTTCCCTGCCCACATTACCAATAAGCATCACCTTATTCATGACAAAACCGAATCAGGATGAACAAGAAAACTCAACAAGCACACAGAGCCAATGAAGCATTACTTGCATTGCCCCAAGTAGCGGAACTTGAAATTCTTGCCTTTTGCCGACGGAAACTGGCTACGACTGTCTACACGCTGGCGCAGATGCTCGACTATACGGTTGTAGCAATCCATGCCCGAGACGGCCTTGCACTGGGCAACAAAATGCGTATCGCGGTACTGGAACTTGCCGGTGCCGGGCACCTGAAGCACGCGTTTGAAATCAATCACGCCTTCATACCACCCAGGCAGTTCCTCGTTGAGGTGGGCTATTACCGGTGACACTATCTTCTCGCGGTCGTTGGCAGGCGAAACGCTGTGCAACGCACGCTTCTCCTTGAAGTCGAGCATGGTAGCTGCCTCGGTCTTGATTATAATGAAATATACACGTGGACGTATCTTGTAACGCTTTGGGTAATACACATCACTCGCTGCGTACTCACGGATATCTTCCTCCAACATGGGATTCATGCCAATTTCATCAATACTTGCCAAGAAGTCGATGGCATCATCTACATTATGGACTAAAATCTCCCTATCGAAATATCTTAAGTACAAATTCATTTGGTAATGTTGTTTTTCTGAGTAAAATAAAAGAAGAGCGGAAAACGGGACTCGAACCCGCGACCCCGACCTTGGCAAGGTCGTGCTCTACCAACTGAGCTATTTCCGCGAAAAATGGTGAAGAGGAGGAGACTCGAACTCCCACGTCGCAATTAACACTACCCCCTCAAAGTAGCGCGTCTACCAATTCCGCCACCTCTCCATCAAACAAGAAAAAAGAGTGCCCAGAACAGGACTCGAACCTGCACGCCTCGCGGCACACGCACCTGAAACGTGCGCGTCTACCAATTCCGCCACCTGGGCTTTTGCTTGAGCATCCCGTGCTCAAAAACTCTTTTGTACATAATGTCGAGCGGAAAACGGGACTCGAACCCGCGACCCCGACCTTGGCAAGGTCGTGCTCTACCAACTGAGCTATTTCCGCTTTTGCATTTCCTTTTGTAAGGAGCGTTTCTCTTAACGCGGTGCAAAGGTACGACTTTTTTTGAAACCTGCAAAATTTTCGGCAACTTTTTTCTCGTTTTTTTTCAATTCATGCGTTTTTTGTAGTCTTCATACCCAAAAGAGCGCATAATTTCGAGATTTCCGTCTGCATGCAGGAAGCCTATTGCAGGATGCGAAATACCGTTGAACATCGTGGTCTTGACTGTGGTATAATGGAGCATGTCTTCAAAAACCACGGTATCGCCCACGGCGAGCGGCTTCTGAAAACGCCACGCCCCCATAAAGTCGCCGGCCAGGCAACTGTTGCCCCCAAGCCTGTATGTGCAAGGCTCGCATGCCGCCTCAAGCGGCAACAGCTGCGCCCCCCTCACCTCGGGGTGGTATGGCATCTCCAGGCAATCGGGCATGTGGCATGTAAAGCTAACGTCGAGTATGGCCGTTTTTATGCCTTGGTCTTCCACCACGTCAACCACATGTGACACCAGGCTGCCCGTACGCCATGCGAAAGCGCTGCCCGGCTCAAGTATGACATCCAGGTTGGGGTAACGAGAATGGAATCCCCTGATGGTATCGACAAGCAGGTCTGTGTCGTACCCCTCGCGCGTCATGAGATGCCCGCCGCCAAAGTTTATCCACCTCAACTGAGGGAACCACTTTGAAAACTTATCCTCGATATGCACCAATGTACGCGCAAACACGTCTGCCCCGCTCTCGCAATGGCAGTGGCAATGAAAGCCATCGACCCCCTCGGGAAGCCGTTCGGGGAGCTTGTCGGGCGATATGCCGAAGCGGGTTCCGGGCGCACACGGATTATAAAGCATTGTGCCGACCTCCGAGTAGCCCGGGTTTATGCGCAGCCCAAGCGAGAGTTGTGGGTTTACATCGCGCACGCGAGACGAATATCTGGCATACTGTGTCAGCGAATTAAACGTGATGTGACTGGAGCACCGGGCTATCTCGTCGATCTCGGCGTCGGTATACGCCGGCGAGAACGTGTGCGCCGGCGCCCCGAACTCATCGAAGGCAAGCCTGGCCTCGCTCAATGAGCTCGCAGTGGTAGAGTGTATGTATTCCCTGAACACGGGGAACGTCTTCCACAAGGCGTATGCCTTAAATGCCAGTATAATCTCGGCATCGGCCCGCCTGGCCACATCGGATATCAACTGGAGGTTACGCCTCAACAGCGTTTCCTCTAATATATAAATAGGTGTATGCATACCTTCAAACGTTGTTGCGTCAACTTTCATGATTTATTTTGTTGCAATGGTTTAACTTCCGGCTTGCCCTGCCAAGTTTGTTGCCGCAGGAAAGCCGCCGCAAAGATACGCAAAATCCGCGTGAAAAACAAATGAATGACGGGCATACTGCCCAGGGCGGAACGCTCATAAAGGCAGCAGGGCCGAGGCGTCCCACTGGCAACGCTTCATGTCGACATGGCCGTTTGCCCGAAAGGCCACACCTTCGGCCCTGAGCGCAGCAGCCTGGCCTGGCCAGCACGGAGCCGTACGGCCCGAAGCGCCGACCACCCTGTGGCAAGGTATGCCCTCGCCCGCCCCGACACAGCTGAGCACCCGGCCCACCATGCGGGCATGGCTGGGCCAACCGGCAAGACAAGCCACCTGGCCATACGTGGCCACCATGCCGGCGGGGATGGCCGCCACCACTTCGCACACCGCACGCCTGAACTCGCAAGCATCGGGCTTCATAGGTTCGCCCTCCCCTCAACCCCAAGCAGAAAGCGTTTCGCGTCGATGCCTCCGGCATAACCGGTGAGCGAGCCGTCGGCCCCCACCACCCTGTGGCATGGAACGAAAATGGAAACAGGATTGGCCCCGTTGGCGTTTGCGACCGCCCTGCTTGCACCGGAGCGGCCCAGGAGTTGGGCCAGGCGCCCGTAAGACACGGTATGCCCATAGGGCACCGACATCAACTGCCGCCACACCTCTTGCTGGAACTCGGTGCCCACCAGCATCAATGGCACGGTAAAGGCAACGCGGTTGCCTGCAAAATACTCGTCGAGCTGCAAGGCCGCCTCGGTTGTCACCGGCGAAGCCATTTCACAGGCACCGACACCCAAGCGACGCTCCAAACTGGCCTGCGCACGCCCGGGATGCAGCTCACGGGCCCACGCGCAAAGGCACAGGCGACCGTCGAAAGCCCCGAGCAAAAGTTTGCCGCAGGGCGATTGGTAACTCACAATCGCAATATTACTTGATGTAGACATTATTATTGTTGCATAATTTACATTAAACACAAACGCACAGAGCGCCAAGACCCTTGGGGAAACAGCGCACGCAAATATACATCTTTTCGGCCACACAGGCAACACATCAGTGAGAAAAGTGGCACACACAGCGCACAGCCGGCGCTGAAACCAAGCGCATTGCGCAAAGCCAACACACCACCGCCCGACTGCAACCGGCAAACCGCAATAGCAATACGACCCATATCGCCCCTCAGTACAGGCCGTTTCAGACTGCAAAACATGCCGTTTTGCAACGCCAAATGGGCCGTATTGCCAACACACTGAGACACAGCCAGTTGGCAAGCACCATAGCATACAAGCCAAACAAACGCCCTAATGGCACAGGCGGGAAAGCCATAAGCCAAGACGAAAAGCACCCCCTAAAAACACCCCGGAGAAACCATAACGACCGAATGACACAACGAACAAGCCACAACAGAGCAAAAACGGCATGCCCAAAGGAACGACAGCCACAATCAAACAGCGTGAAACCGCCGTGTGCCCACACAACAAATTTTATTGAAAAAACGCAATAAAAACTTTTGGTGTTGCCAAAATTAATTCGTATATTTGCACTCGTTATCCTGAAAACAATCTTTTTACCTTAAAACGGCTAATACCTATAAGATATAGAGCGATTGTCTGTGAGGATCGTCGCTTTATTTTTTGCCTCGACATTTTTAGTTAATTAAGGTTAACCACGAATTCATTCCATAAGCCATACGTCCCATTATTCACAAAAAAGCAGTAACTTTGCGGCCGATTTAGTCCGTGGAGGCTTGAGAAAGTGATGGCATGAGGCCATTCCGCCTTGCGGAAAAAACCGTTTAACATAATAAATAATGTACGCAATCGTAGAAATTAACGGTCAACAGTTCAAGGCTGAGCAGGGCAAGAAGCTCTTTGTTCACCACATCAAGAACTCGGAAGCGGGTCAGGCTGTTGAGTTTGAGAAGGTGCTGCTTGTAGACAAAGACGGCAGCGTGGAAGTAGGCGCACCCACCGTGGACGGCGCAAAAGTAGTGTGCGAGGTAATCACCCCGCTCGTAAAGGGTGACAAGGTCATCGTGTTCAAGATGAAAAGGCGCAAGGACTACCGCAAGAAGAACGGCCACCGCGCACAGTTCACCGAAATCAGAATTAAGGAAGTAATCGCTTAAACCAAAGGAGGAAACAAGAAAATGGCACATAAAAAAGGTGTTGGTAGTTCCAAGAACGGTCGCGAGTCAGCTTCACAACGACTCGGAGTGAAAATCTGGGGTGGCCAGAAAGTGATAGCAGGCAACATCATCGTTCGCCAGCGTGGCACAAAGCACAATCCCGGCAAGAACGTAGGCATCGGCAAAGACGACACACTCTACGCCCTGACCGACGGCATAGTCAACTTCAAGAAAGGCCGGAAAAACAAGAGCTTCGTATCCGTAATACCTGAGGGCGAGGCATAATAAAAACCAAACAACAACTTATTCCAAACAAACAACAGACTCCCGCGGCACTCATCAGAGAGCCGCGGGAGCCTGCCTTTAATGACACTTGCCGCAACGGCAAACAGCCGCACGCCGCGACGGCAACACCGACAGACGGGCGGCGCAGAAGCAACCTGCCACCATGCCGCCCGAAAACAAATAGAATTTGCAAACAAACCGCTTCTTCATTTAATACCATGCCACAAAAACAATCCTCGACAAAGATTTAGACCAAAAGTAGAAACTTTTGCCACGGTTAAATTGCATTATTCCTATAAAATTGCTACTTTTGCAGAGAATATGCCGACGCCGGGCGCAACCGACGCCAAAGCGCCATGCTGATGGCACAGACCACACTGCACAAGAAGAGAGAAAAGGCAGACAATGAAACTCATAATAATGACCAAGCCCACGTTCTTCGTGGAGGAAGACAAGATACTCTCATCACTCTTCGACGAGGGCCTTGACAACCTGCATCTTTACAAGCCGGGAGCTGCCCCGATGTATTCGGAAAGGCTGCTGACCCTGCTGCACGAAGACTACTATAACAAGATAACCGTTCACGGCCACTTCTATCTAAAAGACGAATACGGACTTAAAGGCATACACATAGACGACGCCACCAGCCTGCCGCCAAACGGATACAAAGGACATGTGAGCCGCACGTGCCACACGCTGGACGAACTGAAGGACGCGAAGAAAAAGTCGAACTATGTGTTCCTGAAGAATGTGTTCGACAGCCTTACCAACGGCAACGAGAAAGCTTCGTTCACCATTGAGCAATTGGAAGACGCCGCCAGCCACGGACTGATAGACAAGAAGGTGTATGCGCTGGGCGGGATGAACATAGAAAACATACGCACGGCCCGGGAACTGGGATTCGGCGGGGTTGTTGTGTGCGGCGACCTGTGGAACCGCTTTGACATCCACAACCAGCTCGACTACAAGGAACTCATACTCCATTTTGAAAGGCTCCGCAAAGCCACAAACTGAAAGCACATTACATAAACAAACAACAATAAAATGAGCGAACAAAACTCTTACATGGTCTTCTCGGGTACCAATACGAGATACCTCGCAGAAAAAATCTGCAAAAGTTTGGATTGCCCGCTGGGGCAGCTCCTCATAACGAAGTTCTCTGACGGAGAATTTGCTGTCTCATACGAAGAGTCCATCCGTGGTCGCGATGTGTTCCTGGTACAGAGCACATTCCCCAACTCAGACAACCTGATGGAGCTGCTGCTGATGATAGACGCCGCAAAACGGGCATCGGCCAGGACCATCAACGCCGTAATACCCTACTTCGGATGGGCACGGCAAGACCGCAAGGACAAACCGAGGGTGAGCATAGGAGCAAAGCTCATTGCCGACCTGCTCAGCGTGGCCGGCATAGACAGGCTCATCACCATGGACCTGCACGCAGACCAGATACAAGGATTCTTCAACGTGCCGGTAGACCACCTGTATGCTTCTGGGGTACTACTGCCCTACCTGCAAAGCCTGAAACTGAAGGACATGGTGATAGCTTCGCCTGATGTCGGCGGCTCAAAGCGTGCCAACACTTACGCCAAATACTTCGGCTGCCCGCTGGTGCTCTGCAACAAGACACGCGCCAGGGCCAACGTGGTGGAAAGCATGCAGATAATAGGAGACGTCAAAGGAAAGAACGTCATAATCATCGACGACATGGTGGACACGGCCGGGACAATTACAAAGGCTGCCGACATAATGAAGGAAGCCGGAGCCCTCACCGTGAGGGCATGTGCCTCGCACTGTGTCATGAGCGGCCCGGCCAGCGAGCGGGTGCAGAACTCATCACTCGAAGAAATCGTGTTCACCGACTCGATACCCTACTCTAACCGCTGCGCCAAAATCAAGCAAATATCGGTTGCGGACATGTTTGCTGAAACGATAAGGCGAGTGATAAACAACGAAAGCATAAGCAGCCAATACTTGGTGTAACAAGGCGAAATATGCGCAAGGACACTATAACTGTACTGACGGCGGCAAGCATGATGCTTGCCGCTTGTCAGTCTGGCTCTTTCAAGATAAGCGGCAGTGGAGAAAAGCTAGTCGATGGAGACACAGTGATAATGGCAAGGGCCAACAGCGAAGGGCAGCCTGTAGACACGGCAGTGGTGAAAGACGGCAAATTTGAGTTTGAAGGCAAGGCTGATTCTACACGTTTCTGCATTGTTTTCTCAACAAAAGACAGGGAAGCCCAGCTGCCTTTCTTTGTGGAAGGCGGCAATATAAGGCTCTACATGGCAGACAGCCCTCTGACAATGGAGGTTGGGGGCACAACGATGAACAACAAATGGCAGGACTTCGTCGATGAGACGGCTGGCATCGGGCTTGACATAAACAGGCTTGCATCGCGCCTCTACGACACAAAGGCCGACCACCAAGCCCGCCAAGAGATTATGGACTCTATAACTGAGCTGAACAAGATGTTTGAAGAAATACTTATCAGCAAGGCCACGAAAAACATCGACAATGAGTTTGGGGCTTTCTTATTGACATATTACAACCGGTTCATCAATCGGGATAAAAGACATGAACTGGAACAAAAAATGCCCGGCGAATTGCGCAAAAAAACGTTCTGACAATAACGGTCAGTTGAAGTTGAATACGTCAACGGCACTTGTGGGCAAGCCACGAAGTCTGTTTTTTGGAAATACCTTGCCGGCGACGGAATGACAAAGCGTCAATAGGATGCCTGGCAACGTATGGCCTTGCATGGTAAACCTTGATGTTTTGCAGAAACCAATTCACCCTATCTTTACTTACCAACCATTGCTGTGACATGTGCCTGGCCGTGAACCGCAACGCAAAATGCATGGCTCTGCTGCAAGACTTAACCGACATGGCAAGGCCATCACTGAGGCAAGGCACTGCCAGCAGAAGAACAAAAGGCGCAGAAGCATGCTGCATGGGCTATGCTTCTGCGCCTTGATGACACATGCCTTCAATGGCATGAACTCAGTTTCCGGTCACTATCACTTGTCGTTTGGCAGGGTGAACCACTTGACATAGCAGAAATCCTGACGGTGCGGCAGCTTTGAGTTCTTCGGATACATCCTTATGGCACCCTTAAAAGTTCCGGCGCTATTTGCTTCCAACTTACCCTCAAATGTGTAATTGTTGCCTTCGTGCAAAACAACCTTGAGCGGTATGATGCTGGATATGCGCTCCTCGCCGTCGTCGTCGCTCTTGACTGACACAAACTCCAAGCCGATGGCATCATCAAGCCCCTGCTCGTTGAGAACATACTTGATGGTGTATTCCTTGCCTGTCTCTACACCACTGGCAGGTATGTCCCACTCGCATGAAACAACCTCGATGGCATCCCAACGCTCTGCAACGACCTCTTTCCACTGTGCAATCTCCTTGGCAACACGGTTGTCGTCTGCCGAAAGCATCTTGAAACGGGCAGCTTCCTTCTCGTAGAACTTGCTATAATAATCGTCGAGCTGGCGCTTCATAGTGTAATGAGGAGCAATCTGGGCAATTGAGTTCTTGATGACCTTGATCCAACCCTCGCTGTAGCCCTTCTCGTTCTTGGCGTAATAGAGCGGTATGATCTCACGCTCAAGCATGCTGTAGATTGTTGCTGCGTCAAGCTGATCCTGATAGCTTTGGTTCTGGTAAGTACGCTTCTCGGTCAAAGCCCATCCAGCTCCCTCACGATAGCCTTCCAACCACCAGCCGTCAAGCACAGACAGGTTGACAACACCGTTCATCTCAGCCTTCTCTCCTGATGTACCAGAAGCCTCAAGCGGACGTGTCGGGGTGTTCATCCAAATGTCAACGCCAGCTACCAGGCGGCGTGCCAACTGATAGTCGTAGTCCTCCAGGAATATTATCTTGCCAAGGAACTCCGGGCGCTGGCTTATCTCGTAAATCCTCTTTATCAGTCCCTGACCGGCACCGTCGGCGGGATGTGCCTTCCCCGAGAAAAGGAACTGAACCGGACGCTCTGGGTTGTTCACTATCTTTTCAAGGCGCTCAAGGTCTGTAAACAGCAAGTGGGCGCGCTTGTATGTGGCGAACCTACGGCAGAAACCGATGATCAACGCATTAGGATTGATTCGCTCAAGCAATGATACGACACGCGATGGGTCGCCCTGATTGCGCAACCATTTCTCAGAGAACTGCATCCTGATGTAATCGACGAGCTTCTTCTTCAAAGCCATTCTGGTGTCCCAAATCTCATCATCGGGCACTTTATATATGGCTTCCCAGATGCTTTGGTTGCTCTGGTCGCTCATGAACGACTCATCAAAATACTTCGCGTAAATCTTTCTCCATTCTGTTGCGGCCCATGTCGGCATGTGAACACCATTGGTTACATAACCAACATGGTTTTCTTCGGGATAATAACCGTTCCAGATGCTTGAGAACATCTTCTGGCTTACCCATCCGTGCAGCTTGCTTACCCCGTTGACTTCTTGGCATGTGTTGCAAGCAAACACCGACATACAGAACTTCTCGGAATGATCATTGGGGTTGTTTCGGCCCATTCCGATAAGCTCATCCCATGATATTCCGAGCTTTGCGGGGTAGCCACCCATGTACTTTCCAAACAAGCCTTCGTCGAAGTAGTCGTGGCCCGCGGGCACCGGAGTGTGCACAGTATACAATGAAGACGCGCGCACGAGCTCCATAGCCTGGTTGAACGACAGTCCGCTTTCAACATAATCACACAGACGCTGCAGGTTGCAAAGCGCTGCATGGCCTTCGTTGCAGTGATAAATATCTTTGCTAATGCCAAGCTTCTTCAGCATGAGAACACCACCAATGCCCAAGAGAATCTCCTGCTTAAGGCGGTTTTCCCAATCACCTCCGTACAAAGAGTGAGTGATAGGCTTGTCAAATTCAGAGTTCATCTCGTTGTCAGTGTCAAGAAGATAGAGCTTTATGCGCCCAACATTGACACGCCACACATATGCATGAACAAAATAATTAGTATACGGAACGTCAACAACGAGCGGGTTGCCGTCGCTGTCAAGCTGGCGCTCGATGGGCAGGAGGTTGAAGTTCTGAGCCTCGTAATTGGCAATCTGCTGCCCATCCATGCTCAAAGACTGCTTAAAGTAGCCATAACGGTAAAGGAAACCGACAGCACACATATCCACATTGCTGTCTGATGCCTCCTTAAGATAGTCGCCGGCAAGCATGCCCAAGCCGCCAGAATAAATCTTCAAGACCTGATTCAAGCCGTATTCCATTGAAAAATATGCCACCGAAGGACGCTTGCGATTAGGCTTAACGTCCATGTAATCGCGGAATAACCCATAGACGTTCTTCACCTTCTTCATGAGAGCCTTGTCCTTTACGATTTCTTCCTTGCGCTCATAGCTAAGCCGCTCAAGCAAAAGAACGGGGTTGTGATCTACCTCGCGGTACAGCTCGGGTGACAGTTCACGGAAGAGGTCCCGTGCCTCATGGTTCCAAGACCACCACATGTTGTGGGCCAGTTCATCCAGACACTTAAGCTGTTCAGGCATGCCTGACCTAACGTTCAACTCTTTCCACTGAGGAACGTTAACATAATCTGCTTTAATTTTCATATTTTAATTTGATGAATACTATTCATTTCAATCCCGCAACACGCCTCTCTGCCTTTTCCAAAGCAATGGCGTATGCTTCAAAATAATACTTTATAAACTCACTCCAAAGTGCTTTCTTCGATAAAGCATCTGCGTTGGCGCGTGCTTTCTTGACCTGCGAATCTGTGAAATTAGAGAAATCTGCCACAGTCTCCTTTATATTGTCGGCTACTTCCGAGTAGTTGTAATCGGTTCGGTGAATCACCTTCACACCATCAATAAGCTCGCTGTAACCTCCCTTTATGCTGTTTGCCCATAGACCAAAGCCCGACAAATCTGTCGTGATGCACGGCACCTTGAATGCAATAGCCTCAAGCGGAGTATAACCCCATGGTTCGTAATACGAAGGATAAATGCACAAGTCATTGCCGAGCACAATATCATAATATGACATGTTCAGTATGCCGTCGTTACCATCAAGATAACACGGCAGGAAAATAACCTTCACATTATCTTCCTGACGGTTGTGCATGTCATAATACTTAAGGGTATCCAGCACACAGTCGTGGCTCATCTCATGCAGCCAATGCGTCACGAGCGGCACTTCCAATGGAGTGTCATAATCCTTTCCGCTGGCAAGACGCTCCTGCAAGTCTCTGCGCGGCTCGCCAACCCATCCCGGCACTTCAATGAAAGCAACGACTTTCTTGTGCAAAACCTTGTCCCTCAGCAGCCTGTTCATGGCTTCTATGTAAACGTCGACGCCCTTGTTGCGGAATTCATAGCGCCCGCTTGTCGACACAATCAGCGTGTCATCCCCAAGGCGCTCGCCAAGCAAGGCGCTCGCAACATCGAGCATGCGCTTGCGTGCTTTCTTCCTCTTACGCGCAAAGACCGCTGGTGCAGGAACGAAACTGTTGTCGAATCCATTCGGCAAAACTACATCAACCTGTTTGTCGAGCAGCTCTTTGCATTCATTCGCAGTAATGTCGCTCACGGTGGTAAAGCAGTCAACGTGCCACGCAGTCTGTTTTTCAATAGAATGCTTGCTTTGCATGTTAAGCTCTCCGGCCATCTGGTCGCCATTGTAAGCAAAAAGATAATCGTAAAGCGGCTTCATGTTGCCAGCAATACTCCTTCCGATGCTTGTTGCATGCGTAGTGAAAAGAGTCGCCACCTGCGGCAACTTGTTGTTGACATACAACAGTCCAAGGCCGGTCATCCACTCGTTGCCATGATACACAACGCGGTCGTCAGCCCCAAGATTGTGATTATAGAAGCTCTCAACAACAAGGCCTGCTGCATATGAGAACATCGAAGCCTCATCATAGTCTCCGTAAGCATGGAGGCTATCTACCTGATAATGCTCCCACAGCCATGTATATATATCATTCTTTTGTGGGTAATAAGGTTTAAAGTCGACCAAGACAGTAACCGGGCTGCCCGGCACACGCCACCGCCCTATCCTAACGTTCAAGTTCTCAGAGGCCGCAGCCTCGCGCCAACCAGCCATGAGGTTTGGGTCTTCTTCAAAATAACAATCCTGAACATCTCCTCCAAAATCAGGCCCGATGAATATTATTCGGTCTTTCATCATGTCCTGAAGTGTCTTGGCTCTTGTAGACAGCACAGTGTAGATACCACCTACCTTATTACATACTTCCCAACTTGATTCAAATATATAATCCGGTTTCAAATCATATCTTCCCATAAAGTTACTCGTTAGCAGTCGCAAATATACATTAAATTATTGAGATTTACAATAAAAGGCAAAACAATCTTCAGCAACATAGCGATTTAATGATTTATATTTGCTATCTTTGCAGAAGGCCCATACTTGTGCGCGTCAACACAAATAAAATGCATAACAAACAGGAGCCTGCAATGCCCACCACACCAAAACAAACGTTATTTATTACGACATGAAAAGAATACTCACAATAGCAGCACTTGCACTGATGGCTGCTTCAGCAATAGCACAAAGCGATGCAGAGCCATTCAAAGGCAACCTGTCGAATGACGAATACAAGGTTTACATAAACTTCGACTTCCACGGCAGCGGAATCAACGTGCCCGGGCACGAGATACTGGGACAGTTGCCGGGATACCTTGCCAAGCAACGAAACAGTTTTTATTGGCTTATCACCTCGGCAAAGATTGTCGGGAAAGACAAGGCCGAGATTGAGTTGATCAACGATTACGGCAGCGAAGACCTGACAGCAACCCTCACTATCAAAGACGACAGCACATATGTGCTGACGCAAGGCGACGGGAGCGCATTGAAAGTGCCCAACGACGGGAAATGGCAGAAGCTGCCACAAAAACTCGTTTTAAAGAAGAAATGAGCCCGACGTCACCTGGCGGCGCCACGCCACGCACTGCCCCTTCCCCTGCATGCATGCCCCATTGCCTGCCGCGAGGCTTCACAACCTGCCGGCGCAATAGTCCATCTCGTGCAATTCGCACCAGCCGGCATCCCTGACTTCCCTAAGGAAAAGCCGTGCGCACATCTCGGCGTCGTCGCCCGCGCGGTGGTGCGCTCCCATTGGTATCTCAAACTTTGCGCAAAGATAATCCAACTTGTTGCAGCTGAAGTCATAAAGATGACGTGCGGCACGCAACGAGCAATAATATGTGACATCAGGCTTTGGCAAGCCATACTGTTCGAGGGAGCTGCGTATGCAGCTCATGTCGAACGCCGCATTGTGTGCAACAAGCACCGGTGTTTCAGCCAGATAGGCCGACAGTTCATCCCAGACAAAAGGAAAAGCCGGTGAATTTTCTGTGTCCTCAGGCCTTATTCCATGTATTTGTATGTTGAAATTGCTGTAAAAATTGTCCCTGGGCCTAACCAGCCACGACCTTGTCTCCCTAATCTGTCCGTCACGCACGACACAGATACCGGCCTCGCAAACAGAATCACGCCTGCCGCTGGCCGTCTCGAAGTCAATAGCCACAAAGTCCAAACCTTTATATTCCATAATCATTCGTATGTCGTTATAAACAACCACCGGGTACAACCCGGATAAAAGGGCATGCCAGAAGGCAGCAGACGCCAATGCATTGAGGGGTCAAGCCAAGCACCGACAATGCCAACCAGCCGCGCCCACCAAATCATACCGCGGCAAAACAAAGAGGGCGCATCACCATGATGCACCCTCTTGTTATCACGATATTGTTTCATTCACCTTATCCTGTCGGCAGCCCTGACCAACCTCTCATCGGCCATGATGGCACGGCGGGCCAGAAAATAGAACACCGATGCCACCAGCGGACAAGCCCCTGCCCACGTCGGTGCAAACTCTGCAGAACCGTCACCCGGCTTCAGAACGCCGCCATATACCACATAAAGTATATACCAGCCAACCACCAACAGCATGGCGAACATGCAAAAACGGGCCTGCAGCAACCGGTTGGCGTACATGAATATGGCATAGAGGCCAATAGCCGCCGACAGCAGCAGTACGGCGAACAGCGGCCACGTCACAAATTGGCGGACGCCGGTGGGGCCGGTCACCCACAAGTTATACTCGCTGTAAACGGCAGCCCCGCCCTCAGTGAAAGTGCCTATTTGCATGCAGAGGCAAACCACCGAGAGCACAACTGCCACCAACAGATATATTGTCTGTATGCGCTGTATCATGACATCTGCTACATCAGCTTATTTTTCCTCAGCCTGGGCAGCCTCCTTTAAAGGGTCCCTCCAGTAAACCTTGTTTTCCACAAACTCCTGCGTAGCAAGCAACGTAGGCTTGGGCAGCTTTTCATAATAGCGCGAAATCTCTATCTGCTCACGGTTTTCAAACACTTCCTCCAAGCTGTCATTGTAAGAAGCGAACTCCGCAAGCTTCTTGCTGAGGTCTTCCTTTATCTGAACTGAAATCTGGTTTGCGCGCTTTGCGATGATGGCAACACTCTCATAGATATTGCCCGTCTCATCGCACAAGTCCATGATGTTTCGTGTAACGGTGTTAACCGGAGCTTTTGATTTCTTGTAATCCATTTTAATATTGCTAATCTGAATTTGATTTATCGACGATAAAACAATGCAACATCAGTCGTTGGTGACCTTCTTGCACTTCTCAATATACTTTTTGGCCGTGGCAGCTTCCTTGCTGTCGGGATACTCGTTGAGGAACCCGTAGCACTCGTCTTCGGCGTCACGGTAGCGGTCAACGCGCTTGGCCTCTATGCTCTGCTCGGCCAGTTCAAACTTGCTCTTCATTATCAGCACAGCAAAATCCTCGCGCATCTTGCTGTACGGATATGTCTTCAGCGCGTTCTGGGCCGTCACGATGCAAGCCTCAAAATTAGAGCCGCCGCCGGTGCAGTTGCCGAAATAGTCGCCGAGGTCGTAATAGAGCTTGGCAGAGAGATATTCCTTCATCACAAGTTTGTCCTGAAGGTCAAAGAGGCGCTGCTGCGCTACGGGGCGTAGCTTCGAGTCGGGATAAATGTCCAAGAACTGCTGGTAGGCGTTTATGGCACCCACTGTAGGCGTCTGGTCGAGTCGTGGCTCCGGGGTGCTCTGGTAGAGCGACTGCCCTATGTAATAAGCGGCCTGCTCGGCATAAACGCCCTTGGGATACGACGAGAAGTACTTCTTGAACGTTGCCGACGCGCTCTCGTAGTCGCGGTCGCTGTATTCAGCCATTGCCAGCATGTAGAGGCACTCCTCGCCATTGTCAGTACCCTTCATCACGGTCAGCAGTTCCTGCAATAGCGAGATGGCATGCATATACTTACCGCGGGCGAAACACTCCTTGGCATACTCGTACTTATAACTGTAGTCGGCTGATTTGTATACGCGGTTAAACTCAGTGGTGCATCCACTGAAGAGAGCCGCAAAGCAAAACAATATGAATATCTTGGTCTTCATCCGTTGCTGATTTGGATTGCAAAATTAGTCATTTTCCATAGAAACCCCAAGTATTTCGTTTGTTTTTTTGGAAAATGTTCTTTAATATAACGTTTATTACGATGAAAATGAGTACTTTTGCCGACCATGAGCAGCTTCAAACTTACATCTAAATACAAGCCGACCGGCGACCAGCCGGAGGCTATCAGAGAACTTACCGAGGGCTTGGAGCGCGGCGACAAGGCCCAGGTGTTGCTCGGTGTGACCGGTTCAGGCAAGACTTTCACGATGGCCAACGTCATTGCCAACGCCAACCGCCCCACGCTGATACTGAGCCACAACAAGACCCTCGCCGCTCAGCTCTACGAAGAGATGCGCGGCTTCTTCCCCGAAAACGCCGTAGAGTACTATGTGAGTTATTACGACTATTACCAGCCCGAGGCTTACATACCAACCACAGACACATACATAGAGAAAGACCTGGCCATCAACGAAGAGATAGACCGCCTCAGGCTGCGGGCTGTCTCGTCGCTGCTGTCGGGCCGAAAAGACGTGGTGGTCGTTTCGTCGGTCAGCTGCATCTACGGCATGGGCAGCCCTGTGGCCCTGTCGGAAAACGTGATTGAGCTAAGGCGCGGGCAGTCTATCGACCGCAATGCGCTGTTGCGCAAACTCGTCCAGGCGCTCTACGTGCGCAATGACATCGACCTGCAGCGCGGCTCGTTCAGGGTCAAGGGCGACACCATCGACGTGGCCATGGCCTACAACGAGGCCATTCTGCGCATAACGTTCTGGGACGACGAAATCGACGCCATAGAAGAGCGCGACGCCGTCACGCTTGACAGGCTGGCTTCGTTTGAAGAATACAAGCTATATCCGGCTAACCTGTTCATGACCACCCAGGAGCAGACCAACATCGCCATACGCAACATACAGGACGACCTTACAAAGCAGGTGGCCTATTTCACCGAGCTGGGCGACCCCATCAAGGCCCAGCGCATCAAGGAGAGGGTGGAATACGACATGGAGATGATAAAGGAGCTCGGCCATTGCTCGGGCATAGAGAACTACTCGCGCTATTTCGACGGGCGCAACGCGGGCGAACGCCCCTACTGCCTGCTCGACTTCTTCCCTGAAGACTACCTTATGTTTATCGACGAGAGCCATGTCAGCGTGCCACAAATCAACGCCATGTATGGAGGCGACAGGGCGCGCAAGACCAACCTGGTGGAGTTCGGGTTCAGGCTTCCGGCTGCATTCGACAACCGCCCGCTCACGTTCGACGAGTTTCACAGCATGATCAACCAGGTGGTCTACGTCTCTGCCACACCGGCCGACTATGAGCTGCAGGAAGCCGAGGGTGTGGTTGTAGAGCAGGTGATACGCCCCACGGGGCTGCTCGACCCCGAGATAGAGGTGCGCCCGAGCGAAAACCAGATAGACGACCTAATGGAGGAAGTCAGGGTGCGCATTGAGCGCAAAGAGCGTGTGCTTGTAACGACACTGACCAAGCGGATGGCCGAAGAGCTGACAGAATACTTGCTCGGCCACGGCATCAGCACGGCTTACATACACAGTGATGTCGCCACACTCGACCGCGTGAAGATACTCGAGGAGCTGCGCGAAGGCCGCTACGACGTGCTTGTGGGCGTAAACCTGCTGCGCGAGGGCCTCGACCTGCCAGAAGTGTCGCTTGTGGCCATACTCGACGCCGACAAGGAGGGCTTCCTGCGCAGCCACCGAAGCCTGACGCAGACTGCCGGCCGGGCTGCCCGCAACGTAAATGGGAAGGTTATAATGTATGCCGACACCATTACGGCCAGCATGCAACAGACCATCGACGAGACAGCCCGGCGCCGAATGAAGCAGATGCGATACAACGAGATGAACGGAATAACGCCTACACAAATCAAGAAATCGCTAAAAACGGGTGTGCTGCGTGCCGAAATAGGCGGCGGCGAACAAGAGGACGAGAAGCCGACGGCACGCATGGCATACATAGAACCCGAATCGGCTGCATTCGCCGCCGACCCGATAGTGGAACGGATGACGAGGCCGCAGCTTGAAAAGAGCATCGCCAACACGACCAAGCTCATGAAGGAGGCTGCCAAGAGGCTCGACTTCATCCAGGCGGCACAATACAGGGATGAGATTATAAGGCTGCAGAAAGAGCTGGAACTGAAGTGAGCCAAGCCATGGCCCTGCCTGCGACCGACGGGCTGACGCCATCGTCGCCGCACGCCATGTGGCTACATTGTGCAGGCCATTCGCACATACCAAACAAAAGGTTTAAACCGACGCCGCAAACTACTGGCATACAGAGAGTTGTAAAAAGGGTGGTTTTACCATACAAAACGAGCCGTTTCATCATGCCAAACAGCCCGAACAGCCACGCCAAACGACCCATACCGGAAGCGCACCAAGCACGCAGGGCATTCCCATTGCCGCAAACCCGCTTGCCAAGGGCAGCGGTGCCGCGGCCGGCGGCATAGATGTGCTGGCCGAAAACGGCAGCGCCAAAGACCGGATGCCATAACAACAGACCATAGACACAGATTGTAATATTAAGCTTATCATGCACAAAAGAAACCTGAGAAAAACATCATTGGTGCTCACAGCCATGTCGGGCATAATCATGCTGTTGCTCACCTACCTGCAGCCATACACCCTGTCGGACGACATTCTATACCACTGCATCTGGCGACGGTCGGCCGACGAGGGTTTTGTAAGGATAGGCAGCCTTGCCGACATTGTGCAATCGCAAGCCATACACTACATGGAACTCACGGGGCGCGCCATCGTGCAGACAGTGGCCCAGGCGTTTCTCGGCCTGCTCAACAAGCCGGCATACGACGTGGCCAACGCCTTGATTTTTGCAATGACCGTATGGGCCGTCTCCAAGTTCGTGTCAAAATCCACCATCAAGCCACTCACGGTAATCATGGTCTTGTTTGTCATGATAGTGCTGATTCCCGGATTTGCCGACATATACCTGTGGGTTGAGGGTTCTGTAAATTACCTGTGGGTGTCGCTCGCCATAATGTTTTTCTTGTTCACCTTCGAGAAAAAGAAGGGCCGCGAAGCCTCGACCAAAGACTATCTGCTGAGCCCGCTGACCCTGTTCATAGGCTGGACGCATGAAGGCATGGCCCTGCCGCTTGCCATAAGCCTTGCTGGATATTGCTGGCTTATGCGGAAAACGATGCGCAAAAGCGCCGCCCTGCCCTATGTGGCATGGTTTACGCTGGGCTCGCTTGTATGCGCGCTTGCCCCTTCCACCCTGCTCCGGGCCATAGGCGGCGACGGCCACATAGCGGAAAGCCCACTTGTAAAGGTGGGCCTCGGACTGTTCACTTGCACCGAGATGCGCACGGTATGGGTGCTGGTGGCGGTGATGGCCTATGCCCGAAGGCGAAACAAGAGGTTGCTGGCTCTCCACTTAAGCAGATACGGCTACCTGTATTCATCGGTGGTATTGAGCATCGGCATAATCTTCGCCAGCGGTGTCACGCAGCCACGGGTTTGTTTCGCCGCCGAGTTTTTCGCCATGCTCCTCGCCATCAACCTGCTGCTGCGACTTGGCGCCGAACGCTATTCGGCCAGGCTTGGCGCAGCGCTGTCGGCAGCCATCGTGGCGGTGCTTATTCCGGGAATATACTATGCATACCAGGGCCACCTCAACAACCTATACTTAATGGCCCAAATAAAAGGCGGACAGACAGACATGATAAGAGTGAAACCGATGCTGGGCAACAGCTATTTCATCAGGAAATTTGTCTTCCTGCAGGTGGAGTTCGGCCCAAACACCTACTATTTCGCCCCCGACCCAAACGACGAGAACGTGAGATGCGCCGCCTATCTGCTTGGCCGCGACAGCCTGTCGTTCCTGCCCGACGACATGGTGGGAAAGATAATGGCCAATCCAGACAGCTACATTGAATACGGCGAGGACGCAACAGGCAGACTGATGGCAATGCAAATACCCAATGGCACAGAAGTGAACAAGATAACATTCATGCTGGGCGACGACAGTGCACCATTCTACAAGCGGCCGTTTGCGTATGCGAGCGATACGTATGAAGCCGACAGATGGCATACGGCAAAAATCAACGGAAGGACCTTTGTGTTCTTCGACAAGCCTATACCAAAGATATCAAGGCGCATTGACAGCATCAGAGTAGATGCGGCAAAGTGACGGTCGCGGCGGCAGAAACGGCATCATAACGCCACCCACGGGCCAGTGGCGCAACGCGCCCTGCACCACATAATCATAAAAACAATGTTAATCTGTGTAATCAGAACAAGTAATAGTCAGATATTTTGTAATTTTGCAAATCAAACAGCACTTTTATATTCAACGCAAATGAAAAAGATATTTGTTGCAATAATGGCGTTAATGCCGCTCATGGGCATGGCGCAAAACTCTTGGGAAACGGAGAACGAGCAAGGCACAAAGGCCAACCCCGACCAAAAATACCTGGCCGGTGCCGTACCTATGGTTGATGGCAAGGTGCAGTTTTCAACAGAAATATCTGCGCCCGGCAAGTCGGCTGCACAGATATACGACACCCTGCTGGCCTACTTCACACAGCTGAGCAAGGAAGACAACCAGCTTGAACAAAGCCGTGTGGTCATAAAAGACTCTGTAAACCACCAGCTTGCCGCCAACTACCAAGAGTGGCTCGTGTTCAAGAACAAGCCCCTTGTGCTCGACCGCACACGGTTTATGTATACCCTGACGGCCGAATGCAGCGACGGCAAGGCGGAAGTAACCATGAGACGCATATACTACCTATACGACGAGGAACGCAACCCGCAGACATACAAAGCCGAAGAATGGATTACCGACGAGTACGGCCTGAAGAAGAACAAAGACAAACTGTCGAGGGTTAGCGGCAAGTTCCGCCGCAAGACTATAGACCGCAAGGACTACCTGTTCAACAAAATGGCAAACCTCTTCAAATAAGAGGCTTGCCGTTTCCTTGCAACCACAACAACATTTCACACCCGTAAAACCACAGCCGACCCGATGATAAAAGACGAAATAGACGAAATCGTTGAAAGACAACAGGCCCAACACCACGGAAGGCCCAACGAACGCCAGCTGAAAATGAAGAAGATACGCAATTGGCTCAACATTGCGTTCATGGTCATTGCCATGGCGGGCGTGATTATTTATCTTGCCGGCAACATGACGATAGGCCTTTACGTAATCATCGCGTCATTGCCCTTCAAGTTTGTAGATGCGGCCATCCGAATATTGAGAATGTAAATGAAGAAAACCCTTATAACGCTACTGTGCCTCACGGCCATCGGCGCCAATGCCCAGACATACAACCAGATAGACGAGACAGGGCAAATAACTCAGCGCGACGAAAACGAAAACCGCAATTTCAACAAGCACAGCAACGACACGACAAAAAACAAGGAGATTCCCAAGGGCATCTATGTGTGGACTGTTGACCGCAAGTTTGGCGACATCACGCCGGCTGTCGTCGACACAATGCAACACATGTACATGAACTCCATATTCAACACCGGGCTATACGGGGAATACAACACCACAGGCAACAACTACACCGCACGCGAAAGCAGGATTGTGATTGACCGCCCGCTGCCCGCACAGTTCATGTTCACACAACCTTACAGCTACATTATCAAGCAACCCGAACAGCTTCACTTCACCAACACCCTGTCGCCGATAACAAACATCTCTTACGACAACTGCGGCAACAAGACCAACGGCGAAGACCACATCGACGCTAAATTTGCGGTGAACGCCAACAAGAAGTTCGGCTTCGGGTTCGACCTCAACTATGCCTACGCCCGTGGATACTATGCAAACCAAAGCACGTCGCACTTCGGGGCAACACTCTACGCGTCGTACCTTGGCGACCAATACAACATGCATGCCATCTTTTCAACATACCACCAAAAGGTTTCGGAGAACGGAGGCATAACAGACGACAACTACGTAACTCACCCGGAAAGCTTTGACGACTCGTACAGTGATAATGAGATACCTACAGTGCTGAGCCAAAACTGGAACAGGAACAACAGCCTTCACTTCTTCCTAACCCACAGGTACAGCCTTGGTTTCTACCGCATGGTTAAGCTTACCGAAGCCGAACTGAAAGCGCGGCAATTTGCAGCCGAGTCGAAGAAAGACAACGCGGAGAAACAGCAGGGCAAAGACGCCAACCCGCCCACCGGGCGCAAGCGCGGCGAAAAAGTGGCCACGGCGGCTCCGTCGGGGCGACCTGAGGGGGCTACCATTGCCGGCGACGAACCTACCGACACTACATCAATGGCCATAGACACCACACGCCTCAGCGTAGACTCTAAAGAGAAAATGGACAGTCTGCTGGCCGCCAAGCAAAGGCAGGACTCTATCGACGCAACCATGAAACGTGAGTTTGTGCCGGTGACAAGTTTCATACATACAGCCGACGTAAACAGGTACGACAGGATATACCAGACATACGAGTCGCCCGAGGATTACTACGCAAACACTTACTACACCCACAACGACGACATGAGCTATGGCGGCGACTCTATCTACGACCGCACAAAGATGCTTTCGATAAAAAACACGCTGGCCATAGCCCTGCTTGAGGGGTTCAACAAATACGCCAAGGCCGGCTTGAAAGTGTTTGCCAGCCACGAGCTTCGCAAATTTGACATGCCCGACGTGTTCCAGAACGGCAACTACACTCTGTCGAGGATGGCCAGCTGGACAGAAAACAATGTGAGCATAGGCGGACAAATAGCAAAGACGCAAGGCAAGACACTGCACTACAATGTGATGGCTGAAACATGGCTGGTGGGCGAAGACGCGGGCCAACTGAAAGTAGACTTCAGCACCGACGTCAACTTCCCCCTGTTCGGTGACACCGTGACGCTGGCAGCCAAAGCCTATTTCTACAGGCTGAACCCAACGTTCTACCAGCGCCGCTACCACTCTAAGCATATATGGTGGGACAACGACGACATGAGCAAGGAAACGCGCACGCGCATTGAAGGGCTTTTCTCTTACAGAAAAACAAAGACCAGCCTGCGCGTGGCGGTGGAGGAGATACAGAACTACACTTACTTCTCAACGTCTTACGACGCCACTACCGACGGGCGCACCAACATGACGGCCAGCATCAACCAGCATGGTGGCAACATCAACCTGCTCACTGCCCAGCTGCGCCAAGACTTCAGGCTCGGGATATTGAATTGGGAAAACATCGTAACCTACCAGCACTCAAGCAACCAAGAGGTGCTGCCGGTGCCTGCGCTGAACCTGTTTACAAACTTATACATCAAGTTTAAAATAGTAAAGCAGCTTACAGTAGAGCTGGGAGGCGACGCATATTTTTTCACCAACTACTTCGCGCCTGACTTCGTGCCGCAACTGAACCAATTTGCTGTGCAGTCTAACAGCGCAAGCAAAGTGAAGCTGGGGGGCTATCCGTTTGTCGATGTCTACGCCAACCTGCACCTAAAGCGCACCAGGTTCTTCGTTATGTTCAGCCACGTGACGGCCGGAAATGGCAACAGTATGTATTTCCTTACTCCCCACTACCCGCAAAACGGGCGCATTCTGCGCTTCGGGTTGTCGTGGAACTTCTTCAACTGACGCACGCCCTACCGCTCTCTACCGTCCCCACACGGGCTTACCATGGGTTGACGCCCAATGAAAACGGCATTCTCAGAAATACAATAAGGGGCACAAAGCAAAAGCCTCACAGACACCTTACGGTTGCTGTGAGGCTTTTGCTTATAATTCCAATCGCCATTTGGGGGCCGTAGAGATTCGGATTGGTGCCGGGCTGATTGGCATGCGCCTCTGCAGAAGGCGCCGACAGCAATGGCTACACCAAGCGGCACACAATAGGCAGGCTATGGGATGGAAGCGCTTGGAAACCATCATATAGATGTCAATCCAAACACCCTGCGGCATAATGGCAGGTTAGGTTCGCCCCGTCACTTGGAGCATTTGTCATACCACTTGCGCAAGATTCCCTTAGGAACACCGCTGCCAACCATCTCGTCGAGCGCAACACGAGCCTCTTTCTTCTTGCCCATGAGCAACAGCACGTCGACGCGCGAAATGCGGAAGTCAACGTTGGCCGGAGCCAGGCGTATGGCTTGTTCCCAATCATACAGAGCCGCACCATACACCTTCTGCTCCTTCTCGAAGTCGGCCCTGGCCGCATATACAGCAGCACTGTCGGGAAACTGCTCAACAAGACGGTTCATCTCGTCCATGGCAGCAGCCTTACGCCCGAGCTTCCGATATGAATAGGCCAGGCCGAGCCTGGCCTCCATATTGTAAGGAGCAATGCCGAGGAAGGTCTCATAGTCGTTGCACGCCAAGTCATAGCGCCGCAGGTTGTTGTTGGCAAAAGCCCTATAGAAAAGGGCCGCAAGGTTGCGTGGCTCCTTGTCCAACACCAAGCCGCACTCCGACACGGCATAATCCCACTGCCCCAGCTCAAGGTTGACAGCAGCCTTACGCAGGTGCAAGTCTGATGAATATGGCGAAGTCTCTATCTGCCTGTTCAACACAGACAAAGAGTCACGCCATTGCTGAAGCGACTGGCCATAGGCAGAAAGGCTGCCCAACAGGCACACACCGATGATAAAGGCTGAAGACTTCAAGGCTTACGACTTCTTGATATAGTCAACAATCCACATGCCTACCTCGCGAGTGCCGTAATGGGCCCCACCCTCGACCTGAATCTCGGGCGTGCGAACACATGCGTCGAGCGAAGCGTCGACGGCCTTGCGTACGAGCTCCCCCTCGTCAACCAAATTGAAATGCTCCAAAAGCATGGCAACAGACAGTATCTGTGCCAGAGGGTTGGCCTTGTTCTGTCCCTTGGCCTGCGGCCATGAGCCATGCACAGGCTCAAACACAGGTGTGCTCTCACCGGTTGAAGCCGACGGAAGCAGGCCCATCGACCCAGAAATGCAGCTTCCTTCATCGGTAAGTATGTCGCCGAAAGTGTTTTCGGTGACCATGACATCAAAGAACGTAGGCTCTGTTATCATGCGCATGGCGGCATTGTCTACATACATATAATCGACAGACACATCGGGGTATGACGGTTCCATTTCCTGAGCAATCTGGCGCCACAGCCGGCTTGACGCTAAGACATTGGCCTTGTCTACAACAGTGAGGTGGTGATGACGCTTGCGTGCGTATTCAAAGCCAACCTTCAGTATGCGCTCTATCTCTGGTCGGGTGTAATAGTTGGTGTCGTATGCCTTGTCATTGTCTTGGTATTTCTCTCCGAAATACATGCCGCCGGTAAGCTCACGGATGCAAATAAAATCGGCGCCGTCGACAAGTTCAGAGCGCAACGGCGACTTGTGCAAAAGGCACTTGAACGTCTGTACCGGCCTTATATTTGCATAGAGGCCCAGTTTCTTGCGCATGGCGAGCAAGCCCTGTTCGGGGCGCACCTTGGCCGTTGGGTCGTTGTCGAACCTCGTGTCTCCCACGGCCGCGAAAAGAACGGCATCTGCATTACGGCATATATCATAAGTCTTTTCGGGGAATGGGTCGCCTACCTCGTCAATGGCATGTGCCCCGCAAAGAGCTTGCTCATATTCAAACTCATGGCCGAACTTGCTTGCAATGGCATCCATGACAGCAATGCCCTGCTCCATTATTTCCGGCCCAATGCCATCGCCTGGCAATACAGCAATCTTAAGTTTCATTGTCTATTAATTTATTGTTTGTTACCTTCTTCTATTATATTAAGCATTTTGAACGTGGCCTTGATTGCAGCCTCGGTCTGGTCGGCGTCGAGTCCTCGTGTCCGCAACATCTTATCTCCATTGCGCCATGTGATGACCGTCTGCACCAATGCATCCGTGCGGCCCCCCGGCGGTATGGTGACGGCGTAATTGGCCAGTGTCGGGAACGTGCGTCCGAGCGAATCGCGGTATATCTTGCGCAATGCTTTCACGAAAGCGTCATACTGTCCGTCGCCGGTGGAAAATCCCTCATACTCGTTGCCATTGATACAAACCTTGACGCTTGCCAATGGCTTGAGGCCATAAGCAGACGAGACCATATAACTGACAAGCCGCACTTTGTCTTCGGGAGCGGTATGCTTTAGCACATCACTGACGATGAACGGCAGGTCTTCCTGCGTCACAATCTCCTTGCGGTCGCCCAGTTCGGTGATTCGTTGAGTGATTTTCTTGGTCTGCTCAGGCGTAAGCTCCAAGCCCAGCTCCTGCAAATTGCGGGCAATGTTTGCATTGCCGCTCGTCTTGCCCAGGGCATACTCGCGCTTACGACCGAAACGCTCAGGCATGAGGTCGTTGCAATATAAATTGTCTTTGTTGTCACCATCGGCATGCACACCGGCCACCTGCGTAAACACATTCTCGCCCACTATGGGCTGATTGGGCGCAACGGCTATGCCGGAATAACCCTCGACCAAGCGGCTGATGGCATTGAGCTCGCTCTCGTTGATGTTGGTCTTGGCATGAAACTGGTCTTTCAATATCACCTGAACGCTTGACAACGGCGCATTGCCGCATCGCTCGCCGAGGCCGTTCACAGTGACATGTATTCCTTTAGCTCCGCTCAGCACGGCCGCAAGCGAATTGCTTACGGCAAGGTCATAATCGTTGTGCGCATGAAAATCGAAGTGGGTGCCGGGATAACGCTTCTGCATCTTGCGGAAATACTCTATAACCTGCAAGGGGTTCATTATCCCCAAGGTGTCTGGAAGCATGAACCTACGTATACCGCAGTGGGCCAAGGCATCGACCATGGCATAAACATACTCTGGTGAATCTTTCATGCCGTTGCTCCAGTCTTCAAGGTACAGATTGACGGTGATGCCTTTCTTCTCAGCATATTCTATTGTCCTCAGTATATCATCAATATGCTCCTGTGGCGTCTTGTGCAACTGGCCGGTGCAATGGCGCAATGAACCTTTTGCCAACAGATTTATAACCTTTCCGCCACAACTGTCAATCCAGTCGACAGAAAGGCATCCGTCAACAAAACCAAGCACCTCTACCCGCTCGAGCATCCCCACCTGCCTGGCATAACGGCAAATCATGGAAACGGCGTCTTTCTCGCCATCCGACACCCGAGCCGAAGCAACCTCTATGCGGTCAACATTCACATCCTTAAGGAGCTTGCGGGCAATGACCAGTTTCTCGTGCGGCAGAAAAGAGACGCCACTGGTCTGCTCTCCGTCGCGGAGGGTGCTGTCCATAATCTCGACAAAAGGCTGTATGCGCCGGTAAGAGTTGTTCATTTGTTGAGCCGTTCCCATGCCTCGATTTTATCCTTATTCTGCAACAAATAGTCGATGTCGTCAAGACCGTTCATCAGGCAGTGCTTCTTGTACGAGTTGATTTCAAACTTTTCGCTCCTGCCAGTGGCCTTGTTCAAAACAGTCTGGTTTGGAAGGTCGACCTCAACCTCTGTCTTCGGATTGTCGGCTATGCTGGCGAACAACTCCTGCAAAAACGAGTCGGTGACGACAACGGGCAATACGAAATTATTCAATTCGTTGTTTTTATGTATGTCGGCAAAGAAACTGCTGATGACAACGCGAAAGCCATAGCCCGCTATGGCCCATGCTGCGTGCTCTCGGCTGGATCCCGACCCGAAATTCTTGCCTGCAACCAAAATACAGCCGCCATAGACAGGGTTGTTCAAAACAAAGTCTTTTTTCAGACTACCGTCTTCGTTGTAACGCCAATCATGGAAAAGATTGTCGCCAAAGCCGGCCTTGTCAGTGGCCTTGAGAAAACGTGCAGGTATTATCTGGTCTGTGTCCACATTCTCTAAAGGCAGTGGAACACAAGTACTTGTTATAACACTAAACTTCTGTTTCATACGTTCATTGCATTAAAATCCGTGGATCTGTGATTTTACCTGTTACTGCTGCGGCGGCGGCAACCAACGGTGAAGCCAATATTGTGCGCGAGCCCGGACCCTGTCTTCCTTCAAAGTTACGGTTGCTTGTAGACACCGCATATTTCCCGGCAGGCACTTTGTCGTCGTTCATCGCAAGACAAGCAGAGCACCCCGGCTGGCGAATCTCGAAACCGGATTCATGAAGTACCTTATCAATACCTTCCTCACGTATCTGGCGCTCTACCGCCCACGAGCCGGGAACCAGCCATGCCACAATGCCGTCGGCCTTTTTCCGGCCTTCCACTATCGAGGCAAAAGCCCTGAAATCTTCTATGCGCCCATTGGTGCAAGCGCCTAAAAATACATAGTCTACATCATGGCCAAGCAGACGCTCCCCCGGTTTAAAGCCCATATAGTCGAGCGACTTGGCAAAAGATGCCCTTCCTGAATCGTCGATATCACTGAGTTCCGGAATGGCAGACGTTATGCCCATACCCATGCCCGGGTTTGTGCCGTAGGTAATCATGGGCTCAATGTCGGCAGCATCAAAGACAAGCTCTTTGTCAAACACGGCGTCATCACCACTCTTTAGTGTACGCCAATAGGCCACAGCCTTTTCCCAATCGTCGCCTTTGGGGGCGAATTGCCGGCCTTTGATATATTCAAATGTGGTATCATCAGGGGCGACAAAGCCTCCGCGAGCGCCCATCTCTATAGACAGGTTGCACAAGGTGAGCCTGCCCTCCATACTCATGTCGCGAACCACCTGACCCGAATACTCGACAAAGTAGCCTGTAGCCCCGGAAGTGGTCAACTTCGACATAAGGTACAAGGCGACGTCTTTTGCAGTGACACCTGTGCCCAATTTTCCGTCGATGGTTATGCGCATGGACTTTGGCTTTTGCTGCAATATGCACTGAGAAGCCAAGACCATCTCCACTTCGCTGGTGCCTATGCCAAAGGCGATAGCCCCCACGGCACCATGGGTTGACGTATGCGAATCACCACACACAATGGTCATGCCTGGCAACGATAGCCCTTTCTCTGGCCCTACGACATGAATTATGCCATTATCCTGAGACATCATACCATAATGAGTCAATCCGAACTCACGTGCATTTGCCGCTAACGCATCTACCTGCTTGCGCGACACGGGGTCTTCTATCGGTTTGTCCTGGTCGTGAGTAGGCGTATTATGATCCGGCATGCAAAATATCTGCTGCGGCCGAAAGCATTTGAGTCCTCTCTTCCTCAAGCCATCGAAAGCTTGCGGTGATGTTACTTCATGACAATACAGTCTGTCAATGTATAATTGTGTGGGGCCGTCTGCTATGGCCTGCACAACGTGCTTATCCCATATCTTGTCAAATAATGTGTTCATCAGCTGATGTTATTTTCTAAATTTGTTTATACAATCTATGTAAGCTTCCACCGAAGCCGTAACTATATCAGTGTTTGCTCCGAAACCATAATAGACGTTGCCGTCATACTCTACCTGCATGTGAACCTTCCCGACATCATCAGACCCTTTGCTAATGGCCTGAATGGTGAATTCCTTGAGAGTCATTTGCTTGCGTATGATTCGCTTCAAAGCCTTGATGGCAGCGTCTACCGGGCCGTTTCCAGTGGACGACTCCTCAAACTTCTGGCCTGAGATGTCTAAGCCTACACTGGCCACACTCCTTACTCCCATGCCTGTTGTCACCTGCAAGTAATCAAGCTTGACGGCATGAGCCTCTGCTGTGTCGGCTCCTGCAAGCATAAGTATATCGTCATCATTTACTTCTTTCTTCTGGTCTGCGAGCTTCAAGAATTTCTGGTAAATCTTATCAACTGCTTCCTCGCTCGTCACTTTCACGCCAAGTACACCAAGCCTGTACTTAAGCGCAGCACGGCCAGAACGGGCTGTGAGCACTATGGAGTTGTCGTCCAGTCCAACATCCTTGGGGTTCATTATCTCATACGTCTGGACGTTCTTGAGCACGCCGTCCTGATGGATGCCGCTTGAATGCGCAAAGGCATTGCGGCCAACCACGGCCTTATTTGGCTGCACCGGCATATTCATGAGGCTTGAAACCATACGGCTGGCTGGATATATCTTCACCGTGTTGATATTCGTATCAATGCCAATATCCTTGTGGCACTTCAGAATCATGGCTATCTCTTCAAGCGATGTATTGCCTGCACGCTCACCGATGCCGTTGATTGTGACTTCCACTTGGCGCGCACCATTCAGCACACCACTCAACGTATTTGCTGTTGCCATACCTAAATCATTATGACAGTGGGTCGATATGACAGCTTTGTCTATTCCGTCAACATGCTCAACCAAGTACTTTATCTTGTCTCCGTACTCTGAGGGCAAACAATATCCAGTTGTGTCAGGGATATTAACCACAGTTGCCCCGGCCTTAATTACCGCCTCAATGACTCTGGCCAGGTATTCATTCTCTGTGCGCCCGGCATCTTCTGCATAGAACTCTACGTCTTCAACGTATTTCTTCGCGTATCTGACGGCAGACACGGCACGCTCAATGATTTCGTCTCTCGTGCTGTTAAACTTGTAACGTATGTGCGAATCACTTGTGCCAATGCCTGTATGAATACGCTTATGCTTTGCATATTTCAAAGATTCGGCGGCAACATCAATGTCTTTCTCGACTGCTCGTGTCAAGGCACATATTGTCGGCCATGTCACAGCCTTTGAAATTTCGATGACTGAATTAAAGTCTCCGGGACTGGAAATTGGGAAACCCGCCTCAATGACATCAACCCCGAGCTGCTCCAACATCTTCGCAACTTGTATCTTCTCTACAGTGTTAAGCTGACAACCTGGCACTTGCTCGCCGTCGCGAAGCGTTGTGTCAAAAATAAACAATCTGTCACTCATCATATTCATTTTAAGTATTATCCAACTAAAAGACCTTTCTCACTAATGGAAGTGAAAAAGGTCTGAAACTATATCTGAGTCATAATTACACGCCTATTTCCCCACTCCCTTTCATCTCTGGCAGTAGAATAATATCAATAAGCTGTAATAGATTAATATACATATTCTCCATAATTAAGTTACTTTACAACTGCAAAGTTAATCAAAATAGCACAAACAAACAAACAAATCGAAAGACTTTTAGCAATAATACTATCATTTTCTTTCTATATATTATATTTCTTACTGCATGCTAAGCACATGGACGCTCTGACCATATTATCAAATCAGCCTATATGTTGTGCTTCACGCTGTCTTCACGTTACATCACAAAACTTCGGGACTCATGAAAGTCGTGTGATATCAGATTGAAAGACGGTTGCAAAGCGCAACTTTTACAAAAACTGCCTATGTCATAAGCAGGAGACAATTTATTAAAGTACAATCATAACCTGAAAAGCTCAGGCCTCTCAGACAAATGCATCAGCGCACCGCATCAGCCCTATCGGGCGCAGCTGCGGCGGCGTCCGCTGCCTGCACGGCTGCCGGCACAATGGAGCAATCCGGCCGTCGTGGCCGCCCCCGGCAGACCTGGGGGATGGGATGCGCGGCCGGGGACGCAGGCGGGGATACAAAAAAATGCCGCCCGACCGGGGATGAACCCGGCGGGCGGCATCATGAAAGGCGGCGGCATCCTACTCTCCCGCATTGCAG
>OCHK01000439.1_pt1 | contig 45961 bp, 40 predicted proteins | sample 1538551 | NCBI WGS metagenome assembly OCHK01 (sample SAMN04571707, study PRJEB22368) | human gut metagenome | biome: human gut; material: stool | host: Homo sapiens | place: Luxembourg | collected 2012-08-31
CCAGCGCCTTCATCATTCCGGCCATGGCGGCCATGCCGCAGGCGGCGGTGACGAACTGGAAGAGCATGATGACGAACAGCTGCGTGAAGTAGGACAGGCCCGTCTCGCCGCTGTAATGCTGGAGGTTGCAGTTGACCATGAACGAGATGCAGGTGTTGAACGCCAGGTCGGGCGACTGTCCCGGGTTGCCGTCGGGGTTGAGCGGCAGCCAGCCCTGGAAGACCAGCAGCAGCATGCCCCAGAAGAACCAGAAGAGGTTGACCGTCAGGAGCGCTTTGAGGAACTGTTTCCAGTTCATCTCCACGGCCGGGTCGATGCCGCAGAAGCGGTAGATGCCCCGTTCGACGGGAGCCATGAAGTCGAGCCACGTGCGTTCGCCGCGGTAGACTTTGGCAATGTAACGCCCCAGCGGGTAGCAGAGTGCCACCAGAAGGGTCCATTGCAGGATTACGCCTGAAATTTCGGTATTCATCGGTTCAGAATTTTTCGGGTTTGACGAGCACGTACATCAGATAGACGAATCCGAGGATGCTCAGGATAAGGAGACTTGTAAACATAGGGCGTCAGATCTTTTCGAACCAATCCACACATTTGAAATAGAATCCGTAGCACAGCGCACCCAGGGCGCAGAGCAGCAGGAACAGCATGATTTCATTCATCTCTTCGTTTTTTTGAATTAGACATTTTTTTCACGAACCCGCACAGCATCAGGTCCAGCAGCAGCATTGCGCCGCAGAAAATCAGTAGGAGGATAACGATTGCCATTTTGCCGTCGGGGTTTGTTGCCCGTAAGCATACGAAGGAGATGCCGGAATTTACGCTTCGGATTCAATGCGCTGACAGGCAGTTGTTTATCGGATCGGCATGGGCGCCGAAAAAGAGGGCCGCCCTATCAAAATGATAAGGCGGCCCTCTCGGAATGAGACGGTGAGGGGCTTATTTCACCCCGTAGCCGTCGAGTTTGCGGTACAGCGTGGCGATGCCGATGCCCAGCAGGCGGGCGGCCTCGGCCTTGTTGCCCCGGGTGTGTTCCAGCACCCGGAGAATGTGGCGGCGTTCGAGGTCGTCGAGCGCCAGCGAATCGGGGTCGGCGGAGCCGGCCGCCGCGTGGAATTCGGGCGCGAGGCAGTCGGCCGTGAGCCGGTTGCCGTCGGCCATGATCATGCTGCGCTCCACGGCGTTGCGCAGTTCGCGGACGTTGCCGTGCCACGTGTGGCGTTCGAGAGCGGCGATGTAGTCGGCGTCGATCGAGTCGATGCGACGTCCCATTTTGTCGGCGAACTGCGCCGCGAAGACGCGGATATATCCGGCGATGTCGCCGGGCCGCTCGCGCAGCGAGGGAAGGTGGATGCGGAACACCGAGAGGCGGAAATAGAGGTCCTCGCGGAAATTCCCGGCGGCGATCTCCTTTTCGAGGTCGCGGTTCGTGGCGGCGATCAGGCGCACGTCAACCCGTGTGGGGCGTGTTTCGCCGACCTTGATGAATTCGCCGCTTTCGAGCACGCGGAGCAGTTTGGCCTGCAATTCGACGGGCATCTCCCCGATCTCGTCGAGGAACAGCGTGCCTTTGTCGGCCTCCTCGAAAAGGCCCTTCTTGTCCTTGGCGGCGCCCGTGAAACTGCCGGCCCGGTGGCCGAACAGTTCGCTTTCGAGCAGTTCGCGCGAGAAAGCCGAGCAGTTGATCGCCACGAAAGCTCCCTTCGCCCGGCGGCTGGCATGGTGGATGGCTTGCGCGAAGACCTCCTTGCCGGTTCCCGTTTCGCCGGTGAGCAGCACCGAGGTGTCGGTGACGGCGACCTTGCGGGCCAGGTCCACGGCCCGGCGCAGGATCTCCGAGTCGCCGACGATCCGGTCGAAGGAGTGCTCTTCGGAGAGCTTGTTCTCGATGCGGGTCAGCCGCCGCTGCATTTCGGCCTTTTCGGCGGCCCGGTTCAGCAGGGGCAGGATCTTGTTGTTGTCGTCGCCTTTGGTGATGTAGTCGAAGGCGCCGTTCTTGATGGCCTGCACGCCGTCGGGGATATTGCCGTAGGCCGTCAGCAGGATTACTTCGGTGGCCGGCGCGGCCTCCTTGATGCGGCCGACCATCTCGACGCCGTTGCCGTCGGGCAGCTTGACGTCGCACAGCACCACGTCGGGGTCGTACCGGCGGAGCGTTTTCATCCCCGAAGCGCAGTCCGGAGCCTCGGCCACCTCGTAACCTTCCAGCCCGATGATCCGCGCCATCAGCCGCCGCAGCTGCTCTTCATCGTCGATGATCAGAATTTTCGCCATGTCGTTCGCTCGTTCCTTTCTTTCGGGCAAAGGTAAGACATTTTCGGCTTGCGCCGCTGCGGTATGACCGGATTTTGTTGTTTTTTGAAGAGTTGCCGCCCCCGATTTCGGGCCGGAATCCCGTAATTTGTGTCGACTTAAATGAATAAGCGATGAATGACAAAACCCTGCTGTTCTGCCTTCCGGCAATCCTGTGCGCTCCGTTGTTCGGGGCGCACGCTTCCGGCAAGGAGACTCCCAAAGACGACGGCGAAAGGACCGGGCGTCCCAACGTGCTTTTCCTGCTGACCGACGATCAGACGTTCAACACGATCCGGGCGTTGGGAAATACCGAAATCCACACCCCGAACATGGACCGGCTCGTGCGGCGCGGCGTGGCGTTCACCCAGACCCACGTGATGGGCGGCCTGAACGGCGCCGTTTCGCAGCCCAGCCGTGCGATGCTCCTCACCGGGCGCGGCCTGATGGACGTGCACCGCAACGGCGGCTTCATTCCCGAAGCGGAGAAGACCTTCCCGGAGGTGTTCCGCGAGAACGGTTACACGACCTTCGCAACCGGGAAGTGGCACAGCGACAACGCCTCGTTCAACCGTTCGTTCTCCACGGGAGCGAACATTTTCTTCGGGGGAATGCACCCCTACGGCCGAAACAACGAACTGGGCCACCGGCGGCCCTACCTCCACCAGTACGACCCTGCGGGCGACTACAACAACAGGAACGGCGCATGGGCGGACGCGTTGCCCGAAACATTCTCGTCGAAACTCTATGCCGACGCCGCCATCGGATTCCTGGAGGCCGAGGCGTCGTCCGACGACCCGTTCCTGATGTACGTGGCGTTCACCTCGCCGCACGACCCGCGCAACGTGCTGCCCGGCTACGGGCGCAAATACGCCTCGGCGGAGCTGTCGATGCCCGCGAACTTCGTTCCGCAGCACCCTTCGACAACGGCGACCTCGGCGAACGCGACGAAAAACTGCTCCCCACGCCCCGCGTCCCGGAGCAGGTGCTCGCCGAGCGGGCCAACTATTACGGCATGGTCAGCGAGGTGGATTTCCAGATCGGGCGCATTCTCGACGCCCTCGAAAAGAGCGGCAAGGCCGGCAACACGATCATCGTCTTCACGTCGGACAACGGGCTTTGCGTCGGCGAACACGGCCTGCTGGGCAAGCAGAACCTGTACGAGGCGGCCGTGAGGATTCCGATGGTGATCTGCGGACCCGGCATCCCGCAGAACACCGTGCGCGACGCCTACTGTTACCTGTACGACCTCTACCCCACGCTTTGCGGCCTGGCGGGCATCGGGGTCCCGGCCACCGTGAAGGGAATTTCGCTGGAGGAGACCCTGCGCAACCCCGAAGCCGGGAAACGGGAGGACATTCTGCTGACCTACATCAACCTTCAGCGGGCCATCAAGAAGGACGGTTTCAAACTCATCCTCTACAACGTCGACGGACAGCGGCACCCGCAATTGTTCGACCTGAAGGCCGACCCGATGGAGCTGAAAAATCTTTACGACGATCCCGCCTACCGCGAAAAACGCGAGGAACTGACCGCGCTGCTCTATGCCCGGATGAAAGCCGCAGGCGATTTCTGCGATCCCGCGAAACCCGACTGGGGGTATCCCGGAAAGCTGGACTGGAAGCAGGTGGTGCAGGTGAATCCCTGACGCATGCAAGCCGCGGAAAATCCGAAAACGGCTATATTTTAGTATCTTTGGGGCCGGAACGACAATTTTCAGTCGGAAGGCTCCGCCGAACCGGGTGTATCCGGTTTGACATCCGTCCGGCTCTTTACGATCTTTACTTCTCCCAAACAGACGAAAGCCGATGTCAAAAATCTCATCAGCTGCATTTGCAGACACCAAACCGCACTACGACATACTCGACGGATTGCGCGGCGTAGCGGCGATCACGGTCGTCTGGTTCCATCTGTTCGAAGCCTATGCGACCAGCCATCTCGACCAGCGGATCAACCACGGCTATCTGGCCGTCGATTTTTTCTTCATACTTTCGGGTTTCGTCATCGGTTACGCCTACGACGACCGTTGGAAGAAAAAGATGTCGGTAAAGGATTTTCTCAAGCGGCGGTTGATCCGTCTGCATCCGATGGTCGTCATGGGGGCCGTGATCGGGGCCGTCATGTTCTATTTTCAGGGCTGTTCCGTCTGGGATGTCTCGGCGGTGTCCCTATCCATGCTGCTGACGGCCACGCTGTTGAACGCGCTGCTGATTCCGGCGACGCCCGGTTCCGAAATCAGGGGGCTGGGTGAAATGTATCCGCTCAACGGCCCGAGCTGGTCGCTGTTTTTCGAGTATATCGGCAATGTCCTCTACGCTCTCTTCATCCGTAAGCTTCCGACCCGGGCGCTTTCCGTGCTGGTGCTGCTCGCCGGCTGCGGGTTGGCGGCGTTCGCCGTCTGGGGACCCCTCGGCGACATCTGCGTCGGGTTCGCCATGGACGGGGACAACATGCTTGGCGGCTCTCTGCGTCTGCTGTTCGCCTTCTCGGCCGGGCTGCTGCTTTCGCGTGTGTTCAAGCCCGTGCGGATTCGGGGCGCGTTCTGGATCTGCGCCCTGGCGATCGTGGCGCTGCTGTCCGTGCCGCGCATCGGGGGAAGCGAACATTTGTGGATGAACGGGCTGTACGACACCCTGTGCGCCGTAGTCCTCTTTCCGCTGCTCGTCTGTCTCGGGGCTTCGGGAAAGACGACGGACCGGGTGACGACCCGGGTCTGCAAATTTCTGGGGGACATTTCGTACCCGCTGTACATGGTGCACTACCCTTTCATCTACCTCTATTATGCCTGGGTCAAGAACGAAAACCTCACCTTCACGGAGTCCCTGCCCGGCGCCCTGGCGCTCGTCGCGGGATCTGTGATATTGGCTTATCTCTGTCTGAAACTCTACGACGAGCCTGTGCGCCGGTTCCTGACCGACCGCTTTTTGCGCAGGAAGAAATAGACGCTGTTTTTTGAGACCGTTTATGGGTGTCTGCCTTGTACGAAATAGCTTTCGACGACTTCGGATAAGTTGGGAATTCAGCAACATCTTTCAAAGTAACATTAAGCATACGAGAAACGTACAAAGGGTAAATTGCATCCATTAAACCTGACTAGCGTTCCATGCCAATTAAGGTACTCGATATTCTTCTTCAATTTGAGAAGGTCGAAGAACTCGACGGAGTTAACGGCTTGTCGTTGGATGAATTTCCATTCAACTTTGCTATGTACTCGTCAAAAGTCTCACTTCCATCCTCGCCATACATGCCATCCTTTGTTTCGTAGAGAACAGATGGTTCCAGAACTTCGGCAATCATAGTTTTGATTAATCAGTGCCTTGTCAAAGAGTTCAGAAATTAGTTTTTTATTAATTTAAATCACAATGCTATTTCACTAATGAAGCAAGATATTCTTCATGTAAATGATAATACTTTTTTATGAAGAGGACGTAGGCTATTGAGAGAACAAGGATGGCAGAGATGAGATAACACCAATGCGCCAACACAGTATTTGGGCAGAGGAAGATGAAGCCGAGCGAGATGGCTAACTGCAGCACAGAGTATAAAGAAGCCACCTTCACGTGACCGATCTTGAGCTCATTCGCCATCAACTGATATGCGTGCTTGCGGTGCGCCTCGCCGAGGTTCTCGTGAAGCTGGATGCGGTGGCAGATGGTCAGGCATCCGTCGATGCCATACACTAGTAGAAAGATGAGGTACGTCACATCTTGAGTTATGAGCACCAGTGTTCCTATCATATACAGCAGGATATATGCTACGCTTATAGAACCTACATCACCCGCAAAGCACTTGGCCTTACCCTTCGGACGGAAGTTAAACAGGCAGAATACCACATCAGACAGTATTACTACATAGATCAGGCTTTGGTCCACAAAACCCATAGTCGAGTTGAGCAATGCCAATGGTACCAATGAGGCAAAAGCGTAAGCACCCGTGATACCGTTCACTCCATCCATAAAGTTAATCACATTTGATGCACCCACGCACACGATGAGCGCCAGCAGTACGATCCACCACATGTCCAGATGCAGGATACCCAACTGCCGGAACATAAGCAGCATCGCGCCAAACTGTACCACCAGACGCACCGAGTCTGGCTGCGAGCGAATGTCATCCACAAACGACACACCCGCAATCAGCGTTACCGCCAAGAGAAACCACAGATACGAGCCAAAAACTTGTACTGAATCAGTCGAAGAAAATGCCGCCCATATCCACAGCCCCAGCAGGAAGATGATTCCGCCACCACGAAGCACAATTGTCGAGTGCGAACTTCTTTCATTAGGTTTATCAATAATGTTAAACCTGTCTGCCATCTTGAAGTACACCAACTCCAAGACCAAAAGAACCACAAAGATGATTCCGTAGATTAAGTATGTATTCATATTTGTTAGTTTTATATTCCTTTTTTCTTTTCTGTCTAACTCCTCTACATAGATGAGTTTGACAGGAAGATGTACTTGTGTAAGTTTAGCATCGGCACTAACGGAGCAGATGTAAATTATTAATTCACTTTCCACTAATCCTTTATCGTCTCTATCCGTTTTAGTTTACTCCAAAGGGGTGTAAGGAGCATCCAGGAGCTATTCATCGTAGATGAGAGGATGCTTCCAGCGGCGGTGTCATCAGTGGCGAAACTTGAAGCGGAGGACAGGTACGAACCCATGGGACTTCTCTTCGGTAAATTCCGATTCGAGAATGTCTATCAAGAGTACTGTTCCAAATCTTTGTCACGTTCAACTTGAGGAACCTTATCAGGAAGAACTATTTTCAAATGATCTCCAATAGCATTTATCTGATTGAAGAATCGCCAGATTTCCATCTCACGAAGGAACCCGATTCACCTCTCATGCTGCAATACCCCCCCCCTCTCCGGTCCATCAGTTGCCTCAATGTTATCTGTTCGCCAGCAAAATGCTGCCCCGTGTCGAATTCGGGATATAGTGTTGACGTCAGGACCTGGAACTTGAACCCCTGAAGCCTTAAACCTGATTGAGTGCGAGACTTTTCAATCGAGCCTCAATTTTAGGAGCATTCTTATGATTATGATAAAGGTTAATGGTTCTCCTCCGTCACTTGGGATGGTGTTTTGACGGATTGGAGAAGATCCTAACGACCCAGAGCGAGAATATTAATTTGCCCTTTTGAGCAGAAGATGGAATGGATCAGGTAGGTCTCTGTGATGGAGACTTACTATGAGGGTCATAAGACTGTGACGAAGGAACTTTTTTTGATGTTGGAGGGCGTTTTAAAGCCCAAAGGCAGGTTTATCTTCCGAAAAGGGCTGTTAGGCCCTAATCTTTTGCGGATGTTTTTTCTGTTTTTGTCAAACCCTTTTTCTCCAAGGGCTTTTTTATCTTTAGAGTCAAATCCGTGAGATTCGTGTTCAAAGAAACTTAAATATTATAATGAGTCAGCACATCCAGCGGCTCCCATTCAAGTTCCCGTCTCGCCTTCTCGTTGCTGAAGGTCAATGACTTCGTCATCTTCTCCAGCTTATAACTGTTGATAGGCGCTTTCGAACCAAGGCAGTCACCCACCAGAGCCATACACTTCGCCATCCAGTAAGGGATCGAAATAGGCTTGCGTTTACCCAACTGACGAGCCACACTCTCGCTGATCTGACCGAATGAAGGCTGGAACGTATCGCATACATTATATACGCCACCTTTCTCTATCAGAGCAGGCAAGATGTGTGCAATATCCTCCGCCATCAGGATGCTTTTCACCACCTTACCATTGGCAATGTTCATGTAGAAGCCCTTGCGCACACCATTCACCATAGCACCAAGGTTTCCAGGAGCGTCCTTTCCAGCCAACAGCGAAGGACGAAGGATGCCAAGAACTACACTATGGCGTTTGCTCCATTGGGTCAAATACTCCTCTGCCTTTATCTTGCTATCAGCGTATGGAGTAGTACCCTCCAACGGATGCTCCTCCGTGATCAGTTCTCCATATTCGCAACCATAGACAGCCACCGTACTGATGAATATCAACGCTTTAGGTGTGCCCACCTTCTCCAATGCGTCACACAGATGGATGGTACCCGTGTAGTTCACGTCGTAGAACGCCTTTTTCTCCTCTTCGGTCTTAGGCACCACATGTGCCTTACCGCAGGCATGTAACACCACTTCGTAATGCTGATCCAGCACAGGGGCCTCTTTTGCCAGATTTGCTTTGATCATATCGTCGGGAGTAATACCGCAGGTAGTCACCTCATACATCTTATCCAATATCGGACGGACATTCTTACCTAAGAAGCCTGTTCCGCCTGTAAACAAAAGTTTCTCCACCGTATTATCTGTAACTTTTCTAAATTTATAGACTGAAGAGTCCCACAACCATAAAACCTTAAACCTGTTCTAAAAATTTATTTAAGATTACTTTTTCAGAATACTCTTTCTCTGCCAGTTCACGAGCTCTCTTGCCCATCTCGGCCAGTTCTGCCTTGTCCCAATTCTTTGGCCACTCACAATAGCCAATGCCCTTCTCTCGCACCAGAAGATCTATCTCGCTATCTTTCGGGCCAAGAAAAAGCACAGGTCTGCCGGAAGCTAAAATGTTATAGGTCTTCGACGGAACGCCAAGGCCATACATACCTTCTTGAAGAGTAACTAAAGCAATGTCGCAAGCTGCCAACACTTCGTTCTGTTGTGAACGGAAGTAAGGCCCATGGAAGAACACATTCTTTTGCCTACGTGCTTTCAGTTTTTCCTCCATCGCACCCGTTCCATACAGATGTAGTTCTACATTGTCGGGTAACATATCCATCACCTTGTCCAAACTCTGAACACGTCCTATGTTGCCTGCATACTCCAGAACTATCTTACCCTCAAGCATTGGTTGCGGTTTAATATTCTCAATATCTGCCCAATTCTCGATAATGGTAATCTTTGGGCTATTACCGGTTCCTGAACATATCGAAGGACAACTCTCAACCTTCTGTCGTAAGACATCATGCATATCCCTTCCGAGAGCAATCAGCTGATCCGCTTTAGCATACGCCTTATCAAACACATGCTTAAACAGTCCATACATCGGCAATTTCAATCCCGCTGGTTTCGTATTCTCTGGGAACACATCGTGCACCAGAATGTTCAGTTCAAACCCCACCTTCTTTTTAAATCGAGCCATTAGAGGCACCATAGGAGCCGGATTAGTCACCATAAGCACCTTGTCACCCTTGCGTACATATTTTCGTACCAAAGCCATTATCCTCTGGCTCATAAGCAAAAACGACAAAACTTTTCCCCTGATCGTATTTTTATCCAGACTCGCCCCTTCTGTACGATGTACCTCAATGCTCTCATCCAGTCTGAAGGAATTGTTTTTATCCAACTTCTTACGCTTGTCATATATTTCCGGACCACAAATTACACCTACACGATATTTCAGCACCATGGCGTTTGCTATCTTGCCCAGAATGTAGCTAGTCGAAGTCTCGTCCGGTGGAAACAATTCCGTAACGATCCATAGTCGTTGATTTGTTTGTCCCATTATATTTGATTTAGATTCGCCTAATGTTAAATAATATTCCTCCCGCAGCACTTTTTACTGCCACATGGACAAGGCGCGTTTTTACCTATCTTCTTGAGAGGATTCACAAATGGCACCTGCATTCCATTCCCAGATGATTCAGATCCTTTGGACTCAGCTTACAAACAAAGTCATCCATAGCTTTCTGGTATTCTGTATCCAATGGTTCGTCATTATCGGATACTGCCCATTCTATATCATCCGGTATACTTTGAGTTTATCGCTGACTACCCGATCATTCGACTGTTCTTTTTCGCGAAGTGTTACCAATGCCTTTTTGCATACAGGATCATAATAGTCGTACGAGGTCTCTTTTATCCAGTCGCGTACATCTCAAAATCAGTATCAACCTTTACTGGTTTTTCAGTCAAGTGCCAATTATTCAGATTTTCTATTTTCACAACGATGGGGCTAATTGTAAACTCCTCATCCGTAGGATTGCTATGGTAGAAGACATAACCAAATTATTGTATGTCACAACGTATGGCGAAGACTTTTTTCTGTATGCTAATATGCCCTTATCACCTTCGCGTAATCCTTCTGCCCGAAATATGGTATATCGCCATTCTTCCAAGTTGGCTTTGCTTTCTGCAATCGCTTTAGTGGTATTCAGCATATTTTTGCCTAACAGCTTACGGAGGGATAACTCGTCGTTCATATCCACCACCCACCCCTTGGCATTTCTTGAAAAAGTCGGGTGAGCCAAGAAGTTTGGTGCCATGTGTGAACTCGTCTTGTCAGCATCTTGAAAAGATTCCTCAAAGGCACACCTGCGCCATCAGAAAGAATGATATCATACTCTGTTGGTGCCCCCTCTATAAATATTGCAAGACACGCATTTTAGCCTATTGGTTTTCTGCGGACGGATATTCCTTTACTCACTCCAATTCCACTCAAATTTCTCAATATCTTCTTCAACAAGCCGATTGCCACTTTGTACCTCAATGAAGGTGAGTTTCGAGAGGGCTTTGATGGCATGATAGTGCTCCGCAGGAATGATAACGGTATCACCTGCCGTCACTCTCTGCTCAACTCCATTGAGCACGAAGATGCCTTTACCTTCTACGAAAGTCCATACCTCAGAACGATGGTGATGGATCTGGTAGGAAATATTCTTCCCTGGGTTGAGTGTGATACTCTTGGTAAGAGAATGCTGTCCGCCTTCGTAGGTAGAGTCATCGAGTACACGATAGGTTCCCCAACGACGTTCCTCATACATAAGACGAGGAGTGAGGTTCTCGACAGCCTTCTTGATCTCCTCGGAGTGTTCCTTGCTGCATACAAGAATACCATCAGGACATGCTGCTACAATTACGTTTTTCAGGCCATCTACATAGATAGGATGCTGTAACTCGTTGATGACGTGGGTGTTCTCGCAATGGGTACCCATGATGGCATTGCCGATTATGGGGTGATGGAGTTCATCGGTGAGGGTGTTCCAGGTGCCGAGGTCTTTCCACTGACCGGTGAAGGGAACAACGGCTACGGATTCTGCTTTTTCAGCTACTTCGTAATCGAAGGAGATTTTCGGGAACTCTTGATAGCGTGCTCTTGTGTCTTCAAACGATTCGCTCTGGATGTACTTCTTGACGGTGGACATCATGTAATCTAGGCGAAAGGCGAAGACACCTCCGTTCCATAGAGCATGCTGTTTCAAGAGCGCTTTGGCAACTTCTACTGAAGGCTTCTCTGTAAACCTTGAAACCTTCAAATAGCCTGAAGATTGAAACTTGTCTCCTGAAACTTGTGCAGCAGGCACAACGTAACCATACTTTACAGATGGGTATGTAGGAGTGATTCCCATGAGGACGAGATCAGCAACGTTCCTCTCTACGCATTGTACCATCTTGGCGATAGTGTGGAAGTAGCCAGCTTCGGTATAAGGGTCACAAGGCATGATAACTACCACTTCATCATCATTGCAGCCTTTGGTAAACTTGAGATAGCTGGCTGCAAGAGCAATAGCAGGAAAGGTGTCTCTACGCTCGGGTTCGGTCACAACTGATACTGTATCGCCTAATTGATTGGTAATAATATCCAACTGGCTCGCATTGGTGGCCAATGTAATGTCATTCGTCAGTTGAGCAGCTCGAGCCTGTCGCACCACCCTCTGCACCATCGACTCCATTCCCCCATCTTCCTTCTCAAGGAGAGCCAAGAACTGTTTACTACGCGCATTATTTGAAAGTGGCCACAAGCGTTTGCCTGAACCACCAGATAAAAGGACTAATTGCATATCGTTTTATTCCGTTTTTTCACCAAATACTTTTCTAATGGGCATATAAGCCATTTCCTAATCTGATCAATCAAAGCACATCCAAAGAATACCAATAGCGTCACTCTTATGACGTAAGGTACCAATGTCCAACTTCCAATATAGGGCTCCAAAATAAATGTCTTCTTAAAGAGGATGTCGATCACCAATGGGTGCATGTGGATGAGATATATGGCAAAGGTCAATCCACCCATCCAGTTCACCACCTTGCTGTATTGCATCTCCATCTGTGCTATCCACAGGAACAATGCAATTGAAATCACTACAGGCATGATGCGCCAGTTGCCACGGATGTAGTAGCAGGCAAAGTCGTTGATGCTGCTCGAATGTGTACCTAAAACATCCAGCACCAAGATGCTTGCGAAGGCCAAGGCATAACCACCTATCCACCCATATGCCAGGATCTTTCTGTCCGATGCCCACGCTGGCTTGAACTTGCGTATATAGAAGATGATAGCATACAGCATAAAGAAGCAGGTCGTATTACCTCCACCCAGTTGTAACTTCACAGGTACGATAGTAGGTATCGTCCACAAAGCCACCATCGCCCAAATAAGGTTTCTCAACTCTTTCTTCTCCAAAGTTTGCAGTCCTTGCTGATAGAACGGATAGAATACCAAGAAGATGGCGTAAGCAGTTGGATACCACCATGTGCCCATGGATATAGGAAATAAAGAGTTAATATTCACCCCCCCCCTTCTGTTAAGACCAAACTAAAAGTTAGTGGAATACCAATGCTATAGAATAGCATTACCTTCTCCAGACTCCAGATGCGGCTCATGCTTTTCTTCATCTGAAACGCTTCGGCACGAATACACAGAAACCAAGCCGACACCATAAAGAACAGGTTATTACCCACAAAGGCGTGATTACCTATCAGTTGCAGAAAGACTCTGCTCGGGTTCAGACCGGTCAACTGCGTATCGATATTGAAGGCATTTTGAGTGATTAGATGGTGACATACAATCATAAGCATTGCAACCACCTTCAGCAGTTCAAAGTTGGATTGTTTTACTTTAGCCATTGATAATCTTCTTAAACTGGTCATTATACACTCCGTAGTAGAACGACCTCTCGAACTCCTTACGGCATTCTGCAGAAAATGATGCTTGATTACTGAAAATTTTCTCTACTGCAGCAGCAATCTCTTCCTTATTGGTGTTGTCATCAATAGCCACTACATTCTGCCCATCGCGTGTAAACTCGTTCAGGTTAGCGCACATCACCAAAGCTGGTGTGCCAAACATGAAGCTTTTGGCCAGCACACCACTCTGGGTGGTACGTGCGTATGCATTCCATACGGCTATGGTGCTACTGTAGTAAGCATTGATTTCCTCGTCGCTCATAGGCCTTCCCTTATAGATGGTTACGCGGTTGGACTTCTGCAAAGCATCTGGCGCCTCAAACTCACTCTTTGTGGCAATCAAGAAATTAATACCCTCCAGCTTGTTATTAGTTACTGCCCACTCCACAAAATTCAGATATTCCGTAAACGAATGGTCGGCAGCCACAGTACCGATATAGCTGAAATATTGCCTTGGCATTTTAGCATGCCGTTCCTCTCGCTCATCGCTATACATAAGTGGAAGATAGTGATAATTCTGGTTTTTATAGAGGTTGTTCTCCTCGTAGTATTTGATAGCCTTGCGCGAAGGGATCAGGATATAGTCGCTCCACTTTACAGTAAGTGCACTCACATGGTCTATTACCCACAACTTTGCCAGATACTTCATTGAGAAGCCAGCTTCACGATATACCTTCATCGGTGCCAGCGGCTCATGGAAGATATATACCACTTTAGTTCCTTGTCGCTTCAGTTTCCAAATGAGCGGTAGATTCTTTTGGCTTGGAAAGAGAAAGATCGCCAGATCGGCCTTCGGGTGCTTACCTTCGACAGCCGACACGATACGGCTGCCTTTAGGCAGATAGGGAATGAATGACGGATTGACATAATATACCAGCTCATAGCCCAACTTCTCACATTGTTTATAACTCGCCACCATGTGGCTCACGTGGCCAGGGTGAAAATTTAAAGATATGATAAGTGCGGTCATAATTTTCTATTAAATGACGTGTAGTTTCTTTTTCAACCAAACTTTCAGTCTATACGACTGAGATTCGAAAGGCAAATACAGAAGATAAGCAACGATATGAGAGCATGCTACTCCAACAACAAATAAGGTCACAGAATAGATGTTTACATCATGCCTTTCTGTCTTCAACCAGTATTGCATCAGCAATAAGACAGTCCAGTGCGTCAGATAGAGCGAGTAAGAGAACTTTGCCATCTTTTCTCCAATACAATTCAACCAGAGCGACAGCTTGCTTGTTGGGGTAATTCGTATAACATTCATGATAAAAAGGCAAGCGAACAAACCAAAGCATAATGTAACGACGTCTGCAGCCATAGAACCAGCAGTAATACCTAAACGAGAAGTAAATAAATGCAGACTCAACAAAGCAAAGATAGCCATTCCAATACCACTCACCAATACCCATATTCCAGAGTGTTTCTCAATATTGATCTGTGAAGCAAATGCTCCCATAAACCACAGAAAGCTATAGACAACGCCCAAACGGCTCAAGATAAGCATAGCTACCGTCATGACAACAAATGCCAATAGTTTCTTACTTGTTCCCTTCAAGGTTATTATGGCAGCCATGGCACCAGCCAGCAAATAAAACCAAACCTCGAAGGCCAAACTCCATAGCGGTCCGGCCAATGGTTTACAGAATACCCCTTGTAAAGAAAAAAAGTTTAGAACATAGTCTCCCCATGGTGCTTCGGTATGCATCAAGCAGTTCCCGATAGCAATCAGCACAAGTGCCGAAACCAGAGGCAACTGTATTCTGGTAAACCGGTCTATACTGTACGAAAGGCAATTGAACTTGTTAATTCTTATTTTGTTAAAAATTCCCCCCCCCGACAAGATAACCGCTCAACACAAAGAAAATTAACACACTTACATGGCCTAAACTGGTTAGGCAATATGCTAGTTGCATTAGAGCGGAATACTGGTTAGACGGCAGATCGTTATAGTTCAAAAATAGGTCTGCTCTAAAGTGACCAACTACCACTAAAAGTGCGGCCACATAGCGAGTCAGATCCAACCAAGGAAGTGTTGCTGCTTTCTGTTGGTTCATTATTTTCCTATCAACCGATTATACAAATCTATATATTTCTGATACTGCTTACTTGCCTCAAACAGAGTCTGTACCCTTTGTCGACATGCTTTGGCCGTTTGTTCCTTATCCAAACTTTTGATAGTTGGAATCCGTTGCACCACTTCTTCCACCTTATCTACTACAAAACCTGTCTGCTCATCCACCAACTCCTCTCCAGCGGTATCTCGCAGGACGATTGCAGGCGTGCCGCAAGCCATAGCCTCTACAGTCACAAGGCCGAAGGTGACTTCCGTATTGGGATTTAGGATAACATCCGGTTTAGAATAGAGTTCTTGCAGTTGTGTGAAGTTTTCTGTCTTCTTGAAGCCTACGATGTTCTTAGGCAAAGCTTTTATCTGTTTAGTGTCTAGACCCACCATTACTATTTGACAGTCCTCTGGCAACAATTGGCTCAACTGCAATACATCGCGATAACCATTCGCCTCTGTCCATCGGGCAGCAATAGTCATAATAGTGAACTTGCTCCAATCTACACCCTTTACAAGTGCATCTTTCATGTCATAAGGTTTGAATACCTCGGTATCTATACCATTATAGATAACCTGCTGCTTCACGGGATGAAGCAACGATTCATCGGCATATCGGCCCAACCAATATGATACGGGCACCAATGTCACATTGGGTGCATCAGAAAAGAGAGCAGCCTTCTTCTGCCAGTTGCTTGCCGAAGCATCCCTCTTGGCTGCAGGGTATTGATCCAAACGAGGGCAATTGCTACAACCATTCTTCCAGCGGTCGCAAGTGCGGTTGATGTAGGCACAATGGCCAGTCATCAGCCAAAAGTCATGCATGGTGATAACCGTGGGAATATTCTTTTCTTTCAGGTATCGGAACAGCATGGGATAGTTGATGTAATACCCATGAATGTTGTGCAGATGCACTACATCTGGCTTGATAGTATCCACCTCCTTCAGAAAACTGCGGGTAGCCCATCGAGACATCAGTCCATGATTGTCCATATACTTTGATGCAATGGCATGTAGATAAACTCCCCACTTACTGCCTATGCGGACAAGTTGAGATTTACTCTCGTGTGCCTCACGCCCAAAGGCAATGTAGCTCGCCCATCCTTGAGCCATAGCCACCTCGCCTAACTGTTCGGCAATGCGACCGGTTGAGCCCGTGTTGACTACACTATTTATTTGCAGCAGTTTTGGCATGTTGTCTTATTAGTGATTGAATACTTCGTTGATGACCTTCATCTGAAAATAAGGATTCCATTGATTGTCTATCTCTTTGTAGCAAAGGTTCTGCACATACTCGCGTAGATTGCCATTCACCACAAACCATTCGCTGATGACTTGGTTCAGCGATTGCTGGTCTCCTCGCGTGAAGAAGTTTCCTGTGTGGTAAGGTGAAATAGCTTCAAACTCCGGCATCTGGTATCGAAAATCGTTATGAGTAACCACAGGACAGCCAAACATCAATGCGTGCATTGCTGTTAGACCAACATTTCCAGGAGCAACACAGAGGTCGGCATTATAAACGAGTTCGGCATTTACCTTCTCGTCATAACAAGCACCATAGAACCATACCTGTTCCTGTAACTGGAGACTTACCACCATATCCTCCAATTTCTTTTGTTCCGGACCATCGCCAATGAACACAAGGTTATATAACTGTTTCTCATTCTTCAGGTCTGCCACCGCCTGCACCAGCAAATCCAATTGCTTCACGGGAGTTAATCGACCTATGAAAATAAGCACAGGATTATTATTGCCAAAATGCTTCTTATATATTCCCGTAAGATGCATCTGCTTGCGTAACTCCATTTGCACAACGTAAGAGAGGGAGTTGTGGATAACATGCATCTTCTCGGCTTTGAATCCCTGTTTTATCAGCAAGTTTTTGGCATAGTTTCCATAAATAAAAAGCTCATCAGCGAGTCGCAAGAAATTCTTCTTGATGATGCGTTCTGTCAAAGTTTCCTTGCCATACCATCCGTGAGTCCAGAAATAGATTTTCTTGCTTGGACGGAACAGTTTCAGCAATATGCACAGTACCCAAAGCGATACACACATAGGTGTACCCACCATCAGGTATTTGTCATAATCCGTCTGTTTCCATACCATCCTCACCAACCCCTTCATTGTATAGAAGCGGCTGACGAATTTTTCATGTTGCAGGATATTAACCTTTTTTAACTTGTTGGTATCAAACAGATTGATGCCATTGTCTTCCTGCTCGAAGTACCACTCACAGTCGTATACCTTATCTATCTCCAAATAGATCTTCTCCCGATAAAACGAAGGGATGTTGAATATACAACAGATTTTGCCCATACTTTACTTTATCAGTTCTCCGACGTGTGCTACATAAATTTGGCGTGTACCCTCGTGTATAGAGTCGAATATCGCCAGCTGTCCGTCACGACTCCAACGTGGGTGAAGATCGCAATGCAAACCGCTACGGGTAAAGGACAACTCTTCCTGCGAGATACAGTTTAATATTTTCGGGTCTACCCCTGTGAAATAAGTTTCTGCCAATGTCATATCCGGCTTGTCCATCAACATCTTGAAGGTTCCAAGGTCAATTCGTTCATTGGTCAGAAAGTTGTAGAGCATCAAGGTGCGAATGCCATTCTTGTCAGGATAGGTATCGTTGATGCACCAGTTGTTATTTATCGGATTGGTCATAGGGTGTCCGTCCTCAGTAATGAGCCCTTGGGCAAATGGAGTAATAACCGGTTGTTCGGCATCGGTAATCATCATAAAGGATTTGCCGACATTCGCATTACCTCCAGAACTTCCCCGGCGAAGGACAAACTTGGCTACCCTCTTCGCCATTTTCATCGGTCCTGACATCAGAGGATTTGACAGCAAAGGGTTATTACGAAGTGTATCCAAAGAACTGTTGGCTCGCCCAAAAATATAGATGGTCTGATCATCTTTCCAGTCAAAATGACTGAGGAAACCTTGTGCCAAACAGCGTAATCCGGTACCGTCTGTACCAACAGACATCAATCGTGTCATCATACCTCCATCTGCCATAAAATATCGATGCAGGAAAGCTACTCGGGTGCATGATGGGTTCAAACAAAGATGCGTAAGATAGTGGTGTGATACTCCCAAGGTCGCATTACCGCATTTGGCTACCTGGCGAACACTAACCAGCAGTTCAACCTTCTTGCTCTGTATATCCATTTTAGTGATGCCCGAATCATTCGGAATCGCCTCATTCACGCCTTTATCAGCTATACCACTATAACCATAACCTCCCAAACGGAAAAGGCGAGCATAATCCAAACCATAGGCGTACCGACCATCCTGGCTCAACATGTGAGTAGTTGCTTCAAATCTATCAACTAACTTATTAGTGCTAGCGTCATACAAGTCCGTACCCCATACGTCATCCACACGATTGTTTACGGTGAAAAGTTCGGTCTCGCCTACCCACTGCTGACGAGCTCCTTGAGGATAGTTGAGAGCTGTAGTCTCACCTATACGCACATACAGACCATCCTTCACATAGCCCACTCCGAAGAGCTCTCCGGGGAGTGGAGGACGGTTCATAGTATCAACCTCCAGCGAAAGGTATTTATCACCAGCACCATTTGTAATTAGAAGATCATGAAATCCAAACAAATGATGTTTAGGCCCATTTGTAAGCTGCTCTATTTTTGCATGTTCCATATATTTTTTATAATCTTTTTTCGTCCCAATTGATATTTTCTTTTAGCACTTTAGCCGGAATCCCACCCAAGAGTACGTTGCTTCCAAATGATTTGGTGACAATAGCACCTGAACTTACCACAGTATCACTTCCGAGTGTCACACCTTTCATCACCTTGCAGCCTTCGCCTAACCAGCAATGATCATCAATAGTAACTGATGCCGCTGGATTGATGCGACTTCCATCCTTGTCGAGAATAGAGTGACTGTCGCCTGTGCGAATCTGCACGTATGACGAGAGCATACACATGGAGCCAATCTTCAATGTGCTACCATCTTCTGTACAAGCCAGATGCGAGTGATGTCCGATGTAGGTATTGGCACCAATCTCAATTGTGCAGTTGTTATCCTCAATGTAGAGTTCCACTCCCGACAGGTAAGCTCCGGAGTGTAGGATGACACGATTGTGATTCCCGTTGATCTTGATTCGACTCTTGAAGAGTACTGAATCTTTATCGAGCAAAACGGAATTATTGAACCCCCCCCCTCTAATTTGAATTTTGGAGTTAACGCACACACCCTTCCTCTCGATTGAGTGTCCACTTCCAGTGGTATAGCTTCTGCTCTCGCGCCAGTTGCGGAAATGAAATGCCAAGCTACGCACAAGGCGGTTCTTTTTCAGCGAATCTCTATTATTTATCATTTCATTGCCTTAAAGAATGCATCCAGTTTCTTGCCTGTACCTTCGATGGTGTATTCTGAAAGTACTCGCTTCTGCAGTTCAAGAGCTAACTGCACTTTCTCGTCGTAATGTGCTATAACGTCTTCTATGGTGCTGGCTATCGACTTGGGATCCTCGCCATCGTAGTAAGTTATATGCCTATTATATTCGGCATCAAGCTTACCAATCTCACTACTAACGATAGGGCGACCCGTGCTGGCGTACTCCATCATCTTGAATGGGAAACCCGCAGCCTGTGCACCTACGCCCATGCTGCGTGTTGTGTTGATAAGGATGTCGGCATCGCGATCCAATGTGCGAATCAGTTCAGCATGTTCCATGTAACCATTGAACTCGAACTTATGGATAGCAGGAACTTCGGCGATGAGTGCTTTCAGACGTTCGTCAAGATTGCAGTTTCCGTACGCCTTCACTACACAAGGAGTCTGGATGTATTTCATGGCTCCCACCAATAAGTCGCCGCCCTTACTATAGTGGATTCCACCGGTCAGGATGATAGTAATAGGCTTGCCTGCTTCCAACTTGTTCACACGGGTGCTTACATTCGTACTCACCTCCTCGTTCACGATACCTGGGGTAAGAACACGATTAGACACTTCGGGTAACATCAGACCATTGCATACTGCCATGATGCCCTGGGTATTCTTGATGATGCGATTGTAAAGCTTCGTCTTAAACCACATGAAGTTGTTCTTGTTACCTATCAATGCGCGATTGAAGATGTTATCCTCATACTCTAACACATTGATGCAATCTTTTAGACTCTTCACCAAAAGTGCAGCACCAAGAGTGATATTGTAATATACCAACACATCGAAATGCTCACGCTTATGCTCCTTCTTGATGAAGTTAGCTATACGCACCTGATTGATAGGATCACATCTACGTTTTGAGAGAATATCGCAATACTTGATCACCAACTTACCCTCTGGATATTCTTCATATTCTGTGAATGCAGGCACTCTGACATTACAAGTAGTTACGCCTGGACTATAGATGGTCACCTTATGTCCGGCAGCCATCATACTGCGGGCAATACCCAACGATTTAAATGGACCGGAAAGAGCGAACCTCTTGCCTTTTCCATACTTCTCCATAAACTCCGTACCTAAGTAGGCTGTCATGTATGCTATTCTCATTCCTTATTTCGTTAATTGTTTCAAAATGTCATACCATCTGTTTTCGTATGCCTCCCACGAGATATTTTGGATTTTTTCACCGTATGGAGTTCTAAGACCTGATGGCATTGCGTTGGCAATGTCCAAAGCTTGCTGGATGGCTTCTGCAATAGTATCAACCGTAAGAGGTTCTTTGATTGTTATGCACTCTTTGGCATTGCCCAACAAAACTCCCGTATCGGGAGTTCCTGTTCTTGAACTGCCTACCAGCGGCAAACCACAGGCTGCTGCTTGCAAGAGCACCAGGGCATAGCCTTCGTCCAACGATGGCATTGCAAACACCTTTGCCTGGGCGTAATACCTCGGCAGGTCACTTTCGGAAACAAAACCTATGTGAGTAAATAAATCGCTCGTTGGTAGTTGACAATCTACCACCGAACCTACATGCAACAGTTTCAGCTTAAGCTTTTCAAGACAAGCTTTAGCCAGTATGTCGCAAGCTTTGTGCTTCCACCAGCTGCCTACCATTATCACGTCGTATGGTTTTTCTGTAGGCTTGAGCGTAGGCTGGAATACGTTCAGATTCACACCGTATGGATTGTATAACAAATTCTTAAGATCCAAACCGTTCTCAATGTCGGATTGCTTTACATATTCGGCAGGAGTCATAAAGTAATCAACCGCCTTATAGTGCTCAAGCATAAATTGTGTGCTTTCTTCAGAAATAGGTGCATTACTATAAGTGAAGTGTACAGCATTCTGCTTCAAGATATGCGAAGATCCCTGGTCGCAGATGGCAATTGCTCCCATCTTCTTGGCCTTTTTGCTTGCCTCAACTGCACATCCATTCAAGCCAATCAATACGTCGCATTTACGCAAACGCATTGCCACGAGTTTATCAAAGGCTTTGCGCAAGCGGAAACGAAGGGTACTCTTTTTGTAGGGATTAACCTTTGGCAACCTATCGACTATCATCTGGCCCATGCCTATGGGGAATAGAAGCGATACTACCTTACCATTATAACCAAATTTTCTGCATCTGGACTTAGGCATCATTGTATAGAACGTCACTTCCACATCCTCCCGGCGTTCCAACAAACGCGCGAGATTTATAAGGTGGGAACGTCCGAGTGAAACTATTGCGACTTTCATGAGAATTATCTTGTTATGTTATCGAAAACTTGCTTCATGGCATTATAGCAATTAAAGTTTGGGGTCGCCTTTGCTCTGCCACACTTCAAAGCGTGTATTGTTTTTGTTAAGAAATCATCGCCGTTACCAAACTGATATGATATCACACCGTCTGGTCTCCAACATACATCACTAGCCACTACTTTTGTACCTTGGTCCAGAACTTCTCTTACAGCGACAGAGTCACCATCAGTTGAGGTAGGCCTTATATATACATCAACATTTTGCCAAAGTTCGTTAATATTATCTATTGCACCTATTTGCCAATATATTTTATCATATATACCCAATTCTTTAGCATACAAATACAACCCATTAATCTTATCCGTATCTTTATTTTCTGAAAGACAGAATATTAAGCCCACATTTGCTTTGTAATTACTTACAATATCGGCATAAAGTTTTATGGCCTCATTCAAGCCATAAACATCAACACCATCATTATACATAAAGCTACGAGCATAAAAAGCTATATTCTGTTCGTGTTGATGGATATAATCCTGCATGTCTTTAGCCAAAGGGATTTGAGCTTCATTTGGTATCGGTACATAAGCGGCAATAACAGGTATTTCATTTTTAAATGAGAAGGGTAATCTGAGCATACACTCCCTAGCCTGCTCACTAACTGCAGTCCACTGTATATTTGCCTCAGCAAGTTTTTGCATATAATGCTTGTTTATTCTGTCTGTTCTGCGATAAAAGCTTTCTATCATCATACTGTGAACAGTGATTACTACTTGTTTCCTACAATATTTATATAGGAACCAAATGAATTTTAGATTCTCTAAACCATGATAGTGTACGATAGAGAATGGCCACATTTGAAAAGTATTTTTCAACATACGGAACATTTGAGTGAAAGCTTTAACAACTCTATTGTGACTTCCGCAATAGCTTTTCTCTTTAAAATATATGGGCGATGAAATTATAGACTGATCTTTACACTCTTCTGTGTAATAACCGCCTACTTCATATCCTTCGGATCTTAAGCGATCTGAGAGTCTTTTTACATATACAGTAACTCCTCCGTATGGTGGGGGTACAAGACAAAACTCAATAATTGATTTTCTATTCATTAGATAGTCATTCTAATTAGAATTGTTCTTCATACGAAATTGGCTTAATAGCACTATATACAAATAGAAGTAATAAATAGACCAATGACCTCCAGTAAATGGTTCAATAGAAAACATACAAGTTGCCATATATAATGTTGCTGCCAGTACAAATGATTTGTTTTCTTTGGCCTTAAAAAAAGGATAGCAAAGAATAGCCAAAAGGCATATTGCTCCGATATATCCATAGCTAGTTAAAATAGCGATATAGTCATTATGTGAACCAAGAAGAACATTTGTGCCTAAAAAACGCGCATTCTTAAATCCTATACCGAAGCATTGCTCAATGAAACTACAATCATTAAAGAAAGCATGAAGTCGTGGCCCCCAAATGAGAGTTCTTCCTCCCGCATCCCCTGCATCGCTATTAAATCGAAGAAGAATCAAGTCGAAAAAACCCAACTGATAAAATACTAATACTCCCAAAAAAATCAGCAGGAGGAAGGAGATTTTTTTGCTAATGCTACCTGATCCTGTGAAAAGTAAAATTACAACAGAGGCAACAATAGCAACAAAAACACCTCGGGAAGCGGTTGAAAGAATGGTATAAAAAGAAAGAACAAGAGCCAAAATAATAGCATATCTTGTCTTCTTTGTCATGTTTGGCCACTTATATAACGCAATAAATGAAGCTATTACTCCATAACCTAAGACAGCGCCGAAATAGTTGGGATCTGCCCAGCCTTTTCTATCTATTTCTCCATCAATAGTGGATACTGTTTGAGAAAATTCGCCGCCCATTATAATGAACTCAACTGCAATAACAAAGGAGATTAATATAATGGAGAAGGAGACAATTTGGAGAGTGCCTTCATTGGAACGAGATATGAATAGAGTGGATAATAATACTGCCACAAGTTTAAATGAAAAATTCATCTCTCCACCAGAAAAGAAATCCACAAACAAAGATAGTATAGTTAGAATTATTAATGCCGAAGGGAATTTAATTCTATCAATGTTTGGTCGACAAAGCATGTAAGAAATCAACAATACAATCGAAATATAGAGACCATCAACGGGCATATATGAGATTGCAAACGAAGATCCAGATATTACGACAAACGTAAATAATACAATTGGAGTTGATAGACTCCTCTCCTTCCATAAAGGTCCCATTATTGCTGTAAGATAAGCAAGCCGTAGCGGCAATGGAGGAAGGCTGTCCACATTTGTCCATGTGACTAATATCAATAGCAGAAAAATATAGTAAATCACTGTACTCCTGCCAAATATTTTATCAATCATTACGTATCGAGTTTTCCAGAATACTATGTTTATCTGTTACGTGTCAAATACCTTACTAGTAGTCTATTTTTCAATGGTAATTTTTCTGCATTTTTACCATTTCGCCACCAACGAATGTAGTGTACTCTCAATACCTTCATTACACAAATTGTGTTATCATCCAAGCTCTTATAAAGTGATTTATTTGTATTCCTTAAATTTGTATCTAATATTGCTAATTCTGAAAGGTGAATACCTTCTTCCTTACAAGTAAGGCAAAGAGAATATACGTGAGTCAGGAACCACAATATAGTCGCATACATATATTGGTACGATTCTGTGCCTTGTGGTATATTCTTAAAACATTCGAGCATTCTATTACCGATAGATAGATGTGCAGGTACTCCTTTGACTATCACAGAAAAATCCATCGTCTGACCTGCTCTACCAACAAGATAGTTGTATATAACAAGGTCTATATAATAGAAGGAGTTGGCGTTCAAGAATGGATAGAATACCCATTCTTGATCTGTATATGAGATACTTTCGGTCTGTATATAATGCATATCCACAAGCATTGTTCTTCTAAAAGCAAGCTCGTGCATTGCTGTATGTGTAGATTTATTAGTCAAACTTCCGATTACGTTATCCCATTTTAGTTTTGTGTGTGCGTCAAAAGGTCTAGAGAATTCGTTTCCAACATTGCCGTCCTCATATACTGTTCGATATCGTGAGAATACAACATCAACATCAGGCATTGTTATCAACGTTTTCAGATATTTAGAGAAATTACCGTTATCAAAAGAGTCATCTGCATCCAATACCTTTACATACTTACCTTTAGCTTCCTTAAGTCCTCTATTTATACAAGACCCATAGTTACCATTCTCCTTATCAATTACTCGGAAAGTTTCAGGATACTTGTCTTGATAGGTATGACCAATCTCAGAAGAACGGTCTTTAGCACCATCAATCACAACGAGCACCTCCAACAACTTCATTAGTTTTTTGTCCTCAATTATTAGAGAAGTAAGACATTTGTCCAAATACTTCTCCATGTTATATGTCGGGATTATGATAGTTAGAATCTTCTCCATAATCTTAAATATTCTTAATGTTCAACACTTGCTCAATTACTGGAGCCATATCAAAATACTTGTACTGACCAAGGCGGCCTCCGAAAATGACGCCCTCTTCCGTATCTGTCAGCTTGCGATATTCGTCTGCAAGGGCATTATTGCGGTCATCATTCACAGGATAGTATGGCTCCATCCCCTCCTTGTACTCGGTTGAGTATTCCTCGCTTACTACTGTCTTTGGGCAATCGTAAACTTCCTGACCAAACATCTCAAAATGCTTGTGCTCAATTATCCGAGTATATGGTTCGTTGTGACTGGTGTAGTTCACCACAGCATTACCTTGGAAGTTAGGAGTGTCCTCCACGCGAGTCTTGAAGCTGACGGTACGCCAGTCGAGTTTACCTAACTTATAGTCGAAATACTCATCTACGGCACCTGTATATACGAGCTTATCGGCATGCTTTTTCCATTCCTTGTACTCTGATTTAAAGAAGTCAACACCAGTCTTGCAATCTACACCCTCGAGCAGGCCTTCAATGAGTTTATTGTAGCCTCCGATGGGAATACCCTGGTAGCGGTCGTTGAAATAATTGTTGTCGAAGATCATACGGACTGGGAGTCGTTTGATGATGAAGGCAGGGAGGTCCTTACAATCACGCCCCCATTGCTTTTCAGTGTATTCCTTAATGAGTTTGTAGAAGATGTCCTTACCGACAAGACAAAGAGCTTGCTCCTCAAGGTTCTGGGGATCACGGCCACCAAGAACTGCCACTGCCTCAGCCTTCTGTTCGTCAATTTTTGCCTGAGCCTCAGCTGGAGTATGTACCTCTGGCCACATGCGGTTGAAGGTATTCATGTTGAATGGCAAATTATAAAGTTCACCCTTATAGCTTGCCATAGGACAGTTGGTGTAGCGGTTGAACTCAACGATAGAGTTTACAAAGTCCCACACTTTCTTGTTACTGGTGTGGAAGATGTGTGCACCATACTTGTGCACATTGATGCCCTCGATGTTCTCACAATATACATTGCCACCGATATGTGGGCGTTTGTCGATCACAAGCACCTTTTTGCCGGCTTGTTTAGCTTTGTGCGCGAAAGTAGCTCCGTAAAGACCGGAGCCAATTATGAGATAATCGTAATGGGGCATATTTATCTATTTTTTTCTTTGTTATCACTGTTTTGGCATATTGCCTTTCTTGCTTATTTAATACCAGACCGTAAGTCAAAGCAACGCCAGCAAGTATATCAATGAATCCTTCGGTAATAAAACGTAGAACACCTCCGTTCATAGATATTCGGATTATTGAAGGTAGTATTGGGAGCAGTATAACCAAAAGAGTACATGGAAATATTACTTCTCGCAGATATGATTTTATGCTTAAGGGGAAAATGCGTTTAAGTAGAACTATGCATACACCCTGATTTATTATTGAAAACAAAATTGTGACGATAAATACCGACGTAGAATCCATTCCAAGATGTAGGCAAAGCCAAGATGCCGGTAAAAGGCAAAGATTTACCATTGATGTGATTATCTGATATTTCTTCAAATTACCTACTGCAAAAGCTACTTGAGTGCAAGGAGTGTTTATAGTACAAATTAGCGAGTCCACCAAAACCAGTATTGCAAATATATTGGTATATTCAGGGACACTTTCGCCTAACCAGAGTTTTAACAAATAATTTATCTCTAACACGATAGGTACCATCAAAAGCGTCAAGAGCGCAAAGCATATCTTTGATTCGACAAACATCATCTGGCGTGTACGTACATGATCATTATTTGCATAAGAGTTGACGATTTGCGGACGAAAGGCTGTAGCAATATTTGCTGAAAAACCATTTATCGCTCCGTTTACCTGATATGCTACACCTCGAGCTGCATTTATGACCGTACCAAAATAAACGTTGAGCAGCATATTAAGACCTTGGCCTTTCAGAAGAAAAGCAAACGTACCAAGTAGATTCCATCCAGAGAAAGACATCATCGATTTAAACAAAGGTTTACTAAACGCATTACATAAGCGTAAGAACCTAAAATGTTTTTTTGCATACCAATAGTAAAGTACGAAATCAAATACAGTTATAGAGAAAACTAACAAGCTATATACTATGAGTTTCTCGTATGGGATAAAGGGAAGGGCTATAACTGCCGCCAGTTTTAAGAAGGTGTCGGCGATACTAATGGCTGCATAAAAGTCCATCTTCTCATATGCCATTATGGCTCCGGTATATGGAATCTCCATAATAACAAGTAGCATAGATATTATAGAGAGATGGAAGATGACGTTTGCTGCAAACAATTTCCCATCTGGCACTACCATCACATTGTTTACATACCAGATTCCAGCCGTTTCCAGAATAAGAAAAATAACTGCACAGAGTACGATATGTATGATAAAACCTGTCACATATACTTCTGTGTATCCTTCTTCACCTCTTTTTGTTCCTTCAAAGTTATAGTATCTCTGCATACTGGACGAGAGAGTGGCATTAAGAAAGCCAAACATCGAAACAAAGCCGGCTACAACATTATAGACGCCGTAGTCATCTACTCCCAGAGTGTTGAGAATGACTCGTGATGTATACAGGGATATGACAAGTACAACAGCCATTCTTATATATAGAAAAGCTGTATTCCTTGCTATTCGTTTATTATTCTTTAAATTATCTGACATTTACTATAAAAATATTCGCAGGAACTTATTTGCCATAGAGGATTCTCTCATGCTCAACAATTTCACTGGGCGAGAATTTCTGCTTTAAGACTTTAGCCGGAACACCACCTATGATGCTATATGGGGGACAACTTTTTGTCACTACAGATCCAGCTGCCACAATTGATCCTCGTCCTATTGTGACCCCCTTCATAATAGTGACATTGGCACCACACCAAACATCTTCCTCAATAATCACGTCTTGATCATTTTCGGGTAGTTTGTCTTCATCTTTTATTTCGTCAATGAAATACCCGACCATGTACCGATGATCGCCTGTAATAATAGTTAGATTAGGGCCAGACATAAAATGTTTTTTGATGATTATTTTAGCACGTGTAGTGTATATAGTGCTATTAGGTCCTATGCTCATCGGCTCTTCTGCAATGATATTCTCTGCACCGCATATATTGTACGGGTAACCAATAAATCTTTTACCCCCCCCCATTAATTTATTGATAATTTTTGATTTATAAACACAGTAGGCGAATATGACTTTGTCAATAATCGTTCCTGCTAATTTTAATAATGGATTCATATAATCTGATATATGTAATTGTTATTTTACTTTATCTTAAGTATTGAATGGAATCACAAGTTCTGAATCTTCCATTGTATCGAAAGGGGGTAGCTATATTTCGATATAAGAAAGTATCGAAGCCATTCCAAAAAGGAAAGAGCCAAGAAACAACCTCAAGCTTTAATATTCGCGCCTATTTCTTTGAGCATAAACGCGAAGAGAAGCTTATTGCTTGTACTCCTCGGAAGAACCTAAAAGAAAACAGAAATGAACAACTCTATGAGATAGTGTCTGAACTTGGCCTTTTTTCTTTTGCCTTACTGGAGGCAATCTGTGTGGAACTGAATTATAAGTCCTCTACTTGTGTTGCATTGTAAATGGTTTGATATTTTAATCCGGAAAGCAACGTAAATTCTGATAGGGAAGGCTTATCGTGTCCGATATTATCTTCTCTTGCTTTTTAATCAAACATTCTACTCCGCAGTATTGTATTATCTGATTGTTGTGGAACTTGTACGCAAATTCCACTACTTTTTGCTGATAGCCCTACATCTGGTAGAATTTATCAACAACAGACGTCTGATTGGTTGCCGACTTTATTTGAGCCAATAGGTGATACCTCTATCTCTTGCATATTAGCAAAGTCTCGGGATATTCCTAAAGATGGAATGTGGTAGAAATACCCTCTTTGCAGTTTTTACATTCGATTGAATGAATTGCTTCATAAAGACTTTCTGTTTCTATTGCGCGTTTATCAACTTCTACAATTTTCTAATTGAGGTCAAGATCATTGAGATCAAATTCTATTTCATAGCCACATTTGATTTTTATAATTTTATTTGGTATAACTATTTGGCATTACTTTATTGTATTCTGAGGTGCGTGATGGTATCGAACCATGAGCCGCAGGCTCCACCTGTGCACGCACTTGTCCAATATTAAATGTTAACTTATTAACCGTCACTTTGCAAGGTTTGCAATACCATTTAGTTCGTTCTGAATGTACTCAAGGCTTGCGATTTTGGTCTTGGTCTCTTCAAGATTCAGACGACGGGTGTTGTCGGAATTGAACTCGGAGAGTTTGCAACGCTTTGCATCGCCCTCGGTGAAGAACTGATCGTAGTTGAGGGAGCGATTATCAGCTGGCACGCGATAGAAGTCGCCCATGTCCTCGGCCTTGGCACATTCCTCGTTGGTGAGGAGGGTCTCGTACATTTTCTCGCCGTGGCGGATGCCGATGACCTTGATGTCTTCCTTCTTACCTCCGAAAAGTTCGCATACGGCTTCGGCTTGCGTCTGGATAGTACATGCAGGAGCTTTCTGAACAAGTATATCACCGTTCTGGCCATGTTCGAAGGCGAAGAGGACGAGATCGACGGCTTCTTCGAGCGACATGATGAAGCGGGTCATCTTGGGCTCGGTGAGGGTGATGGGGTTGCCGTGGCGGATCTGGTCGATCCAGAGAGGGATGACGGAACCTCGGGAGCACATCACATTGCCATAGCGGGTGCAGCAGATTTTGGTGTCGCCGGAATAGCGGCTTTTTGCTACTGCAATTTTCTCCTCGATGGCCTTGGTAATGCCCATTGCGTTGATTGGATACGCTGCTTTATCCGTTGAAAGGCAGATGACGGCCTTCACCCCCGCTTCGATGGCTGCTGTCAATACGTTGTCTGTGCCGATGACATTGGTCTGAACTGCCTCCATTGGGAAGAATTCACAAGAAGGAACCTGCTTGAGGGCGGCGGCATGGAAGATGTAATCTACACCAGGCATGGCGTTCTTGCACGACTGGAGATTGCGGACATCGCCGATGAAGAATTTGATTTTATGGGCCACATCGGGCATCTTGGTCTGGTATTCGTGACGCATGTCGTCCTGCTTCTTCTCGTCGCGACTGAAGATACGAATCTCTGCAATGTCGGTCTGGAGGAAACGGTTGAGGACGGCATTCCCGAATGAACCTGTGCCGCCGGTAATCATAAGGGTTTTACCTGCAAAAATTGACATAATTGAATGTTATTTGTTTATTTGTTTGTTATTCTTTTACTACCCTGACGCTGTTGAGCTTGATCACACTCGGCAATGCTCTAAATATCTTTCAATCATTGCTCTCATTCAATCACAACCTTATCAAAAAACGTATCTGGCCTATCCGGATTAAAGATTTCGTTGCAATACATGACGGTGACGAGGTCTTGGGTGTCGGAGAGGTTGATGATGTTGTGGGTATAGCCCGGGAGCATGATGACGCTCTGAATCTTGTCTCCATTTACTTCATATTCAAGAATCTCTGCATTCGGGTCATTCTCGTTACGAAGTTGAATAAGTCCGTGACCGCTGACTACTATGAACTGCTCCCACTTGGTGTGATGCCAATGCTCTCCTTTTGTGATTCCTGGTTTGGAGATGTTTATGCTGACCTGACCGCAATTCAAGGTATGAACGAGTTCTGTGAAACTGCCTCGGTCGTCAATGTTCATCTTGAGGTCGAAGATGGCTTTCTCCTTTGGGAGATACGAGAGATAAGTACTGTAGAGTCGCTTTGCAAAACTGTCTGCTGGAATATCAGGAATCATAAGGGTCTTGGGCATATCACGGAACTTGTAGAGGAGTTCAACGATCTCTCCAAGCTTGACGTGATGAGTGATAGGCACAGCACAATAGCGGCCTTCTGGTGTAAAAACTGTCTCAACACCGTCAAACTCACAATGGTGCTCCTCACCTTTGAGGGCGCAGATCATCTCATCGACAAGGTCGTCGATGTAGAGGAGCTCCATATCAACGGTCGGGTCGTTGACGGTGATGGGGAGGTCGTTGGCGATGTTGTTACAGAAAGTAGCAACAGCGCTGTTGTAGTTAGGTCTGCACCACTTTCCATAGAGATTAGGGAATCGATAGACAAGTACTTTGGCTCCTGTTTCTTCGCCGTACTGGAACATCAGTTCCTCGCCAGCCTTCTTACTTTTGCCATATTCGCTGGTGCCAAAGCGACCTGCAAGGGTCGCTTGGATCGAGCTTGAAATCATCACAGGGCAGTTGTTCTTGTGCTTCTTGAGGGTATTAAGCAGTATGGTGGCAAAGCCGAAGTTGCCTTCCATGAACTCTTTAGGGTCCTGCGGACGATTGACACCTGCGAGGTTGAAGACAAAGTCGCAATTCTTGCACCAGGCGTCGAGTTGTTCAGGGGTGGAGTCTATGTCGTATTCATAAACTTCGTCGATGACGAGATTGCTGTAGTACTTGGCTTTACCTGTCTTTATATTACCTAATTGAGCACAGAGATTCTTTCCAACGAATCCCCGTGCTCCTGTAACCAATACTTTCATTTTTGCTGAAAATTAGAACTTACGCCATACCATTTTATTGACAACACCAACATACGACTGGATGATCTTGACCACCTTGGTAGATACATTTTCATCCGTGTAGTTTGGAACCGGAATACCGTAGTCGCCATTCTTTACAAGTTCCACGGCGGTATCAACAGACTGAAGGAGACCATTGGTGTCAATACCGGAAAGGATGAAACCGGCCTTATCAAGAGACTCGGGACGTTCTGTAGAGGTGCGTATGCAGACAGCAGGGAAGGGATGGCCTACGCTGGTGAAGAAACTTGACTCTTCAGGCAGAGTGCCTGAATCTGAAACTACTGCGAATGCGTTCATCTGAAGGCAGTTGTAATCGTGGAAACCAAGAGGCTGCTGAACATGTACGCGAGGGTCAAGCTGAAACCCAGATGCTGCAAGGCGGTTGCGTGAACGTGGGTGGCAACTGTAGAGAATCGGCATGTCATACTTCTCTGCCATAGCGTTGATTGCATTGAAGAGACTGAAGAAGTTCTTCTCGGTGTCGATGTTCTCCTCGCGGTGAGCAGAGAGAAGAATATACTTGCCCTTTTCCAGACCCAGACGTTGGTGAATATCGCTTGCTTCAATTTCCGCCAGATTCTGATGAAGTACTTCGGCCATTGGCGAACCTGTCACATAAGTACGCTCTCTTGGAAGTCCGCACTCTGCAAGGTATCTTCTTGCGTGCTCTGAATAAGCAAGATTCACGTCGGAGATAATATCTACGATGCGTCGGTTGGTCTCCTCGGGAAGACATTCGTCTTTGCATCGGTTGCCGGCCTCCATGTGGAAGATCGGGATATGCAACCGTTTGGCCCCAATGACAGACAGGCACGAGTTCGTGTCGCCAAGCACCAGCACGGCATCCGGCTGTGTCTGAACCATGAGTTTGTAAGAGGCGTTGATGATATTTCCCATCGTCGCTCCCAAGTCGTCGCCCACGGCATCCATATACACTTCAGGATCTTTCAACTTCAGGTCTTTGAAGAAAACGCCATTGAGGTTGTAATCGTAGTTCTGACCAGTATGTGCGAGGATGACATCGAAATACTGACGCGTTTTGTTGATGACTGCTGCAAGACGTATGATCTCGGGCCGCGTGCCGACAATAATCAGTAACTTCAGTTTGCCGTTGTTCTGGAATCCGACGTTTGAATAGTCTGTTCTGAGCTCCATTTATTTCTGTATATGAGTTATTTTGCTATACCATAATATTTTGCATACCACTGAGCGAATGATCTCAATCCATCTCTAAGTGGCGTTGAAGGACGAAATCCGAAGTCCTGTTCCAAGGGTGTTGTATCTGCAAAAGTAACTGGCACATCACCTGGTTGCATTGGCACGAGTTCCTTGTGTGCTTCAAAATCGTAATCCAGTGGGAGCACCTTGGCTGCGATGAGTTCCTCTTGAAGAATAGTAATGAAATCTAGGAGGTTCTCTGGTGAATTATTTCCAATATTATATATTTTATAAGGAGGTATTGGAAGACCATCCTCTCCATTCTGCTTTTCCGGTGCGTGCTGCATGATGTGGACTGTGCCATCAGCTCATTGCTCTTTTTCGTAGCCGCATAGAGGCTGACGGGATTATCGACCTTGTCACCGGTAGAGTACGAACCGTCCTATAGACCGAAGACGAAGATGCAAGGTTAACAACAACAGCAGCTTTACGAGGTTGGAGCCGATGAAGCTGGCAGACCTGTAACGAGGACTGTCTTTCTCTCTAAATTTATATTATATTGTACCATATCTTAATCGCGACGAAATATATCACGTGTATAAACTTTCTCCTCCACATCACTCAAGTAATCATCAAAACGATTTGCAATAATTACATTAGACAGAGCCTTGAATTTAGCAAGGTTGTTCACTACCAGTGACCCGAAAAAGTTTTCACCATCAGCAAGTGTTGGCTCATAGATTACCACATTAGCACCTTTTGCTTTGATACGCTTCATAATGCCTTGAATGGCACTTTTACGAAAGTTATCGGAGTGTAATTTCATCGTTAAACGATATACTCCAATAGTAACAGGCTCTTTTTTGCCATCATACTGATTATTTGTGCTATAATCGTACCAACCGGCTTTGCGAAGTACTGCATCTGCGATATAACCCTTACGGGTACGATTACTCTCTACAATAGCAGTTATCATGTTCTGTGGCACGTCTGCATAATTGGCGAGCAACTGCTTTGTGTCCTTCGGCAGACAGTAACCACCATAGCCGAACGATGGATTGTTATAGTGAGTACCGATCCGAGGATCGAGACCGATGCCCTGGATGATGGCAGCTGAATCAAGTCCCTTCACTTCTGCATAGGTATCGAGCTCGTTGAAATAGCTGACACGCAGAGCAAGATAGGTGTTGGCAAAGAGTTTTACAGCTTCGGCCTCCTTCAATCCCATGAAAAGAGTGTCGATATTCTCTTTGATGGCACTTTCCTGAAGAAGCTTTGCGAATATCTCGGCAGACTCTTCCATGTGATTGCCTTGAATCTTGCGGATTGCCTCATTCTCTTCCTCCCATTCCTCTGACATCATCTTTGGATAACCAACGATGATACGTGAAGGCCAGAGATTGTCTTCGAGTGCCTTACTCTCTCGAAGGAATTCAGGAGAGAACAGCAAACGGAACTCACGACGTTTGCCATCTGCAAGAGGTTCCATCTGTGCAAACTTTTGAGCATATTTCACATAGAGTGAACGGCAATAGCCAACAGGAATCGTTGACTTGATTACCATTGTCGCCTTTGGATTAACAGAAAGAACGAGGTCAATCACATCCTCAATATGGTGTGTATCGAAGAAGTTCTTTACAGGGTCATAGTTGGTAGGTGCAGCAATAACTACAAAATCTGCATCTTTATAAGCGGATGCTCCATCAAGGGTTGCAGTAAGGTTGAGTTCCTTTTCTGCGAAGTATTTTTCAATATACTCGTCCTGTATCGGCGAGATACGATTGTTAATCTTCTCCACCTTTTCAGGAATAATATCAACAGCAGTCACTTTGTGGTGTTGTGCCAAAAGAGTTGCAATACTCAAACCGACATAACCGGTACCGGCTACAGCAATTTGGAGGTCTTCAAAATTTCTCATATTCTCGCGGATTAATTTGGTTCTGATGGCCGTATTGAACGACACCACGAAAAGCTCTTTACAAGCGATTTAATCAGATTACCTGTACAGTAGAAATAACAATAGAAGTATATGGTTAAATTTTCTTAAATATTTGGAATTGAAAATGGTGCTATTGCAGAAAAGGGCATCGGGGAGCGTAATTCATACAAACAGTGGATAATAAACATAATGCCTCAATACTGTTGCGTAGAAAATATGGTCAATACCAGGAAGAATATCTTTGATGCCTGATTAAGATAGTAGCAGCACGCCGTTAGAAGTGTGCAACTAATCAAGAAACTAAATAATCAAAAGAATAACAATCTAAAAACAAGCGTTGCTTAAATACAAACGGATTGTTACATATAATCCAGCGCAATACTTACTTCTGGCTGATCAATGGCCATATCGTGGCACTTGAAGATTATTTGTCATATACCTCGAACCTCGAGTTTTTCGACTTGAACTCGGGAACCGTCCGCTTCATAAGCCGTATCATGTCGGGAATCTCCACCTTTCGGGACAGCGTCTCCAGCTCTTCGGCAACGCCGCAGGCCTCCCCGTAGTCATACTCCCGAACCTTGGCGATACGTATCCGGTCGTGCGTCGTCGGAAGCGTGTTCTCCTTGTTCGACAGAACCTCCTCGTACAGTTTCTCGCCCGGACGCAGACCCGTGTATTCGATCCTGATGTCCTTCTCCGGCTCGAAGCCCGCCAGGGAGATCATCCGCCGCGCCAGGTGCGCGATCTTAACCGATTCGCCCATGTCGAAGACGAAGATCTGATTGCCCGTCGACATCGTGGCGGCCTCCATGACCAGACGGCACGCCTCGGGGATCGTCATAAAGAAGCGCGTAATGTCCGGATGCGTGACAGTCACCGGACCGCCCTTGGAGATCTGGTCCCTGAAGCGGGGAATGACCGAACCGTTCGAGCCCAGCACATTCCCGAAGCGCGTGGTGACGAAACGCGTCTTCCCCGGCGTGCGGCCCTGCTCGATCGACAGACCCAGCGACTGCACATAGATCTCCGCAAGGCGCTTCGTGCAACCCATCACGTTCGTCGGGTTCACGGCCTTGTCCGTCGAGATCATAACCATCTTCTCAACATCGTATTCGATGCACTTGTCAGCGACGTTGCGCGTTCCCGCGACGTTTACCAGAACCGCCTCGCATGGGTTCTCCTCCATCAGCGGGACGTGTTTGTAAGCCGCAGCGTGGAACACCACCTGCGGATGGTACGTCCGGAACACGAAGTCCAGACGGGCGGGAATCCGGACGTCGCCGATGACAGGGATGAATTTCAATGCCGGATAGCGCTCCTCCAGTTCCAGGCGAAGGTTGTGCATCGGGGTCTCCCCGTTGTCGAAAAGGATAAGCTCCTTCACCCCGAACGTCGCCAGCTGACGGCAAAGCTCCGAGCCGATGGAACCTGCCGCCCCCGTAACCAGGATCGTCCTGCCGCGGAAGTTGGCGATGATCTCATCCATCGAAATGCGGATCTCGGGACGGCCTAACAGGTCTTCGATCTTGATCTCCCGGATCGACTGCTTCATAATCTTCCCGTCGATGACCTCGTCGATCGGTGGGGCGATCAGAATTTTGACCCCCTGCTCCGTACAGTATCTGATCAGACGCTCCTGCTCCTGCTGCGCATCGTCATTGGTGGCGAAAAGGATCGCGTCGACATCGACTCGGTCCCGCAGGTATTCGACGCTGTGCTGATTCTCGAAATAGTAGACCGGGCACTCCGCGATCGTATGCTTGCGAAGGGACTTCCCGTAGGTCAGAAAACCGACGACGCGGTAATGCGGCGAGTTTTGAAGACGCGTGACCAGAGACACTGACTTGTCCCCCGTGCCGTAGACCAGAACCTGACGGCTGTTCGCGCGGCGGGACTGCTTCAGCTTGATCAGATCGTAGACGACGATCATGCAAAGACGAAGGGCCAGCAGAAGGAAGAGCGTGACCAGCACGTCCAGCAGGAAACCCATGGAAAGGGCGGCATAAGGCGGAGACGGCTTTTGGGGAAGGAGAAGCACGTAGAAGAACATCAGCAAGTCCTTGAAGAGAACCGCACCGCCCAGTTTCCAGATTTCCCGAAGCGTCGTATGACGGATGACGCTGCGGAACGTTCGGAAAACGATGAACGAAAAAACGCTCAAAACACACGAACCGGCCAACAGCCAGAAACCGTACCATACCGTGAAAACCGGATTCGTGAACAATCCGCGAACCAACAGGTAGGCGATCAAGGTCGAAACTACAGACACGACCGTGTCGATCGTCAAGATCAGCCACGACGAAAAATACCGTGACGATAGGTATTTTTCAATCCCAAAACGGGACATGATAACTTGAAGCATGTGGAGGCGAAAACGTTTGATTTATAAAGAGTGACGCAATTGGAAAGCACTGAAATTGCCGGGCATGAAACCCCGCAAACCGTCGATGGGGAGCATTACTGAAATTCCTGCACCTCTTTCCGGTGCCAAATCTGATATTGCTTGGGCATTATTTCTTCAGCAACGCATTCTTTGTAATCGGCCTCGTCGCGCCGGAAGATATGACTTCTGGAATACTCCCTCAATGCCCGGTCCGGGATATTGGCCATCACGACGGGAAAAGGATAAGCAGTATGGGTTATCACGGAAATCGCATTTCCCGGAAAAATCCGGCATAACAGGTAGGCCGATTGTTCGAAGGCGGTCCAATACTCCCCGGTGCCGTACAAATGGATACAATTGCGGTTGCTATGCTCCTGACGGATGATGTCGAGTAGCCGCGTCTCCATCAGACGCATCAGTCGTATTCCGCAAGGCTCGCTTTCCTGCCGCGGTTCGTTCATATGATTTCGGATAATTTCGTGCGTTTCGCTTATCGGCGATGTCCCAGCCATTCGTCGTAGTCGTCCAGACGCCGGATAAGTTGCGCTTTGATTTTCTTGGGACGCTCCTCCGTGCGCCAGCTGTCGATGATTCCGTGCGCCTGTTCGCGATAAATACAGTTGTCGGTGCATCCATAGAGCGTAACCGACAGCAATGCCCGCGACTGCTCCGCCCTGACAGCGGGCAACAGCCCCTGAATCTCCCCGATCATCCGGCCGCAAGCTTCCTGATCACCGAGAATCGTGTAGGCCGGAAGCAGCAGCGCATAGAGTTTGCAGCGCGTCACGTCGGAATCCATCCGCAGGTTGGCGTATTGCTGCAATGTTTCGGTGGCCAACGCCCGGTCTTCGGAGGTCGCCCCTCCCGCATGATGCCGCTGCATCGCTTCGTGCAACGCTCCGAACAACCGGTCGTTGTTCAGACGCGTGTACACGTGCATATTGTCCGTATTGAGCGAGATGATTTCGTATTGTCCGGGTTGTACGTGCAGCAGCGGCACCCACAGCCAGTTCTCCACGCAGACCATGATGTCTTTCCGGCCGCCTCCCGGCTGGGAGATCACCGTAGCCTCGGCGTTTTTGAATTTCCCTTCGGTGATTCGCACCCGGTCGCCCTTCATCAATCGCTTCGGCTCCGGGGTATAGACCGGGACTATGTCCGCATAGGAGCGAGCCACCCACCGGAGGTTCTCCATCGCTTCGTCGGAGAGGTAGGGATAATATTCGCGCTTGCCATCCCGCACCCGCGGCAGAAAACTGTATAACGAAAGTCCGGCCGTCGACATCATTTTGTAAATCTCATTTTCAGACGAACGGACAAAAACGTAATTGTAAAGCAACGGACGGGCGGTTTTGACCCAAACGCCTTTTTCCTCCCTGACCTCCACATAGGTCGGGGCGAAATATTCGAATGCCGGCTCGCCGTTTCGGAGACGTCGGTCGAGTTCCGCCTGCAACCCTTTCGCCGCTCCCCGGTGACGGGAAGGCAAAGCCAGCACATACCATCTTACGGCGCGGCTGTTCCGCATGTTCGCGATGCGTGTCGGAAGGGAAGAATCGGATATGGATTTTTCAGTTGCGGGCGAAGATCCCATGGCTGTTTTTGGGGTATTCTACTGACTTACAAACACTTCGCGACCATGTCGGCAGAAGCTTGCAGTCTGCTGATAAACAACGATTTACATATGCACGCAAGAGATATTCCTAAAAATTGCATCTCTTTGGTTTTCCGCGCCGACCGGAATTGTTTTCAGCCTGTCCTCACTTCCTCCGCATACAAAAACACAATTCTGTCAATTATGATCTCTGTGTAAGAAACCACACTTTTACTACACAAAAGTATGGAATATTGTTTAAACGACCAAACTATTTCGTCTAAATCTTATGCTGAAAAATCCCCCCCCCCTCCAAAAAACAGCCTCTGAATTAAGTATTTATATCTGTTCCAAAACGTTAATATTGCCCAAATGGACGATAACACGCCCTTTCTGTTGTATTCCTTCTTGTAATGGGAAAAGCTCCTGAAATCTCGAACTGTCAGAACTATTTTGCGGGGAATGTTGACTTATCCGGCAGATAGATACCACTTTTCCGGTCACTATGGTTTCTTACACAGAGACGGGGCTATTGGTTTTCTTCAAAACCGAACAATGAAAAACGAAAGCGAGAAGACGTCCTTTGCAGGCCGGGTATAAAAGCCTTGTCCGATAAATCCGATTCAATCAATTCATTGTTATCTGAAACTTGATTTCCGCGTCGCCGGGGCAATTCTCGGCAGGGCGTTGTTTCTCAAAATCCCAATGTTTCAGCAATACCGATATGCCAACCGAAATGCCCAGACCGACGAACTTACGGCGGCGGTCATGGGTGAATACGAGGGCAAGAGGGGCTAAATGGTTTCTGTTGATAGCGTCTTTGCGACATACAACGTTGATTGTCATAATCTTTACGGATTACGCAAACAACAAAATGCAATGCGTGTGTTACACGATTTTATGTATCACACTCTGTATCACAAACGGCGATTTCAAGGCATTTTGTGTTACACAACGGACATCTGTAACACATGGCAGAAAAAGAAAAACGAGCAATAATCCATTGATTATCACTTGTTTCCTTTGAGCGGAAAACGGGACTCGGACCCGCGACCTCAACCTTGGCAAGGTTGCGCTCTACCAACTGAGCTATTTCCGCAAAAGCATATTTCGTAATTGCGAGTGCAAAGGTAACTAAAAAATTCGAAACTCCAAATTTTTCCAATGTATTCTGCAATTTTTTTACGATATGCCTGCCGCCGGGAGCTTCTACGGGAACTTCTATTTGAATATCCGTATGCGCTCTTCCCAGGGCTTGAAACTCTTTTCCTGCGGCTCTCCGCCCGGCGCTCCGAACGGCATCTGGGCGATCAGCCGCCACGCTGCGGGCAGATCCCATCGTTCGCGCACTTCTTTGTCGATGAGCGGGTTGTAATGCTGGAGCGACGCGCCGAACCCGGCGTCTTCGAGCATCGTCCATACCGCCAGCTGGTGCATGGCCGAGGTGTGCTCCGACCAGATCGGGAAATTGTCCGCATAGGTCGGGAACTGTTCCTGCAGTTTCCGCACGACGGTCGTATCCTCGTAGTAGAGCACCGTGCCGTATCCCGATGCGAAACTGCGGTCGATCTTCTGCTCCGTGGCGACGAACGCCTCTGCGGGAACGATGGCTTGCAGGGTCCGTTTCACGATCTCCCAGAACGCTTTGTGCTGTTCGTGCAACAGGAGCACCAGCCGCGTCGACTGCGAGTTGAAGGCCGACGGGATGTGTCGTATCGCAAAACAAATGATTTCCTCGATCGTTGCGTCGTCGATCGGGGATTCGGGGGTCAGTTCATAATAACTGCGCCGGTGTTGCAGCGCGTCTTTCAAATTTCTCTCCATAGTCGTTGGCATGTTATTGTATGCCCTTTTGCAAAAATAGCACAACTTTTGGAAAAATGTGCGGATTACAACGTGAAATAGTATCTTTGTAGCCATGAAAAACACGATCGAAACATTTTCCGCACTGGGCGCGCGCCTGCTCGGTTTCGGCGATGACGATGCGACGCGCGCGGTCATTGACTCCGCTTGCCGTGCCAACGGCTGGTTTACGCCCGCCGACATCCGTCGTGCGGTGCGCGCGATCGCCTGCGACATGCTGCAACGCGAAAAGCTCGAGGCGTGGCTGGCTGACTACCCTGTCCTTCCGGTTGCGGAGCCGCGGCGCGTGCTGGTCGTCATGGCCGGAAATATCCCGCTTGTCGGTTTTTTCGACCTGCTGTGCGTGCTTGTGAGCGGCCACGGTTGTCTCGTGAAGCCCTCCGCCAAGGATTCCGTGCTGATGGAACATGTCGTGGGGCTGCTGCGCGAAATCGACCCTTCCGCGCCGGTCCGCCTGTACGACGGAACGTCGCCCGTCGACGCCGTGATCGCCACCGGCAGCGACAACGCCAACCGCTATTTCCGGGCGCATTACGCCGGCATTCCCTCCCTGCTGCGGGGCAGCCGTCAGTCGGTAGCCGTGCTTTCGGGGCGCGAGACGCCGGAACAGCTTGCCGGACTGGCCGACGACATCTGGGCCTATTCCGGGCTGGGGTGTCGCAGCGTGTCGCTGATTTTCGCGCCGGAAGGATATGAACCTGCGCTTCAAATGCCGCCCGTAAACGATAAATATACAAATAATTACAGGCAACAGCGCGCCTTGCTGGAAATGCAGGGACGGTCGTTTGTCGATCTGGGATGCGCCGTGGCTGTCGAGCAATGCGCCTTTCCGGCGGCGTTGAGCCGGATCGCCTATGCGCATTACGCGACGTTGGACGAAGTGGTCGCATGGCTTGCCGGGCATGACGGTGAACTGCAATGCGTCGTCACCGGGTGTCTCCCCCACAGCCGCCGCGTCGGTTTCGGCTGCGCACAGTCTCCGACCCTGACCGATTATCCCGACGACCGCGACGTTCTTGCGTGGCTTGCGGCGTTGGATTGACAAAAAGTGTTATATTTGGTGTCGTAACGAAACAATATTCTAAAAATACTACTGCAATGTCGATGGTTTTCCGATTCCGGATGTTGAGCGACGAAAACGACAATTTCGTGCGCGATTATGAGGCGATGTACGACATGACGCTGCTCGATTTCCATGATTTCATCCTTCAGTCGCTTGAGTACGAGCCTTGTATGGCTTCGTTCTTCACGGCCGACGACCGCTGGGAGAAGCAGCGCGAATTTACGAGCGTGGAGATGGACGACGGCTCCGGGGACGCTCCCGCGGCGATGGAGAGCGTAACGCTCGGCCAGGTCATCCACAACCGCCGCGACCGTCTGATCTATCTCTTCGACATGTTCGGCGACCGTGCTTATTTCCTGGAACTTACCGGAACCTTCGAGGCCGAGAAGGGCGCTTCCTATCCGCGTGAAATCTATGCGCAGGCCGCAGCTCCCGACCAGTACGATCCGTCGAAAACGCGCACGGAGGACGATGACGGGTCGATTTTCGGCGAAGTGATGAGCGAATTCAGCGATTTCGAGGGCGACGATAATTACGACGATGAGTACTAAACGGCTGCTGGTCATCGTCGGGCCGACGGGTTCGGGCAAAACGGATTTGAGCATCCGTCTGGCCGGCCATTACGCCGCACCGATCCTTTCGACCGATTCCCGGCAGGTTTACCGGGGTATGCCGATCGGCACGGCGCAGCCCACTTTCGATCAGCTTCAAGCGGTTGAGCATCATTTTATTGCCTCGCACGATATAAAGGATTACTTGAGTTGCGGGGAATACGAGGTGCAGGCCCTTGCGCGGCTCGAAAAACTTTTTGCCGGCCACGATTACGTCGTTGCCGTCGGCGGCGCGGGGCTGTATGTCCGGGCGTTGTGCGAAGGCCTGGACGACCTGCCGCAGGCCGACGAATCGCTGCGCGAGGAGATGGATCGCTGGCTGGCGGAGGAGGGACTCGGAGCGCTTGCCGAGAAGCTCCGGGAGCTGGACCCGGAGTATTACCGGATTGTCGACCTCAACAATCCGGCGCGTGTCGTGCGGGCATTGGAGGTATGCCTTCAAACCGGCATGCCCTACTCCCGGCAGCGTACCGGCATACGGCGAGCGCGTCCGTTCGAAATCGTGAAAATCGGCGTCGACCTGCCGCGCGAGGAGCTTTACGACCGCATCAACCGCCGGGTGGACCGGATGCTTGCCGACGGTCTGGAAGCCGAGGCGCGGGCGCTGTACCCCTACCGGGAACTGAATGCGTTGCAGACGGTCGGCTACCGCGAGTTTTTCGATTACTTCGACGGGCGTATCGGCTATGACGAGGCCGTGGAGCTGATCAAACGCAATTCGCGCCGCTATGCCAAGCGGCAGCTCACCTGGTTTCGCCGCGATCCGGAAATCCGCTGGTTCCGGCCCGACGACGATGCGGCGATGATAAATTACATAGATTTTGGCAAATCGTAAATATTTTCGTACTTTTGCCGGCGTCTTTCGGCGAAAGACTGCGCCCGGATGGTGGAATCGGTAGACACGCCGGACTTAAAATCCTGTGGCCAGTAATGGCCGTGCCGGTTCGATCCCGGCTCCGGGTACTTTTCAGGAACGCCAAAGCATTATTCGTTAATGCTTTGGCGTTCCTGTTTTTCCGCTTGCGACCGCGTTGCGGCTGCAAATCAGCCTTGAGAATGAAAAAATAATGGACAATATTGTGTGGCTGGGAGCGCAAACCGGAATGGGATGCCCTTTCCGGCGCTTTCTGGCGGCGGTTGGTGAAAATAATCCGCGCTTTCGGGCGGTTTCTCGGAAAGAAGCGTTATCTTTGCCGCAGGTTTGGTGCTCTCCTTCCCGGGCGTGGAAGAAGGGTGAAAAGGGAATCGGGTGCAAATCCCGGACAGTCCCGCTGCTGTGAAACTCCGTGAAGGCTCCGAACATCTCGCCACTGGTCCGCAAGGACCGGGAAGGCTTCGGAACAGGAGCAAGTCAGAAGACCTGCCAGGCCGATTCGACGTCAGGAAGCCCCGGGGGATGGGTATTTGACATCGGGTTATGTAATGCTTATTGTTTTATGTCGGACTTTGCCGCCGGGTGCTGCGCCTTTCGGCAGGCGGGATTTTTCCCGGACGGAAGCCGACCGGATGAGGATTGGATATGGAATTAATCGAACGATTGTTATTTGGCTCCGAGTCGCTTTGGGGCGGAGGTGTGGCCCACTCGGTGCTGATTCTGGCGCTGGTCGTGGCGTTGGGTGTCATGCTGGGCAAACTCAAGGTCGCCGGCGTGTCGCTGGGCGTGACGGGCATTCTGTTCGTCGGCATCGCCTTCAGCTATTTCGGCATGAACGTCGACGAACACCTGATGCACTTTCTCAAGGAGTTCGGACTGATTCTTTTCGTCTATTCGATCGGCTTGCAGGTCGGGCCCGGATTTTTCTCCTCGTTCCGCAAGGGCGGCGTCACGCTCAACAAACTGGCGGTGCTGGTGGTGGCGCTGGGTGTCGCCACGACGGTGGCGCTCTATTACATCACGGGCTTGTCCATGACGACGATGGTCGGCGTGATGTCGGGCGCCGTGACCAACACGCCCGGACTGGGCGCCGCACAGCAGGCTTTCAGCGACATGCACGCCGGAGCCGATGCCCCGGACATCGCCACGGGTTACGCCGTGGCCTACCCGCTGGGCGTCGTGGGAGCCATCCTCACGCTGATCGGGCTTCGCTACTTGTTGCGCATCGACGTGAAACGCGAAGAGGCCGCCGCCGGGCAGGATTCGGACGCGCAGAAAGACCTGACGACCCGGCGTCTTTCCGTCGAGATCGTCAATGCCGCCGTCAACGGCAAGACCGTCGCCGAGATCCGGGACCTTGCGCTGCGGGATTTCGTCATTTCGCGCATCAGCCGCGGCGGCGGAAGCCCCGAACTGGCCGACGCTTCGACGGCGCTTCATTGCGGCGACCGCATCCTGCTGATCGCCGCGCCCCGGGATGTCGAGGCGCTGGTGGCCCTGCTCGGGCGGGAGGTCGACGCCGAGCCGATGGTCCATGACAAGGCGATGATTTCGCGGCGCATTCTGATCACCAAGCCCGAGCTGAACGGCAAGACCCTCTCCGAACTGCGGGTCCGTTCCACGTGCGGCGTCACGATCACGCGCATCAACCGTTCGGGCATCGACCTGGTGGCCTCCGGAAACCTGCAATTGCAGATCGGCGACCGGGTGACGGTCGTGGGGCCCGAATTGTCGGTGGCCCATGCCGAGCGGCTTTTCGGCAACTCGCTCAAGCGGCTCAACCACCCCAACCTGATCCCCATTTTCACCGGCATCGCGCTGGGCGTTCTGCTGGGCAGCATTTCGTTCTGGATTCCGGGCATCCCGCAGCCCGTGAAACTGGGTCTTGCCGGAGGTCCGCTGATCGTGGCCATCCTGATCGGCCGCTACGGGCCGCACTACAAACTGGTCACCTATACGACGATGTCGGCCAACCTGATGCTGCGCGAGGTGGGCATCTCGCTCTTCCTGGCGGGCGTGGGACTGGGTGCGGGCGAGGAGTTCGTGCCGACGCTCGCGGCGGGCGGATATGTCTGGATCGCCTACGGGGCCGTGATCACCGTCGTGCCGCTCCTGCTGGCGGGCATTTTCGGACGCTTCTACTACAAACTCAACTATTATACGCTGATCGGCGTTCTTTCGGGGGCCTCGACCAACCCGCCTGCGCTGGCCTATTCGGCCGAACAGACCTCGTCCGACGCTCCGTCGGTCGGTTACGCGACGGTCTACCCGCTGTCGATGTTTCTGCGGGTGCTGGCGGCACAGCTTTTGATACTGATATTCGGTTAAACCGGAAAAGGAGCGGCAAGGAAACGGACGCGTTGCTGCCATAAGGGGTCGGACGCGATCAGCAAGCCGGCCGCGCCTTTTTCCAAAGACGAACGCTTATGAATATCGTGCTGTATGGAGTCCCGGCGAAGACCGCCGGCCGGATCGCAGGCCAGTACGGCCTGAAGG
>OCHK01000442.1_pt1 | contig 45597 bp, 39 predicted proteins | sample 1538551 | NCBI WGS metagenome assembly OCHK01 (sample SAMN04571707, study PRJEB22368) | human gut metagenome | biome: human gut; material: stool | host: Homo sapiens | place: Luxembourg | collected 2012-08-31
ATAATAATATCGAAATATGAAGCTTTTAATGTAACTTCCTGTTTATAATAAGTATAGGGAACAGAATAGTAATGATGATCATTAAATATGATAATTATTAGGAACAGTTTTGATTAGTTGTTTGTTTGAATTGTAAGCCAAATGTAAAAAAGGATAATTTTAAAATCCCATATCTTAATAAAAAATATGGGATTTTGATTATATAATGTGTTTTTTATTTATAATTCACATGGAGTGTAATTTCGCGATTAATGCTTCTTGAAGTACTTGCGAAAAATTGATATTCTTGCTCATGGCTTCTTTGTTTAACCATTCAGGTATTGTGAGTGTTTTTTTGATGGCCTTATTGAAATGTGTTTTCGCATATTCTTCAACATCAACAGATACAAGGGTGACAAAAGATTGTTTAAATTCGAATTCAAGTTCAGATACGATTTGTGTTGGATCCATTTCTTCTAATTTTGAAGGAATTGGTATATCTTCATTGTCTAGTTTTGCACTGAACAATGCACCGGCTAGACAATCAACGGCCATTTCCATGGCATCTTGTAGTGAATCCCCGCATGTAGAAAGATAATTGAAGTCTGGAAAAATAACTGAGTAATGTTTTTCTTCTTCAAAGAAACAAGCTGGATAAATTGACAACATATTGTTTGCTTCCTTTTTAAAATATTCAAGCAGAGTCATTTAAGCCATGCTTGTTTTAGAATGGATTGTTCAGTTGACTTTGACAAATCTTTTGTGTGAAATGGTATAGTCACTTTACCTTTTTTGTCGGATGTTGGAAACCCACTTGGCTTTTTAATACCCATCCATCCGCAAGGATAAGTCGTTACATATCCTTTGACGTCATTGGCATATGCATCCTCCTTGCAATTATAGTGTATCAAAAAAAACACGTGTATATGCAATACGTATTAGTGTTGAACGTATAAATGAAAAGAAGGAAATTAATCCTTCTTTGAAATGTAAAGTGTACATGTAAAGTCTAGGTTTTTCGATTGATCGATCAAATATTGGGGTTGTACTTTAGCACCCCAGCTATTGATTCCGCCTACGCCCATTTGTTGTTTTGTGATTCTTAAATAGGTAGTGTGGGTTTGTGGCAGTTCAAACGTGTGTTTTGCGTTATATAAGTGCATAAAGGAATATTTGCTGGCTTGACATTCCATATTTTCTGACTTTACGTTAAATGCATTTGTTCCATCAGATAGGCAGCACCATTTGCAGTCGGTATGATTGCCGTATTCTTGTGGTTTTAAGTATGGAATGTAGTTTGTATCTACATTTTCAGAGTAGAAATCGGTTAGTGCGTGATTTCGATCTATATATGTGTCTTTTTCGCCTTTTCCAAAATACGCAAAGTTTTTAAATGTTTCTTTTAGGGCAAACTCAATTCCAAATAGTGGGAGGGTTTGTCTTTTTGAGTTTTTGTCTAAGTGCAATTGGATTTGAATGCTTTGATTGTTGTAGACTGTATAGACAAGTTTACATTCTTCTTCAATGGATTCTAGTTGAATTGTATAGATCATTTGTGCGCATTTGGAGTTGCGTATCATTTTAAAGTCAACTACATTTTGAAATAGGCTTGCGTTAAGCCAGTTGGCATAAGTTTGTTTGGCACCACGATCATTGTCGGTTAAGGCTCTGTAGAAGACGGGTTTTGGTGTTTCTTGAAGTAATTCTGTACCATTTACTAGAATAGATACTAGGCCTTTTCGTTTGTCGAATAGATATTCAGTGTCCATAAATTGAATGCCAATTGTATTTTGTCCTTCCACTACAAGCATTGCACTTTCTTTGGATTGGTCTTGTTTGACTTCGAAGACTTGTTGGTCAAAAGCTTGTATACCAAGTGGTGTTTTGTAGTAGATGGTTTTTGTATAGTAGCCTGGCGTATTGATTTGTTTAAATTGTACGGGCATTGTTTTTGTAGTGCCTGGTTCTACACTTGTTTTAAAGATGCCGGATTGAATGGCTAGTCCATTTCGTTTGAGTTCAAAGATAAAGGTGTCTTTACTTAGGTCGTAGAATAGGTTTTTGTTTTTAATGGTTACAGAATCGAAATGGATTTCCATATCGACATATCTGTAGAGTTGTTTGAGTTCTTGGCTTTTGCCAGTTTCTTGTCGATTGGCTAGAAGGATACCATCTCCACAGAAGTTAGAATCATTTGGATAATCGTCAAAGTCTTTTCCGTAGTAGTATTTGCCGTCTTTTTCAATGGCTTGGTCTACATAGTCCCATACAAAGCCGCCTTGGTATTGTTCGTATTCGTCTTCTAGGTTTGTATATTCTTCCATGCCTCCAAGACTATTTCCCATGGCGTGCATATATTCACATAGAATAAATGGTTTCATTGGATGGCTTTCTAGATAGTCTTTTATACTTTGTGGTGTGGCATACATTCTAGATTCGATGTCACTGGCATTTTCAAATGTTCGATCTTGTGTGATGCCTTCATAGTGGACAAGTCTTGATGCATCTTGTTCTTTGAAGTAGTCGTGTAGAATCATAAAGTTGGATCCGCTTCCAGCTTCATTTCCTAGTGACCACATTAAAATGCATGCGTGGTTTTTATCTCTTTCGTACATGCTTCTTGCACGGTCTAATAAACAATCGGTCCATTCGGTTTTGTTTTGTGGGATGATGTCATTAGCACCATGCGTTTCTAGATTCATTTCGTCAATGACATAGATTCCATATTGGTCACATAACTTATACCAATAGCTGTTGTTTGGATAGTGGGATGTTCTTACGGCATTGATGTTTAATGCCTTTAGCATATGGATGTCTTCTTCCATTTGTTCATATGTAATGGCTCTTCCTGTTTTGGCATTCCATTCGTGGCGGTTGATGCCGTGGAATACGATGCGTTTTCCATTGAGTTTCATAATGCCATATTCGAGTGTGAATTTACGAAATCCCACTTGTTCTTGAATGGTTTCAATGATTTCGTTGTTTGCATCGTATAGAACAATTTCTAATTGGTATAGGTTTGGGTATTCACTACTCCAAAGACTTGTATTTTCTACAGGTATTTCAAATGTATCTTGCATATTGCCATTCCATACAATATTTCCTTGTGGATCGTATAGTTTGGCTTGTAGTATATGGTTTTCATTACTGCTCATTTTGCATGTGCATGTAAGAATACTTTTTTTGGTGTCTAGATCAATATTTGTATCGATCTTTAAGTCTTGTATGTGTTGGCTTGGTTGTTTGTAGATCATGACATCTCTAAAGATTCCGCTAAAGCGCCACATGTCTTGGTCTTCTAGCCATGTGCCTGTACATTTTTGAAAGATGCGTACGCATAGAACGTTATCTTTTTCTTGTGTGTATTTTGTGATGTCAAATCGACTTGGGGTAAAGGAATCTTCTGAGTATCCGATAAATTTACCATTTAGCCATACGTAGATATTGGATTCTACACCTTCAAAGGATAGAATGAGTTTATTGCCAATGAAGTCTTGTGGCAAATCGAATGTTTTACGGTATTGATAAACTTTGTTTTTGTCCATATCAATTTGTCCGGCTTTTACTACGTCATGTCCATCCCATGGGTAAGTCACATCTGTATAGTGGGGATTGTCAAATCCTTGAAGTTGAATGTGTCCGGGTACTTGTATATCGTTCCAATTGGCATCATTAAATTCTGTGTTATAGAAGAATTTAAAGCATGTATCATAGTTTTTGGATTGGTTGAATTTCCATGTTCCATTTAGGGAAAAAGAGCTTGGTTTTTTGTCTTTTCCAATTGTATATTTATGATCACTGTATGCTTGTAGTCGGTTGACTTGAAAGATACGTGAGTCTTTTAGCCAGTTTAAATCTGGTGTTCGCATTGTATCACTCCTCTGTATTCGTGTACCTTTCATTATAGCAAACCGCCCTATTGAAAGGAAGGTGAAAATGAATTAAAATAGGTGTTAAATTGGAGGTTGAAAGATGTCAGACATTCTTGGTTTAGTGGTTTCAATAGCTTTGATTTATTTTGCGATTAAGTTTACTTTTAAATGCATTAAATGGATTGGTATTCTTTTGATTGTAGTCTTTGTGTTTAAGATGGTAGCTTTGATTTTATAGAAGAGGTGAACTCTTCTTATTTTGATGCATATTCATTGATGGATGTCTAAGAAAGGTCCATAATAGATCGTGGTGGTGTGTTTTATCGTGAATTCACAAAATTGAATGGTTTTACTGGTTTTACAACATTGTCGGTAGTTCATACGCATTATTTGATTTTAGGTATTTCTATGGTTTTTGTTTTGATTTCAATTCGAAATTGTATTAAAGATTCATTTTGACAATATCACATAATTTAATGAATGCGCTTTATATAAAGAGAATATTACATCTTAAGTTCAGCTTTTGTTGAACTTTTTTTGTTTCATAGAAATGAGTATGGTATAATTCCATATGGGGATTTTTTCCCTATATTTATAGGAGAGTGTATTTATGTATTCGAAATATGGTAAGCGAACGATCGATTTTGTTTTGAGTTTAGCTGGAATCATAATTTTATCTCCACTTTTAATTGTATTAATGGTTTTAATTAAAGTGACTTCTCCAGGGCCAATCTTTTTTAAACAGAAGCGTGTGGGAATTCACAAATCTTATTTTAATATTTTAAAGTTTAGAACAATGCGTATTGATACGCCTAAAGATATGCCAACACATTTATTGGAAAATCCAGATCAATATATTACAAGTGTTGGTAAGTTTTTAAGAAAAACGTCTTTAGATGAGCTTCCACAGTTGTTTAATATATTCAAGGGGGAAATGGCAATTGTGGGTCCTAGACCTGCTTTATGGAATCAATATGATTTGATTGAATTAAGAGATGCATGTGGTGCTAATGATGTATTGCCGGGTCTTACTGGTTGGGCACAGGTCAATGGTCGTGATGAATTAGAGATTGATGTCAAGGCTAAATTGGATGGCGAGTATTGTAAAAATTTAAGCTTTTTATTTGATGTGAAATGTTTTTTAATGACAATTTTTTCGGTGTTGAAACATGATGGAGTTGTCGAAGGGGGTACAGGAAGTATCCATAATAAAGATAATAACTAGGGGATAGTTAGAAGGTCTTAAATTCATTTTTATTGGAGAGTAATCTATGGTAGTGGCATTGGTATATGCGTTTGATACATGTTTGGATCGTGTGCAATTATTGAAGAAATACTATACTTCTAGGGGGTATGAAGTTAAAAGTGTTACTTCAAATTTTTCGCATAGAAAAAAAGCTTTATATGATCCAAGTACGGATGTAGTCATATCTGTACGTGAATATCATAAAAATTTATCATTGGATCGAATTTTATCGCATAAACAGTTTGCGAAAGGGGCAAGGAAAGCTTTGTGTGAAATTCAGCCGGATTTAGTACACTGCATTATTCCGTGTAATTCACTTGTCAAAGAGATGTCAAAATATAAAAAAGAACATGGGGATGTAAAAATTATATATGACATTATTGACTTATGGCCTGAATCGATGCCGATTGAAAAATATAAAGATCTGTTGCCTTTTAAAATCTGGAAAAATACACGTGATAAGTATTTATCAAGTGGTGATGTGATTTTTTGTGAATGTGATTTATTTAAGCAATATTTGCGCTGTGGTAAAGTTCTATATTGGTCTATAGATCGTGATTGTTTACCTATGAGTCCAGATTTAAAAGAGGATGAATTACAATTTTGTTACTTGGGTTCAATAAATAATATTATAGATATTTCAATGATTACTGCATTTTTAAGGGAATGTAGCATACTAAAGAAATGTGTATTGCATATAATTGGCAATGGTGAAAAGAAAGAACAGTTTATACAAGAAGTATTAGCTGTTGGTGTCAATGTCATAGATCATAAAGAGGTTTATGATCAAAGAGAAAAGCAGGAGATTTTTGATCAGTGTAATTATGGGTTGAATGTGATGAAATCAAGCGTTTGTGTTGGTTTAACCATGAAATCATTAGATTATATGTGTGCAGGTTTACCTATCATTAATACAATTCAGGGAGATACAAAGAATTTTTGTGAAGAATGGGATATAGGGTTTAACATAGATAGAGAAAATATAAAAGAAATAGCAAGTCAAGTTTGTTTGGAGAGTATGGATGTGCAGCTTCAAAGAAGAAGGAATATTCAGAATTTGTATAATACATACTTTACAACGAAGCATTTTAATGCGACGTTGCAGGAAGCATTAGAAAGAATATATGGAGGATGAATATGTCTAGAGAAGTAAAGAAAAAGCCAATTGCGTTAATTATCTTTTTTGTGATTTTATCTTTAATTTTAATTGGTTTGTCAGTCGTATTGGCTTATCAATTAGTAAAATTGAAAATATTACCGGATGCGATGGTTGTACCAATCGTTTTAGCAATCTGTTTATTTACATTGATATTATTGATTTTATTAAACTTTTTTACACATGGAATTGTGAGTCGTATTCTATATACGATTTTAGTGTTGGCTATTTGTGTGGTTTATGGATTTGGAAACTATTATATATATACAACTTCAAAAACTTTAACGAAAGTTACAACGCAAACGGGTATTGTAAAAAATACAATTTCAGTAATTACATTATCTAGTTCGAATAAGGAAAGTGTTAAAGATTTAAGCGATAGTAAAGTAGGTACATTAAAGACGATTGGTGAAGAGGGTACTAAAAAATGTTTGAAGGACATTAAAAAGAATAAGGTTACTGTTGAAAACAAGAAATATGATAATGTACCAGGACTTGTAAAGGCTTTATATGATCAAGAAGTAGATGCGATCATTTTAAATGAGGCGTATCGTTCGAATGTTTTAGAGCTTGAAAATTATAATTCTTTTAATGAACAGACAAAAGTTATTCATCAAACTGTTTATTATACAAATGATACAAATGACGCTTTAGCTGTTTCTGATATTACGACAAATCCATTTAATATTTTGATTAGTGGAAATGATTCATTTGGAAAATTGGATGAAGTTTCAAGATCAGATGTAGATATGGTTGTTACAATCAATCCAGTTACATCAACGGTATTAATGACAAGTATTCCTCGTGATAGTTATGTACAAGAAGTATGTGATGATTATGCTTGTAACTATGGTGCTACTGATAAACTAACACATACAGGTATTTATGGAGTGGACACAACTCGTGATACGATTGAAAATTTATTAGATATTGAAATCAACTATACATACCGCGTCAATTTTACAAGTATGATCAATATTGTAGATGCTTTAGGTGGTGTTGATATTGATGTAGCTGAAGGTATGGCTGTTAGTAAGTTTTATTCAGATAGTACTTTAGAGGGTGTTCATGAAGGAACAAACCATTTAAATGGTAAAAGAGCTTTAGCTTATTCTCGTGAAAGAAAAGCCTATTTAGATGGGGATAATCAACGTGCAAGAAACCAACAACAAGTATTGCAGGCAATGGTAAAGAAAGCCACTTCGCCAGAGTTGTTGAAAAATTATGCGAGTATTTTAGAAGCCATTAGTGGCGCTTTTGATACAAATATGACTTCTGATGAAATTACATCATTTATTAAATATCAAATTCAGGCAATGCCAGGATGGAAATTCGAACAATATGTAGTAAAAGGCTATGGTGATATGGCTGTGAGTGCTGAACTTGGATCTGAGGTTAGTGTCATTATGTTGTATGAAGATTCTGTTCGTATTGCTTCTGAAAAAATTCAAGCTGTTTTAGATGGTGAATCAAGTGATAGTATTGAAGCGGAAGAAGATGTTCCTTCAGGAACTCTTTCAGAAGAAGAAATTGAAGCTCAGATTCAACAGGGTTTGATGACAGAAATGCCTGAAGAAGGTATGGAAGAGTATTATCAGACAAATAATTAAGAATGAAGAGGAAGCTTTGGCTTCCTCTATATTTTAGTTAACGAAATGAAAGGTTGATTTAAAATGAATTCACTTTATGCGATACTGGTGGTTTATAATCAATGTATCAAGGATAGTGTCACATATAAATTTTTAAATAAACATAAAGACATAAATGTCATTATTTGTGACAACAGCACACAAGATTATAAAAATCAAAGTGTAGTTAAGTCTGATGGGTATACATATATAGATATGCATGGAAACAAAGGGTTATCAAAAGCTTATAATGCGGCATTAGATATCTTGCAGAATAAGACAGGGTATGTCATATTGTTAGATGATGATACAATTTTAAATGAGAAATACTATAATTCTGTTTTGAATCTTTCTTGTGATATTGCACTTCCTATAGTGATAGATGAAAAATCGATATTATCTCCATCGAAAGTAAATGATGGTGTTGTATCTAGATGGGATGGACAAGAAATACTAAAACAATTTACAGCTATTAATAGTGGGATGATTATTCGCTTAGATGTATTTAAAACATATCGGTACGATGAGCACTTATTCTTAGATTATGTAGATCATAATTTTATGTTGGATATGCAAGATAAAAATATAAAGATCTTAGATGCAAAGATCAAACAAAACTTTTCAGGAAATGATGTATCAAATATTGAATCGAGTTTAATTCGATTGAAGATTTTTAAAAAAGATTCTAAATATTTTTATCGCCATAATACAAGGAAATATGTGTTTGTGGTATTAAAACGAAAATTACATTTATGTATGCAATATCATAGTGTACGTTTTTTGTTTGCTTAAAGGAGTTGAGTTTATATGGCAGTCTCTGTTGTGATGGCTGTATACAATGGTGAAAAATACTTAAAAGAACAATTGGATTCGATTGTAAGTCAATTGAGTTTTGAGGATGAATTGATTGTTTCTTTAGATCCTTCATTAGATCGTTCAAAAGAAATCATTCTTCAATATAAGAATATTAAATTAGTTGAAGGACCTGGCCTTGGTGTGATCAAGAATTTTGAAAATGGATTGAAATATGCAACAAATGACTTTGTGTTTTTGGCCGATCAAGATGATGTTTGGATGAAAGATAAGGTTAAAAAAGTTGTTGATTCATTTGAAACGGATACAATGATTGTCATGCATGATGCGATTGTTGTGGATGAAAACAAAAACGAATTAGAACCATCTTTTTTTGAAAAAAGAAATGTAAGATTAGGAATTAAAGAGAATCTTTTAAAGAATTCTTATATAGGATGTTGCATGTGTTTAAGAAAAGAAGTGATTGAAAATGCATTGCCTTTTCCAGATAAACTTCCTATGCATGATCAATATTTAGGGCTTGTTGGAGAATTAATGGGCAAAAATAAACTATATAAAGAACCATTGATTTTGTATAGAAGACACAGTGAAAATGTTTCGAGTCAAACACATTCAAATGTTTTACAGATGTTAAAATGGCGCTTTGAAATTTTAAAGGCATTCAAATTTGTTAAACTTCGAGTGAATAAAACAAAGAATAGAGTGAAGAACAGGTAAATATGGATGAGTTAAAGTATTATAAAACTGGTCAATTTGCCAAATTGGCGAATGTGAGTGAAAGAACAATTCGGTATTATGACAAAATAGGGTTATTAAAACCCTCTTTTGTTATGGAAAATGGATATCGTCAATATAGTGATTTGGACTTATTGAAGTTACAGAAGATTTTATCATTAAAACATTTGGGTTTTAGTATTGAAGAAATCTTTCCAATGGTTATGGACAATACCAACCTTAAGGAGAGTTTTGAATTGCAGATTGATTTGATTGAGGATAAAATTAGTCATCTACAATCTTTAAAAGATGCTTTAAAAAGGGCGAGTCAATCTTCAGATCTTTCTTGGAATATGATTTTATCTTTAGTTCAATTGTCGAATGAAGAAACAAATATAATTGAACAATATAAGAATGCAAAGAACTTAAATGATCGTATTTCTTTACATGAAAAGTATTCTACAAATAAGCAGGGATGGTTTAATTGGTTATTTGAGAAGATTGATTTTTCTAAGGTGAATCGCTTATTAGAACTTGGTTGTGGCAATGGTAAGTTGTGGCAAGAGGATAAGATTGATTTAAGAAATCGAGAAATATTCTTATCGGATATTAGTGAAGGTATGGTGGAAGAGGTTCGTAATAAATTGGGTTCGGACTTTAACTGTATTGTGGCGGATGCTGAAAAGATACCTTTTAAAGATGATTATTTTGATTCCGTCATTGCCAATCATGTTTTATTTTATTTGAATGATTTAAATCAAGGATTAAAAGAGGTCTGTCGAGTATTAAAACCAAATGGAGTTTTATATTGTAGTACATATGGTAGTAAGCATATGAAAGAAATTACGGATATTGTTCAGAACTTTGATTCTAGAATAAATCTTTCGAATCATAGTTTGTATGATGTATTTGGTTTAGAAAATGGTGACAGTATTTTAAAACAATATTTCACAAGTGTTCAAAGAATAGATTATCAAGATTCATTAGAAATAACAGAATCTAAGCCTTTGATTGATTATATTATGTCTTGTCATGGCAATCAAAATGAAATATTGGGGCCTAAATTGAATGAATTTAAAGAATATATTGAAGAATTGTTGGTGAATAATGGTAAAATAATTGTAACAAAACAAGCTGGCTTGTTTATTTGTAGCAAGTAGCGAATTTTTAAAATGTATTAGAATATGATAAAATAGATATCGTTTGATAAATGAGGTGAATTCATGGATAAGCAAAATGCGATTGAAGTTAGAAATGTGAATAAAGATTTTAAAATTGAATATGATAAAGCAAATACTTTAAAAGAACGCTTACTATTTTTTGGTAGAAGTAATGTTGAATATCATCATGTCTTAAAAAATATTAATATAAATATAAAAAAAGGTGAGACAGTCGGATTGATTGGGACAAATGGTTCTGGAAAATCAACTTTATTAAAGCTGATGACTAAAATTATTTTCCCTAATCAAGGAACTATTGAAACAAATGGAAAAATTACATCTTTACTTGAATTAGGTGCTGGCTTTCATGATGATTTTACGGGTAGAGAAAATATTTATTTCAATGCATCAATTTTTGGCTTAACACATAAGCAAATAGATGAAAGAATTGACGATATCATAGAATTTTCTGAATTAGGAAGTTTTATTGATAATCCAATTCGTACTTATTCATCAGGTATGTATATGCGTTTAGCTTTCTCTGTGGCTATTAATGTAGATGCAGACATTTTATTAATTGATGAGATTTTGGCTGTAGGTGATCAATATTTCCAAGAAAAATGTTATGCGAAATTAAATGAATTAAAAAAGAAAAACAAAACAATTGTTTTTGTGTCGCACAGTTTAGATGTAGTAAAAAGTTTATGTACACGAGCAATATGGATCTATAATGGGGAAGTTCATGAAGATGGAAACCCAGAGGAAGTTATTGAACATTATTTAGATCAAGTTGCATTAGATCATTCAGAGGAGCGTAAAAAGGCTTTAGAAGCAGGTGCAGTAGGTCAGGCCATGACATATATTGATGAACCAAAGAATTATCAAGAATTTCCATCGTCTTTAAAATATACAGATAGTCATGGATGGATTATTTCAGATGATCCTAACGCAAGACTAAGAGTTTTATTAGATGATAAAGAATTGGATACTGAAGTAAATCGCTATAAACGTCTTGATGTTTATAGAGCATTCCATGCAGATTATGCAGGCCTAGTTGATGTTGATACATTAGGTTGGAAATTTAATTTATCTCTAGAAGATCTTGAACTTGGTACACATTATATGAAAGTACAATGTGTAAACAAGGATGATGAAGTTTTATCTGAAACAAAAATGGAATTCGATATCAAATAGGAGGAATATGTTTTGACAATTTTCAAAGATTTATATAACTATAGGGAATTACTAAAAACAAATACAAAAAAAGAGATTCGTGGTAAATATAAAGCTTCTGTTCTAGGTGTATTATGGTCATTTATTAATCCGTTGTTACAAGTTTTAGTATATGCGATTGTATTTCCATTCATTATGCGTGGAGCCGGAACGGATAATTATATTGTTTATTTGATTACAGGTATTATTCCTTGGACATTTTTTACAAATGTAGTTTCCGGAGGAACGCCATGTATTAAATACAATGCGGGGATTATTAAAAAGGTATATTTTCCTAGAGAAATTTTACCTATATCATTATGTCTTAGTGCATTAATAAATTTTGGTATTTCTTGCATAATTATTTTGATTTTTTGCGTTGTGTTTGGTGTTGGAATTACGCCATACGTCTTATTAGTGCCAATAGTAGCCATTGTACAAACTATCTTGTCATTAGGAATTATTTTTATTCTTAGTGCACTTAATGTATATGTACAAGATATCGAACATATTGTAGGTTTTATTTTACAAATGGGTTTTTATGGAACACCAATCATTTATGATTTAAAAGCTTATACTTCAACGAGTCATGCGACTTTAATGAAATTAATTAATTTAAACCCTCTAACAACTATTGTGAATTCATATAGAGATTTATTCTTATATCATACAATGCCAAATTGGACGGATTTAACAATTGTATTTGTACTAGGGTTAGTTGTATTAGTTTTAGGATATAAGATTTTCAAAAAATTAGAAAAAGGTTTTGCCGAAGAATTATAAAAAGGAGTTTTTAAGATGTCTAAACTGAAGAAAATAATAAAGAGTATTTATAGTTGTTTATATATTTTGTTTAAGTATGGACCAGTTTCATTAAAAAGAAAATTTGATAATTATAAATATCACAATTCAATTTCACAACAAATGATTGATGCGGCTCATATTTTTTCAGAAGATGTATTAGAAAAACAAAGAAAAACTCAATTTAAAAATCCAATTCAAATTAGTATTTTAACGCCTTTGTATAATACACCAGAAGATTTTTTATTGGATATGATGAATTCGTTAAAGGAACAAACATATTCAAATTGGCAATTATGTCTAGCGGATGCGAGTGATGATAATCATTCTTATGTAGAAGAGATTTGTAAGAAATATTGTGATGAAGATTCGCGTTTTGTCTATAAAAAATTAGATTCAAATAAAGGTATTTCAGGAAATACAAATGATTGTTTTAAACTTGCTACTGGAGATTATATTGGATTATTGGATCATGACGATATTTTACATGCATCCTTGTTATATGAAGTAGCAAAGGTTATTAATGAAGAAAATGCAGATTTCATTTATACAGATGAAGTTAAATTTGAGGGGAATATTCACAACATAACAGATGTGAAGGCATTTAACTTTAAACCTGGATTTGGAGTCGATGATTTGCGTTCACATAATTTTATTTGTCATTTTACATGTTATAAAAAGTCTTTATTAGAAAGTGAACCATCACTATATAGAGATGAATTTAATGGAAGTCAAGATCATGATATGGTTTTACGTTTGACTGAAAAGGCCAAACGCATTGTACACATTTCGAAACCTCTATACTACTGGCGATTACATCAACAATCTGTATCTATGGATTTGAATTCAAAACCATATGTTGTTGATGCAGCAATACGTGCTGTATCAGCACAATTGGATAGAATGAATGAAAAGGGGACAGTTCATAGTAGTTTACCATTTTTAACAATTTATAAAGTAGACTATCCATTAGAAAACAAACCATTAATTACAATGTTAGTAAATTGTGATTCTGTAAAGGCATTGGATTCATTCAAATCAAAAGTACTGTCTAAATCAAATTATAAGAATCTAGAATTTATTAAAATGGACTCATGGAATCAAATTGTAGATGTGAATGGTGAATATGTCATGGTGGTTTCAGATCAACTTGAAATATTGAATGAGCATTGGATTGAAGAAATGATGATGCAAGCTACAAGAAAGAGTGTTTTTGCGGTAAGTCCTAAAATCTATAATAAAGATTATACTGTGAATTATGCAGGTGTTTGTTTGGATAAAGATGCAGAAAATTATTTATATTCTTTATGTGCACATGATTCGAATATGGATATTGGATATGAAGGAATGTTGTGCCATGTTCGAAATGTAACTGCTACAACTAGAGATTGTATGTTGTTTGAAAAGAAAAAATGGGTTGAGCTTGCTCAAATTCGAAATTTAATCTCTGGTTATGAAGAAGTTGATATGTGTTTGAGAGCATTAGCTTTTAAGAAACAAAATGTTTTTGTTCCTTATTCAGAATGTAGATTAATGAAGAGTAGTGTGATTAAACGTGATTCGATTGAATTTAAATCACAATATTACAATGAAATCGAAAATGACATTCGTTTAAATGCGAATTGGAAAAATTTAAATTTGGCGTGAGGTAGAAGTTATGGATAATATAAAAGTATTAGCAGGTAAAGTTAAAACTACAATTCAACGTGATGGGGTAGGTTCTGTTGCAAAAAAGTCAGTAATGTATTTAAAAACAGAAAGACAGCGTCGAATTTTAGAAAAGAGTATAGGAAAGAGTTTTAAAGATGTATTGTTCATTAATGGAGTAAATTATAATGATTTACCGCATCCGCCTCGTTATAGAGTTAAACACCAAATAGAACAATTGTTATTGAATAATGTTGAATGTGATGAAATTTTTTATACAAATCTAGATATGAATCTAGTACGTATGTATCGTGTTTTTGTTGTATATCGTTGCTGGATTACACCAGAATTAAAAGCATTTATTGAAAAAGCACATAGCTTAAATAAAATTGTACTTTATGATATTGATGATTTGGTTATTGATACAAAGTATACGGATTTAATAAAATACTTAGATACTTTTTCACCACAAGATAGAGCAAATTATGATGAGAGTGTTCGTAACTATGGTCGTGCTTTAAAACTTTGTGATGGAGCTATTACAACAACTGAAAGATTAGCAGAGGAATTAAAGAACTATGTTCCTCAAGTGTATGTAAATCGAAATACGGCGTCTTTAAAAATGGTTGAGTTTAGCGAAAAGGCATATTCTGAACAGTCTAAAAAAGAAAAGACAAATGTAGTAAAATTAGGCTATTTTAGTGGAAGTATAACACACAATGATGATTTTAATATGATTAAAGAGAGTGTTCTTAAAGTGATGAAAGAACATTCGAACGTAGAACTTCATATTGTTGGTTTGTTAGATGTTCCTGAAGAATTTGAGGAAGTAAAAGATAGAATTATTGCGCATCCATTTACGAAGTGGCAAGAATTACCGGCTTTAATTGCTTCGATTGATATTAACTTGGCCCCTTTAACAGATACGATTTTTAATGAAGCAAAATCTGAAAACAAATGGGTAGAAGCTGCATTAGTTAGAGTTGTTACGATTGCAAGTAACTTAGGTGCATTTAAGAAAATGATTAAACCTGATATTACAGGTGTATTGTGTGATACTTCTGAAGATTGGTATGTTAAATTATCAGAATTAGTTACAGATACTGAAAAGAGAAACTCTATTGCATTAAATGCTTATAATTATTGTATTAAAAATTGTGTAACACTTTATACAGGTTATGGTTTAAAAGGATTTATTGAATCCGTACAAACACCAAATTTAATGATGGTATTGCCAGCATTGAATATTAGTGGTGGCATAATGGTTGCTTTCGAACATTGTAAGACTTTAAAGAACGCTGGATATGATATCACAATTGTAAATGATGATTTTGATGATTCAAAATGGATTACTTTTGCAGGTGTTGAATTTCCTGTTATCGCAAGTCGTAAATTTAAATTTAGAGGTAAAATAGATAAGGCTGTGGCAACAATGTGGTCAACTGTTGCATTTCTTGAAAAGAATATTAATATTAAAGATCGTTATTATTTGGTACAAAATTTTGAAACAGATTTCTATGAATTTGGAGATAGTTTAAAAGAAAAAGCAAACATTAGTTATTCTCCAAGAGTGGATGTTAAATTCTTGACAATTTCAAAATGGTGTGAAGATTGGTTAGACACTCGTTATCATAAAAAATCTATGTATTTACCTAATGGACTTCATACAGAGGTATATACTTCACATAAGAGAAGTATGGATGGAAAAATTCGTATTTTAGTTGAGGGTGATAATAAAGTTTACTATAAAAATGTAGATGAAAGTTTTAAAATCACAAATGAATTAGATCATGATAAATTTGAAGCTTGGTATTTATCATATAATGGAACACCAAAAGATTGGTATATTGTAGATAAATTCTATAATAAAGTTCCATTTGAAGAAGTTTCAAATATTTATAAACAGTGTGATATTTTAGTAAAAACAAGTATTCTGGAAAGTTTCTCGTATCCACCATTAGAAATGATGTCAACAGGTGGTTATGTTGTTGCAGTGCAAAATGGAGGAAACTCAGAATATCTAAAACATGGATATAACTGTTTATTCTATCCTCAAGGAAATATTGAAGAGGGTAAAAATGCAATTTTACGTATTTGTGAAGATGAAAAATTACGTGATGAATTGTATAAAAACGGTGTGCAAACTGCACAAGAAAGAGATTGGAATGCATTAGAAGATCGTATTATTAAATTCTACGAGTTTAAATAAGATAAGTGAGGGTTTTCATGAGAGATTATATTATAGGAACATTTTTAACATTGATAACAGCTATATTTATACAATTATTTGGTTGTTGTATTGTTAAAGAAGAAAAGGGATATACTTATAAATTTGTGATTGGCTATTTAGTGTACAGCTTTTTAGTAGCCATTGTAGGTATTCCAATTCAGATATTAAATCTTTCATGGAACCTTTTCTTTTGGTATATGTGTTTTTTATTGATTGGAATGTTAATTTTTATTATCTATTCAATCATCCGAAAAAGAATAATTATTAGTAGAACGTCTATTCTACAATATTTTCATGAAACTTGGTTTTTATATGTTGGCGCCATTTTATTATTAAGCTTTGCATTAACACATATTTCTATTATTTGGTTAAATAACTTATCAGATGATGCTTTCTATTTAAACAAAATAGCAACATTACCTTATATTTCGAATCCTTTCAGAACGGATTATACAACAGGTTTTTATAGTGCAAAAGGTTCTGGTTTAGCTTATAACTTAAGTACATTTGAATTAGAAGCTTCTTTCTATGCTTATATAACACAAATGAATCCAGCTTTATATGCTCGTGGATTTTTAGCATTATTTAATTACTTTGTTTTATTAAATGCGATACATGCATTCTTAGAAGTTATTATTAAAAAGAAAAATCTACAATATTTTGTGGTATCTTTCTTTTTCTTATTTGTGATGTGTGCAGGTGTATTTTTAAATGGAAGTGATGCAACATGGACAATTAAGTCAGCAGCATATTTTGGATCAGCTTTAGTTCGTGTAGGCTGCATCTTTATGGTGTTATTACCATTAATTGATTCAAATAAGCTAGATGTTAAAAAAGTTATTATTACTATTATTTCATGTGTTGTAATGATATCTAAATCGTCATGTGCTTTACCTATTTTATTTATGTTAGCATGTGGATATTTGACAGTATTATATGTGCGAAATAAAGATAAAAAGACAACTATTTATTTTATAGCTGGTTTAATATGCATTCTTGTAGCTGGAATAATTCTTCCAAATAATAAAAATATGGATTCTTATACTTTAAATTTAATCCTTTCTTATTTAAAAAATCCGCTTGTGCTTGTTTCTTTTATTTTAATGATTGTACTTTCATTTACAAATAGAACGTGTTTAAATGTTTCACTGATTATGCTCGTTTCATATTTGTTAATGTTAGTTCCTGAAATCAATGATGTCGTTGAGACTTTATCCATGTACGATTTTGTTGCAGCAAGAACCATTTATTCATTCTTTGTTTTCCAATTTATTGTGACATATGGAGTCTTGATATTATTGGTATATGATAAATATATTAAGTATATTCAACCTGTGATTATTAACTTAGTAACAGTCGCATGTGTTATGATTGTTTGTTTTTTGAGTGGCTTTGAGTATTCAGAGCCAGTGAAAGCTTTAAGAACAATTAAAAATAATATCTATTTGATTCCAAATAGTACTGTATTATTAGGAAAAACGTTAGAGAATTATTATAAAGAAAATCAACGGGTTCTAAAAATGATTATGACACCTGGAGTAAGTGTAGATAATATGGGCCACTTTTCATCTCAAATTGTTAGATCCTTTACTCCACATACAGAATCTGTTACTGGTGCGCTTCGCGTTGCTAAAGAAATTGAAAATAAAGATTCTGGCTTCTATGGTTACAATTTAGCAGATATTGATACTCTAAATAATTTTATTGTGAATCCAAATGAGGATACGTTAAATGAGCTAAATGAATTATGTAATAAATATCCAATAAATTGTGTTGTTTTAAATGATAATAATGCTAAGTCAGACCAATTAATAGAGACTATTGGTTTTAAAAAATATGATACTATAATTGATAAACAAAAGGATTCTATTGTTATAACTTATAACATATATATCAAAGAATAGAAATGGGGGATTTATACATGGGGTTAAAAGTATTGGTTGTAATTCCGGCCTATAATGAGGCTTTAAATATTGAAAAAACTGTACAAGACATTCATCAAAATGCTCCCGATGTTGATTATGTAGTTGTGAATGATGGCTCTAAAGATAACACTTTAGAAGTTATTCAAAAGAATAATTTTAATCACATTGATGGATTTTGTAATTTAGGATTGTTTGGAGCGGTTCAAACTGGCTTTAAATTAGCAATGAAAGAAGATTATGATGTTGTTATACAATTTGATGGTGATGGTCAGCATTCAGCTAAATTTATTGATGTGATGGTTAAAGAAATCGAAAATGGAAATGATATTGTGATTGGTTCTCGTTTTGTAACTGAAAAGAAACCTTTTACGGCTCGTATGATTGGAAGTCGTTTAATTGCTAGTGCGATAAAATTGGTAACTGGTAATAAAATAATGGATCCAACAAGTGGATTTAGAGCCTATGGCAAAGCTTGTATTAAAGATTATGCGTTGGATATGAATAATCCTCCTGAACCGGATACATTGGTTTATATGTATCGGAAGAATAGAAAAATCAAGGAGATTCAAGTTCAAATGTCTGAACGTGAATTTGGAGAGTCTTATTTGAATTTAGTGAATACAATCAAATATATGAGTCGAATGATGGTTTCAATCTTTTTGATTCAACCGTTTAGAAAGGTGTAGATTATGGGATTAAAATTACAATTAGTTTTTATCTTCGCAAGTTTAATGACATTTGTTTTTGTAATTAAGAAAATTCAAAAACATGGATTAAATATTGATGATGCGATTATGTGGATCTTATGGTCTATTCTTCTTCTGATTATTAGTGTATTTCCACAAATTCCTACTTGGATTTCAAAACAATTAGGATTCATGTCTACGAGTAATTTCATCTTCTGTGTATTTATTTTCTTTTTGTATATTATGTTGTTTACGCAGACTGCACAAATATCAAAATTAAAAGAGAAACAAAAAGAATTGATTCAAAAATTAAGTATTAAAGAATATGAAGAAAATAAGAGATGAAGTTAAAATGATTTCAATATTAATGTCTACATATAAAGAAGAAGAGAGATTGTTACGACAGTCAATTGAATCGATTTTAAATCAAACGTATACGAATTTTGAATATATCATTATATTGGATTATCCAGATAATGAAACGCATAAAAGAGTGATTCATGAGTATGCTTCAAAGGATGATCGAATTCAATTTTATATCAATGAGAAGAATATGGGGCTTACTGATTCTTTAAATCGTGGAATTTCTTTATGTCATGGTGACTATATTGCGCGTATGGATGCGGATGATATAAGTTTACCGGATCGTTTAGAAAGACAATTGAATTATTTAGAGAAAAATGATTTTGATTTGATTGGTGGAATAACTGAAATGATCAATGAGGATGGTACATTGTTATATAGTATTAAGAGTGTGCCAACTAAGCCTGAAAAGATCAATAAAGCTTTGTGTTATGGACAATGTATTGCCCATCCTACTTGGCTTGGTAAAAAGGTTGTATTTGATTGTTTAGATGGATATCGTAAAATGCCTTTATGTGAGGATTATGATTTTACTTTAAGAGCAGTTTTAAATGGATTTAAAATTTCAAATTTAAATGAGCCTGTTTTAAATTCTATTTCAAGAAATAATTTGTTTGAGCAATATTTATACATGTCATATATCACAAGTGAATATAAAAATCAGCGTGTAGCTAATGTAGATAAGGCCTATGCATATGTGCAGCAACATTTAAAAGATAAAGACTCAAAGAATTATTTAAAGGCGAATGTAATCTTTAATCGTATGTTGCAGGAAATGTCAGATAAACAATTATTATCCTTTATTAAGGATGGTTTTTGTTTATTATTTAGTTCGAAATATTATTTAAATAAAATATATCGATTTGTGATGTTGAGTTTAAATAGTTAGATTAGAAATGGAGTTTAAAATGGAAAAAGAAATTTTACTTTCAATTGTAATTCCGGTTTATAATGTTCAGGATTATATAGGTAAATGTTTAAACTCACTTAAAACTTTGGATGATAGAGTTGAAATATTAGTTGTTGATGATGGAAGTCCAGACAAGTCTTTTGAAATAATCAAGAATTATGAGAAAGATTATCCGAATATCCATTATATTAAGAAGGAAAATGGTGGAGTTAGTTCTGCACGTAATTTAGGTATTTCACTTTCAAAAGGAAAATATATTACTTTTGTCGATGCGGATGACTTTGTGGATGAACAATACTTACCCAAAATATTGGAATATATTCATACTTTAGATTTTGATTTATTATGTTTTCATTATTGCTTAACCTATGATGATCATGAAACGGATGTAAATGATTTAAAAAATGAATCTTTTAAATTAGATGATAACGCAGGTTTTACTTGGTATATCAGACAAAACATGGATGATATAATTAAGCAGTCAAGTATCAACAAAGTTTATAAAGCGAATATTTTAAAGAATTATGAAGTGTTATTCACTAAAAATCAAACGGTTGGTGAAGACTTCTTATTTAATGTGGAATATATTCAATATTGTAAGAAGGTAATTTGTAAAGAAGATGCTTTATATCATTACTATCAAAGGGATACTTCCGTTATGAGAACATATAATAGAAAGTATACAGACGATATTTTGAAGTTTGAAAGTAATTTAAAGCGTATTGCGTCAAAAACAAATTATTCAATCTCACAAAATGATATAGTATATTTATATATTAAATATTGGTTTGGAATTATAAATCAGGAAACACAGAATCCAGATTCAAAAGATGGATTGAACCGTGTGAAAATGTATATGGATCAGTCTGGGTTAAAAAATATTAAAATAAAGTATTCAGAACTTGAATTTAAGCATAAAATATATAAATTATTAATAAAATTACATTTAACTGTACCTATTTATAAAATATTAAAGTTCAAAGCTTGACCCTAACGTAACGTTAGGGTTTATTCTTTTGTTGTGATATAATGATGTTAATTATGGAGGAACTATTATGAAAGGTATTATTTTAGCTGGTGGTAGTGGTACTCGTTTGTATCCTTTGACAAAGGTTACAAGTAAGCAATTGCTTCCTATTTATGACAAGCCAATGATTTATTATCCAATGTCTATTTTAATGCAGGCAGGGATTCGTGAGATCTTGATTATTTCAACTCCGGATGATACACCTCGTTTTCAAGAATTGTTAGGGGATGGTCATCAATTTGGAATTGAGCTTTCTTATAAAGTTCAGCCTAGTCCGGATGGTTTAGCACAAGCATTTATCTTGGGTGAAGAATTTATTGGTAATGATAGTTGTGCAATGATTTTGGGTGATAATATTTTCCATGGTCATGGTTTGACGAAGCGTCTTCGTGCGGCTGCTGAAAATAAAGTGGGAGCTACCGTATTTGGTTATTATGTAGAAGATCCTGAACGTTTTGGTGTTGTTGAATTTGATTCTCAAGGTAAGGCTATTAGTTTAGAGGAAAAGCCAGCTTGTCCTAAGTCAAATTATGCGGTAACAGGACTTTATTTCTATGATAATAAAGTGGTTGAGTATGCGAAAAACTTAAAGCCAAGTGCTCGTGGAGAATTGGAAATCACAGATTTGAACCGTATTTATTTAGAGAATGGTGAATTGAATGTAACATTACTTGGTGATGGATTTACTTGGTTAGATACGGGTACACATGAATCTTTAGTGGATGCCACTAACTTTGTGAAGACTATTGAGGAACATCAACATCGTAAGATTGCTTGTCTTGAAGAGATTGCGTATGACAATGGATGGATTGGTGATGAAGAATTGGCTTCTACTTATGAAATCTATAAGAAGAATCAGTATGGTGCTTATTTAAAGAAGATCATGGATCGTAAGTATATTAAGTAATGGGGGTAATAGAATGAAGGTAACTGAAACAAAAATTCCTGGAGTATTAATTATTGATACAGATGTATTTGGAGATCATAGAGGGTATTTTACAGAAACGTATTCAAAGCCTAAATATGAAAAGATGGGTATTACGGTTGATTTTGTACAGGACAATATGTCTTTTAGTGCACAGAAAGGTACGCTTCGTGGATTGCACTGGCAAAATCCGCCTTATGCACAAAGTAAATTGGTTTCTTGTACAAAGGGAACTGTGATAGATGTTGCGGTCGATATTCGCAAAGGTAGTCCTACATATGGTCAATGGGTAAGTGTGGAATTGAGTGCAGAGAATCATAGACAATTCTTTATTCCACAAGGATTTGCGCATGGATTCTTAACTTTAACGGATGATGTTGAATTTAGATATAAAGTTGATAATGTCTATAATAAAGAGTCTGAGGGTGGAATGCGTTATGATGATCCGACTTGTAATGTAGATTGGGGTTCATTATTAAATGGTATTGAGCCTGTCTTAAGTGAAAAGGATCAGGTAGGTCCAACTTTAGAAGAGTCAAATAATCAATTTGTATATGAAGGAGAATAGAAAAATATGAAAATTTTAGTAACGGGTGGTGCTGGTTTCATTGGTGGAAACTTTGTACATTATATGGTCAATAAATATCCTGAGGATATGATTGTAAACTTAGATAAATTAACATATGCAGGTAACTTGGAGACTTGTAAGCCTGTAGAAGATAAACCGAACTACAAGTTTATCAAGGGTGATATTGCAGATCGTGAATTTATCATGGATTTGTTTGAAAAAGAAAAGTTTGATGTTGTTGTTAACTTTGCGGCTGAAAGCCATGTGGATCGTAGTATTGAAGATCCTGAAATCTTTGTAAAAACAAACGTAATGGGAACGACTACTTTATTAGATGCTTGTGTTAAATATGGTATTCAAAGATATCACCAAGTATCTACGGATGAAGTATATGGGGATCTTCCTTTAGATCGTCCTGACTTGTTCTTTACTGAAAATACACCATTACATACTTCAAGTCCTTATTCAAGTGCAAAGGCAAGTGCAGACTTATTTGTGTTGGCATACCACAGAACATATGGTTTACCAGTAACGATCAGTCGTTGTTCAAATAACTATGGTCCTTATCATTTCCCAGAAAAATTAATTCCATTAATTATTTCTCGTGCCTTAAATGATGAAACAATTCCAGTATATGGAACTGGAGAAAATGTGCGTGATTGGTTACATGTATATGATCACTGTGTCGCAATTGACTTAATCGTTCGTAAGGGACGTGTTGGTGAAGTCTATAATGTGGGTGGTCACAATGAAAGAACAAACTTAGAAGTTGTAAAGACTGTACTTCATGCATTAAATAAACCAGAAAGCTTGATTACGTATGTAACAGATCGTAAAGGTCATGATATGCGTTATGCGATTGATCCAACTAAGTTGGAAACAGAACTTGGATGGAAACCAAAATATACATTTGATACAGGTATTCCAATGACAATCCAATGGTATTTAGACAACAAGGAATGGTGGGAAAACATCATTAGTGGTGAATACCAAAACTATTTTGAAAAGATGTATGTAGAAAAAGGAAGAGCTAAGGAATAATCTTTATGTTAAGACATGCTTTTATAATGAGCGTGCATACAAATTTGGAGCAGTTACAAGTCTTAGTAACTGCTCTTCAATTTGGAGATGTTTATATTCATGTTGATAAGAAACAAGATACTTTATTCCAACAATTAAAAGAAATTTATAAAAATAACTCTAATGTTTTCTTGGTTGAAGATAGAGTAAGTGTAAACTGGTCTGGTTTTAGTCAAGTTCAAGCTACTATTAAATTATTTGAATTGGTGGAATCAACTAAAAGAACATATGACTATATTCATTTTATTAGTGGGCAGGATCTACCTTTGATGTCACATGCACAAATGGATGACTATATTGAAGGCAAAGGTATAGATCAGCAATTTGTAGAAGTGAATGATATCGATAGCTATAAATGGAGATTAACTCAATATTCTTTCTTCAGAGAAAATCCAAATAATCGTAAGAAATTATATCGATTAACGGATATTGCTCTTCGCTTGATTCAAATGCCTTTCGTTAGAAGAAAGAATTTTAAAGGATTTGAATTGTATAAAGGATCTCAATGGTTTAGTATTACTTATGAATGCATGAAATTTATCTTATCGTACATTCGTGACAATGATTACTGTTCTAAATTTGCATATACAGCTTGTTCAGACGAGCATTTCTTTCAAGTCTTGTTGATGAATTCAAAATATAAAGACAAAATATTGAAATATAATTCAAGATATATAGTGTTTGAAGGCTTGAATGCAAGTCCAAAAACATTAGGTGTTGAAGATATGGATTATTTTATGAATGGACAATACATGTTTGCACGTAAATTTGATATGAATAAAGATAGACAAGTAATTAGTAAAATATTAGATAGGGGTTAACATGAAAAACATTTATATTGTTTTTGATAAACTACATTCAAATGAAGCTGGTGGACTTGTCTCAGCATATGCATCATTAATTCAATTATTAAAAGATGAGTATACAATTAAAGCTGTTAGTATTATTAATTCGAATATTACTAAACATGATATGTTTTCTGGGTGTGAGATTATAAATATTTCGAATCATGATTTTTTTCCTAAAATGGAAGTTGTATCGGATAGTTTAAAACATTTTAAATTATTTTCGTTAATTAAAGAACTGTTTAAATTAGTATGTTATTTTTGTTATATACCATTTGCACGCACTAAAATGAAAAAGATCTTTTCTTCAGATGATATTATCATTGTTTCTTCTCCGGCAGCTGGAATGTTTATGAGTTCAAAGAACAAATTTATATTGGAAATCCATTCTAAATTTGAATATTTTTGGGGAAATAACAAATTGGGATCACTACAAAGAAAATTAATGAGTAAACCAGAATTAGCAATTTTCAGAACAAAAGCGGATGCTATTAAGGCAATGGATTTGTTGAATTCAACTTATATTTATAATTTTTTTGATGATTCATGTTTGAAAAAAAAGAAATCGATTGGACAAAAGAATAGAGAACATAAAATTATTTTTATGGGTAGACTCGTTAAATCTAAAAATTTACCTAAGTTACTAGATTGTGCACGATTATTAAAGAAAAAAGTTCCTGATTTTTGTTTAGATATCTATGGAAATGGGCCATTACAAGAAGAAATTGAAAATAAAATTCTAGATTATAATCTAACAAACAATGTTCATTTATGCGGATTTACAAAGGATAAGAACATTTACGATGATTATTCATTACAATGGATTACTTCAGATTTTGAAGGATTTGGCTTAGTTATTATTGAAGCTAAGGCGAATGGTGTTCCTACCATCTCAACAAATTGGGGTGATGGAGTTTATGAAGTGATTCATGATCAGGAAGATGGTTTTGTAGAAGATTCAAATGAAGGTATTGTAAATAAAACAGTTGAATTATTGAATAATAAAGAATTATTAACCGGTATTTCAAATAAGGCTCTTACTAATTTTGATGAATTTAGTAAAAAAAATGCATATATTCGATGGAAAGAAATTTTAAGTAGTTTCGAAGGAGGAATAAATTGATGAAAATTTTTGTGACAGGTGTTGCAGGTCAATTAGGTCATGATGTTATGAATGAATTGGCTTCTAGAGGATATGTTGGAGTAGGTACAGACTTAGCTGAAAGTTACAGTGGAATTCAGGATGGTACGTATGTAACGACAGCTGAATATGTATCTTTAGATATCACAAATTCAGAGGCTGTAATGAATACAATCAAGTCTGTAAAGCCAGATGTTGTTGTGCATTGTGCGGCATGGACTGCAGTTGATTTAGCCGAAGATGAAGATAAACAAGCAAAAGTAAAAGCAATTAATGTGGGTGGAACACAAAATATTGCGGATGCTTGTAAAGAAATTGATGCGAAAATGGTCTATATTTCTACCGATTATGTATTTGATGGTCAAGGAACAGAGCCTTGGCAACCAGATTGTAAGGATTATAAACCATTGAATGTGTATGGACAGACAAAACTTGGTGGAGAACTAGCCGTATCAAATACTTTATCTAAATACTTTATTGTTCGTATTGCGTGGGTATTTGGAAAGAATGGAAATAACTTCATTAAGACGATGTTAAATGTAGGAAAGAAATTTGATACATTAAAAGTCGTGAATGATCAAATTGGTACACCAACTTATACTTATGATTTAGCACGTTTATTAGTTGACATGATTGAAACGGATAAATATGGTTATTATCATGCGACAAATGAGGGTGGCTATATCAGTTGGTATGATTTTGCGTGTGAAATTTTTAAACAAGCGGGTTATACAAATACTGTAATTCCAGTCACAACGAAAGAGTATGGTTTATCTAAGGCAGCTCGTCCATTTAATTCTCGTTTGGATAAATCAAAATTAGTAGAAAATGGGTTTAAACCTTTACCTACTTGGCAGGATGCTTTAAAGAGATACTTACAGGAAATTGAATTTTAATTTAAAATAGCTTAATATATTTATATTGAGCTTTTTTTATGAAGGGAGTTTAACTTGGACTATGAATCAAAGAAAAATTGGAGTAGCGATAAGTTATTTAAACTTGGCTTTTAATATTGTTGTAGGGTTGGTATATACACCTTTTATGATAGCTAAATTAGGAGATGGAGAATATGGAATTTTTACATTGTGTAATTCTTTGATTTCTCTTGTTACTCTTCTTGATTTGGGTTTTGGACAAACTTTAGTAAGATATATTTCAAAAACTAGAGCGAATAATGATAAGGATGAAGAACATAAATTAAATGGATTATTCATTAAATTGTATTCTTCAATATCTGTGTTAGCTTTGATTATCGGAATTGGGATTATTTTATTTTATCCGCAATTGGCGCAAAAATCGTTTTCACCAGAAGAAATGTACTTATTTAGAACTGTATTCTGTATATTGTTAGTGAATGTTGTGATTTCATTTCCATTAAGTGTTTTTTCAGCTACATTAAATGCGTATGAACAATTTTTCTTCTTAAAATCTATTAGTTTTTTGATGAATGTTTTAAAATATTTGGCTATGTTCTTGTTGTTGGTGTATGGTCATAAACTAATAGCAATAGCCATAGTAACATTGTGCGCTTCTATTATTACACAAACTTCGTATGTGATTTATGCGGTTAAGAAAATTGGGATTAAGTTTGATTTTTCGAAAACAGATACGGATTTATCAAGAGAAATTACGCATTTCTCGTTCTTCATTTTTTTAAATTTAATCATTGATTTCTTATATAGTAATACAGATAACTTGATTCTTGGAGTTGTTGCGGGTACTGTTGCGGTTTCTATCTACTCTATTGGTGTTTATTTTTCACAGTTTTTTGGCGAACTTTCAAATGCGATGAGTGGTGTTTTCTTGCCCAAAATCATGTACTTATATGAAAAAAAGGATATGCATGAAATTTCGAATTTGTTTAATCGTGTCGGACGACTACAAATGGTTATGCTGTTCTTATTTTTGGGTGGTTATTTTTGTTTAGGAAAAGAATTTATTAGTTTATGGGTTGGCCCAACTTATCGTGATTCTTATATAATCGGAGTATTAATTATGTTGCCTTCGATTATTCCTTTAACGCAAAATATTGGAATCAGTGTTTTACGTGCTATGAATATTCATAAATATAGATCTTATATGTATATTGTAATTGCAATCATCAATGTAATTATAAGTATTCCTCTTTCTATGAAATTTCAAGGTATAGGTGCTGCATTTGGAACTTTTGTAGGTACATTATTAGGGCAGATTCTATTCATGAATTGGTTCTATGCAAGAAGAGTACATATCAATATAAAAGAGTATTGGATGAATTTTAAAAAGTTTTTTATAATTTCTGTAATAACGGGTATAATAATATTTGGTATTAAGTCTTATTTGACTATTAATTCATGGTTCTCATTTGCGTTTATGGTTTTAGTATATACAATCATTTATGTTATTTTGTATTGGTGTCTAGTAGCTAATTCTTATGAGAAATCATTAATATTAAATTTTGCACATGTAAAGCGAGGTTAGCATGAAACAATTTTTAAAAAAGGTCATACCTGCTATACTTTATCTTCCTTCAAAAAAGAGTATCGTTTTTGAAAGTAATCCAGAATTTACCTGTAATTCATTACCCGTATATGAAGAAATGGTAAGAAGAGGTATTGATAAGGATTATCAAATTTATTGGCTTGTAGAAGATAAAACAAAATATTCAAATTCGGATTTGAATGTTAAGTTTTTAAATTATGAAGAACAAGGCTTTGATAAATTTAAGAAGTTTCTTATTTTGTCTTTTTCAAAATGTTTGGTTTTTACAAATCGATTCTTATTTAAAATTCAAAGAAATCAGTTTGTGATCAACTTATCACATGGTATGCCACTTAAAAATACACCTGGATATGTAGAAGGAGATACTTGTGATTACGTTGTTTTAACATCCGATACATTTAAACAAAGTATGTCGGAAGCTCTAGAAGTACCTATTGAAAAAACAATATCTTTAGGATATCCACGTACAGATGTGTTTAAAAGGCAAACAGACGCAAGAAAGAAAATGAATATTCAAGATGATAATAAACTTATTGTGTGGATGCCAACATTTAGAAGGCGTAAAGATTCAAAGAAATCTGTAACCACAGATTATGATTTTGGTATTCCGTTAATTGATACGGAAGAAAAATTTGATTCTTTAAATGAACAACTAAAAGTAAATAAATGTATTCTTGTTGTTAAGTTACATCCAGTTGAAGATGTAAGTAATAAGAATTTGAAAGATTATTCAAATATTTATTTCTTTAACGATACTATGTTGAATGAGCATGGAACAACAACTTATGAATTGTTGGCGGATTCAGATGCTTTATTAACAGATTATTCGACAGTTTATTATGACTATTTATTAATGAATAAGCCGATCGGATTGGTTATTAATGATTTAGAAGAATATAGTAAGAAAATAGGTTTTGCCCTAGGAGAGTATAAAGATTTTATGAAAGGATCTTACATAGAAAATATGAATGATTTTGATGTGTTTATAGAAAATCTTCATAAGGGAATAGATCCAGATGAAAAAGGAAGAGAGTGGGCAAGAAAACAATATTGTCAATTTACGGATTTTAATTCAACAAATCGTGTTGTTGATTTTATTATGGAGCATATTTAGGAGGTATAAATCAAATGAAAAATATTGCACTAATTATAGCTGGTGGAGTAGGAGCTCGTATGGGTCAGGATATTCCAAAACAATTTATTAATGTTTATGATAAACCGGTATTAGTTTATACAATGGAGGCTTTTCAAAAACATCCAGACATTGATGGAATTGAAGTTGTATGTTTAGAGGGTTGGCACGAAACGCTTAAGGCATATGCTAGACAGTTTGGTATTGCAAAATTAGAGGGTGTTGTGAATGGTGGTAAAAATGGGCAGGATTCGATTCGTAATGGTTTATTAGACATTCAGTCTAGACATCCAGAAAATGACACGATCGTATTGGTTCATGATGCGATTCGTCCAATGTTAAGTCAGGAAATCATTAGCGAAAACATTCGTGTTTGTAGAGAAAAAGGAAATGCGATTACAGTTGTTCCATGTACAGCTGCTATGTTGAAAACATATGATTCAGAGTGTTCTGAAGAGCAGGTTCCTAGAGATAATTTGAAGATTACGCAAACACCTCAAACATTCTTCTTAAATGAAATTGTTGAAACACATAAAGAAGCTTTAGAAAAGGGTATCACGAATTCGGTTGCTTCTTGTACTTTATATATTGAATTAGGTAAGAAATTATTCTTGGCTAAGGGTTCAGAAAAGAATTTGAAATTAACTACGGCTGAGGACATTGAAATTTTCAAGGCTTTATTGAAGTCTAAGAAAGATGAGTGGATGCATTAATGTCTTATATAGATGGAGTTAGTCGTATCGCGAATCAGTTGAAAGTAAAAAGTGGACAAGTATTGGTTACAGGAGCTACTGGATTAATTGGTTCTTACTTAATTGATACATTGTTGTATGCGAATGCACATTGTGATTGTAACTTTACAATCTATGCATTGAGTCGTTCTTTGGAAAAGATTCAGAATCGTTTTGGTAAGAATGTAATTCCAGTTGTTCAAAATATTCAAGAACCTTTGAATTTGGATGTAGATTTGGATTTTATTATTCATGCAGCTAGTAATGCAGATCCTAAAACGTATGCCAAATATCCTGTAGATACAATTATGACAAATATTGAGGGCACGAAACATATTTTGAATTATTGTAAGGAACATACAAATTGTAAGCTTCTTTATACTTCTACTTTTGAAGTATATGGCAAGATTGATAATCATGATGTATATACTGAAAATGATGCAGGTGTCATTGACTTTCATGTATTACGTAATGGATATCCTGAAAGTAAAAGATGTTGTGAATTATTGATTCAAAGTTATGTAAAGCAATATGGGATGAATGCCATAATTACGCGTTTACCTAGTGTCTATGGGCCAACTATGCAAAAGGATGATAGTAAGGCACATGCGCAATTTATTCGCAATGCCTTAAATCATGAGGATATTATTTTAAAGAGCAAGGGTGAACAAAGAAGAACTTATTGCTATGTAGCGGATATTGTGAGTGGAATGTTATTCTTATTGTTTAATGAAACTATAAGTGGAGAAGCTTATAATATTTCAAATGAAAATTCAATTGTATCCATTGCTGAATTGGCTAAGACAATTGCGAATATGGCAGGTACTAAGGTTGTATTTGATTTACCAGATGCATTGGAGAGTGCTGGCTTTTCAAAGCCGCAAAATAGTATTTTAGATAACACAAAATTGATGCAGTTGGGTTGGAAAGCAATGTATTCTTTAGAGGACGGCTTATCTGAGACGATGGATGTTTTAAAAGAACAGGGTGAATAGAATTATGTTGGAAGAATTAAAAAGAGATGTCTGTCAAGCAAATTTAGAATTGGTTCATAAAGGCGTAGTTATTTATACTTGGGGAAATGTGAGCGGTATAAGCGCGGATCGTAAGTATATGGTTATTAAGCCTAGTGGAGTTGATTATTCTACAATGACAGACGATGATATGGTTGTTGTTGAAGTAAAAACGGGTAATGTGGTAGAAGGAAAGTGGAAACCTTCTTCAGATACGCCAACGCATCTTGAGTTATATAGAAAATATGATGCAATCAAAGGTGTTGTGCATACACATTCTATTAATGCAACTTCATTTGCACAAGCAGGTATGGACATTCCTGCATTGGGTACAACACATGCGGATTACTTCTATGGAGATATTCCTTGTACAAGAGAATTGAGTGAAGAAGAAGTAATGGATGCTTATGAGAAAAACACTGGAAAAGTCATCATTGAAACCTTTGAAAATAGAGGCTTAGATGTTATGTCAATTCCTGGTGTAATAATTAAAAATCATGGTCCATTTGCATGGGGAACAAGTCCAGCCAATGCAGTTTATAATGCGGTTGTTATGGAGACTATTGCTGAAATGGATTTAAAAGCTTTACAGTTAAATCCAAATAGTGAAATGAAACAATATGTATTAGATAAGCATTATACAAGAAAACATGGTCCAAACGCATATTATGGTCAGGTTAAATAGGAGAGAATCTCCTATTTTTTTGTGCTTTCGTTAACATAAGTTCATTGTCGTGATTTGCTTTAAGTATTAAAATGGATACATGCGGGGGTTAAATTATTATGAATGGAAGAGATATTGTTAAGGTTGGTTTTGCCGTTCTTGCAGCTGTTGTAAGTTATAATTTTGCGGATACAATTGTACATGCAGAAGAAAATAGTGTTGAGCCAATTAAAGAAACGACAAATACACAAGAATCGGATAACTTAGTGGATGTGATTGATAGTGTTGTAAATCCAGATGTTTCAGCATCAACAGATGAAGAGGATTCGATAGATACAAGTTCGAAGTTATTAGATGGTTGGAATACAGATTATACAATGTTTGTCAAAGATGGTTCTTATGTCACGAATAGTTTTGAGAATATTGATGGACAGAAATATTATTTTGACGAGAATGGGAATAAGGTAACTGGTTTTAAAACAATTGGTACAGATGCTTATTATTTTAATGAATCAGGTGTTTTACAATCGAATATGCAGATGCACCAGGATGAAAGTATGGGTCTTACTCTATATTCTTTGAAGAAAGAGGATGGAAAGATTCATTATTATCTTGAGAATGGCATGGAATATAATGGAATGGCGCATTTGAATGGTAAAATCTATTATTTTGAGAATGGTGTTCAAAGTTTTGGCGAAAAGCAGGTCAATGGAAATTGGTACAATTTTAAAAATGATGGTACTTTATCAGTTGGTTTTGTGAATTTTGGAAATAGTGCTAAATACTATGATAATTTTGGTAAAAGATTACAGGGGACTTTCCGAATTGATAAAGTTACTTATAATACGGATAATAATGGGTTAATTAATAAGGCAAGTTGGGAGTTTCTTATTATTGTCAAAGAGATGATCGTTGGGCTTGGTCAGTTTATGGCAATTATACGTTTGCGAGTAGTGGTTGTGTTCCAACAACGGCTGCCATGATTGTCAATACGCTTAAGGGAACAAATTATACACCTGTTGATATGGGGAATATATTATATAATGCCGGTATCTATAATGTGCGTGAAATTGGTGCAGGTGGTGATACTTGGAAACTTATTTCAAATAAATTTGGCTTAACTTATAAAAACAATATAAATGTGCAATCTGCTAAAAATGAGTTAATGAAAGGAAATATGATCGCAGCTACAGTTGAGGGTGGAAGATTCTGTCCTTGGCCTGGTATTTCACATGAGATCTTATTGTTTGGATTGGATGCACAAGGATATACTACAGTTTATGATCCTTATACAAGTACACGTAATGGTCGTGTACATATTAGTGAAATCTTTAGTCATCCTTCTAGTTTTGGATTGGATAAAATAGATGGTGGTCCATTTTTCTCATTAGGAAAATATGTGGATACAACCTTATATTTGAATGTATCTAAAGGTACTGGACATGTAGGAAATGCATATTATACAGGAAGTAAAGTAGAGCCTGAAGTGAATCTTTCAATCAAGAATACAGGATTGGTTCAGGGTCGTGATTATAAAGTTATTTATTCCAATAATGTAAATATTGGAAAAGGAACCGTAACGATTATTGGTGTAAACATGTTTACGGGTAAATTAACATTGACATTTGATATTGTGAAAGATGAAATGTCGAATGGTACTTATGAAATTGTTTCTTCCATGAATAATAATAAAGTCTTAGATATTAAGAGTGGTTCTAAAAATAGTGGTGCTTATGTTCAATTATATGAATGGAATGGTTCAGGTGCTCAACAATATGAAGTTATAAAAAATCAAAATGGTTTTTATACAATTAAGAATGTGGGTTCAGGACTATATATTGGTATTCAAACAAACTGGAAAACTATGGGCAACAATAATCGTTTTGTACAAGGGGTAAATGCCTCTAGTAAAGCTGGACAATTTATTTTCACACGTAATAGTAATGGTCATTGGGTAATTTCTTCGGCTTGGGATTCAAGATATGTCATGGATTTGAGTGGTGCTTCATTAAATAATGGTACTAAGATTCAAATCTATACAAGTCATGGAACAGGTGCTCAAGAATGGAAATTATTGAATATTCAAACTATTCGTGATGGATTAGATACTTTAGCTAGTCAAAATAAAAATGTCTTAGCTGATGGAGTATATTTTATTTCTTCATCCGCAAATACAAGTTATGTTCTAGATGTTAGTGGTGGATCTTTGAACAATAACGCAAATGTTCAGTTGTATCATAATCATGGAACAAATGCACAAGGTTGGAGAGTTAGCCATGATGTGATGGGATATGTAACATTTACAAATGTTGGGTCTAATAAGGTGTTAGATATTTCTTCAGGAATTGCTGCAAACAATCGTAATATTCAACAATACCAATCAAATGGTTCATATGCTCAAAAATGGATCGTTATAAAAGATGGTAATGGATATAAGATTGTATCCGCAATTGTTGATAATTATGTTCTTGATTTAAGTGGTGGTCGAGTTGAAGATAGAAGAAACATTCAATTGTATCAATCACATGGTACAAATGCACAAAGATGGTGCTTCTCTAAATTTGAAACGGAAAGAGATAAGTTGAATAATATGGCTAAAACTTATAATAGTGATATTGAAGAAGCAACTTATGTAATCTCAAACTTCGCATACCCTAGCTTTGTGATTGATGTCAGTGGTGGTCAAAAAACGAACAATCGTAATGTACAGATTTATCAATCTAATGATACAAATGCTCAAAAGTGGTATTTAAAGAAAGATTCAATCGGATATATTACATTTATGAATGTCAATTCAGATAAGGCATTAGACGTATCTGGTGGAATTGCTGCGAATAATCGTAATGTTCAACAATATCAATCAAATGGATCATACGCTCAAAAATGGATTGCCAAGAAAAATTCAGATGGAAGTATCACCTTTGTTTCTGCATTAGATTCTAACTTTGTATTAGATATCAGTTCAGGTATTGTACAAAATAATAAGAATATCCAGCTTTACCAAAGTAATGGTACAATTGCTCAAAAATTTAAATTAACTAGAGTATAGTCTTTAACCAAGCGTTTTAATGCGCTTGGTTATTTTTGAGTTATATTGAAAATGTGATGAGATTCCTTTAAAATAAAGAGTATTGGAAAGAGGAAAAGACAATGCATAAAAGATTAAAACCAGTTTTAGCTTTCGTATTAAGTTTATTTATGTCTGTTTCTACTTTGTCAAATACATATACTGTTTTTGCAGATGATGAAATTACACAAGATGAGACAGTTGGAGAAACAAATACTGAAGAAACGAATACAATGGATGAACCGACAACAGATGACACTGAAACAGATGATACTGAAACAGAAGAAACAAATACAGTAGATGAAACTGTTGAAGAAAATACAAATGTAGAAGAACAAATGGGTGATTCAAGTATAATGGAATATTTCTTGGTGGATAGTCCGGTTGTATCGAGTCAGGAAACAGAAAACTTTGTACTTTCATTAAATAATACAGAGGGGTATTCAAACTTTAAAATTACGATTCAAAAAGAGGATGGAACAACTTTGGATTTAGAGAGTTCAGAAATTGTTGGTAATTTAGTAAAGTTTTCCAATGTATTTAGTAATAAGGGTGAATATCAAGTAACTTCACTTCATTATGTATATAATGGGCAACCGTATTGTTTGAACTTTAGTGATTTAGAGATGGATGTTAAATTTGGTGTGGATCAAGAATATGTTGGCTATGATGAAACACTACCGGATTTAACACAAGAGTCTCAAAATCAAGAGGGTGTGATTCAAGTAACGGATGTAAATAAAGCGGAAGAAGAAATCGCAAATGGCATGGCAAGTGAAGCTTCTATTATGTCAATGGATGATTTTTCTAGAGCTGCAACTGGTGGTATGACAATTTGTTTGGACCCAGGACATGGTGGTAGTGATTCAGGTGCGAATGCCTTTGGTCAAAAAGAGTCTGCCTTAACATTAAAGATTGCCAATTATTGTAAGGAAGAATTAGCGAAATATGATGTAAATGTTGTGATGACAAGAACAACGGACACAAGACCAAGTGAAAATACAGCACAGGATTTGATTGATCGTGTTATGACGGCTAAAAAGGCAGGGGCTTCTTACATTATCAGTATTCACTTAAATTCAGCAGCGAGTACTTCGGCTCATGGTGCTGAAGTGTATTTTCCAAATACAAGTGGGAATGCAAGTTTATCAAGCAATGGACAAGCTATGGCTAAAGCTATACAGAGTCAATTGGTTGCCTTAGGGTTATATGATCGTGGCATTAAAATCAGAAACTATATGGATGGTTCTACTTCATCAAATCCAAATAGTAGTGATAGAGATTATTATGGAATTATTCGTTATGCGAAAGAACAAAATATTTCAGGATTGATTATTGAACATTGTTTCTTAAACAATCCAGATGAATATAGTAAGTATTTAAGTTCAGAAGAAAAGTTACAAAAATTGGGCGTAGCGGATGCGAAGGGTATTGTAAGTGCGCTTGGATTAAGTTTAAAAAATGCATACTTAGATCAAATTGCGAGTGAAAATAAAAACTTGATTCCAGATGGTAAATATGTAATTTCTTCAATGTTGAATTCTAAATATGTTTTAGATGTTAAGAATGCTTCAACAAGCAATAATGCGAATGTTGAACTTTCAACATTCAACAATGAAACGGATAAACAAGCATTTATTGTGAGCCATGATGTCCAAGGATATATTACATTCACAAATGTAAAATCTGGTAAGGTGTTAGATGTTAGTGGTGGTAAGGCAGGTAATAACAAGAATGTTCAACAGTATGAGTCAAATGGGACTCGTGCTCAAAAGTGGGTTGTAAAAAAATCGAATCATGGATATATGATTATTTCGGCTTTAGATTCAAATTATGTATTGGATGTAAGTGGTGGTAAAGCTAATATGGGTACGAATATTCAATTATATAGTGGAAATGGTTCTGATGCGCAAAATTGGAATATTGAAAAGTTTGTTTCCAAATATGAGAAGCTGGATACATTAGCAAGTGAAAATAAAAATGTTTTAGCAAATGGAAATTATGTTATTTCGTCAGTATTGAATTCAAATTATGTGTTTGATGTAAGTGGAGCTTCTGTTAAGGATAATGCAAATATACAGTTATATCAGAACAATGATTCAAATGCACAACAATTTATTGTTACGCACGACTCACAAGGCTATGTAACGTTCACAAATGCGAAGTCTGGCAAAGTATTAGATGTAAGTGGTGGTAAAGCAGGCAACAACAAGAATATTCAACAGTATGCATCAAATGGTACTCGTGCTCAAAAATGGGTTGTTAAAAAGGATGGAAATGGATACAACATTATTTCAGCCTTAGATTCAAGTTATGTGATAGATCTAAGCGGTGCAAGAGTTGTAAATAACCGTAATATTCAGTTGTATACTTACCACGCAACAGATGCACAGAGATGGACATTCACTAAATATGTATCTAAAGAAGAAAAATTAAATAGTTTGGCACAAAGTAATCGTAACGTTCTTGTGGATGGAACATATAGAATTTGTAATGCTTTAAATTCAAATTATGTATTAGACATAAGTGGTGGTTCGGTTAATAATAACGCAAATGTTCAGCTGTATTCTCAAAATGGTTCGAATGCTCAAGCTTTTAAAGTTACGCATGATTCAAATGGCTATGTTACTTTCACAAATGTAAAATCTGGCAAAGTGATTGATGTTAGTGGTGGTAAGGTTGCCAACAATCGAAATATTCAACAATATGCATCCAATGGATCACGTGCTCAAAAGTGGATTGTTCAAAAGAGTGGTTCGGGATATACAATTATTTCGGCAATGGATCCGAACTATGTATTAGATTTAAGTGGTGGACGTATTGAAAACAATAGAAACATTCAATTGTATCAAAGTAATGGAAGTACGGCTCAACAATGGACTTTTGAAAAGAATATTACAGAGCGTGAGCGTTTGGATGAAATGGCTATACAAAATAAGAGCATGATGGATGATGGTGTTTACTATATTAAAAATCGTGATGTTAAGTTTGCGTTAGATGTTTCTGGTGGTAGTGCTTATTCTGGAGCAAATGTTCAACTTTATTCTTTGAATAAAACGGATGCACAGAAATGGTTGGTTTCACATGATTCCAAAGGATATGTATCTTTCAAAAATGTGAATTCAGGTATGTATTTAACAGCAACAGGTAGTAGTAATGGTGCGAATGTAAATCAACAAAGTCCATCGAATGGATATAATCAAAAGTGGATCATTGCCTTTGATAGTAATCAAAATATTAAGCTTGTTTCAGGTTTAAATTCAAAACTTGTGATTGATGTAAGTGGTGGAAAGATTCAAAATGGCTCAAACATTCAATTGTATACTTCAAATAATTCGGCTGCTCAAAAGTGGGTGTTTGAATATATTAGTAAAGATGTACAAGTAAGTTTGACAAAGATCATGGGGACAAGTCAAACAAGTGTAGCTCAAATGGTTCGTTATTATAAAGCGAATGCGAGTGGATATGATACATTCAAGGCAAAATATGAAGGTAAATATGATGGTAGTCTTGCCAAAGGTGGAGCTAGGACAATTGAGCAGTTTGCACAAATCTTCTATGAAGAAGCAAATGCTGAAGGTGTTAAAGCAGAGGTTGCCTTTACACAATGTATGAAGGAAACGGGCTTCTTAAAATATGGTAGAGATGTTTTACCAAACCAATATAACTTTGCAGGTATTGGTGCAACTGGTGGTGTTCATGGAGCCAAGTTTAAGAATGTTCGTACAGGAATTCGAGCTCAGATTCAGCATTTAAAAGCTTATGCTTCAACAAGTCCATTAAAAAATGCGTGTGTGGATCCAAGATTTAACTTGGTTACAAGAAACACAGTGCCATATGTAGAATGGCTAGGTAATCAAGAAAATCCAAATGGACATGGTTGGGCATCTGCTAAAAACTATGGTTATGATATTGTGGGCATGGTTAAAGTATTATTAAGTAAATAAGAGTTCTTGATTGAACTCTTTTCTTTAGGGAGTGTTAAGGGTATGTTATTTCCAAGTGAAGTTTTTCTATTTATGTTTTTACCTTTTGTTCTTGCCGTCTATTATTTAGGCTTAAGAAAGCATACATTAGGTAAAAATATATTTCTATTTATTATGAGTTTATTGTTCTATGCATATGGAGAACCTAAATATGTATTTTTAATGTTGTTTATGATCCTTTTGCATTTTGGTTTGGGTTTGTGGGTCAATACATATTCGGATGATAAAAAGAAACAAAAATTGATTTTATGTTTGATGGTAGTTATTGATGTTTGTATTTTAGGCTATTTTAAATATTTGAATTTTATTGTTTCTATTTTTACAGGGAAGATGGATACATTTAAGATTGCTCTGCCGATTGGTATTTCGTTTTTTACTTTTCAGGCTATTTCTTATGTTGTGGATGTGTATCGTGGTAAGGGAAAGGTACAAACAAATTTTTTAAATGTAGGTTTATATATTTCTTTATTTCCACAATTGATTGCAGGTCCTATTGTTCGTTATGAAACGGTTGCGGATGAGATTGAGCATCGAAAAGAGAATTTAAATGATTTTGCGGTTGGGGTCAATCGTTTTATTATTGGTCTTGGTAAAAAGGTTTTGTTGGCCAATCAATTTGCGGTTATTTCAGATACAGTATTTGGCAATGTGAATTCGACAAGTACTACGAATTCATTTTTACTATTGTGGATGGGAGCTATAGCTTATACGCTACAGATCTTCTTTGATTTTGCCGGCTATTCGGATATGGCAATTGGACTGGGTAGAATGTTTGGTTTTCATTTCTTAGAAAACTTTAAGTATCCGTATATTTCAAAGAGTATTTCAGAATTCTGGAGAAGGTGGCATATTTCTTTACAAACATGGTTTAAAGATTATATTTATATTCCTCTTGGTGGTTCGAGAGTAAAGAGTAAGGTTCGTTTAGTGTTCAATATATTTGTCGTATGGTTTTTAACGGGTGTTTGGCATGGTGCGAATTGGACTTTTATTGTATGGGCTTAATGTATTTTGTTCTATTAATTTTAGAAAAGTTCTTTCATGTGGATCAAAAAATGGGTAGATTTAAACATGTATATACAATGTTTTTCGTTATGCTAGGATGGGTTCTTTTTAGAAGTGATAGTTTAAGTAGTGCCTTAGTCTATATTCGTTCTATGTTTGGATTTGGTTGTAAAGGGTTTATGGATGCTTATGTGATTCAGTATTGTCAACAGTATGGTTTGTATTTTATTATGGGAATCCTTTGTAGCATGCCTATATTTAAGAATATCAATCGCATCTTTAAAAAGAATATGATTTATAATTTGGTTTACATTGTATGTATGTGTGGGATTTTATATTTGAGTATTATATTTATTTTCTCAAATGCATACAATCCGTTTATTTATTTTAATTTCTAGAGGGAGTTTATCATGAAAGAAAAAGTGATGATGATTATATTTTGTTTGGTAATTTTTGGAATTTCTATTTCAACCGTTTTTAATCAAACTTTGTCATTGTTTAAAAAAGATGAAAAGGTAAGTGATGTGGTGAAGGGGCATGAGATTCAGAAGGAGAAACAGAATAAAAATAAAGATAAATCGGTTGTGAATTCTATGGTGGATTCGTTTACACAGAATTTAACGGGTAAAAAAGAGGGTGCGAAAGCTGCGGTTGAAGTCACAAAGAAGACTTCAAACAATACGTATATTGAGTCTACGCAAGTTTTACTTGGTAAAGAGGATTGGTTATTCTATAAGGCTACAGATGATGGGGATCCGATTGCGGATTATCAGGGTATCAATCATTATGATGAGGATACAATGAAGGCTATGGCCGATAAATTGGTCAATGAAATGAATCAATTTAAAAATTATGGTTGTGATTTATATTTACTTTCGATTCCGAATAAGGCAAGTGTATATCCTGAATATATGCCGGATACAATTCAACAAGAAAATACAACGTCTAGAACGGATCAGTTTATTCAATATTTAAAGGAGAATACGCATTTGAATGTTGTGGATGCAAAACCTGTATTAAAAAAGGCAAAGAAAAAGAAGCAGGTGTATTATAAGAGTGATACGCACTTTAATCAGTTGGGTGCATTCTTAACGGTACAGGCTTTAAAAGATAAGGTGGATGGAAAAGATGAGTCTATCAATAAAGTGAAGTTTGATGTCACAAATGAACATTATTCTGGGGATTTGGCAAGTTTATGTGGTATGCAAGATACGTTTAATGAGGATAAGATGTATGAGCTAAATAGCTCAAGTGTAGACACAAAGAAAAAATCGGATAAACGTGTTTTAGTGATTGGAGATTCTTTTTCGGAGCAGATGGAAAGTATTATGAGTCAATATTTTGCAGAAGTACAAACAGTTGGTGTATGGTCATTTGATGCGAGTGTATTAAATGAGTTTCATCCGGATATTGTCGTATGGGAAAATGCGGAGCGATATACGGATCGTTATTATTGGATATCACTATTTGAATAGTGAAAGAAGGAGAATGAATGGTTTTTAGTTCGGGTGTATTTTTACCAATTACCTTTATTGTGAATTTGTTCTTGAGTACGAAACAATCCAATATATGGTTACTTATCGCAAGTTTATTATTCTATGCTTGGGGAGAGCCTTTCTTTGTCTTTCTGATGATTCTTTCCATTATTGTGAATTGGCTTGTAGGAATGGGTATTGCCAAAAGTGAGGGTAGGTTAAAGCGTTTGTAATCTTTATTGATCCAAATAAAGAAGAAATCTATGGTGAATATATTCCAAGTTTCTATGGCAAGAAAGCGGATTATTTAAAGAAACATACGGATGTTCGTATTGTATATCCATATAGGGAAATGTTAGATGCGAAAAAAGAAGTAAAAGAAGATTTATATTATTCTGCCGATACGCATTGGAATCAAATTGGTGGTTATGTTGGTGCGAGTTGTTTATTAAAGGAGCTTGGTATTGAAACAAAACCATTAAAGGATCTAACAATCACAAAGAAGGATCATCATATTGGGGATTTATCGAAAATGCTTGGTTTGGTGGATGAATTTAAATCGAAAGACTATAATTATTTATTTTCTGGATATAGTTCAAATAAAGTAAAGACGAAACAATATTCGGAATTTGAAGTATTTTCGTATTCAACACAAAATGCAGATCCTAGAAAGATCTATATTTGGCGAGATTCATTTACGGAGGCTATGGCACCTTATATTGCCGCTAATTTTAATGAATCTTATATGCGTCATTTCAATACATATAGCTATGAAGATCTAGCTAAACAAAATCCAGATATTGTTGTATATGAAGTGGTAGAAAGAAATATTGATCAATTGGGTAATTTTAGTTTTAAATGATCATATGTTGCTAACAGTTACAAATATCTAAATGAATGTTTTTGTAAAGTTGAAATAGCTGTTTTATAGGAGGAAAGAACGGAAGAAAAGAATAATTATAATTTGTTTAACTTTGATGGTATGAGTGAGGTTGCTAATAATTTAATTGATAAACTTGCAAGTGCTACAGGCTGGTATGTATCTAGAAATACGCCTTCAAAAATTGGTTTAAATACTTATATTGAAGAGATTCAAAAAAAGAATTATGATCCATTAACTAAAGCAGCTCTTATAACAAATGCTAAAAAAACTATAAAAGAATATTGCAATCAAAAAGATATTGTAGCAATCGCAATCAATTTATTGAACAAGGATTGTGTTCCGAAAACGTTGGATAATGATTGGTTATCTATCTTTATGGATAAGGCTAGATTAGTAACAAGTGAAGATTTTAAATTGATATGGGGAAAGCTTTTAGCCTCTGAATGCGATAATAATGGTTATGTTCCAAAAGGATTATTGTATATTTTATCCCAGATAGATAGGGAAGATGCAGAATCATTTTCAACATTATGTTCTTTAGCTATAAAAGTTGAAGATGAATATCAACCGGTTGTAAATATAAATAGATTTGATGATTATGCAGACTGGGGATTAGATTTTGATAAATTGGTGAATTTAAAGGCTTTAGGTTTAATAGAGATGGATTTTTCTAAATTGGTTATGTATTCAGTTTATGGAAAAGAAATTCCAATTAAAGCAAAATATTTCAATCATGAGTTTGAATGTTCTAATAGAAAAAATGAAATAAGTATTGGAAATGTAATGTTTACTAAATCTGGACAAGCATTATGTAAAGCCATAACTGTGAATGAAGCGGCAAACTTTTGGGATAAATATTGTTTACCTTTTTTGAAAATGTATAATATCTAATTCCGTAAACTTAACTTTGTAAAGAGTATACTACTAGAATTGGATTTTAAACAATATGTTACTAAAAATAGGAATGAAGCCAAGTAATATGATTAGGCTGCATTCCTTTTTATTTCTATAAACTTGTTTAATATATCGTTAGAAACATATTCATCAATCTTAGGGCATTCAAGTAAATTGTGCGTATTTTTTATATATACTATTGAGTTTGCTAATGCATCGTTTTCTTCCTTTGAAAAAATAGCAAGTATCAAATGTGAAGAGGTATATATTTCGTTATTCGTTTTCTTTCTTAAACTTTTAGCTTTTAGACCAAGGTTGTTTGTCTTCGCAAAGGCAAGAACCATATTTTCTTTAGAATTCTCTATAGCACATGGAAATGGTTTGTTTGGTGCCGAACTCATGATAAAATCTTTAAGAATTAAATTTGTAGAAGCGTCTGCATATATAAATTTTATCAGTTTGTTAATATTTGCTGTTTTAGTCATCAAAGTATTTTTGTTATGCCTTTGAAAATTGCTTATGTTGTTTTTTGAAATTTTGCTACTTTTACAAAGGTGGTAAAATAAATTTTCACCAACATTAACAGTCAATCCTGTTAAGTGTAAAAATTCTTTCTTTTTAAATGTGACTTGGTATATCTCAAAGTCAATAGTGATTATGATAAATTCTTTATGTAACAAATATTTATCAAAGAGTTGTGCACCTTTAATTATTCTTTGTCTAAATATTTCTTTATCACGTTCATTAGGTTTATACATGGATGGGTATCTTCTTTCTTCTAAATGGTAAAGGATGAAATTATTTGTTATTCGACTTTGATTATACTATAGATAAAATGAATTTAAAAGACTAATGTGATACTTAAGTGAGAATTAATGCCTTTATTAAATATCAATAAAATTAATATATGATATTATTACTAAATTCACACTTTATTTCCATGCATAAACAAAAAAGATGTCCAAAGACATCTTCATAATCCTAATACAAGTTTTCTGCTGGCTGCCAGCCCATCGCTTATAACGACAATGATTAGGATGTTTTAACGACTTCCTATTGTCTTCAACTTTACTGGTGGTTGTCACCCCATCACTTATAGTGACCACGATTAGGATGTTTTATCGACTTCCTATTGTCTTCAGCTTAAAGTGCTTGTTCACTGAAGATATTTCTATCTCCACTTATAATATAGCATGAAATAATAAAATTTGTAAGGAAAAAATGTAGTTGATCAGACAGATTAATTGTATGACTAGATTTATAATGAAGTAGAAAACTGTACCATTTATTATTGAGAATATTAGATGGTATGGTGTGTAGGTTTTACACTGATTAGTTTCATTCTTCTAGGAAACTACAAATCCATGCACTGCCGTTAATATGGATCAATATGCACAAACTGGTAATCTATATAGCATGATTGCAGGTATCTTAAAAATTTTACCACGTGAACCACTTGTTATGATTGCATTTAGTTTTCTAAAGGATGCAAAGCCTAAAGATTAGGTGTGTCTTAAACGAATACATCTTTTTATTTTGATGATCCATTACATTAACATTACATGCATTGTGTTAAAATTGACTTTTGGCTTCATACTTGTATAAGAGTTACAGATCAACTTACGAAGGATTAACGCTGGGTCCCAGAATGGGGTAGGTAAGTCATTACTGAGCATTCCTATGTGCCGGGGATTGGTCCTTTATTTTTGTTTGAGAATAAAGATGTCGATGAATATGATCATGATGGATTTAAAACTGAATAACTTATGTTGTTTTAGAGATTTCTTATCCAAAAAAGATTGTGAGTTCATATATTGAAAAGGAAATTTTATCTTTTATGATCAATCAGTTATTCTTTACAACACACAATTTAGATATATTGGATTTGCCTCTACCTAAACAGAGCTCCAATTTCTTAAAAAAGATGATAGTGGTATTTCTATAGAGAATGCACTAGATTAGATGAAATTGAGGATTTATAAACTGTGGATTATATATATATATATAGTTTTAAATTTGGATGGTTGATTCATATTGATGAATAATGCATAATATGTTTGTAAGAAATCAGAACGCTAGTCCGCATAGTTGTAGATCGTAAGGTACTACTTTTCATTAGAACGCTTAGTTCGCATAGTAGGTAGGCACAAGCCTACTTTTTATGTGGATACTGTAGAATATAAATATTCTAATGGATTATCCTTGTTATATTTTGTTAACACATTGTAGGTTGATTTAAGATAGACTATGTACTAGTAAAATTTAGCAGGGGGTTATATTATTTATGAAAACAACATTAATTATTATGGCAGCTGGAATTGGTTCTCGTTTTGGTGGT
>OCHK01000459.1_pt1 | contig 43565 bp, 25 predicted proteins | sample 1538551 | NCBI WGS metagenome assembly OCHK01 (sample SAMN04571707, study PRJEB22368) | human gut metagenome | biome: human gut; material: stool | host: Homo sapiens | place: Luxembourg | collected 2012-08-31
GGCAAGCCGGTAGACGAGCACCGTCACACCCACGTGGGCGGCATATACAACAATGTGGTTGAGGGCCGGAAACATGCGGTGGTCGAGCCCCAGCAGCCAGCCGAAAGCGGCGTCAAAAGGGCGCCAGTAGCTCGAATTGGGCAGAAGCCTGTAATTGAAAAGGCCGTCGAAACTGGGCGCGGTGTAGTAAGTCCAGTCGTCGAACGTGGGCAACAGCAGTACTATGGCATAGAGAATGGCCGGCGAGAGCAGCAATATCACTGCCAGCGGATTAACCCGCCCAATCCAGTTATCGTCCTTGCCGTTGTTCATGCCGGTATGCTTGAGGTCAGTTTATGATTGCTATCTTGCACACGGTTCCCTTGCTTCCGTCGCTCTTGGCCGTGACCACGCTGTACACTCCCGACGCCACGCGGCGGCCGCGGCTGTCGCGCCCGTCCCACGTAAACGTGCCTCCATTGCTCCGCCCCGACGCCACGAGGGCGCCGCTGGCCGTTGTCACCTTGACGTCGGCGTCGAAACTGAGCCCAGTGACGGTTATCAGCCCCGTGTAGCCAGGCTCCACCGGGTTGGGGTAAGCGTAGACATTGTCTTTCTCCATCTCCTCCGCCGGGTCGGTGGCATCGCCCATGTACGAGCAGAGACCGCGGTCGGTGCCTATGAATACCTCGCCTGTCTGCCCGTCGATGGCTATGTCCATGACGTTGTTCGAGAGCAGGGGGCTGTTCTCTGTGGTAAAATGCAGCAGCTGGGTCATGTTGTCTGCGCTTATCAGATAGATGCCGTTGTCTGACGTCCCGAACCATTTCCTGTTGGCTCCGTCTATGGCTATGGCCGAGATACTTATGTTACCGAGCAGGTAGTCGGCATAGTTGGTGCCGTCGTTGCGCGGCACCTTGAACTGGTTGAAGGCCATGGTGGCGTCGCCCGAGGCTATCTGCTGCGGCGTGACATACATCGGGCCGGCGCTTGTTGCGAACCAAATGTTGCCGTCGCGGTCTTCGGTCACGTCTCTCAAATAGGTAAGCGTGAGGTTTGTTCCGTCTTGGTTGGCAAAGTCGCGGTCGTAGGCCGTGAGCTCCGACTGGGCCGTGTTGTAGCGCAGCAGGCCCGGCTGGCGGTAGTGGTTGTTGCCAAACCACATCAGCCCGCGGCTGTCGAACATCAGCCCGTCCATGCCTTCGAGCGAACGGCCCATGCCCTCTACCATGAGCTTGCTGTCGTGGTGGGATATCCACTCGCCATCGGGGGTGAGCTCAAAGAGCGACGTCGACGGGCTGATGCTGTTGGTAAGCCACAGGTGTCCGTCGGATGCGAACCTCACGGAAGTCACTTCCACGTATTCCTTGTCGCCTTCATCGACGGTGGCTGCCGCCCGGAGCGGACTGTTGTCGATGGTGTATTCGTTGACGAACTTGCCGTCGCGGTACTCATAAAGCCCCGTCTGCCCGCCGGCAAAGACATGCGACGGGTCGGCAGGGTCGACGTCGCAGGCGAAGATCCTGACGAAACGGTGGCCTATCCTGTCCTCTATGTCGTTCTCAAACACAGTCCATTCGCCATCTTCGAGCACCTGCACGCAGGCCTTGTCCTCAAGGTTGGTCATGCCGTTGGCTGTGTACAGCCTTCCGCCCTTGAACATAAGGAAGCCCATGTAGTTGTAGTCGGGGCCGCCGGGGCTGAGCGTTGACACGAGCCCATGGTACTCGTCATAGTCGGAAGTGTCTAGGTCGAATATCCCCGGGCGCCAACTGTCAACGCGGCTCCAGTTGTTTCTGTCGATGAGGTTGGCCGTGAGGTCGGCCGCCCACACCTCGCCCGATGCCGTGCGGGCATATATGCGGCCCTCGTCGAGCGCCAGCCGCGCCACGGCGATGCCCAGGTTGTAGGTCTCGCTTATCTCCGCACGGGCCATGTCGACCTTCACCACGCCGAAGTTTGTGGCAAGATAGGCATACTGGGCGTCCATCCTGATGGTGTTCACCGTCTTGTCTTCGGTCATCGACTTGCTGTACAGGTCTGAGATGTTGGTCACATCGCCGTTTGTTTCCACCAAGTCGATGTTGCTGTTGTCGTAAACCGCGATGAGCCTTCCGGCCCGGCTGTTCCACGCGATGTTGGTTATGCATGCGTCGCTGAGCCCGCTCACCTTGTCGTAAGTGGCTATCGACCCGTCATTAAGGTTATACTGGTACAGCCCGTTGGACGCAAGCACAAACAGATAGTTGCCTGCCTTGCGTATCTGCTGGATGTCGTGATATGCCATGTAGGCGTTCCACGTGCCTATGCCCTGGCCGCTCAGCGTGGCCGGGGCTGCCGTCATGAGGCACAATGCCAATGCTATTATTGTACGCATACGCTCATTTATATGTCTTGTTTCCAACCGGCAGGCCAGCCTCCGCAGCCTCGCAGCCGAATGGCGCGCGGGGCCCGGCACCGCGTGGGGCACAGGGCAGCCGTCAGCCGCGGGTGCCGAGCAGGTGGTCGGCCAGCTTGGCTACGGCCCTCGCGCGGTGGCTTATCTTGTTCTTCACGCCGGGCCCGAGGGCGGCAAAGGTCTCGCCGTAGCCTTCGGGGCGGAATATGGGGTCGTAGCCGAACCCCCCCTCGCCGCTGCGCGTGCGCGTTATCTCGCCGTCGACGCGCCCCTCGAACGTCGTGAGGCGCGGCCCGTCGCTTCCGCCGGTTGTTTCTAATAACGCGATAACAGTGCGGAATCGTGCCCGGCGATTGTTATTTTCTCCTAATTCTGCCAACAACTTGGCCATGTTTGCCTCGCTGTCGTGACCTGCGCCGCCTGCGTAGCGTGCGCTGTAAACGCCCGGGGCGCCCCCGAGGGCGTCCACCTCGAGGCCCGTGTCGTCGGCAAACACGCTGAGCCCATAGTGGTCGTAGACATAGCGCGCCTTCTGCGTGGCGTTCTCTTCGAGCGTCGTGCCTGTCTCGGGTATGTCGGCGTGGCAGCCGATGTCGGCCAGTGAGAGCACCTCTATGCCCTCTCCCAGTATCTGGCGAATCTCTTCGAGCTTATGCCCGTTGTTAGTTGCGAATACTATCTTCATTTGTCTTTATGTTATGTCCTTCCTTTTCGGCCTTGCCGGGCTTCACCTTTATGGGGTCGAATCCCTCGCCGTAAACACCGATGACCGAGCTCTGGCTCACGAAAGCCTGCGGGTCGATCATCTTTATGAGCCTGAATATGGTGACGCTCTCGCGCTTCTTGGCCAGCAGGCATATCACCTTCATCTCCTTGCCGCTGTACCATCCGTGGCCGTCGAGCAGCGTCAGGCTGTGGTCGGTCTTGCGCGTTATGGCGCGGGCAATGTCTTCGTAGTGCTTCGAGAAGATGAGGAACTGCACCGACTGGCGCTGCACGCTCATCACATAGTCGAGCATCAGGCACTCGATGACCATCGTGCAGAGGCCGAACACCACCATCTGGCAACGGTGGAACACGTCGCCGAACGACGGGATGAAGAGGCTGCTGCCAATGATGCACAGGTCGACCATGATGAGCACGCGGCCGAGCGATATGTCGCGGTACTTGTTGACAGACGCCGCCACGATGTCGGTGCCGCCCGTGCTTCCGTTGTTCAGGAACACTATGGCGAGGGCCGTGCCCGTGAGCATGCACCCGATGACGAGCGACATGAAGTCGTTGCCGTCGCCCATGAGCTTGTAGAACGTGCCGTCGGGCATCATCACCACCTCCTGGGCCACCTCAAGCAGGAACGTGAGCATGAACGTGGCGTAGATGGTTTTCATTAGAAAGCGCCACCCGAGAATCTTCAACGCCGCCACGATGAGCACGGCATTGATGAGGAAGAAGGTGTACTGCACCGGGAAATGGGTGGCGTAAAACACTATGGCCCCTATGCCGGCGATGCCGCCCGTGACTATCTTGTAGGGCAACAGGAACACGGTGAAGCCGAAGGTGTAAAGCATCAGGCCGAAGGTTATGAACACATAGTCCTTGACCTCGTTGAATACTGCTGTTCTGTTGATTGTCATATAAAGGTGAATAGATGAATAAGTCGAATGTCAAAAGGTTGTGCCCGCTGCGGCATCGTGGTGGCCCTCCATGGCCACGGCCACGCGCGTGGCGGGCTGCGGGTGTAAAAACATTTCACAAGGAGGCATACCTACTGCAACGCCCTGGTGCCCAGCAGGTTGCGCCCGGATGCGTGGCCGGCTGCCAAACGGCCCGTATTGCAGTGTGAAACGGCCCGTACGGGCCGGCCAAACGGGCCGTTTTGCGTGCCTGCAAGGCCGCCGTGGCGGCGGCGGGGAGGCCTTGTAGCTGTTTTTCGGCTGCCCGCCTGCCCCGCCACCCCTTGAGCCCCAGGCTGCAAGGGGGCCCCGTGGCGGCTTTACTTCACCACCACGTTGACTATCTTGCGCGGCACGATGATGACCTTCACCACCTGCTTGCCGCCCATATACTTGGCCGAGCGCTCGTCGGCAAGCACGGCCTGCTCTATCGTGGCGTTGTCGGCATCGGCGGCGAAGTCCATCTGGAAGCGCGCCTTGCCGTTGAACGAAACGGTGAGTTGCACGGTCGACTCCACGAGGTATTGCTCGTTCCACTGCGGCCAGCACGCGTCGCAAACGCTGCCGCGACCACCGAGGGCCTCCCAAAGCTCCTCGGCGATGTGGGGGGCGAACGGCGCTATGAGCACAACGAGGTCGGCGAGCAGGCTGCGGTTGTGGCACTTGAGCTGCCCGAGCTCGTTGACGCATATCATGAATGCCGAGATGCTCGTGTTGTAACTGAACTGCTCAATGTCTTGCGTCACCTTCTTTATCAGCTTGTGCACGGCCTTCAGCTCTGCGGCCGAGGGCTCGCGGTCGTCGGCCAGCAGGCCTCCCTCACGGCCGTAGAACAGGGCCCAGAACTTCTTCAGGAAGCGGTGGCATCCGTCTATGCCGTTGGTGTCCCACGGCTTGCTCTGCTCCACCGGGCCGAGGAACATCTCGTAGAGGCGCAGTGTGTCGGCCCCGTATTTGTCGACTATCATGTCCGGGTTGACCACATTGTACATAGACTTCGACATTTTCTCTACCGCCCATCCGCAGACATACTTCCCTTCTTCGAGCACGAACTCTGCATTGGCATACTCCGGGCGCCATTTGCGGAAGGCGTCTATGTCGAGCACGTCGCCATGCACTATGTTGACGTCTACGTGCAGCGGCGTGGTGTCGTAGCGGTCCTTGAGCCCGAGAGAGACGAAGACGGGTGAAGCCCCCTCCGTCTCCCCCTGTTGGGGAGAGAGCAGAGCAGTAACGGCCCCCTCAACTCCCCCCGTGGGGGAGCTTAGATTTGCGTCAGACAGTCGGCCCTCTCCCCCACGTGGGGAGTCGGAGGGGGCTTTCCTGTTTATACGATACACGAAGTTGCTTCGCCCCTGAATCATTCCCTGGTTGACAAGTTTCCTGAACGGTTCCTCGACGGCCGACACCCCGATGTCGTGCAGGAACTTGTTCCAGAAGCGCGAATATATAAGGTGGCCTGTGGCATGCTCCGTTCCGCCCACGTAGAGGTCTACCTCGCGCCAGTAAGAGTCGGCCTCGGCGCTCACCAATGCATTGTCATTGTGCGGGTCCATATACCTAAGGTAATAGGCCGACGAGCCCGCGAAGCCCGGCATGGTGTTGAGTTCGAGCGGGAACACCGTCTTGTTGTCAATGCGCGAGTTTTCGGTCACCGAGCGCGCCTCGGTGTCCCAGGCCCAGCGTGTGGCGTGGCCCAGCGGCGGCTCGCCCGTCTCGGTGGGCAGGAACGTGGCCACCTCGGGCAGCTCCAGCGGCAGACAGTCTTCAGGAATCATGTATGGCATGCCGTCTTTGTAGTACACCGGGAACGGCTCGCCCCAGTAGCGCTGCCTTGAGAAGATGGCGTCGCGCAGGCGGTAGTTCACTTTTACGCGGCCAAGGCCCTGCTCCTCGACAAACGCCTTGGTCTTTGCAATGGCCTCCTTCACGGTGAGCCAGTTGAGCACGAGGCCCCCACGGGCCTCACATCCTGTGCGCGGCGAGTTGCAAACGATGCCCTCCTTGGCGTCGAAGCTCTGCTCGCTGACGTCGCATCCCTCTATCAGCGGCCTTATCTCGAGACCGAAGTGCTTGGCAAAGGCATAGTCGCGAGAGTCGTGGGCAGGCACGGCCATGATGGCCCCCGTGCCGTATCCGGCCAGCACATAGTCGCTCACCCATATTGGTATCTCCTCGCTGGTGAGCGGGTTGACGGCATACGAGCCGGTGAACACGCCGCTGACGCTGCGGTCGGCTATGCGTTCGCGCTCGGTGCGCTTCTTCGTCCGTTCAAGGTAAGCGTCCACCTCGGCTTTCTGCCCGGGCGTGGTCAGCACGGCCACGAGCTCGCTCTCGGGTGCCAGCACCATGAACGTGACGCCGAACATCGTGTCGGCGCGGGTGGTGAATATGGTAAACGACAGCCCCTCTCCATCTTTCCCCCGTGGGGAGAGGGCTCCGGCGGACTCTGCTGATGGGCTGGGTGGAAGTTGGTGGGGGGCTACAGTGAACGTTATTTCGGCTCCTTCCGACCTCCCTATCCAGTTGCGCTGCGTCTCCTTGAGCGAGTCGGTCCAGTCTATCGTGTCCAGTCCGTCGAGCAGCCGCTGTGCGTATGCCGACACTCGCAGGCACCACTGGCGCATCTTCTTCTGCACCACGGGATAGCCGCCGCGCTCCGACACGCCGTCGACCACCTCGTCGTTGGCCAGCACCGTGCCCAGTTGCGGGCACCAGTTGACCATGGTCTCACCCAGGTAGGCTATGCGGTAGTTCATCAGCACCTCCTGCCTGCGGCGCTCGTCCATGGCCCGCCAGTCGTCGGCGGTGAAGGCCATGTCTTCCGAGCAGGCCGCGTCGATGCCCTCGGTGCCGCCTTGCTCAAATGCCTCTACGAGCCCGGCGATGGGCATCGCCTTCTGTTGGCGGTTGTCGTAGTAGCTCTCGAACATGCGCTGGAAGGCCCACTGGGTCCAGTGGTAGTACTTCGGGTCGCACGTGCGCACCTCCCTGTCCCAGTCGAAAGAGAAGCCAATCTTGTCCAGCTGCTCCCTGTAGTGGTTGATGTTTGCCTCTGTTGTCACGGCCGGATGCTGCCCGGTCTGTATCGCATACTGCTCGGCAGGCAGCCCGTAGGCGTCGTATCCCATGGGGTTGAGCACGTTGTAGCCGCGCAGCCTCTTGTATCTTGCATATATGTCGCTGGCAATGTAGCCCAGCGGATGGCCCACATGCAATCCTGCCCCCGAGGGGTAAGGAAACATGTTGAGCACGTAGAACTTCTCCTTGTGGCTGTCTTCGGCAACGTGGTATGTCTTCTGCTCCACCCACCGGCGCTGCCATTTCTTCTCAATTTCCCTAAAATTGTATTCCATTGGTGTCTGTATATTATATATGTTGTGGCCCGCCGGCATGGCGGCATGCATCAATGCCGGCTCCCGGCGCATATTTCCCGTATGGCAGGGCGTGGTTGCCCGGCATGCCTGTGCGGCCCCGCCATGGGGCCGCGCATAGCGCTTTGCAAAGATAGTACAAAAGGGCCAAACCGCAAAATAAACCGCCGAAAAAGGCTGCGGCGGCCCCTCGGCCCTGCGTCACCACCGTATGGGCTCCATGCCGTGGGCCTCGAGGTAGTCGTTGGCGCGCGAAAAATGGTGGTTGCCAAACCATCCCCCGCGGTTGGCCGAGAGCGGCGAGGGGTGCACCGACTGCAGCACGAGGTGGCGCGACTGGTCTATGAGCGCGGCCTTCGAGCGCGCGTAGCCTCCCCACAGGATGAACACCAGGTGGTCGCGGTCGGCGTTGAGCGCCTTGATGGCGGCGTCGGTAAACTCCTCCCAGCCCTTGCGCTGGTGGCTGGCGGCCTGGTGCGCGCGCACCGTCAGCGTGGCGTTGAGCAGCAGCACGCCCTGCCCGGCCCACCGCGTGAGGTTGCCCGACGTAGGCATCGGCGTGCCCAGGTCGAGCTGTATCTCCTTGAATATGTTGACGAGCGACGGCGGGAAGGGCACGCCGTCGTTCACCGAGAAGCTCAGCCCGTGGGCCTGGCCGGGCTCATGGTATGGGTCTTGGCCGATGATGACCACCTTTACGCTGTCGAAGGGGCACAGGTTGAAGGCGTTGAATATGAGCTTCCCGGGCGGGTAGCACGTGTGGTGCATGTACTCTGAGCGCACAAACGCCACGAGGTCGGCAAAATACTGCTTGTCGAACTCGGCGCCTATGTGGCGCCGCCACGACTCCTCTATCTTTACTTCCATTGCTTGCGGGTTGTTGTGAATGCCCCGCAAAAATACTCATTTTCCGCCATCCGGCAAAGCGAATGGGCGCTTTTGTTGGGATACACGGGCTGCGCGCCGTGGCTACGCGGCCCCACAATATGGCCGGCGGCCCTTTGACGTATGGCGGAAAATGCGTAATTTTGCAGGTGACACCGCCAAGGCGGCTGCCATGGCGCGCAAGGCGGCCACGGCGGCAGGCCGGGGGCGGGCACTGGCTGAAACACCAAAACCAAGCATAACAGTATGAAACGGACTACTTTGGCGGCCGCGGCGGCCGCCCTGATGGCAACGGCGGCCGGGCCGGCACTGGCCGCCGGGCAGCACCAGCAAGACAGCTGCTATCTCTTTGCATTCTTCTCCAACAACACGCCGGATGGCGAGCAGGTGCGCTATGCCCTGAGCGACGACGGGCTGAACTACACTTCGCTCAACGGGGGGCGCCCGGTGGTGGCATCGGACACCATTGCGCTGAAGAAGAGCATACGCGACCCGTACATCTGCAGGGGCCGCGACGGGCGCACGTTCTACATGGTGATGACCGACATGAGGTCGTCGGAAGGATGGCAGAGCAACGACGGACTGATACTGATGAAGAGCGACGACCTGCTGCACTGGCAGCACACGGCCATCGACTTCCCCACGCGCTTCCCGTCGCTCGAGGGCTTCGGCCGCGACAACCTGCACGCCGTGTGGGCGCCGCAGCTCATCTGGGACGGGCGCGAGGGCCGCTACATGATATACTACTCCATCGGGCGGTACGACTGGGAATACCCCGTGGGCGACAAGCGGCAGCCTTACTTCAAGCTATTCTACAGCTATGTCAACGACGACTTCACCGACATCACCGAGCCAAGGCTGCTGTTCGACTTCGGCACGGCGGCCATCGACGGCGACATTATCTACGACGGTCGCAACGGCGAGTATGTGCTTTTCTTCAAAGACGAGGGCCTGCCAACGGTAAACAACGGCTTCCGCACGCGGCAGGGGGTGATGAGGGCCACGGCCAAGGAGCTGACAGGGCCTTACGCCACCGAGTTCCGCCACCTGCAGAAACCGGGCCAGTATCCGGTGGAGGGGTCGAGCGTGTTCCGGCTGATAGGCAGCGACGACTACATACTGATGTACGACTGCTATGCGCAGGGCTACTACCAGTTCTGCCGCAGCAGCGACCTGAAGAACTTCACTTTCGTGCAAAACACCCCCACGCGCGGCACGTTCACCCCGCGCCACGGCTCGGTGATGCACATATCGGCCGCCGATCGCGAACGGCTCGAGGCGTGGTCGGCACTGGCCGTGGCCATCGACGCCCTTGAGCGCCGCCCCGCCCCCACCCTCACCCTGCGGCAGCTCGACGGCCGGCGCAAGCTGCTCGACGAGGCCCGGGCCACGCTTGCCGCCACGGCCGACGCCAAGCGGCTGCGCAAGATAGCGGCCCGGGTCGAAGGGTTCTGACGCCCCCGACTGCTACACTGCCCGTTTGGCATTGCGATACAGCCCGTTTGGCATTGCAATACGGGTCGTTTTGCAACGCGATACGGGCCGTTTGCGAAGCCTGTGCGACCCATGCCGCCAAGTGCCTGGCTGACAGCGGGTTGCCTGCAGGACAGCGCCAGCCGTGGCAGCCATGCGCCGAAAGCGGCAGAAACACAGAGCGGGTCGCGCCGGGACAATCCCTGCGCGACCCGCTCCTTGCGTTGGCTGGCGGCCCGCATCAGGGCCGCCGGCCAGTCAGTCAATGCGCCCCACGGCCGTAAGCGTGGTGGCCCCGTCGACGGTCAGCGCCCTGACGGCCACGGCCGTGGCCGGGTCGATGCGCCACACGGCGGGCGAACCCGTCTTGGTGTTGACCGAGATGTAGGCCGCCCCGCCCTCCATGTAAGGCGTGGTGCCGAAGCCCGACACGTCGGCGGGCAGCCCGCTCACCTCGGTCAGCGTCTTGTCGCCGGCACTGAACACTGCCAGTCGGTTGGCCGTCTTGGCCGACGAGGTGATGGGCGCGTCGTACATGAGGAACAGAAACTTGTCGGCGCCGATGTACCAGCTGCGCATTATGCCGTTGGGCGACAGCTCCTCAAGGTTGCAGTAATAGTCGTCGAAAGCCTCGGCGGCCACGTCCACGCGCACCACACCGGCCGGCAGCGTGGTCCGCTGGCGCGGGTCGGCCATGGTCTTGGCGTAGCTCGGCGAGATGACATAAACGTAGCGGCCGTCGTCGGTGGCCCACACCATCTGGTAATACTGCGACCTGTTGCGGCCGCAGGCATAGCTTATGCGGCCCGTGCGCAGCAGCTTCTTGCCCTTGAGCGTGCGGTCTGTGAAGATGGCCACCCAGCATGAGTCGGGCCATTGCGTCCACTGCAGCTGGTCTTTCTTGTAGCTCGAGCTGCCGCTGCCGCCGCTCTCAGTCTTTATCAGGTCTTCAAAGCCGGGGCGCACCCAGCGGTACTGCGTGCGCGCCTCGTCGGCATACTGCTGGCACCCGTACTGCGACAGGCCCATGGGCACGGCCGCGCTGTATATCTTTGAGCCCACCTGCTCGAGCCCCGAGAGCGTCACATACTCGCCGTTGCCAAGGAAGTTTTCGCATATATACCCCCTGTCGGTCACTATGGCGTCAGAGCCGGTGCCCCCCGAGGTGTTGCTCTCAAATGTCTCGGCGGCCGTGTCGAGGTATCCCACCTTGATGGTGTAGGGCACATATCCCGTCTGCGGGTCGGCCCAGTCGGGGTTTCCCTCGCCGCTCGACGTGGTCATGATGTAGCGGTCGTACAGCCCGAAGGTGGTAAACCGCGTCACGAAATACTCCTTGTCGCGCTGCCTTATCTGCCCCGTGGCCCCGTCGCGCACATAAGAAAATGTGGTTCCGGCGTCGCCCTGGTGGTAGTTGAGGGCATACAGATACTTGTTTGAATGGAACACCCAGTAGGTGGCCCCGTCGTTGTAGAGCCCCGCCGGGGTGATGTTCCCGCTCAGCGCGCTGGCCGTGGTGAGCAGGTTGGTCGACGTGCCCGAGCCGCTCACGGTCGTACCTATTACATACTTGCCGGCCAGCGGGCCTCCGCCCGCGTCGGCACCGCCCGCGGCAGTGTCGTCGTCAGAGCACGATGTTGTCAACACTCCGGCGGCGATGAGTGCCATCGCGCCGGTAATCAAATAGTTATTTTGCATTTTCATATCCTTAATGTTGTTGGTTATGGTTTGTAATCACACGATAGTGGGGCCCACGGCCCACCCCCTCCAACGCGGGGAGGTAGCCGCAGCGCCTCATGCCGGGCCGCCTTCCACGCATTGGCAGGGCCGGAGGCAGGTGGCGGTTGCCCGCCAACCATTGCGCCTCGCCATGGCCCCTCAGCCGCCGAGGCTCACCCTCACCTTGGCATAGAAGGCCCTTCCGGGCTTCTGCAGGCTGAAGTTGTCGTAGAGGTTGGCGTCGGTCAGGTTGCGGCACTCGAGCGAAACGTTATACCGCCCCGACGCAATGCTGTAGGCGAGCGACAGGTTGTGGGCAAACTGGCGGGGCACAATGTAGTCCGAGCCGTTCACCGCCGCCACGCCTTCGGAGTAATAGCTGAAGCTGTGGGTGTAGGCGTTGTCGTATGTCAGCGACAGGGTGTTGCCCCGGCCGCCCAGCCCCGGCCAGCTCAGCGTGGCGTCGGCGTCGGCAAAGCGGTAGGGCACGTTGGGCATGCGCGCGCCGTATAGCGGGTTGGCCACGGCCTGGCTGCCCACCATCAGCCGCTCGTTGTCCTTCACGTCCATCTGCGTGAAGTTGCCCCCGAGGCTCAGCCACCGGCCGAAGGAGTAGCGCACCGACAGGCTTCCGCCCGTGGTCCTCACCCTGCCGTAGTTCTCGTAGAAAGCGCCCTCGCGGTTGCCGCTGAGCCCGGCAATGCTTCTCTGTATATAGTCTTTGGTGTCTCGGTAGACGACAGAGCCCTCCACATAGACAGAATGGCGGCCGAAGGAGCGCGAGAAGCTCAGGTTGAGGTTCACGTTGTCGCTGTTTTCCGGCCTTATGAGCACGCTGCCGGTCTCAAGGTCTTCGTCGCCGAACATCTCTTCGGTGGTGGGCAGCCGGTAAGCCTTCTCGTAAGAGAGCTTCGCCTGCAGCCCGCGGGCCAGCAGGCACGAGGCCGCCGCGCCGTATCCCCACACACCCAGCGAGCGGCTGCGGCGCACAAAGGCCGACGAGTTGGCGTCGGTGGCCACGGGGCCGGCCACCCACAGCAGGTAGTGCTTGGCAAAGGCGGTGGCGTTCCAGCGCTCCGTCGGCGCATACATGTAGGCCGCCGCCACTATGTTCTTGCGCGTCTGCTTGGCTATGGGGTTGGTTTCCTCGTGGCCGTAGAGCAGCGACGTGTTGTCGCGCCTGAAGGCGTTGAACACCTCGTTGAACGTCAGCAGGTGGCCGTCGGCCGGCGAATAGCGCGCCGTGAGGGTGGCGTTCCAGTTGTCGGCGTCGGCACGGGCGTAGAGCATCGACTGCTCGCCGCCCTCGCCCTTGCGCTCGCGCTCTCCGCGCCAGTTGTAGGTGTAGGCCGCCGTGTCTACGTTGGTGGTCGAGTTGCGGTTGTAGTTGGCCGTGGCCACAATGTTAAGGCCCCTCACAAAGGCGTTGCGCTTGCTGTATTCGAGCGACGGCATGAGCGAGTGGCCGTAGCGGTGCTTCTGGCCGAACACCGTCTTCTGCCTCACGCCGGTCTGTATGTCCTTGTAGGAATGGGCGTAGCCAAATCCCAGCATGAGCCTGTCGGCCCACGGCTTGCCCACAAAGCCCACCTTGGCCACTACGGCCTCGTTGTGGTATGTGTCGTTAAAGCGGCGCACGCGCTCCAGCTTCCGCGTGTTGATGCTGTGGGTGGCAAAGTCGTAAACGGGCGCATCCACGCAGTAGTCGTTGTCCGAGTAGTTCTGGAAGGCCGTCACCTCGTAGGCCAGCCCGCCCTTGGTCGACTGGCCGAAGTGCACGTCGGAGCGGTGGGTGTTGAACGAGCCGTAAGAGTAGGAGGCATCGGCATACCACCGCCGGCGGTCTTTCCTGGTCACCACATTGATGACCCCGCCGATGGCGTCGGCCCCCAGCCCCACGGGCACCACGCCCCTGTACACCTCGATGCGGTCGGCGAAGGCCACCGGAATGTTGTTTAGCCCGAACGAAGAGCCCACTCCCTCTTGCGGCACACCGTCGATGAACACCTTCACGTGCTTGCCGCTGAAGCCGTCGACCATCACGTTCATGTCTGAGCCCACGCCGCCGCTCTGGCGCAGTTTCAGCCCCGGAGCCTTGGCCAGTGCCTCGGCCAGCGTCTTGGTGGTGTTGCGCATGGCGCGCGCATCCACGGCCACGGCGTTGTATGATGAGTTTTTCACGCGGCTCACACCGCCCGCCACCACACTGACCTCGCCCAGGCTGACTGCCGCCGGGCGCAACCTTACGTCGAGCCTGAGCCGCTGGCCGCGCCTTAGCTCTACGGTGTGCTCGGCCCGTTCGTAGGCCAGGGCCGAGGCCACAAGGGTGTAGCGCCCGGCGGGCGCACTGATGCGGTAGGTGCCATCGGGGCCGGCGGCCGAGCCACGGCCCGCAGGCTTGAGCGTCACGGTGGCGCTGACAGGGCCGCTGCCGTCTGCCGACAAGACGCGCCCATAGACAAACGTGCCGCCACGGTGCTGGGCTGTGGCGGTCACGAAGGCTGACATTAAAATCAAAATAATGGTTATCCTGAACCTGTTTTTATACGTCATAATGGTACATTTTAATGCTAATGCTATCGTTTTGCAAAGTTACTGACTATCCACGGCATGCGCAATAACAATTTTTTGCTATTTTAATGCAGTCCCGGCCCTTGCCTCCGGGCCGCAAAATACCGACACATTATGAGCGGGGCAACGCGCCGCCGGGCCACGTGGCCATAGGCCACGCCCAGCCGCCACGGCCCGTCCGCCCTGCAAGAATGCAACCGCAGGGCCGCCACACGCGCCACCCCGTCAGGGTCCTGCGCACGCCATGCTCTGCAAAACGGCCCGTCCGACACTGCTATATGGGCCGTTTGGCACTGCGATATGGCCCGTTCGGCAACGTCGGACGGCCCGTTTTGCATCATGGTGCGACCGGGGCTGCAGTGGCAGGCCGCCCACACTGTCGGGAAGCGCCGCCGGAGATGTTTCATTTGGATACAAATATCATCAAATTGTCGAATAAAAAGACAATGGCCGTATTTTATCCGTATATTTGCAAAAACAAAGCCATTGCCACGGCCAACGGCAGCCAAAGTGTGCCGCCAGGGGAGTGGCCGCATGTTTGTAATGTACTCTTTTATGTTTAACCAACAACCATTGACTTATGAACCACACTTTACCTGCCATCACGCTGGCACTGGCCTTGGCATCAACCGCCAACGCACAGGGGGTCAGGTTCGGGCGGATGCACCTGAAGCAACGCGCCGGACAAATGGAGCAACAAGGCATGAAACAAAACGGCACACCGGCTACTGTGCCCATGGCGAGGCTCGGCAGCGCTGCCGACAAGCCGCTCGACGAGTACCAGGAGAAGCGGGGCGACGCCTTCTACCGATATGTCTACGCCTACGACGAGGACTTGATGCGCTCGTCGGAGACCATCTACAAGAAGGTGAAGGGCGACGACGGCCGCTGGGGAGAGCAGACGCTGTATGACGTGGGCACCTATCTCTATGAGTACGACAGCCAGGGGCGCGTCAAGGCCAAGACCGTGAGCTACGGCAAGAACGAGGACTTTGTGAGCTACCGGGTGATGGTAGACTACGGCACCGACGGCACCACAACATACATCCGCTACGAGCTCGACAGCGGCGACGGCAGCTACCGGCTGGCCAGGCAGTGGAGTTGCTACGACGGCGGGCAGCTGGCCTCGTCGGCAGAATACGACTATGACGGCTGGGCAAAGTACGCGAGGACTTTCGCCAAAACGGCATCGCCACCGGCGGGGGCAACGACCTGAGGAAATACGTATGCTCTGGCACCGTCAACGACAGCACCGTGACCCACTACTGGCGCGATGACAGAAACGCCGAGTGGCGCCAGGAGCGCATAGAGGCAAACAGACACCACAACTGGGGCACCGGGCGGCTGGCCGTATACAAGTGCTACGGCACCGACGAATACTACGGTTCGTATGAGGAAAGGATGTTTGAATTCGGGTACGACGGGCTGGGACGCATCACGTCGATAAAGAAATACTACACCGGCAACGACGACGACAGCCAGCCGGGATGGAGCGGCGGCACCGGCGGCGACGGCGCAACATACGGCAGCGACAGCCCGGCACGGGCGAGCCGGGCTGCCACCGGGGAGCCGCAGTGGCGGCTTGAATACAGCGAGACCTACGAATACTGGGGCGACGAGGTGTATGGCGTGGGCAACCCGTGGCACGACGTGTTCGGCATGGACGGCCCGCTGAAGCGCATTTACCTCGACGACGAGGGCTACATCACGCAGACTCTGTTTGAGCGCGACGTCTCGGGAAAGCTGCTCAGCGTAAGCTACAGCGACGAAGACATTGAGGGTGTGACCGAGACGGGCACCGTTGAAGTGGACGCCGACGGCCTCATCACCAGGATAGAAGACACGTCGGAAGAGACCTACGGCGACGATTACTATTACTACAGCGACGCCACCGAATACACATGGGAGGGCGGACTGGTGACGGAAGCCGTGAACACGTGGCACACGAAGACCCGTTACCCGGACGGGCAACGTGAATACACCGAGGTGACCAACTTCAGATACTCATACGGCGAGGGCAGCTTCACGGTGACGGCCGAGAACGACCAAAGCGCCAACAAGGACGAATGCACCATCACCGACGACGGCAGCAGGTACTCTGTGGCCACGCGCAGCAGCACCGACGGCACGTGGACAGACGACTACCGCTTTGTGCGCGAGGTGCAGCAAGAAGACGTCAGCTTCGTGATGCCCGACATATCGGCCGACATGGCGGGCTTCTCGCCCGACAGCACCGTGGTGGCCTCGGTGGCCGGCAGGGTGGTATGCGCCTACGATTGCGGCTACGACAACGACATGAACTACGGGTTCCACTCCATCGAAGAAGACAACAGCTACAACTATATGAACGCCATCTCGGGCAAGACTTACTTCGCCATAAGCCACGACGGCGACGAAACGGTGTGCAGCGACATCGAGGGGCGGCCCATATATGTGGTGGCCGGCGGTCGGCTGGTGCGCCAATACATATACCACGAGGCCGACTATGGCAACGCGGGCCCAACCACCGGGTCGGGCAACGCGGGCATGAGCCGGGCGGCAACAGTGCCCGCCGGACTGGCATACGACGAGATTACCTACGCCTACGACAGCCAAGGGCGCATTGCCGGGCGCACCGAGGTGTCGGTGAGCGAAGACGGCACGCGCACCGAAGAGGTGAAACTGGAATACACCTACAACGAGGCGGCCGCCATAGCCACGGCCGAAGCCACGGCCAAGGCAGGCGTGAGGCTCACCGGGCGCACGCTCGGCATGGCCGACGGCAGCCGCTTCAGCGTGTACAACGCCGCCGGGCAACTGCTGGCCGAGGGCGCAACGGAGTTCACTCCGGCCGCTGCCGGCATCTACATCGTCAAGGCCGGAGGCCTCACGGCAAAGGTGGCGGTGAGGTAAACCGGCTGTGTGGCCTCCCGGCCGGGGCTGCGGCAGGGCCGGTCAAGCGGCTGGAAGGCAAGCGCCGCGCACACCGACATCACCATAAACGCGCCACGACAGGATGAAAAAACCTGTCGCGGCGCGTATTGATTTTGCCCGATAAGTAGGTGTTCAAAATCAATTGCCATCAAATTGTGCGCTATTTCGGAGATGCATGCCACAGTCCGAAGAGAGAGCGTAGCGCGCTACGCCACCGATGGGACTTTGGCATGCGGCCCGAAAGAGCGCACAAGATGGTGGCAAAGATATAGAGGACACTTGCACGGGCAATTGTATCGGTTGATTTTGAACAGCTGCTTATGCCATCAGGCCCAAACGCCCCGGGCCGGCGTGCAGCCTACCCTATGAGCCACCTGCACAGCAGGTAGCACACCAGCCCGAGCCCAATGGCCACAAACACGGCCGAGGGGGCCGCGAGCACCAGCGCCACCAAGGCCACACCCGCAGCCATCAAACCATAGTAAACAAGGCGGTCGGGCTCCTTGCCTCTGCCACCATTGCCGTTGCCTGTGCCTGTTTTTCCCATTCGCCTCATCTATTTTGCACTCACCGCGGGCCCCTCCCTGCGCCGGGCCTTGGCCCGAGGCACATCAAGAAGGCTGCCCATGTGCAAAAATAGCGGTTTTTGCACAAACGACAAAGCGCGCGGCCGCCTTTTCCAACCGATGCGGCGATTTTGGCAGGCAGGGCCTGCGGCGACGGTGAGCCACGGTCACAGGCGGCAGCCATGGCGACAGGCGCCGGCAAAACGGCCCGTCCGGCCTTGCAATACGGCCCGTTTCACACTGCGATACGGCCCGTTTGGCAATGCGAAACGGCCGACATGGCAAACCTACCCCCACGGCAGACCAACAAAACAAGAGCCGGACAGCATGGCACCAACCATACCGTCCGGCTCTCGCATTGCATCGCGCGCTATGCAGCCAGGCGCATCAGAGCTTCTGCTCCACCTCTATCTCGGTGAAGGTCTCGATGATGTCGCCCTGCTGTATGTCGTTGAAGTTGACCAGGCTCAAGCCGCACTCCAGTCCGGCGGCCACCTCCTTGGCGTCGTCCTTGTAGCGCTTGAGCGCGTTGATGTCGCCGGTGTGAATCACGATGCCGTCGCGAACCACGCGCGCCTTGTCCTTGGCGTGCACCTTGCCTTCGGTGACAAGCGCACCGGCCACGGTGCCCACCTTCGATATCTTGTACACCTCGCGCACCTCGACCTGGCCGGTCACCACCTCTTTCTTCACCTTGTCGAGCATGCCCTCCATGGCCGAGCGGATGTCTTCGATGGCGTCGTAGATGATGGAGTAGGTGTTTATCTCCACTCCCTCGCGGTCGGCCAGCTTGCGGGCTGCCGCCGACGGGCGCACCTGGAAGCCCACGATGATGGCGTCCGAGGCGTCGGCCAGCGTGACATCGTTCTCCGATATCTGTCCCACGGCCTTGTGGATGACGTTCACCTGTATCTTCTCGGTAGAGAGCTTTATGAACGAATCGCTCAGAGCCTCGACGCTTCCGTCGGTGTCGCCCTTCACGATGAGGTTCAGCTCCTTGAACGAGCCGAGGGCAATGCGGTGGCTGATGTCGGCCAGGGTCAGTCGGGTCTGCGTGCGCAAGCCCTGCTCGCGCTGCAGCTGCTCGCGCTTGCTGGCTATCTCGCGGGCCTCCTGCTCGGTCTCCATCACGTGGAATGCGTCGCCGGCGGTGGGCGCCCCGTTCAGTCCGAGTATGATGGCGGGCTCCGACGGGCCTGCTTTCTCCATGCGCTGGTTGCGCTCGTTGAACATGGCCTTGATGCGGCCGTAGTTGGTTCCGGCCAGCACGATGTCGCCAACCTTGAGCGTTCCGTTCGACACGAGCACCGTCGAGACGTAGCCGCGGCCCTTGTCGAGCGACGACTCGATGATGGAGCCGGCGGCACGGCGGTTGGGGTTGGCCTTGAGGTCGAGCATCTCGGCCTCGAGCAGCACCTTCTCGAGCAGCTCGTCTACGCCCACTCCCTTCTTGGCCGATATCTCCTGGCACTGGTACTTGCCTCCCCACTCCTCCACGAGCAGGTTCATGTTGGCCAGGTCTTCGCGTATCTTGTCGGGGTTGGCGCCCGGCTTGTCAATCTTGTTTATGGCAAACACCATCGGCACGTTGGCTGCCTGTGCGTGGGCTATGGCCTCCTTGGTGGTGGGCATCACGCTGTCGTCGGCCGCGATGATGATGATTGCGATGTCGGTCACCTGCGCTCCGCGGGCTCGCATGGCCGTGAATGCCTCGTGGCCCGGGGTGTCGAGGAATGTTATCTTGCGCCCGTCGGCCAGCGTCACGTTGTATGCTCCGATGTGCTGCGTTATTCCTCCGGCCTCGCCGGCTATGACGTTGGTGTTGCGTATGTGGTCGAGCAGCGACGTCTTTCCGTGGTCTACGTGTCCCATGACGGTCACGATGGGGGCGCGGGGCACGAGGTCGTTCTCGTCGTCGGCCTCCTCGCTCACGGCGGCGCTTACCTCTGCGCTCACATACTCGGTCTTGAAGCCGAACTCTTCGGCCACGAGGTTGATGGTCTCAGCGTCGAGGCGCTGGTTGATAGACACCATTATGCCTATGCTCATGCACGTTCCGATGACCTTGTTCACCGGCACGTTCATCATCGTGGCAAGCTCGCTGACGGTCACAAACTCCGTGAGCTTGAGCGTCTTGCTGCCTGCCTGCTCCTCGAGGCGCTCCTCGTTGAGCCTCTCCTGCACGGCGTCGCGCTTCTCGCGGCGGTATTTGGCGCCCTTCTTGTTCTGGTTCTTGCTCGTGAGACGGGCCAGCGTCTCCTTCACCTGGCGTGCCACGTCCTCCTCGCTCACCTCTATCGGCTTGTGCTGGCTGCGGCTCTTGCCCTTCTTGCTCTTGCCCGCGCCCTGCTGCTGGGCTGCAGGCTGGGCTCCACCGCCGCCGCGGTTCTTGTTCTTCTTGCCGGCCCCGTTGCCGTTCTGGCTGGCTGCCGCCTCGATGTCTACGCGCTCCTTGCCTATGCGCACGCGCTTCTTGCGCTCGCTGCCCTGATGCTGCTGGGCTGCCTTCTCCTCGCGTTCCTTGCGGCGCTCCTCCTTGGTCTTCTTCTTGGGGCGCGTGCTCTGGTTGATGGCATCAAGGTCTATCTTGCCCAGCACGTTCACCTTGGGGGCCAGCCTGGCCTCGCTCTTGAGCGTGAATATCTTCGGGCCCTCTTTCTCGGGCTTCTCGTCGGCCTTTGGCGCAGGCTGGGCTGCGGCGGCCTGCGGTGCTGCCGGCTGTGCCTTGGGCTCGCCCTGGGCCGGCTGTGCGGCCTTTGGCTGCGGCTTGGGCTCGGCCGGCGCGGCTGCCTTCGGGGCCTCGGCCTTGGGTGCAGGGGCTGCTTCGGCCGACTTCGACGGTGCCGGGGCGGGCTCGGGCTGCCGTGCCTGGGCCTGGGCTGCCGCCGGCTGGGGTTTCGGTTCGGCCGGTGCCGGGGCTGGCTGGCTGGCCTTAGGCTCGCTTGCCGGCTGCGCCTGCTGTGCCGGCTTCTTGCCAATGCTGTCGAGGTCTATCTTGCCCAGCGGCTTGAACCGCTGCCTGTGGCCCAGCAAGTCTTCCGCCTTCGACGACTTCTTGTCCGACTTCTTGTCCTTGGACTTCTTTGCAAACATCTTCTCAGCCTCGCTCTTGATGTCCTTGTCGCCCTTGAAGGCGCTCACGAGCGCATGATACTGCTCGTCAGAGATTTTGGTGTTGACGTTTGCGTCGTCCTTTATCTCGCCCAGGCTTTTCTTGTTCTTAAGGAAGTCGACCGCCGTCTGCAATCCTATGTTCAGTTCTGTCAATACTTTGTTTAATCTGATGCTCATATAAAAGTTTATTTCTTCTTATTCAACAATCCACAACGCAATCCCCCGAGGCCGCTTGCACTGCTTGGTGCCTACGGCTGCCGGCCCCGTGAACATGAGCGTCATGAACCATGAACATAGTCCGGCAAAAGCCCGTCTTTCATTATTTTTTAGTTTTCAAACTCGGCGCGCAGCACGTTGAGCACGTGGTCAACGGTCTCTTCCTCAAGGTCTGCCTTCTCGATGAGCATCTCCCTCGGGGCGTTGAGCACGGCCTTGGCAGTGTCGAGCCCGATGGACTTGATTGCGTCGATGACCCATTGGTCTATCTCGTCGGCGAACTCGTCGAGGTAGATATCCTCGTCGGCCTCGCCCTCGCTGACCACCCTGAACACGTCGATGGTGAACCCCGTGAGCATGCTGGCGAGCTTGATGTTCATTCCCCCGCGGCCTATGGCAAGCGAAACTTCCTCTGGCTGCAGGTAGACTTCGGCCTTGCGGTTCTCCTCGTCGAGCGTGATGCTCGACACCTTGGCCGGGCTGAGGGCGCGCTGTATGAAGAGTTGCGTGTTGCTCGAGTAGTTGATGACGTCGATGTTCTCGTTGCACAGCTCGCGCACGATGCCGTGAACGCGGCTTCCCTTCACTCCCACGCAGGCTCCCACGGGGTCTATGCGCTCGTCGTAGCTCTCTACCGCCACCTTGGCTCTCTCGCCCGGCATGCGCGCAACGCGCTGTATGGTGATGAGCCCGTCGGCAATCTCGGGCACCTCGGCCTCGAGCAGGCGCTCAAGGAACATGGGGCTGGTGCGGCTGAGGATGATGCGCGGGTTGTTGTTCTCGTTGTCCACGCGCAGCACCACGGCCCTCACGGTCTCCCCCTTGTGGTATGCGTCGGCCGGAATCTGCTCGCCCTTGGGCAGGTGGAGCTCGTTTCCCTCGTCGTCGATGAGCAATACCTCGCGGCGCCACATCTGGTATACCTCGCCGCTGACGATGGTCCCGACCTTGTCTTTGTACTTGTTGTACAGCGAGTCGTGCTCCAGCTCGAGTATCTTCGAGGCCAGCGTCTGGCGCAGGTTGAGTATGGCGCGGCGGCCAAACTTGCTGAAGTTCACCTCCTCGCTCACCTCTTCGCCCACCTCATAGTCGGGTTCTATCTTCTGGGCGTCGGTGAGCGATATCTGCTTGTTCTCGTCCTGCACGTCGCCATCGGCCACCACCACGCGGTTGCGGTGTATCTCGAAGTCGCCCTTGTCGGGGTTCACGATGACGTCGAAGTTCTCGTCGCTGCCGAAGAGCTTCGTTATCACGTTGCGGAAACTCTCCTCGAGCACGCTCACCAGCGTGGTGCGGTCGATGTTCTTCGTCTCTTTGAACTCCTGGAAGGTCTCTATCATGCTTGGGCCTTTTTCTTCTTTCTTTGCAGCCATAGTTTATTTGAAACTTAATAGGTATTTTGTATATTTCACGTTGTCCATGTCAAATGCCTTGTCCACATCCACGATGACGGGGCGCTTCTTGCCCTCGACACGCTGCTTTTCCCTGACCGTGACCACGAAGGAGCTGCCGTCGACGCTCTTGAGAACGCCTTGCACCTTCTTGCCGCCGGCGTCCATCACCTCGACGTCCTTGCCCACGTGGATGGCATACTGCTGCGCCACCTTGAAAGGCTGGCCGATGCCAGCAGAGCCCACCTCGAGCTCGTAGTCGTCAAGCTCTGCGCCGAGCCTCTCCTGCAGGTGGCGGCTCAGCTCTGCGCAATCCTCAATCCACACCCCGTCGGCGTGGTCAATCTCTACAACGATGCGGTTGTCGGGCTCGATGCTGACGTCAACGAGGAAGTACTCGTTGCCTTCCAACCACTCTTCGACGATTGTCTTTACTGCATTCTTGTCAATCATATAGTCGTGTCATTAAAATAAAATGAGGAGCTTTCGCGAAGCCCCTCATTCCACTGAACGCTGCAAAGGTACTAATAATTCTGCTCATACGCAAGCATAAGGGCAGAAAAAGCGCGTCTTTATCCGCATTTTATCCTTTTCGTAACGCCCCGCGCCCTTTTTAGGCCCACCAGGTGGCAATAAAAAGTGGCTTGGGGCGTTTATCTACAATAACGGAAAGACTACTTAACGTACTCTATATATTTATGGACAAATGGATTAGCAAGGCTGCTGCCGGCGTGCTGGCGGCAGGACTCATGGCCGTGGCCGCACAGGAAGCTGCGGCACAGAAGCAGCGCGGCGACATTTTCCTGTTGCCCCAGGCGGGCGTCAACGTGTCGCGACTGTCGGGCTACGACGTGCTCATCGGCAACACCAAACAGGCCGCTACGATGGAAAGCTCGAGCAAGGCGGGGCTCACCGCCGGGCTGGAGGCCGAGTACATGGTGACCGGCAGGCTCGGGGCGCGGCTCGGGCTGGTGTATTCGGAGCAGGGCGACAGGGTGAAGAACGTGCCGGAGGCTGACATCAAGACGCGGCTGAAGTATCTGAGCATACCGCTGACGGCCCACTATTACGTCACCGACTGGCTGGGGGTGCACGCCGGGGTGCAGTATTCGCGCCTCATCGACGACAACTGCATGTCGGGGGCCGACATCGGGGTGACGCCCGACCTGTATTCGGCCGAAGACTGGAGCATACCCGTGGGGGCATCGGTGGAATACTGCAACGTGGTGCTAAGCGCCAGCTACGTGTTCGGGCTGTCCAAGGTGTGCCCGCCGCTGGGCAGCACCAGGAACAGGTCACTGTGGATTACGCTGGGCTACAGGGTAAGGCTCTGAGCAGGCTTCGGCCCGCACGGCCCAACCACCTGTGGCACAGGGCGTTGCAAAACAGCCTCCGCCGGGTGGCAAAACAGCCCGTATGGCATTGCCATACGGGCTGTTTTGCATTCCAATACGGGCCGTTCCGGCGCGGCAACTGTTCACCGCCGACCCACCGAGGCGCTGCGCCCGGGCTGCACGCCGTCGGGGTCGATGCGCCTGTAGGCCACCCGCCGCCGTCGCCACGTGTAGACGCAGTGCAGCATGCCGTCGCTGCCCTGTATCACGGCCGGGTATGAATATTCGCCCACGGGGCTGTCTTCGAGCGTGAGCAGGTGGCTCCAGTGCTCGCCGTCGGCGCTGATGGCCACGCTGAGCGGCGTGCGCGGCCCTTTCTTGGTGCCGGGCAGGGTGGCAAAGTCGTTGTAAACCAGCACGTGGCGGCCGTCGGCCAGCGTCACCGCGTCGGTGCCCGACTGGTTGTTGGGCAGGTCGGTCAGCCTCACGCGGCTCCACGTAAGCCCTCCGTCGGCGCTCTCCGACGTGGCCAGGCGGCCGTTGCGCGTGCGGCAGAGCACCTTCAGCCGCCCGTCGGCCAGGCGCAGTATCGACGGCTGTATGCAGTCGATGGGCTTCACGTCGGAAGTGTCTTCGGTGCGCGGGGCCTCGTCGGCGGCTATCGGCCCCACGTAAGTCCACTCGCCGGTGGCGGGGTCGTATATCTCGAAATGCAGCTTCCAGCCTCCCGTCTCGGTGCTCGAGCCGCACACGAGGCGCCCGCCCGCCATCACGGGCTTGTTCTTCACAGGGCCGAGGAAGCCCTTGGGCAGCGGCTCGCGGCGGCCCCACGTGCGCCCCCCGTCGGCCGACTTGACCACCCAGCCCGTCCAGTCGGCCACGCGCAGGCCTATCTTGAAGAAGAGCCAGAGCTCGCCGTCGGGCATCTCGAAGAGCACGGGGTTCCAGCAAGCCTTGCGTTTCAGCACGCCGCCGCCGTGGCCCGGCAGCACGGGGCCGGCCGCGGCATCGGTAGTGGAGTCTGTAATCCCGGCCAGCTCCGCGTCGGCCGAGCCAAGCTCAAACACCCCGTCGGCCGCCAGCACGGGCTCCGTCCACCTGTCGGAGCCCTTCTCCTTGCGGCTCACCCAGATGCATACGTCGGGGTTGCGCTCCTTCGTGCCGCCGAAGTATGCCGCCACGAGGTCGCCCCGGCGGGTCTCGGCGATGGTGGCCGCGTGGCACTCGGCAAAGGGAGCCGAGGTGTACAGGAACTCAGCCCCGGCTATGGCGGCAGACGCCGTGGGCAAGTCCACGCTGAAACGGTGGCGCCCCGAGCCCACCCGCCTTGTGCCGCCTCCGGGCAGGCACACGTCGGCCGTTGTGTTGCACGGCACCTCTACCGTCCACTCGAGGCGCCCGCCGTCCATCCGCCACCGGCTCGACACCGTGCCGTAGGGCGTGGGGCAGCTGGCCGCCACGCTGTCCACCAGCAGCTGTCGGGCAAGCTCAAACCTGTAGTGCGAGCCTCCCGCCTCTATGCCTATGCCGGCCAGGCGGCCGAAGCACCACTCAAGCAGGTCGCCGAGCAGCATGACGTGGTTGCCGCTGTTCATGGCGGGGTCGGCCGTGTCGCCGTTCCACAGCTCCCAGATTGTGGTCGCCCCGCGCCCAACCATGTAGCCCCACGAGGGGTAATCGCGGTTGGTGGCCAGCATGCAGGCCACGTCGGCAAAGCCGTTGTCGGTCAGTGTGCCCAGCAGCCACGACGTGCCTATCACGCCCGTAGGTATCCGCCCGCGGTTGACGGTGACGATGTTGGCCACCACATTCTTGGCTATCTCGGCGCGCAGGCTGTCGGGTGCGATGCCGAAAGCCAGCGGCAGGATGTTGGCAGTGGCCGTGTTGTTGCCGTAGAACACGCTGTCGGGATAGAGCGGATGGCCCGGCACGGCCGACGTGCCCCCCTTGGCGGTGAGGAAGCGGCGGTTGAACGCCGCGGCCATGCCGCTGCGCCGTGCGGCCCACTCTGCCGCGTCGGCCTCGAGGCCCTGCAGTCGCGCAAACTTCTCGAGCAGCCCGAGGCAGCGTATGGCGTAGGCCGTGGCAATGAGGGTGCCGTCGGTCTGGCGGGCGGGGTCTTTGCTGTGTATGAGCCGCGGCGACTCGGGCGGCACGCACCAGTCGCCATACTTGTCTTTGGTTATCAGCCCGTCGCGGCTGTAAGTGGCGGCAATGTGGCGCATCCAGCGCGCCATGGCCGGGTAGGCCCGGCTCACCGACAGCGTGTCGGCCTGCCTTTCGAGCAGCATGTCGCACACCATGGGCAGTGCCGCAGGCCACGTCACGTCGTCGGTGTAGTAGTTCCAGAACGCCGGGGCCACGTCGGGGATGCACCCGTCTTCGCGTTGCGCCTCGCAGATGTCGCGCACCCACTTGGCGTAAAGGCGGCCGCAGTCGAACAGGCGGCTCTCGCCGAGCGACCCGGCCGTGCGGTCGCCGAGCCACGGCTGGCGCTCGTTGCGCTGCGGGCAGTCGACGGGCATGCCCTTGTAGTTGCTCTCTATGCCCCGCCGGGCGGCCTCGACCACCCGCGTGAGCGTAGAGTCGGAACAGGCAAACGTGCCCTGCCGCCCCATCCTGTCGGCCACGCTGTAGGCCGTGAACGCCCCGGGGCCGACTCCGTCCATGCCCTCTACCTCGACATAGCGGAAGCCGTGGTAAACAAACGACGGCTGCCACAGCGCCGTGTCGCGTCCCGAGCACACATAGATGTCTTCCGAACGGGCGTCGCGCAGGTTGGCCGTGTAGAGCGTGCCGTCGGCGTTGAGCCTCTCGGCATAGCGCACCCTGATGGTGTCGCCGGCCCTGCCCCGCGGCACGAAGGCCACCCACCCGGCCATGTTGCGCCCGAAGTCGAGCACCACGCCGCCCCCGGTGTGACCCGCCAGACGGGCCCTGCCCGACGGACGGGCCGCCATGGCGGGCGTCATCTGGCCGCGCAGTGTGCCCGTGGGCACGGCAGAGCGCCGGGCCGCGCCCCACCCGGAGTCGTCGTAGCCGGGCATCGTCCATCGGCCGAGCTCCATGCGGGCGTCGTATTCCTCGCCGTCGTACTCGTTGTTGGCGCGTATCGGGCCGGCGGCGGTCACCTTCCAGCTCTCGTCGCTTACCAGCCTCTGCGTGCTGCCGTCGGCATATTCCACGATGATGTTCACCCGACAGGAGGGCAGTCCGAACACGGGCGTCTTCCAGGGCTTGTCTTGCCGCATTGGGAAGTAGCGGCCGTTGCCCAGCACTATGCCCACGGCCGTGAGCGTGTCAAGGCTGCCAGTCACGTCGTAGGCGTTGTAATAGACAGTCTTGCGGTAGTCTGACGGCGCGGGCTTGAGCACATCGCGCGCGCCCACCTCGCGCCCGTTGACATACAGGCGGTAGAGTCCCAGGCCGGCAACGTAGGCCGTGGCCCGCCTCACGGGCTTGCCGCCGAGGCGGAACTCGCGGCGCAGGTAGCGTGCGGCCAGGCGGGTGTGCAGTCCGCGGCGCTCGCCGGGCATGAGCTGTTCGAGCCCTATCCAGCGGCCGCGCCATGCGGTCTCGCCCAGCAGGCCTATGCCAAACTGCTGCGGACGGCTCCATGCCGACGCCCCGCGGTTGGTGAACACGCGCACACGCCACCACCCGCGGCTGTTGCTACGCAGGCGGCGGCCGCCGTAGCCCACCCACAGCTGGCGGGCCGACTCCACCCGGCCCGTGCGCCACAGGTCGGCCCCGTCGCGGCAAAGCAGCGCCGAGTCGGAGGCCACCTCTATCTGGTATGCCGTCTGTATCACCCCCTCGCCATCCGAGGTTATGGCCCACGAGAAGCGCGGCGTGGCCGTGTCGAGGCCCAGGGGGCTTTCCATGCCCTCGGTGAGCAGCCCGCCCACGGCCACGCCGGCCATGGCCTGCAGCCACAGCAGCTGCGCGGCCATCAAAGAAAATATTCTGGAAGATGTTTTCATTTGTGTCATGTCATTTATAGGTTGGCAATTGTCAACTGTCAGGCGGCAGCCGCCGTGGCCCGCCATGGGGCCCGTTTGGCATTGCAAAACGGCCCGTATGGCTGTCTGATACGGGCCGTTTCAACCGGCCGTACGGCCCGTTTTGCGGCGGGCGGCGGGTGCCGGCGCGGTGCTCCCTATTCGGTGAGGTCTTTCTCGGCGGGCGCCGCGGCGGCCACTATCGACTGCTGCGAGGGCGATATGTAGCCCTTGGCCGAGTCGATGGCAATGAGCACGCCGTCGCCGCTGCCGTGGTACCTGAATGTGCGCACGCCGCCGGAGTGCTCTCCCAGGTATGCCAGGCGGCCCGTGGCGGCGTCCATCCACCACACGCGCTTGCTCTCGCCGGATATGCGCCCCAGGTCGACGGCCATGTCGCGGCCCGTGCAGTTGTACACCATCAGGTAGTCGCGGCCCCGCGTGGCGGCCAGGCGGTCGTGGCGTGTGCCGTTGCCCTGCACTATGCCCTGGTCGGGCACGCGGTCGAAGTAAGGCACGGCCAGCATGAGGTGCTTAAGGTATTTCATCTGGTTGAAGCCCGGGTCGTCGAGCGCCTTGTACCACGGCTTGGCCGCTCCGTCGGCAAAGTAGGCCCCGGCCACGCCGGGCTTGGCAAACTGCATGATGGCGTTGTGGCCGTAGGTGTGGCCGCACGAGCCGGCAAACACCGACCAGTAGGCATAGCGCCTCACGTCGGAAGCCTGCCAGCGGGGCTCCCGGCCGTCGTGCAATCCCTGCGGTATGTCTTCGTAAGACGGCTCGCCGTCGAGCACAGGCTTGAGCGGCTTGTGCTTCCATGTCGAGTCTACGTACATCCAGTTGTCTTCCTCCGTTCCGTCGGGAATGGGGTAATCCTTGTTTCCCATGCGCTGCCCGTAGCGCCTGTGGCCGCTCTGGAACATGTTGAAGTCGAGCCACCGGCGGTCGTTGAACCACCGGGCCGAGGTGTAGCGGCCGCGGGGGTGGAAGGTCATCAGGTGGTTGCTGTCTGCCGACTTTATGGTGGTGGCCAGCGCGTCCCACACCTCCGTGCGTATGTCGCCCTGTATGTCGCCGCCCATTATCCACACTATGTTGGGCTTGTCCTTGTAGCGCGAGGCCAGGAAACGGCCGTAGGCGCGGGCCTCGTCGGCGTCCATCAGCCCGGCTTTCACCATGCCGCCCCATATACAGACCATGCCTACGAAGATGCCGCGGCGGGCGGCCTGGTCTACTATATAGTCGAGATGGTCCCAGTAACTGTACACCCCGGGAGGGTCAGCGGCCTCGAAGTTGAAGCCGTCGGGCATCGACATCTGCCCGTAGGCGTTGAAGGCGGGGATGGCGTTTATCACTTGAACCTGCACCACATTGTAGCCGGCGGCGGCCAGGCGGTCGAGATAGTAAGCCGCCTCGTCGCGGTTGAGCCGCTCGGGCAGCAGCCACCCCGTGTCGGCAAGCCAGAAGAAGGGGCGGCCGTCGGCGTACTGGAGGAAGCGTCCGTTGGCCGACACCGCCAGGCGGGCCACGGGCGAGGATTTGTTGCCGGCCGCCACGGAGCACAGGGCGGCAATGAAAAGGATGGTGATGACATATAGTCTGCGCATGGTGCCAATTGTTTTTTCAGTCAATCAGTATATTCGGGAACGGGCGCCAGGCCCTCCCGCCGGTCAGGCGGCGTCAGCGGGCCACTATCACATAGGTCTGCCCGGGCTCTGTGGGCAGGTCGTAGAGATAGGTCTTGGGCAGCCTCGGGACGGCCACCTCGGCCTTTTCGCTTATCAGGGGCGCCGGCGTGGCAGGCAGGGCGAACAGCCAGTTGGGGTTGTCGCCGCGCGCCCGGCCCAGCCCCTTGGCCTTGAGCGGCACGGCAGAGCGCAGCCGCAGGTTGCCGCCGAGGCGCGAGTGCACGGCAAGGCGGGTGAGCCGGCCGTGCTTCCAGGCCATGTCGACCACGAAGCCGCCGCGCGCCACGAGCCCGCTGACAGAGCCGTCGGGCCACGCCGAGGGCAGCGCAGGCAGCAGGTATACAAAGCCGTCGTGACTCTGGAGCAGCATCTCGGCAATGCCGGCGGTGCACCCGAAGTTGCCGTCGATCTGGAACGGCGGGTGGGCGTCGAACATGTTGGGGTATGTGCCGCCCCGTTGCTTCACGTCGCCCACCACGAGGAAGGTGTCGGGCGAGAGCGTCAGCTGGTCGGTGATGAGCTTCATGGCATGGTCGCCGTCGAGCAGTCGGGCCCAGAAGCACACCTTCCAGCCCATCGACCACCCCGTGCTCACGTCGCCGCGGTGCTCGAGCGACGTGCGCGCGGCGGCAAAGAGCTCGGGCGTGCGGTATGGCGATATCTGGCTGCCGGGGTAAAGCCCGTATAGATGAGACACGTGGCGGTGGTGGTCGTCGGGGTTGTCCCAGTCGTCCATCCACTCTTGCAGCTGCCCCCACGAGCCTATCTGCATGGGCGCGAGCGAGTCGGCCAGCGCGCCGAAGCGGGTGTACCGGTCTGGGTCGGCGTCCAGTGCCTCGCCCGCTGCGGCCACCGAGTGGAAGAGCTCGAACAGCAGCTGGTTGTCCATGGTCACGCCCCAGTTGAGCGGCACTCCCTTGCGCGGCGAGTTCTCGGGCGACACCGAGGGGCTCACCACGAGCCACCCGTGCCTTGGCTCGCGCACCATGGTCTGCTCGAAAAAGGTGGCCGCGCCCAGCATGGCAGGCCAGTAGCGCTCAAGGAACTGCACGTCGGCGGTGTAAAGGTAGTGTTCCCATATATGGCGGCAGAGCCAGGCGCCGCCCATCATCCACATCCCGGCCGAGGCACGGTCTATCGGCCAGGTGGCGCGCCACAGGTCGGTGTTGTGGTGCAGCACCCATCCGTCGGCGCCGTACATCTCGCGTGCCGTGCGCGCCCCGGTGACGGTGAGGTCGCCGATGAGGTCGAAGAGCGGGCCGCTGAGCTCGGTCAGGTTGGTGGGCTCGGCGGGCCAGTAGTTCATTTCGAGGTTTATGTTGGTGGTGTACTTGCTGTCCCACGATGGCAGCATCTTGTCGTTCCATATCCCCTGCAGCGTTGCCGGCTGGGTGCCGGGCTGCGACGAGCATATCAGCAGGTAGCGGCCAAACTGGAAGTAGGTGGCCACGAGCCACGGGTCGGCCGTGGCGGCAAAGTCGGCTATGCGCCTGTCGGTGGGCAAGGAGGGGAAGCGGTCGGGGCCGAGGTCGAGTTTCACGCGGCCCATGTACCCGGTGAACACCCCGAGATGCGCCTCGCGCAGCGCCGCGTAGCCCTTTGCCATGGCAGCCCGCAGACCGTTGCGCGTGCGCTCCTGCTCGTCGGCGCTCACGTCGTCGTAGCTTTTCACGTTGGTGGCAATGCTCACGTAGACCACAGCCTCGTCGGCCCCGCTCACCGATATCACCCCGCCGGAGCTGGTGACGGTGCCCCCACTCACGTCGGCGGCCATGCGGCCCTGGAACCTCACGAGGCTCTTCAGCCCCTCATGGCGCGAGGTGACGCCGCTCAGGGTCACTTCGCCGCCTTCAGACCGCGTTATCACGTCGTGGTGGGGCGAGGTGAGGCAGGCCGTGAAAGTGATCATGCCGGGCTTCGACGCCGTGAGCCTCACGGCCACCACGTTGTCGCCCGGGCCCAGTGTGGCTATGGTCTCGCGGCGGTAGCTCACCCCGCCGACGGTGTAAGACACCACCGACAGGGCCGAGTCGAGGCTCAGTTCGCGGCGGTAGCCGGTGTAACTGCCGTGGCCGGGCATGGATATGTAAAGGTCGCCGAACGTCTGGTAGGGCATGCCGCTGTTGCGGTTGGCCCCGGGCATGATGCTGGCGTCGGCCAGGTTTTGCGCCTCGCGGTACTTGCCTTCGGCTATGAGGCTGCGCACCCGGGGCAGCGCGCCCTTGGCCCTTGGGTTGAGCGTGAAGTTGGGCTGGCCCGCCCAGATGGTCTCTTCGTTTAGTTGCACCCGCTCAACGGCCGGGTTGCCGAACACCATGCCGCCCAGGCGGCCGTTGCCCACGGGCAGGGCCTGGGTCCAGGTCATGGCCGGACGGTCGTACCACAGCGTGTGCCCCTGCGCCCGCACGCCCGTTGCGGCCAGTGCGGATGCCAACATCAAGGATAGTATTCTTTTCATGTCTCAGTTAGTTTAAACGCCTGGCGGCACGGTGGATTTGCCTGCCGCCACCATATTATAATACGTATGTAGCCACTGTTTCCCCCCGCGGCGGCGACGGCCGGCGCTGCGCATGGGCCACTCGCACATGCCGCGGCCCTACTGCCGCCCCGCCTCCAGCCGCCCACCGGGGCACTTCATGGCGCCCACCTTGCGGGCAACGTATTCCCTGAAGCCCTCGCCGCCCAGCACCTCTATGTTCTCAAACAGCCCCAGCACGAAGCGCCCTACGCCCATGTAGCTGCAAACGTCGATGCTGAGCAGCCAGTGGCGGTCGCCGTCGGGCCTGATGTGAGGCGCCGACCGGGGGTATTCCTCGGTGATAAGGCTGTAGGCCAGGCGGTCGAGGCGCAGCTCAACGGGCATCAGCTCCTCGCCGCTGAACATGAAGATGTCGGTGTACATGCGCTTGTGGTCGGCCTCGTGCTCCCACGGGTCGAGCAGCATCTCGACGGTGCCCATGCGCGCCACCTTGAACGTCTTGTTCATTCCCGTCGACGCCTCGTAGCACCTCACCTCGTCGTTGCCGGGCAGAAACATGAAAGGCTCTACCACCCGGCTCGCTACCGTGTTGCTGTGGGGCGACGAATAGTTGTGCAACACCACCTTGTTCTTGGTCTTGATGGCATCGTAGAGCACGCTCACGTTGCGCCCGGCCTGCTCGCTCAGCTCCACGTCGTCGAGTATGCGCAGGTCGTAAAGGCGGTCGAGCTTGCGCAGTATGTGGCGCACCTGCAGGCTGTCGCCCCCGGCCCTGTCGAGCACGCGGCGTATGGTGGTGGCCTCGTCTTCGGTGAAATGCACCGTCTGGAACAGTCGGGTGAAAAACGGCGACGACTTGTCGAGGCTGTAAACCCCGCCCCGCTTCTCGACGATGAAGCCCGCCTGGCGGAAGAAGTCGATGTAATAATACAGGTTGCGGCGCGATATGCCCAGCCGCTCGCACAGCCTGTCGACGGTGCAGACGCGGTTTTCGGCCAGCAGGAGCATCAGCTCCAGCTCACGCTCTAATTGGTTGTGGCGCATGGTTTTACGGTCATTGGTTGCATCGGGGGCAGCCATTGCGATGGCTGCCGCCCATGCAAAGATATAAATTTTCCGGCTACAAAACGAACGAATGGCCGAAAACCGGAGGCTGCAAGGCCGCGCGCCCCACGCCGGAGGCTGCCACGCGCCCACCGACGCCTGCCCCCGTGGAGCCACGCCGTGGCGGCGGGCCATGGCGCTGACAGCCAGGCCGTTGGCCGAACGGGCCGTCCGACCATGCAAGAAAGCCCGTTCGGCACTGCAAAACGGGCCGTATCGCAACGCCAAACGGGCCGTATTGCAACATGCCACGCCGCAGGCCGGGGCGGCACAGGCCCGAGGCAGGCCACGGCCTACTACGGATGCAACCCCACGTGGGCTGTCAGCGCACGGCCACCTTGGCGCAGGCCGTGCCGGCAGCGGCCGAGGCGCGCACCACATAGACGCCGGAAGGCAGGGCCGAAAGGTCGGCCACATGGCCCGGTGACACGCCGTCGGCAGACATGACCGCCACACCGTCGGCACGACTCACGGCAACGCTCACGGCCGACCCGGCCGGGGCAACGATGCGCACACGGCCGCCGCCCAGCGGGCATACGGCCACCGTAGACGGCACGGCGGCCACACCGGGCAGGCCTGAGGCAAAGTCGAGCACAGCCTGCATGCCCGCCATGGCGTCGAGCTTGCCGAAACCCCAGGTGCAGTCGCCACCGGGGCCGACGTCGCCTGTGTATGAGTCGGACACCGACGTGGAGGCAATGATGCGCCGCACGTCGGCGGGCGAAAGCAGGCCTCGAGCCACAGGGCCACGGTGCCCGTCACCACGGGGGCGGCCATCGACGTGCCCTGCATATAGGCGTAGGCATAGTCGCGCCCGCCGTACTGCTGGTACAGGGCCACGGGCTGCGAAGAGAGCGTGGCGTCGTGCGACGAGGCCGAAGACACCACGGCACTGCCCGGCGCGGCCACGTCGGGCTTCACCCGCCCGTCGGCCGTGGGCCCGTGGCTGGAGAACGAGGCTATGCCGCCCATGGTCTCGCCGGTGCCTACGTGGCCCACGTTCTCGGTGTCAAACTCGTTGCGGGTGACGTAGGCGCCCACGGAAATCACTCCCCTGCCCGTACCGCCAATCTCGGCCGGCGAGTTGAGGTCGTCGCCCTCGGCCCATCCGTCAATGCCGCCGGAGGTAAGTCCGAGCTTGTTGCCGTCGGCCCACACGTCGACCTTGCCCTCAGAGGCCGACACAACCCACAGGCCAACGGAATAGCCTGCGCGCAGACGGCTGACGCCCGAGGTCACAAGCACGTGGGGCTTGCCGTTGAGCGGGCTTGTCTCGCCGTAGGCCGCCATGGTGCCGACGGTGCCACTGAGCACGGCCGACACGCCGGGCGTGGCTTGGCCCGAGGCGGGCAGGCTCACCGAAAAGCTGTCGGCTATCTCACCTCGCGACGTGCTGTAGGTGAACACGCACACCTTGAGGTCCATGCCGGGCTCGCCCCAGATGTCGATGTCGCCGCCGGCCGTGGCCGTGGTCAGCGCCTGCCTGTAATCGACAAAGGTGCGCAGCGTGTCGGGGCCCGGCCCCGAAAAGTCGCCCGACAGGTGGAAGTTGATGCCTCCGAAGTTGCCCACCGAGCCCACAAGCAGCCGTCCGGGGCCGAGCATGGCGTCGGCCAGCGTGTCGAAAGTCGACGTGCCATCGTGCGGCCCGGCCTGCACCCCGAGGCTGACGTTGATGACACAGGGCTTGCCCACCGACTCGGCATAGCGGTAGATGTAGGCCATGGCGTCGGATACGTTGACGTTGGTCTCGGTGTCGGCGCCCGATATGCTCACGAGCACGATGTCGGCATCGGGCGCTATGCCGAGGTATGCCCCCTCGGCGCCGTCAGACCCGGCGGCAATGCCGGCCACATGGGTGCCGTGGGAGCCCGAAGCCACATCGCCTCCTGCGGCAAGTATCTGCCCGGGCTCAGCCAGCTCGCTGCCGTAGCTGAAGCCCTCGGGCGGCGTGCCCCCGCCGTAGCCCTGCTCCCACACGCGCCTGATGCGCAGCTCGCCGGATGGAGTGCGGAAGTTGGGGTGGGTATAGTCGAACCCGGCGTCGATTATGCCCACTACCACTCCCCTGCCCGTGAAAGGCCGGGGCAGGCCGCTGCCGGCCTGCACGAGGTCGGCCCCGACCGCCGGGCGCACAATGTCCATCATGCGGGCCACGGGCACGGCCGTCTGCACATAGGCCACGCCGGGCAGCGAGGCCGCGGCCTCAAGCGCGCCAGCGGGTATGCGCGCCGTGGCAATGTCGCCGCAGCGCAGGTTGACCGTGGCCCCGAGCCGCTCCAAGGCAGAGACGTCGGCGCCGGGCGCAAGGTGGACATAGGCCGACACGGTGGCCCCGGCCGAGGCACGCGTGGACGCTTGGCCCGAGGCAAGCCCGGCCACGAGGTGGCGGGCTGCGGGCGAGAGCTTTGACTGGGCCCACGGCTGCTGGCAGAAGCAGGCCGCGATAAGCAATGCGAATATCTGTCGTAACATGATTTTCGAGTTATGTTTCCTTTCTGTTTATACATTTGCATGGCAGGCCGAGGGGCAGCTCACCTGACGGCGACCTTGCGCACAACGGAGCCGCCACAGCCCGAGGCGCGCACCACGTAGAGCCCGCGCGGCAGGCTGAACACGGAGCCGCCGCTGCCCGAGCGCACCAGGCGGCCGGCCGAGTCGAACACTTCGGCACGGCTGCAATCGCCCGACACGCTGACACGACCGCCGTCGACCGCCACCACCGGGGCCAGGTCTGGGGCCGAGGCCACGCCGCCAATGCCTGCGGTGTGGTTGTCGGCGCACATCGGCACCATGGCCGCATTGTATACAGGGCAGTCGTAGGTGCCGTCGGGGGCGATGAGATAGCGGCTTACAATGGCCACGAGGTACATCCTGTCGGGGTCGGTGGGTATGAGCGTGCCGCTGTAGGTAGACTGTATGGCGTCGGGAAGCACATAGTCGACAGGCAGCGACACCGTGGCGCCCTCAGCCAAGTCGGCGCGCACGCCCACCTGTCCGTAGAGGCTGCCGCGGTAGGCATAGCGGTGGGCATAGGCGCTGCCGCCGTTCACCTGGTATGTCAAGATGGAGTCTTGCACGACGAAGAGCGACACCATCACGGTGTCGGCGTCGGGCATGACGTGGGTGAACACGTCGACGCTGCCCTTGACGTGGCGCCTGGCCTCATCGTAGTCGGTGTTTACCTCCACGCTGACATAGGGCTGCACCGAGGCTGCCTGCATGAGCGTGGCTATGACGCTGCCCACTGTGGGCGACTGGGCCGGGGCCTGGTTGCCCGTGGCCGTCATGCGGTTGACCATGAACGATGGTGCGAAGCCTTGCTGCCCGCTGAAGAAATTGAGGTAGAACGACTCTTCGGCCATGGTGAAGTCGTCGGGCGTGAAGCCAACGTGGTGGAACACCTCGACCACGTCGCCGCCGTAGGAGGCAAGGGCCTCGGCTATGGCCTGGTGGCCTGCGGGGCAGTTGTCGCACATCTGCCCCGTGAATCCCTCAAGCAACAGGCTGTGGCGCATGCCGGCCGGATATACGTAGACGGTCTGTGCCACCGAGTTGTCGGCCGGGTCGGCATCGGTGGCGGCACCGTTGACCGCCGTGACGCTAAGCTCGAAGTCAAGGTTGCCGGCCTCGCCTGCCGCATATTCGCCCAGGTCGAAGTCGAACGTCTGGCCCGGGGCTATGTCCAGCCCGGTGAAAGAGCGCACCAGCGGCTCGCCGCCGCCAATGCTGAAGCTCACGTCGAAGCTGCCAATGGGCACAGTGCCGAAGTTGAGCACCTGGCCGCCGTGGCCGTAAGTCTGCCCCGCCACATAGTAGCCCCCGGCCGAGAGGTCTTTGAGGGTGATGTCGGTGAAGTCGGCATCGTCGACAATGACCTGTATGTTTGGGCATCCGAGGTCGGCGCCATTGCCCTGGCAGTCGAGCCATCCCGAGCCGGTGTAATAGAAGGAGCGGCCGGAAAGGCCCTTGGAGCCGTCAAACTGGAGCGGCTTGTACGACTGCATGCAGGTGAGGGTGTAGCCCACGTAGAGCTCGTCGGCGTCGCCTATGTCGACCGGCGTGTCGAAACGGAACTCCTTCCACGACGGTGAGCCTCCGCCGAAGGCCTGGCTGTAAAGCGGCTCGCCGTCGAGGCTCGTGGCGACAAAGAACTCAAGGCCGTCCATGTTGCTCGTTCCGAACACGGCGCGTACGCCGAGCACGCGCTTGCCACGCAGCCGGTCGAGCTTCTCGCTGGTCAGTTTTATGGCAAGGCCCTGCTTCTCTGAGTTTCCGAGTCGCACCCCTCCAGTGCGCTCGAAGTGGGTGTTGGTATATCCCAAATAGGTGTCTGCCATGGCCGCGGCCGCGCAGGCAAGCGACAGGCAGAGCGAGAGCATAAGTTTCTTCATTGCTAATAGTGGTTGGTTAAGACTGGGTTATGTGCTTTATTGGCATGGCCCCGGGGGCCCTGCGGCCATCCGGCACGGGCCGGGCGGCCGCCTATAACAAAAGAAGACGCCGCGGCAGGCTGCACTGTGACACTGCCGGGCACCTTCATCACCATGCGGGCCGCAGGCGCCGGGAACCACCGGGGCACCCGGCGCTGCATGCCCTCAGACAGAGTCAGCGCACCACGGTGAGCTTGACCGTATGCTCTTCGCCACCGGCGCTCACCTTGAGTATATACAGGCCCGGAGCGTATGACGACACGTCGAGGCGGTTGCCGTCGGCCTTGCCCATGAGGGCGCCGCCGAGACTGTAGGCAGCCAGGCTGCTCACACCGGCCCCCTCGACGGTCACATAGTCTGTGGCCGGGTTGGGGTAAACGCTGAGGTCGGCCACTACAGCATCGTCGATGCCATCGGCAACGCCGCCGAGGGTGAACGCGTTGGGCTTGCCCTCAACCTTTCCGTAGGTGCCGTAGTCGACCACGACGGCCACGGAGCGCTCTGCGTTCTCGTCGGCAGACAGGCCGAAGTCGTGCTCATAGCTCGTTTCCGAAGCCCCGAGCGTGGCCACGTCTTCGCCGTCAAGGCGCACGGTGTAGCCCTCGATGGGCAGCGTGGCGGCAGCGGGGTCGGCCACGACGAGGCCCATCATCCAGTTGCCGGTGCCGTTTGAGCTTGAAAGGCTGGCATACGACACACCGTCGTCGAGCGAAACGAGGTCGCCGAAGCCATACATCTGCGGCAGCAGGTCGATGGCCAGCGGGCCCTGGTCTTTCAGTCCGTCGAAGCAGTCGAGGTCGAGCGTGTACTCGGAATTGGCGTCGATGACTATCGGCTCCTCCAGGTCGACGGTGTTCCACCGCTTGTATACAGGCTCATCGGGCTCGACAGTGGCCAGCAGCTCGCCGTCTTTGTAAATCATGAACGTGAAGATGGCGCTGTTCATCGGGTAGTAGCGCAACTGCCTGATGACGTAGCCGTCCAGCCCCTTCAGCTTCTCGGCAGGGTAAACCACGCGGGCACGGTAGCCATAAACGGTGGCGCTGGTGCCTTCGACGGCCTGGGCCGGCTCCTCGCCGCAGTAGCCCACGGCCTGCTCGTCGTCGTCCTTGGGCTCCTGCCAGCTGAAGGCCACGGTGCGGTTGTCGCCCCAGCAATCGACGTTGTCGACGGGCTTGAGCCTGCTCTTGTCGGCCGACACGTCGACACTGACGCCCGGGCCTTGCGACACACGCCCGTCGGCATACTCAGCCTTGACAGTATATATATAGTGGCCGTCGGCCACTCCGCGGTCTACATACGACGTTGTGGTCGACGTGCCCACCAAGGCGCCGTCGGCATACACGCTGTACTGCTTCACATCGTCGATGCCGGCAGTGTCGCCTTCCTTGCTCAGCACCATGCTAAGGGCGAAGGATATGTCGAACTGATAGCCGTTGGCCTTCGACGAGTCGGACAGCGAGTAGAAGCCAGACTCGGTGGACAGGTGCACCAAGTCGCTGTAGCCGGGCACGCAATTGCCCTGGTCCATGCCCACGACGTTGGTGTTGGCCTGGCTGTCGTCTACCGTGACGGCTATTGCGCACATCACGTCGCCGGTGAGCGACGACACAGCCACGGGCTTGTCGAGCGCCACAATGTTCTCTACGCCGTAGTCAAGCTGCTGGGTGATGGGCTGCGAACATACAAGCTTGCCGCCGTCATATATTTTCAGTTCCCACGCCTTCTGGGCGGTACGCGGCACAAACGCCACCTTGCTGATGGTGTAGCCGCCGTATGCGCCCATCTCGGCCTTGTCGTACTTGATGGCAAACTCAAACGAATTGGCTCCGCCGCCAAAGCCCAGCAGGTCGGCCTCGGTGTCGTAATACCCCTTCGACACGAGGTTGGTGGCGGGCCTTGACCACATGATGGAGACGCTGTTGAAGCCCTTCTGGCGGCCTGTCAGCATGCGTGGGGCCGACGGTGTGGGCTCCGAAAGCCACAGCGAGGCCGCTTCAGACTTGGCCGACTCTGCCGTGCCATATACGGCCGTCACGGCATAAGAGTACATGCCTGAGCCCAGGCCTGTGTCGATGTAGCTCGTGGTGCCGGCCAGCGGCTGGGCCGTCAGCTTGATTCCGTCGCGGTATACGTTGTAGCCCGTGGGCTCAGAGGTGGCTCCCAGCGGCTTCTGCCACGAGAGCTTGGTGCCCATCAGGCCGTCGAGCTGCACCACGGCCAGCCCCACGGGCTCGCGGTTGCCGACGTTCTGGTCGAGAAGCACCACCACGGGGTGCTCTGTCCTGTTCTTGTCCATGGTTGAGATGGCAAGCACCTTGCCGTCGGCCGACGTTGCGGTGACGGTGAGGGCCGACACCACGGGCAGGTTGCTCAGGTCTACTCCCTTTTCAGCGAGGTAGGTGTCGAGCTTCACAAACTTGCCGCCGGTGTAGACAGAGCCGTAGGATGTGTAAGTCATCATGTCCTGCTCGTAGGCGTAGACGGTGAGATTGTCGTCCATACACATGTATTGCAGCGAATAAGGCATCGTCGACAATGAGCCGATGTCGGTGTTCTCGCCTGTCTCTACGTTGTAGATGCCTGTGTCATGGAGCAGGTGCTTGCCGTCGGACGAAAACTTCTGGGCCACGTGGAAGGGGCTTCCGGTCTCGTTGAGATAGGTGGCTGCCCCTGTCTCTATGTCCCACAGCACAGCCAGCCTCGACGACTTGCCGCCGGGCTTGTATGCCCATCCGGCCGCCTTGGTGCCGTCGGCCGAGATGTCGTAGACGCATCCCTCGGTGCCTTCGAGCACCTTGTGCACCTTGCCGTCTTTCCACACGGTGGCCTTCCACTTGCCGTTGGCGTCGTAAATGCCTCCCCCGATGAGGTGGGCGCCTTCCGACACGCAGTAGGCCTGGCCGTCATACTCGGTGTGAGTGGCGGCACCGAAGCCGCTGATGGGCTCCAGCGCGCGCCACCGCCCGCCTGAGTAGTAGCCGCAGGTGGTGACGGTGGCTCCGTTCGACGTGTATCTGTCATCGGGATAGCAGCCCGACACGATGCCGTCGTCAGACACGCCAAAGGCGTTTGACACCTCCGTGCTGCCCGTGAGCAGCTCGCAGCGGTCGGTGGAAAGGTTCCACCTGAAGGCATGCTGGGCGCCTCCGCTGTCGGTGAAATAGCCTGCCGCCCACTTGCCGTTGGGCGAAATTGACGTCACTGTGTAATTCTGCATCCCGTAAAGGGTAATGATGCCCGTGTCGCCGGCTGCCGATGCGCCGAGCAAGGAGGCCACTAACAGCACGCAAATAAGATATATCCTGTTCATAAAATGGTTTTTTAGGTTGTATTTGATGCTTTCTGCGGTTAGGCGTCAGGCCCCGGCAGGCAGCGGCACCCACTGGCCGCACGCTTGCCGGGGGCTGGCGCCGCCCGCCGGACGATGGCTTGAAGACAGAAAAGGGAGTGCGGCCGCCTGGCGCGGAGGCCCTGGCAGCGGCGCACTCCCTAACCAATCCAAATACCAATTGCGATTACTTGCTGAACTTGACGGCAACCACCTCGCCATCAACATATACCAGCGCCACGTAAACGCCTGCCTGCAAGTGGGCCAGGTCTACGCTGCTCACGTTGTTGTAGGAAGCCTCGAGGGCTCCGGCAGCGGTGTAAATGGCCACTGACGATGCCACGCCGTCGATGGCTATGCGGCCTGCGCCCACGGTCACCTTGCCGTTGCCGGCTGCAGCGGGCACGCCGTCGATAGACTGAGTGCCGAGGGTGCTCACGTCAACCGATATGGTGTCGGAGCATACGCGGCCGAAGTGGTAGACGCTCTCGACGTAGATGTCTTGCACGTTGTCGGCGAAGTATATGTCATACATGTTGTCGGTGATGGGCACTATGCCGCTTTGCCCGGCATTGGCCTGGCCGCGCCCAACCACATAGATGTTGTCATAGCGGAAGCGCAGGGCCTCGTTGCGGGCCTCGGGTGCCTGCCATGTGAAGTGCACCTTGTCGTAACCGTCCGACCTGTCGACGTATTCGGCCTTCAGGCCCTCTACGGCCGGCAGCTCAATGAAGTAGGTGTGGTCGGTGAGGTCGCTCACGTTGTAAGCCACGCTGTCGCCCGTCGACTCGGTCTTCACCACTGTCTGCACCCAATAATCATAGGTTCCGTTGGGCACTTCGTTGTCGGTGAAGCTTATGACGGCCTTGCCGGAAGACTCGTCGTAGGTAGCCTCGTCCATCCCGACGGTGCCAATGAGGTTGCCTTCACGGTAAATGTCGAACGACACCACGCCGTCGGCAACTGCAAACAAGGGCGCGTCGAAGCTTACCACTGCCGTGTTGAGCCCTTCCTCAACAGGGGTTACGGTCACTCCCTCGACCACATAGTCGGGAACCATCTGCGTATAATACGTCACGGTGGGCAGGCCGTTGGGGCGCCAATTGCCGCCCACGTTCATGTAAGCCACCTCGCGCACACGGTACGGGTCGCCATCGACACACTCGTAGACAATGCGGTTGTTGGGCGACTCCTCGCCGTCGTAGACGTAGGCGCGGTCGTATTGCACGATGGAGTCGTTGCGCCATGTCCAGCGCTCAACCTCGGAGGCCGCGGTCTTCTCGGCGTCATCATACTTGGTTGCCTTCACCTTGTGGTTCTCGGAGTCGTATTCAACCACGGTCCAGAACTTGTCCGAGCTCCAGAAACCGTCGCCGACGATTGTCTGCGGCTTGTCGAAGCCCACGAAGTCTGAGTATGTCTCTGTCGAGATGAGGGGCTCGCCGCCGTTGTTCATGAAGCGGTCGGGCTTCGACGTGGTCTTCTTCACGAGCTGGCCGGCACCGTCGTATTCGTAGGCGATGTATGAGCCATCGGCCAGGGTGGTCTCCTTGGCGAGCCTGCCCTCGGCGTCGTACTCATAGTTGACGGTGTCGTTGTTCGACTTGTAGTGGAAGTCTCCCTGCGCCTCGCTGTCCATCTGGATGAACTCCGAATGCTTGCTTACCAGCTGGTGGGCGTCGTTGTAGTCATACTTGGTATAGTACATTATCTGCCATGAGCTCTTTCCGCCCAGGGCGGTGAACATTCCGTACTGTGCGCTGCGCACGGGGTTGTTGTAGCGGTCGTAGTATGTGATTGTGCGCTTCGACACGTTGTCGCCCGAGATGCCCATGGCGTCGCCATACACCTCGACGCATGTGGCGCGCAGGCCTGTGTCTTCGGGCTTGGTGGGCTCTTCCACCTGACCGCCCTCGGTAGACTTGATGAACGTCAGTCCGCCCAGCCTCGAGGTCACGGGGCACTTCACCGCCTCGGGTATCTCTGCCTCCGAGGCAGGGTCGAAGGCCACAATCTTGCTCGACCCCGTGCTGTAGATCAGGTACAGCTTGCCGTCGTAATAGTCCATGGTGCTGGCCATCACTCCCGAGAGCAGCCCCGACTCCGACGAGATGTCGCGCGTCTCGTTGAATGTGCCGGATGCCGGGTCGATGGTGCAGAGCGAAAGGTCGACGCTCACATTGAAGAGGCCGCCATCCACCTCGTTGTTGATCACGCCATAGAGCGTGCCCTTGCCGTCGGCAGCTATGGCTACCACAGACACGCCGTCGAGCGTGAATGCCTGCTTGAGCGAACCGTCTGACAGGTTGACCGTATAGACCTCGGTGCCGTCGGAACCGGGATTCACGGCATACATCGTCTCGGTGGTGGCGTCATAGGTCATGTCGGACACCTTGGTGGCTATCGGGCCTTCGGTTATCTTGCCTATCTCGTTGGTCTCGAAATTCAGCGTCCCGAAGAAGCTCGAGGCCTCGTCGTCGCCATCCGAGACCACGTAAGCGTAATATTTATCGCCCACCGAGGCGCCTGCCTTGATGTAGTAGTCGGCCGAGATATACATCCCGTCGGTGTAGGTCGGCATCTTGCAATACTCACCAGTGAGTTCTGCCAGGTTGTTGACGTCGAAAGACACTATGCGTCCTTCGTTGCCCAGGTTGCTTGAAGACGACGGCGTGGAAGCCAGTCCTACGTATGCCGTCTGGGCGGTTGCGTCTACAGCAAAGGAAAACGCCAGAGCTGCGAGCGAGGAATAAAGAAAATGTTTTATCATAATCCATCGGTTTTTGAGTTTCGCCACGCAATATAGCGAATAAAAACAACAGTAACTTTAAAAGTATTCAATATTTATTACACCCGCGCGAAATACTTCCTGACTTCGTCAATGCGCCACCCAAATTAAGATTTGTTGCCAGATATGTCGAAA